>Ga0307503_10000361_pt1 | contig 9716 bp, 11 predicted proteins | sample 17_S_MG_FD_194514 | JGI IMG/M metagenome (GOLD analysis project Ga0307503, IMG submission 194514) | Soil microbial communities from Populus trichocarpa stands in riparian zone in the Pacific Northwest, United States - 17_S | ecosystem: Environmental > Terrestrial > Soil > Riparian zone > Trees... | reverse complement strand
CTGCGGGCGCTGTCGCGCGCGGCTCGTGTGGAATGGCCTGGTGCCGGCGGACGCGGTCCGGGCGCATCTCAAGAAACTCTCGCGGCAAAGTGTCGGCTACAAGAGCGTCGCGGCCGCGGCCGACGTCAGTAAGACGGTTCTCGCCGGGATCCTCTTTCGCGGCAAGGCGCGGGTGCGCGCCCAGGCCGCGCGCCGGGTGCTCGCGATCGATCGGGACGCCGTCGCCGATCACGCCCTGGTGCCGGCGAAGCCCACGCTGCAGCGCGTGCGGAAACTGCTGCGGGAAGGCTTCACGAAGACGGAACTCGCCCGGCGACTCGGATCGAAGGCGCGCGTGCCGGCGCTGCAGATCCGTCACGACCAGGTGCTCGCCGAGACGGCGGCACGCGTCGAGCGGTTTTATCGAAGGGTGATGGTCGAGTGAAGACGCGCTGAGTGCCCCCGCGATGTAGCCACGAAAGGACGTATGACGAAACGCGTCTCACTAGTCGAGCGAGTGATTCAACGGATCGATGACCGGATCGCCGGGCTGCAGTTCGCGCGCGAGCAACTGCTCGAGCAGCAGGCGGCGCCGAAAACGGGAGCGCCCGGCGGGAAGAAACGAACAGCCGCCGCGGCGCAGGAAGGGTAGGTCGGCGCGTGTGGTCGAAGCTCGATGACACGTTGATCGACCACCGCAAGATTTTCGCGGCCGGGCGGCTCATCGGCAAGAACGGGCCGGCGGTCGCGCTCGGGTTCTATGCCGTCACCCTGCTCTGGAGTAACAAGCACTTGACCGACGGGTTTCTGCCCGAGGACGTGATCGTCGGCTTCAGCCACGTCGAGAATCCACTCTCCATCGCTGGCGCGCTTGCGAAGGCGGATTTACTCGAAAAAGTGACCGGCGGCTATCAGATTCACGACTTCCGCGAGTACAACCCGTCGGCCAGCGAGATCAAGAGAAAACGCAAGGAGGATCGGCTACGCAAGCACCGGAACGGGCACGAGTGACGGCGCGGAATAGTTCTTGCTGTTCCCGGCAATTCCGCGAAGTTTCCGCACGGATTCCGTGCGGATTCCGTCGATCCTGCGCGCGCGCGCGCCCGCGATCCCGTACCCGTACCACTAAGAAGGATCTTGCTCGTACTGAGATCGGTACCAGGGCGCGCGGCGGCGCCTTCAGCGCCAGAGCGCAAGCCCGGGGTTGATTGAGAGATCCGATGTTTGATCGCGACTTCGTCACCTTCGACCGCGCCTTTGGGCGCGTCTGCGGTGCCTATCGGCTGAAAGTGAAACCGAGTGAGTCCGAGGAATTGACGAAGACGTATTTCAAAGTCCTCGAGCCCTGGTCGCTCGAAGCGGTGTTGACGGCGGGGAAACTCGTCATGGCGAAGTGCAAACGATTCCCCAGCATCTCTGAGTGGGTGGCCGAACTGCCGACCATCACGACGGCCACGCCGCCCGCCGATCGCCGCGTCATGTCGGTCGCGGAAATGGACGAGCACGAACGGGCGGCCGCGATGCGGTACGAGGATCAGCCGTGTCGCTGTTCGGACTGTGGCCGCGCGGGCGTCGATGAGCGGCCGCAGCGGTTCGTGCCGACCCTCGTCTCGCTCTTCGAGGACGCGTACGAGCGGGCCTTCAACACGCGGCGCAACCAGGTGGAGATCATCGGGCATTGGGCGCACGGGGAGGAGCTCGCGCGGTGGTATCAGGCGCGGGATCACTTCTTCGGACTGGCCGAGACGATGCCGCGCTTCGGCCGGCTGGTGACGTTCACCAGCGCGATGCTCGATCGCGAGCCGGGGATGGAGGGCTGAGTTGCCGAAGGACGACCTCGAGCGCCGCCTTCTACAAACGCAGCGCGAACTCGCCACCGTTAAGCGCACCCTCGGGACCCTGATTGCGTGGATCGCGCAATCGGCGGCGAGTCCCTTGAGTCTCAATGATGCGAAGAAGCTGCTCGAGATGTTGCCGCCGGAGAAGTGACGATGCCAACCGCGTCGAGTGTGTTGTGCGGCTGCGGCCGCTTCATGGCGGTGAAGAAGAACTCCGTCACGGTCGAGGAACGGATGGAGGACGGCGCCCCGTACAAGCTCTGGGACGCGGATCTCTGGGAGTGTCCCGAGTGCGGCGTCGAGATCATCAGCGGGTTTGCCGCGCATCCACTCGCGGAACACTGGCACGCGGACTTCGCCGCGATGCGCGGGCGCCTCGCGCCGGTGTACCCGGGCCGCTGTCGCGAGGAGGGCTGATGCTGATTTACCAGGACTCGCTCTACACGGGCCGCTGCCGCGGCTGTGGCCGGCCGATCGTATGGGCCGAAACGCGGACCGGCGCGAAGCACCCCTTCGATGGATCGCCGATCCCCGTCTCGACGCAACCGGACTTGTTCAGTGGGCGCACGCTCGCCGAGATCGACACGGCGATCACGCCGTCGCACTTTGCCACGTGTCCGCGCGCCGAGGACTTTCGGTGACGCTGGAATTCCGCGTGATCGGCGTCGCGCAGCAGATGGGCAGTAAGCGCGCCTTCGTGCCGCGCGGCTGGACGCGGCCGATCATCACCGACACCAATCGGAATTTGAAATCGTGGCAGACGCTCGTCGCCGAGGGCGCGAGTCACGCGATCCAGCAACTCCCGGCGAGCGAGCGGACGCTGTTGATGGAAGGCGTCCGCCTGACCGTCGCGTTCTACCTCCCGCGGCCGAAGTCCCTCCCGCGGCGCGTGACCGCGCATACGAAAGCGCCCGATGTGGACAAGCTGGCCCGGAGTTTGGGCGACGCGCTCACGCGCATCGTCTATCAGGACGACGCGCAGATCGTCGATCTCATCGCGATGAAACGCTACGCGCCGCTCGGCCAGTCGCCGTATGTCGACGTGCGCGTCGAGTCGACGGCCGGCGTCGTGCCGCTCGCGCACGATCACCCGCTCTTCGAGCTCGCGCAATGACGAAAGGACCGCATCCGTGACCAGACTCTTCGACGTGGGCAAGATCGGCCTCACGTGTGACGCCGTGGTGCACTCGACGGAAAAACGCAAAGACGGCGAGGTCAAGGTCATCGTGTTGACGCTGCGCGTGCAGCCGTTCGATGCGAAACTCGCGACGGCGCTGCATCCTGACGTGCGCACGACGCTCTTCAAACTGAGCCATCCCGATCCGCATCCGCACCTCGCGCGCGTGAATTTCTCGCTCGGCGTGCCGCGGCAGGCGCTCGAGATCTACGCGACCCCTGAGACGGCCAAGGCGACGATGCGCCTCGACCACGTCAAGGTGACCGGGATCTACGCGCGGACCGAGAAGGGCGTCACCGGGTACGCGTGCGTATTGAAGGCGACGTTCGGGCCCGTCAGTGACAAGGAGCTCGGGTTCGTCGAGGCCTGGCGCAACGGGATGAAGTTCGTCAGCTTCGACGAGGCGGAACCGTCCGCTGACTTCCAGGACGAGGAGCCAGACGACGAGGACGACGATCAGCCCGAGTTGCCGGTCGCGGAATTCGAAACAGACGTGAACGGGCAGCCGCTCGAGCTCGCCACGGCCGCGGATCGGGTCAACCGGCCGCTGCACTCGCATCAGCGCCGGCGCGGCGCGAAGAAAGCGACGAAGAAAGGCCGACGGTGACGAGGGGCCAACGGGGGCACCGGACGCGGCGCGCGAGGAACATCACCCGCGCGGGCGATACCCAGTACTGGCTCGTCGCGAGCACGCGGGACTGCCTCGATCTGCTCGCGGGACGTGTGCCGGCGGCCGTGCGCCGCCAGGTCGTGCGGTTGGTGCATCGCGACGTGGAGGAATCGGCCGAGGAGTATGCGCACCGGCTCGACGCCACGCGGAGGATCGGCTGATGCCGATGGCCCCGCCCCGCGCGTGCGCGACCTGTGGCCAGGCTGGCTGCCAGCAGCATCGCCGGCCCGCCTGGGGCCACGCGCAGCCCGTGCCCCGCTTGCGGGGCCGCGAGCGCATGCGTCGCCGACATGAACTGTTCCGGGCGCAGCCGTTCTGTCAGCACTGCGGAGAGGCCGTGTCCACCGTGCGCGACCATGTGACGCCGCTCGCGGAAGGCGGGACCGAGGCCGACGCGAACACGCAGGCGTTGTGCGACGCCTGTCACGATCGGAAGACCACGGCCGAGGCGACGCGCGGCGCGGTCAGACACCGGGGGGTAGGCAAATGTTGATCACGATCGCGTCGGGACACCGCCTGGTGCCTAAAGTTTCACGAAGGATTTACTGAGTGGGCCAATCGACCCAAGGCACGGCGCCCGCCCCGACGCGTCCGCGCGGCCGGCCGCGGGTGAGTGACGCTGAGAAGGCGCGGCGCGGGACGTTTCAGCCCGGTAAGCAACCGGTGACGCGGAGGTCGACCCGGCGTCCGATCGGCGTGCCACGGGGCTCAGCACGCGATTACGGCCTCTTGGCGCGGCAGTACGCGGCGGATGTCGTGGGCGGCCGGATCCCCGCCTCGCAATGGGTGCGCCTGGCCTGCGAGCGCCAGGACCGCGACATGATGCGGGCGACCGATCCGAGCTGGCCGTACGTGTGGAGTGACGCGCACGCGGCCGAGGCGTGCGCCTTTCTCGAGCAGCTCCCGCACGTCGAGGGGACGTGGAGCAGTCTGACGATTCGGCTCGAACCCTGCCAGGTGTTCTGGGTCTCGTGTCTGTTTGGGTGGCGCCGCCGGGCGCATCTGGCGCGGCGGCGGTTCACGATCTGGTATCTCGAGATCGGGCGCAAGGCGGCCAAGTCGACGCTGATGGCCGGCCTGGCGCTGTTTCATCTGCTGCATGAACACGAACCGGGGGCCTCGGTCGTCTGCGGCGCGACGACGGGGAGCCAGGCGCGGATCGTGTTCGGCATTGCGCAACGAATGGTGGCCCGGTCCCCCTGGCTGCGCGCGCAGGGCCTGCAGGCGCTCGCGAATGCGATCGTCAGCGACGACGGATCGATCAAGCCGGTGAATGCGAAGGCCTCGACACAGGACGGGCTGAATCCGAGCTGCATCGTGCTCGACGAGAGTCACGCGCAGAAGTTCGCCTTGCACGACGTGTTGAAGTCGGCGCAAGGGGCGCGCACGAATCCCTTGCTGCTGTGTCCGACGACGGCCGGGTACGATCTGCTCTCGGTCGGCTACGCCTTGCGGACGATGGTCACGAAGGTCTTACAACAGGTCTTCGAGGCCGATCATGTGCTCGGGCTGATCTACACGATCGACGACGGCGACGACTGGCGCGATGCGGGCGTGTGGGCGAAGGCCAACCCGATGATCGGCACGACGCCGACGCGCGAGTGGGTGGCATCGTACTGCGCCGACGCGCAACTGACGCCGGGCCTCGAGGGCGAGTTTCGCGTCAAGGTGTGCTCGGAATGGGCGCAGAGCGCCAAGACCTGGCTGTCGATGACCCAGTGGGATGCGTGCGCGGACGAGACGCTGCGCCTCGAGCAGTTCACGGGCGAGCGGTGCTGGATCGGCGCCGACCTGGCGCAACGCGACGACCTCACCGCGGTGGCCTTGTGTTTTGAGCGGGCCGGTGATGTCGTCGCGTTCGTCAAGTACTACCTGCCGCGGGAGGTCGTGGCGGCGCGTGCACGCACGGTGCCCGCGTATGCGGCATGGGTCAAGGCGGGCATCCTCGAGATGACCGAGGGCAACATGACGGATCTCGGGCGGATTGAAGCGGACATCCGCGCTTGGTGTCAGCAATTCACGGTGCAAGCGATCCGGATCGATCCGTTTGGGTCGCACCAACTCCTGGCCAGACTCGAAGCCGATCAGTTGCCGGCCGCTGTCTGCGAAAAGAATCGCCGTACGATGACGGCGCCCTGCCGCGAATTAGAAGCCCGCGTGAAATACCAGAAGTTCCGCCATACCGGGAATCCGTGCTTAAAGTGGAATGCGAGCAACGTCGTCGTGACGCGCGGCGTCGATGACTCGCTGATCCCCAAGCAGGACCAGGAGAACTCGCCGAACAAGATCGACGGGATCGACGCGATCCTGCAGGCGATCAGTCCCATGTTGATCGCCGCGGCGCCCGCGCCGGAGTATCAAGTCTTCATCGTCTGACCCCATGAAACGCCCAGGCCGGCCACGCGGCTCCACGAAGATTGACGAGCCGCGATCGAGCGTCTCGGCCTGGCTCCCGGTGAGCGCGCATGACCGCCTGATCAAGCTGGCCGCCAAAGAGCAGGAAAGCGTCTCACGGACGATTCGGCGCCTGCTCACGCTCCGTCTGCGCTGAATTATTCCTACTGAATTAATTGGTCGGGTCGGGCCTGGCGCCACACTCAGCGGCATTCATGGCTGATCCTGCGCCCGCCCTCCATCGTGCGTGGGCGGTCCTCGACCTCAAAGCGGCTGATCGGGAGCGTCGGACGTTCCGCGGCATCGCGACGACCCCGAGCCTTGATCGGCAAGGCCACATCTTCGACATTGCCGGCGCCACGTTCAAGAATCCGATCCCGCTTTTGCTGCATCACGACGTCGAACGGCCCATCGGGTGGGCGACGCTTGAGACGCGCGCCGACGCGATCGGCTTCGAAGCGACCCTCGCGACCGTTGACGGGCCCGGGGCCTTGAAAGACCGTGTGACGGAGACGCTGCAACTGGTGGACAGCGGCCTGTTGCGCGGGGCCTCGATCGGATTCCGCATCCTGGCGGACGGGATCGAATTCGTGAAAGGCGGCGTCACGCGGATCGTCAGGAGCGAAATTTGCGAGCTCTCCTTCGTGACCATTCCCGCGAATCGGGACGCCACGATCCTCACCGTCAAAGCCCTCGACCTGGGCGACCAACTCCCTGACCCTCCCGCTGCCGCGGGTCTTCCGGTAGTACGCGCGATGAAGGACGCGCCAGCTATGACCATTCCCGAACAGATCACCCAATGGTCGAACACCCGGGCGCCCAAAGCGGCGCGGATGACCGACTTGATGAAGACGGCGGCCGATACCGGGGCCACGCTCGACCCGAAACAAGTCGACGAATACGAGGGGCTGAAGGTCGAAGTGAAGTCGATCGACGCGCACCTCGGACGCTTGCGCGAAATGGATGGCCTCAATGCCGCGGCCGCGCAGCCCATCACGCCGGCGATCGCGCCCGTGGCGGCGCCGGTCCCGGTGATTCAGGTCAAGTCGCAACTGCCGCAGGGGACCTCGTTTGTCCGCCTGGCGTGCGCGAAGGCCGTGTGTAACGGCAACCTGTTTGAGGCGGCCGAATACGCCAAACGGTGGAACGACTCGACGCCCGAGGTCGCCCTGGCGCTCAAGGCCGCCGTGGCCGCGGGCACGAGCACCGATGCGACCTGGGCCGGGCCGCTCGTGAATCAGAACATCGCCAACGATTTCATCGAGCTGCTGCGCCCGGCGACCATCATGGGCAAGATCCCGAACTGGCGCAAAGTGCCCTTCAACACGAAGGTGCCGGCGCAAACCGCGGGCGGGACGTATGGGTGGGTCGGCGAGGCGAAGCCGAAACCCGTGACCAAGCTCGCGTTCAGTGCGGTGACGCTCGACATCTCCAAGGCGACGGGCATCATCGTGCTCACCGAGGAGCTCGTGCGCCTCTCGAATCCGTCGGCCGAGGCGCTCGTCCGGGCCGACATGATCGCGGGCATTGCCCAATTCCTGGACGCGCAGTTGATTGATCCGGCGGTCGCGGCGGTCACGGGCGTGAATCCCGCCTCGATCACCAACGGCGCCGGCACGGCGGCGGCGACCACCGATCCGCTCGCCGACGTCCTCACGATCCTGCGGACGTTCGCCACCAACAACATTCCGATTGGCGGCGCGGCGCTCATCATGTCGGAAGGCAATGCCCTCGCGCTCGCGTTCCGGCGCGATGCCAGCGGCAATCGCTTATTCCCCAACATGACGGCGTCCGGCGGCACCGTCGAAGGGATCACCGTCGTGGCCTCCCAGGCCGCGGCCGGCAACATCATCGGCGTGCAGCCCTCGCTGGTGCTGATGGCCGATGAAGGCGGGGTCACGATTGACGTCTCGCGGGAGGCGTCGCTGCAGATGGACTCGGCCCCGGACTCGCCGGCGACCGCGACGACGGTCATGGTCTCGCTCTGGCAGAACAACCTGGTCGGGCTGCGCGCCGAACGGTTCGTGAACTGGAAACGGATCAGCACGGCCGCCGTGTACTACCTGACGGCCGCGGCGTACCCGGCGCCTTCCGGCTTCGCGGCGGAACCCACGCCCCCGACCCGCAAGACGTAAGACGGGCGGACATGCGGATCTTCGGGTTCGAGCTGCTCGTGCGCAAGGCGGCGCTGCCGTTGTCCCCGCTCTCGCCGAGCGGGCGCGACGGCTGGTGGCCGATGGTCGTGCGCGAACCCTTCACCGGGGCCTGGCAACTCAACCAGGAGATCCGCCCGCAGACGGTCCTCGCTAATCCCACGGTGTTCGCCTGCGTGACGCGCATCGCGCAGGACATCTCCAAGTGCGGCATCGACCTCGTGGAGGAAACCACTCCCGGGGTCTGGACCGCGACCACGAATCCCGCGTACTCGCCGGTCTTGCGGACCCCGAATCACTACCAGACGATCGAAAAATTCCTCGAGCAGTGGATCGTCTCGAAGTTGATCTGGGGCAACACCTACGTGTTGAAGGGCCGCGATCAACGCGGGGTGGTCAACCGCCTCTATGTGTTGAACCCGTCGTATGTGACGGTGCTCGTCGCGCCCGACGGCTCGGTGTTCTACCAACTCCGCAAGGACGAGCTCGTGGGCCTCGGCCCGCCGATCGACGTGACGATGCCGGCGAGCGAAATCATTCACGACCGGATGGTGTGCCTCTTCCATCCGCTCGTGGGGATGTCGCCGCTCTACGCGGCGGCACTGCCGGCGCACCAAGGGTTGACGATCCTCAACGCGAGTACGCAATTTTTTGCGAACGGGTCGAACCCGGGTGGGCTGATCCTGGCGCCCACCGCGATCAATACGGAGCAGCAGGAACGGATCAAAACCGAATTCGAGAAGAAATTCTCGGGCGAGAACATCGGCCGGGTCGCGGTGCTCGGCAACAACCTGAAATACGAACCGCTCGGGATTCCCGCCGGGGAAGCGCAACTGATCGAACAGTTGAACAAGACCGAGGAAGAAATCTGCGCGGCCTTTGGGATGCCGATCTTTTTGTTGAACGGCACGAAGGGGGCCCCGTACGCGAACAACGAACTGATCGTGCAGCTGTATTACGCGGGTGCGCTGCAGAGTCCCATCGTCAATTTAGAGGCCTCGCTGGGCGCGGGCCTGGCGCTCCCCGTGAATCTCGGGGTCGCCATCGACGTCGACGATTTGATCTGGATGGACACGGCCACGCGCACGAAGGCGGCGGCCGATGCGGTGGGCTCCGGCACGATGACGCCGAATGAAGCGCGGCTCCGCTATTTCGGCCTGGGGCCCGTCGTGGGCGGCGACACGCCGTATCTGCAGCAGCAGTATTTCTCGCTGCGGGCGCTCGCCGAGCGCGATGCGGCCGACCCCTTCGCGAGGGCGATGCCCGCGCCGACCGTGCCGACCGTGCCGGTCGACGAGACCACGCCGCCGACGGTGAACTGATGGCGCTCGTCACCCTGGACCAGGCCCGGCGGCATTTGAACATCCCGGCCAGCGGCACGCCGCCCGTGAGCGAGCACGACCTGGACATCGCCGAGAAACAAACGGAGGCCGAAGCCCTCGTGATCGGCTATGTCCGTCGCCGCATGGGCGCCGAGGCGTCGGCCGCCTGGCTGGCCGAGGTCG
>Ga0307503_10000360_pt1 | contig 9718 bp, 18 predicted proteins | sample 17_S_MG_FD_194514 | JGI IMG/M metagenome (GOLD analysis project Ga0307503, IMG submission 194514) | Soil microbial communities from Populus trichocarpa stands in riparian zone in the Pacific Northwest, United States - 17_S | ecosystem: Environmental > Terrestrial > Soil > Riparian zone > Trees... | reverse complement strand
GGGTGCCGTGGTTCTGCGACCAGTGCGAGGTCGGCGGGGTTGACGTCGATCCGGTCTGCTGGTTCTGCGGGGAGTCGATGCGGCCCGGAGGGCTGTCCCCGGCCGGGTCGGCGATGTACGTGCTCGCCCGATACGGGGGCTGGCGGGGCGCCCCGGAACGGCTGCCGCCGGCGTGATTCGATCACCTAGCTTGACGTGCGGCTCTTGACCTTCCACACTGGCGCCCGGCACTCCTGTGCCCATACGGCGAGACGCTCCCCGCAATCCTCGTCGCTCCTCCACCACAGGAACGGCGGTCTCGTCGCCATGGTCATCACCCTGATTCTGCTCATCGCCGGCCTGGTCTGCTTCCTGGTCGCGACGATCGTCGGGCATCATCACCCGGTCGACGGCACCGGCCCGGCCTGGGGTCGGACCAACTTCGTGGCGCTCGGGCTGGCGTTCTGGATCGTCACCGCGATCATCGCGGCGTTCCCCGGCTAGTGGACCACCGTGCGGATCGCGCGGTGCTCCCGGAATGAGCGGGCCTCCCGGATCAGGGTGCGCAGTAGCTCGGCCTCGTTGCCCGGTCCGCGGGCGGTGGGGAACTCCACGTCCGCGGTCTCCCGTACCCATCGGATCATCTCATCGTTATCCCTGAACTGGAGTTTTTGCCGAACTGGGCCAGGTCGAGGCATGTGGATGACAGTACACCTTTGGATGACACTATGACGGCTGACCTGCTGGTCATCATCCCGACGCGCGGGCGGGCGGCCGTGCTGCCGGCGCTCTGGGCGAACTGGGTGCACTACACCGACCCCGACCTCACCGACCTGCTGTTCGCCATCGACGACGACGACGACGACCTGGTCGACTACCTGGACCAGCAGATCGCCGGCATCGGCGACCGGTGGATGTCCGGGCCGCGGGTCCGGATGGTCCGCACGCTCAACCACGCCGCGGTCACCTGGGCGCCGCACTACCGCTACGTCGGGTTCCTCGGCGACGACCACCGCCCGCGTACCCCTGGTTGGGACCATCGCCTGGTCGGTGCGCTGGCCGGCGGGCTGGGCGTGGCCTACGGCGACGACCAGCTGCAGGGCGCGTCCATGCCGACCGCGGTGGTGCTCACCTCCAACATCGTGCAAGCGCTCGGTTACATGGCGCCCCCGGTCATGACGCACCTCTGCGTCGACCTCGTGTGGAAGGCCTGGGGGGAGGCGCTGGAGCGGCTGTTCTACCTTCCCGACGTGGTCATCGAGCACCTGCACCCGGCCAACGGGAAGGCCGAGCTGGACCCCGGCTACCTCGAAGCCAACTCCCCGGAGATGGTCGCCGCCGACAGCGCGGCGTTCTACCGCTACCGCGACGGCACCGGCGAGGACGGGCCGTGCCTGAGCGCCGACGTCGACAAGCTGCGGGCGCTGCTATGACCGCGCAGCGGCTGCGCCCCGTGCACGAGCCGATCGCGATGGCCGCGATCTACCCGGTGCCGCACGACAGCTCCCGGTGGCGCGACCACCAGGTCCGGGTCGCGGCCACGGTCGCGCTGGGCCGGGGCTACACCCACCGGGAGAGCGGCGCGGTCACCGTGGCCGACCTGTCGTGCGGCAACGGGGTGATCGCGCAGGAGCTGTGCGACGACCCGGTGCTCGGCGACTTCGCCGCCGGCTACCACTACCAGGGCATGATCGAGGACACCATCGTGCTGATCGACCCGGTGGACCTGTTCGTGTGCTGCGAGACCCTCGAACACGTCGACGACCCGGGCATGGTGCTGGCGCAGATCCGGAAGAAGACCGCCCGGCTGCTGCTGTCCACGCCGCTGGACGCCTGGTACGACAGCAACTTCGAGCACTACTGGGCCTGGGACCGGGAGGGTGTCGAGGAGCTGCTCCGGGGGGCCGGGTTCGGCAGCGTCGACGCGTTCGTGCGCCTGGAGATGCCGTCCTGGGGGCCCTACACCTTCGGCATCTGGGCCGTGTCGTGAGCTCCTCGCCGACGCCGGGGGTCGACCCGCCCGTGCGGCGGTCGCCGACGACCGACGACGTGCACCCGGACTACGGGATGCGCCCCTTCACCAAGGCGGATACCCCCTACATGGACCACAAGGAGAAGCTGGCGGTCCGCACGGCGGCCTTCCGCGCCGTGCGGCTCTACCCGGGACCGGTCGGCGACCTGCTGTCCCGGGAGCTGCTGTCCTGGGAGGAGCTCGGGGTCCGGCTCGGCCCCGACAAACTGATCATGCAGCTGATCGAGCACCTCGTGGCATCCCCGATCACCGACGGTGGTCCCGAGCCGGGCACGGCGGCGCCGGCCCCGTGGCGACCCGGCTTCCCGCCGTGGCGGAGGGGATGAGCATGCGCGTCCTGATCACCGGCAGCGCCGGGTTCCTCGGCCGGTCGTTCGTCCGCCGGCTGCTGCTCGACGGCCACGAGCTGACCACGGTGGACCTCGACGGCAGCGGGTCGAGCATCTACGCCGACGCGCTGGACGTGTTCTCCGCGTACGGCACCTATGACCTGGTGATCCACGCGGCGGCGCACGTCGGTGGGCGCACCGTCATCGAGTCGAGGCCCGGGTACCTGGCCGCGCGCAACGCGCACCTCGACGCGGCGTGCTTCACCTGGGCGCTGCGCACCCGTCCGGGCTGCCTGGTCTACCTGTCCTCGTCGGCGGCGTACCCGGTGGCCCTGCAGGGCGAGACCATGGAGTCGTTCTCGCAGGTCCCCGGCCAGTCGCCGGTCACCCATGCCGGCGCCCGGCCGCTGCGCGAGGACGACATCGACCTCGACGACCTGCGGTCCCCGGACCAGTCCTACGGAATGACCAAGCTCCTCGGCGAGCGGATGTCCCGCGACGCCGCCGCCGAGGGGGTCCCCCGCGTCCTGGTGGTGCGCCCGTTCTCGGGCTACGGCACCGACCAGGCGTTGACCTACCCGTTCCCGGCGATGATCAATAGGGCGGTGAAGCGGGAGGACCCGTTCGAGGTGTGGGGGGACGGCGAGCAGGTCCGCGACTTCATCCACGTCGACGACATCGTGGGTGCGGTGCTCGCCGCGGTCGACCAGGGCGTCGCCGGCCCGGTCAACATCTGCTCCGGGTACGGCGTGTCGATGGGCCAGCTGGCCCGGCGCATCATCGACCTGGTCCCCGAGTTCGAGGACTACCAGCCGGAGATCCGGTTCCTACCCGACGCGCCGCGTGGCGTGCACTACCGGGTCGGTCACGCCGCCCGGATGGCCACGTTCTACCGGCCGAAGGTGCGGTTGGCCGAAGGCATCCGGCGGGCCCTGGACGGTCAGCTGTGAGCGGGCGCTGGGCCGGGCGACGCGGCGGGTATGACTCCGCGGAGTGGCACATGATCCGGCGCCGGGTGCTGTCCCGGGACGGGTGGCTGTGCCAGTGGCCCATCGCCGGGATCCGGTGCTTCGACCGGGCCAGCCATGTGGATCACATTGTGAACCGGGCGGCCGGCGGCACCGACGACGAGTCCAACCTGTGGTCGCTGTGTATCCGCCACCACCTGGTCAAGACCGCGCGGGAGGGTAGTGCGGCGCGGCATCGCCTTCGGGAGGCCCGGCCGCCGGAGCGGCACCCTGGACTGCTCTAGTCGCGAGCTGGTGCAGGGTGCACGGCCACGTGCTGCGCAGTGACGAGCTCCCGCCGGCCGCGCACATGCGGCAGCGACCGAGTCGGTCGGGCTGGTGCGCGGCGAGCAGGGCGGGTGCGGATCCGAGCAGGCCGATGAGCTCGGCCATCCCGGGCGGCGGTACCGTCGTGATGTCATCCACTAACTTGTCCCTCTGGATGAGGCCTAGTCCTGCATCTGGCGGTGCCGGCTGCGGTAGAGCAGCAGGCGGTGTGCGGGCGAGCAGGTGAGCGTGCGGTAGTCCCGGTCGCTGATGTCGACGTCGCAGCCCGGCGCCGTGCAGGTGCGCGGTCCGGCCTGCGCCCGGCGCGCTGCCGCCGCTTCCCGGCGGGCGTTGCGCCGGGTCACGGTGCGGGCGACGTGCGCGGCGCTGATCCGCGACCGGCAGGTCACGCTGCACGTGCGCCGGCGCGGAAGCGAGTCCGCCGGCAGTTCCTTGCCGCACTCCGGGTTCGCGCAGTAGCGGGTCGGGACATCGACAAGGACGACCACGGTGGCCACGATGTGCTCCTTCTCTCGATCTCTCCGTCCAGCGTAACAGAGGCTGGTCCACGGAACTACCAGTTCCCGATGATCGGCGGGACGGGCATCCCGAGGTGGGTGTAGCCGGCGGGCAGCGCGACCCGGCCCTTGGTCACCCGGAGCATAAAGCCCAGCCGGATCAGGAACGGCTCGACGCTCTCCCGCACGGTGAACAGGTCCACCCCGGCGGACACGGCCAGGTTCTCCAGCCGCACCGGCCCGCCCTGGTGGGTGTCGCACAGCGCGAGCAGCACCATCTGGTCGGCCATGGTCAGCCCGCGGTCGTCGATGTCCTCGATGGTCATCGCGGCGCGCACGGCGGCTACGTCGAGCCGGCCCTCGCCGAGCACCTGGGCCCAGTCGCGGGCCTTGCGCAGCAGGTTCAGCGCGATCCGCGGGGTCCCCCGGGAGCGGCGTCCGAGGTCGTCACACGCGGCGGGGTCCGGGTCCAGGCCCATGGCCTGCGCGGCGCCCAGCACGATCCTGCCGAGCTCGTCGTCGCTGTAGTAGGACAGGTGCAGCACGGTGCCGAACCGGTCGCTCAGCGGCCGGCTCAGCTTGCCGGCCTGGGTGGTCGCGCCGACCAGGGTGAACGGCGGCAGGTCCACCGCCACCACGGTGGCCTTCTCCCCACGCCCGGTCGGGATCTCGATCTTCCGGTCTTCCAGCGCCCCGTAGAGCAGTTCCTCGGTGGCCAGGCTCAGCCCGTGGATCTCGTCGATGAACAGCACGTCGCCGGCCTTGAGCTTGACCAGCTCCCGGCCCAGCTTGATCGCCGTGCTCACCGCTGAGGAGATCACCTGGACCAGGTTGCCGCCGGTCTCGTGCGCGACGAGCTGCGCCAGGCTGGTCTTGCCCAGTCCGGGCGGGCCTTGCAGCAGCACGTGCCCGACCTGCTCACCGCGCGCGGTGGCGGCGTTGACGGCCAGCAGCAGCCGGGTCCGCACGTCGTCCTGGCCGATCATCGCCAGGGTGGACGGTGGTCGCGTCGTGACCGGCGCCGGAGTGGCATCCACTACCGGCGGGGCGACGGCCGGGCTGCGGGTGATCCCGAGCCGGCTCGCGGCGTCATCCATGGTGCTCATGTCGTGCCTTCCGTTGGGTGGGTGTCCGCCGTGCGGCGGCGCCGTGCCCTGGTCACGGGGACCAGGACCAGCGTCAGTCACACGGATCACTCGCCGTACTCGCGGTCGACGTGCTCGGCGATCTCGGCCCAGTTCTGGGCGGCCAGGGCCAGCCGGTCACGGTCGGACCGCTCGAACGTGGCCCGCCCGTCGAACCGGACTTGGTCGATCTCGCGGTCGATGTGGGTGTTCATCAGCGCGACCAGCACGTCGGGCGGCAGCGCGTCCAGCTCCCAGGACTCGGATCCGTAGAGATCCACGTAGCCGTTGGCCCGGGAGTCCGACATCTTGGCCGGGTTCGGCGGCGGGTCGTACTGATCCACCTGGTCCATGTTCAGCGCGATCCGGCGGAACTCCATGCGCCGTGCGGCGTTGAACCCGTGGTCGTGGGAGATCATCAGCAGCAGCCGGTCGAAGTTGTCCCGGGTCATGTCGATCCCCGACGGGTCGTGGTCGCCCAGGTGCAGCACCACGACGTCCTGCCCGCCGGCCAAGATCCGCCCGAGCCGGCGCGCGGCGCGCCACATCGCCGAGGACGACATGTACCCCCGGCAGGCCATGTACGTGCAGTCCCGGGCGGTGGCCACCTGTCCGACGATCCCGGCCAAGGCCTCCTTCTCCACCCACAGCTCGACCCGGCGTGGCTGGTCGGTCCACTTGTCGATGGCGTAGCCCGCGGCGGCCGACTCGATGATGTCCGCCGGGCTGGTCCAGTGCGCGGGCGCGGCGGCAGCGCGGGTGCGGTCGGTGATGTGCAGCCAGTCGATCACCCCGCACATCCGGGCCTTGTCCACGATTGACCCGAGCCGCTTGTAGGACCGCTCCGTGTTGACTCCGGTCTCCCAGTCGGCCGTGATCCCGAGCGCGACGAACTGGTAGTAGAGCTGGCGCAGGGTCAGGTCGTACCCGTCGGCGTTGTACTGCTCGGCGATCTCGGCCGCGCGCTCGGCGATGGCCTGCGCGGCCGGGCGCATCGTGTTCGGCTCATAGGCGATCTTCATGCCGGCACCCCGTTGATCCACTCGTTGCCCTCGGCGTCCGCGACGAACAGGTACGGGTCGCCGCCGGTCAGGTCGATCTTCACGGGCACGCTGCGGTCCTCGCCCCACACCTCGGGGTCTGCCCCGTCGAAGTGCACCGCCACCCGCAGCTCGCCGTCCTTGACGTAGCCGTAGACCTGCACGCCGCCGATCTCGATGCACGGGTAGCTGGGCGGGTCGTCGGCCAGCATCGGCCCGGCGTAGGGGAGGAACCTCGCCTGCGCGTTCAGCGTCTCGTCGTCCATGTCGTGCTCCTGTTCCCTTGGGTGGGTGTCCGCCGTGTCGCGGTGCCGGCACCCGTAGCAGCATCCACTACGGGTACCAGCGTCGTCACACGGTGATCAGCTGTAGCCCATCCCGGAGCCCATCCCGGAGAGCAGGGACATCAGCTCCAGGTACTTCATGCCGGCGTAGAACGCGCCGATGATGAAGACCACGCTGGCGATGCTGAGCAGGGTGTAGGCGACGAGCTGCAACGTGTGCAGTTGCACGGCCGGGCGGGCGGCGACGGCCGGGGCCGGCGCGGAGTGCTGCCAGAGCGGCGGTGCCGTCCAGGCCTGCTGAGGCTGCTGCTGCGGGGCCCAGGTGGGGTCGATGTTCGTGCTCATGGTTGTGCCTTCCGTTGGGTGGGTGTCCGCCGTGTGGCGGCGCCGCGCACCCGTAGCTGCATCCACTACGGGCGCCAGCGTGATCACACGGTGGGTCGTGACCTCGGGTGCGCGCCGGGCAGGGCATCGACCACGGTCAGCTGGGCGCGGACCTCGGCGATGAGCTGGGCGCCGGCCGCGCGGTCCAGCACCTCGGCGGACCCGTCCTGCATGTAGTCCTCGCTGAACAGGGCGGCGAACTCCGCGGCCTGGTCCTCATCGGCGAACAGGTAGAGCCCGTCGAAGTTCTCGATCTGCACCAGGTGCACCCGGACGCTCACAGCGTCACCGCCGGCATGCCCAGCTCGCACGCGGCGAGGTCCGCGATCTCGGCCTCGTCCGACGCGATCTCGGCCTGCGCTGCGGCGTACTTCTCGCCCTCGTCCTCGATGACGTAGGCCAGCGCGTCGCTGCCGGCCTCGGCCGCCCACTCGTCGCCGATGTGACCCCAGCACGAGTCGAAGTCATCGAGGACGTTCCCGTCCTCGTCCACCCGCTCCACGACGTAGCCGTAGACCTCGCCGGTGGCCCATTTGCCGTACTCGTCCAGCTCGCTGCGGATCGAACCCTCGACCTGCTCCGTGGTGGCGTCCTCGCCCAGCACGGCGCGCGTGGCGGGCGTGTCGTAGGCGAGGCCTACCACGTTCCACCGGTTGTGGCTGTTCAGGTCGGCGGCGTCGCCCGGGCTCAGTGTGTCATCGCCCCGGAGGTAGAGCGGCAGCACCACGGTCGCGCCGTGGCAGATCCGCAGCCACCGTGCGACCGCGCGCATGCCGTCCCGCCGGTCCAGTGCGTCGAGGATGGTGCGCACGTGGTCGCCCTCCTGCGGGAGGATGTAGCGCGCTGCCTGCGCGACGATCACGGCCACCTGGCAGTCGAAGTCTCGCGGGTTGTTCCAGCTTGTGTCGTCGTCCTGCTCCAGCCGGAACCGGTAGATTCCGTGCTCGGTCTCGACCTGCTCGTCGACCATGTACTTGGGCATGTCGTGCTCCTGTCCCTTGGGTGGGTGGTCCGCCGTGTCGCGGTGCCGGTCCCGGTCGTGGCATCCACTACCGGAACCAGCATCGTCACACGGTGCGTGCGGTCGGATTCTCGGCCCACGTGGGGTGCCGGTAGCCCTGCGGGGTGTCGAAGCGTCGCAGCTCCCGGTACTGACCGGGCGTGATGCTGAGCTGGCCCGTCACGGGGAGCCAGCCGTAGGGCTTGCGCATCGCCGGCAGTCCTCGGTACGCGTAGTCAACGAACGCGACCAGCTCACCGGTCCCGTCATAGATCGCCCAGCCACTTCGCGGGGCGCCGCTGGTGTCGTTGGTCGTGCCGACGTGCACGGCGAGGACCGGCACGCTCTCCGGGTCGGGGATGTGGATCTCGCTGGTCATGGTGCGCTCCTGTCTGGGTGGGGTACTACCAGGGTAACACACTACGGACCACAGTGGTGGCGGTCCGTGGTGGCATCCACTACCGGTATTCGGCCAGTGCGACCAGCCGCGCGGTGCCGCCCGGCACGTAGTTGTAGACGTTGAAGGCCTGCACGAGCGACGGGAAGCCTCGCGCGAGACGCTGTCGGTTCCCCGTGTCCGCGCGGATCACGGCCTCGCACAATGCGAGGATGAATCCACCTGCCATGCCGGTGAACCCGCTGATCCGTAACGCGTCCAGCGCATAGCGAACCTCGTGCAGGTTGACGCGGCTCGGATCGCGTTCGGCCATGTCCAGCCAGACGGCGGGTGACAGGGTCGCCTCCCGGTCGCGCGCGGCCATCGCGCGTGCCACCTCGACGGCGGCGTCGTCGCGCGCGTAGTACATCTCCGGCCGGATGGGCTGGCCGGTCTCGCCCTCCTCGGCGAGCGCTTCGGTCAGCGCGTGTTCGTGTGTCTCGAACGTGGCCAGCAACGGCCGTAGCTCATCGGTCATGTCGTGCTCCCTTGGGTGGGTGGGTGTCCGCCCTGTCGCGGCGCCGGGACCCGTAGCAGCATCCACTACGGGCGCCAGCGTCGTCACACGGTGGCCGTGCTAGTCCTGGTCGGGGTCGTCGCCCCAGAGATAGAACCCGTCATCGAACCGGAACCAATAGCCCTCCGGCGCGACGTGCTCGTTCAACCAGTCGGCGGCAGCGTCCGCGCCCTCGGACAAGGCCTGCGAACCCTCCCCGCCATCGTCGGACCAATACACCCCGTGCGGCGCGTCCTGCGCATAGAGCGCTTCGGCGTCCTGCCGCGCCCCGCCGTGGTCGGACCATCCCTCATCGCAGGCCAGCAAGATCACGGCCGCGCTCAGGTCGTCCGCGCTGCGGTTGGAGCTACCGGCGAAAATGCAGCCTGCACGGTCGGCCGTCCAACGCTGCGCCATCACGCACGCACCTGCTCGGTCGGGTCGAGCACGAACGTGCCGTCCGCGTAGCGTGCCAGCACGTCGGACATGGGCACGAACAACTCGAACCCCAGATCGGTGGTCACCCGCAGGTGACAGTTCCGAATGTCCTCGTCGAAACGGGCGAACCCACCGCCCTCGTCGCCGATGCTGCGGGCCGTGCCGTAGCCGACCCGGTCATCGTTCAGCCAGGCGACACGGGCGCCACGCTGCGCCGCGCTCACGATGGCCGCGAGGTCGATCGCGAGTTGCACCGTGACCGGTCCGAGCGTCGTCGCGGCCATTACGCACGCACCGGTGCGCGCTGCGGCAGCACGGCATCGTGAATCGCGATCTGCTCGGCGTCGGTGAACCCGTGCAGGTGATAGGTGATCTCTTCGGTCT
>Ga0307503_10000359_pt1 | contig 9721 bp, 23 predicted proteins | sample 17_S_MG_FD_194514 | JGI IMG/M metagenome (GOLD analysis project Ga0307503, IMG submission 194514) | Soil microbial communities from Populus trichocarpa stands in riparian zone in the Pacific Northwest, United States - 17_S | ecosystem: Environmental > Terrestrial > Soil > Riparian zone > Trees... | reverse complement strand
CGCAGCGAGTAGAGCTGCGCCTCGGCGTCGTCCTTGGGTGTGGGCGCGATCGAGATGCCGTGTTCGCGCACGAGGTCGCCGATCAAACGCAGATCCGTGTCGCTGACACGAATGTAAGGGTTGGGCATGTACCGCTTGCCGTTCCAGTACCTGACAGAACCCTCGCGCAGGTCGTTGTCGTTGGCGGCGCGGCGGACGTGATCGGGCGCGGGCTTCTGGCCGTGCCAGAGTTCGCGCTCGGTGCGCTTGATCAAGTCGGCGACGGGCGTCGTCGTTACGTTGCGCTCGGCATACGAGCGCTGCACTACCAGCTTCGCGCGTTCGAAATCCCAGTACGCCCACACGATGCCGAGCATGTCGCGCGTGCCGGGGTCGACGCCCACGTACGCGTGCGCGAAAGGGGGCACGTCCACGAAGGGCACGACGTGACGCTCCATGTCGAACTCGGGCACCAGCACCCGCTCGGGGTCACGCACGCGGATGCCGTAATACTCACGACGGCAGCGCGCGGAGTCGCGGCCACCGGCTTCGCGAATGGCCTTTTCTTTCTCGTCCGCGGTAATCGCGTGGTTGTCGTCGATCGTGCCGAAGACGTACGCGCCGCGCTTTTCGGCGTCGGGTATGAACACCCGATCGAAGTCATGGTCTGGCTGCGTGGGCGCCGTGCTCTCCAAGATGAGCCGAGCCCACGGCCGTCGCTGGAACTGCGGGAGGAAAATCCCACTGACCGACTCCTCGAGATCCTTCATGTGGGCTGCTTCCGAAAAGCAGCCGCCGTCAGATGCCTGACCACGCAGGCGGTCGGGGTCCTTGTCGACCCCGACGAGTTTTATGATTGAGCCGTTCTTGAAGTACAGCCCTTGCTCCATGCCCTCCGAGCTGCCGCGGTACTCGGGGCGCAGGTCAGCGGGGCAGCTCTCCACGATCTTGCGGAAGAGCGGAATCACGATGCTGCGGATCTGCTGCTTCTCTGCCGTCGCGTACGTGAGGATCGCGCCGTCGCGCTGCAGGCCCCACTCGATCAGTATCAGCAGACACAACCACGTCTTGCCCCAACGCCGGCCGATGTCGACGACGAAAATCGAGTCGTACAGCGCCTCGCGCTCGACGCTGTTGGGTGGATCCGCCTCCCACGCCTTGAACTTGTCGTAGACAACGCGCTGGTGCGCGTCGAGCAGCCAGCGCAAGACGCCACACCGCCAACTCGCCGCGATCAACTCTGCAGAGCTGGCGTCAGCCGCCGTCTGCTCTTGCCCTGCTGCTGCCGTCTCCACCTGGCCTCCAGAGCCGTTGGGTGAAGTCGCAGACCAAGCAGCTGGCGACGTATTGGTTTAGAGCCGGCTCGTAATGGCCATGAGCCCAGAAGTGAGCGCCCCCACGCTCACAGATTTCTCGACGCCAGCGCACGAAGTCATTACCGTCGTAACGCCGGTCGCGGGTGACGGACGCCATCCCCCGTTTCTCCCCGCGATCGGCGCCCGTTGTCACAGCGCCCCCTTGGCCCTGCGCGTCTCGAGTTCGCGCACGAGGTCGCCGCGGTCGATCACGATGACATTGGCGCCGGGCAGCGAGCCGTTCTTGCCGTCGCCGCCGCGCACGCGTCCGCCGATCTCGAAAAGCGCCTTGGCCGCGTCGAGCTGCACCGACGGGCGCTTGCTCGTCAACATGAGCGCTCGCAGCGTCTGCACCACCTCGGCCGCCATACCCGCCGCCGTCCGCTGCGCCTCGACGTGCAGCTGCCGCGCCTCTTCGTCGCTGGCCGGCACGTACTGCGACTTTTCGAGCAAGTGGATCTTCTGCGCGAGCTCGAGCGTCTGGCTTTCGTACTTCATGCGCAGCTCGTTCGTATTCTGTACCTGCCGCTCGGCTGCGACGTTGCGGCTGCCGTCTTGATTGAACAGCCGAACGTTGCGCGAGTTGGCGCCCTTGCCGTCAGCCACGGGCCAGTTCTCCCAAGTGCAGAAACACCTGCGTAGCGCGCTCGCGGCGCGTGTCGGTCTCGAGCTCGACGACCGCAGTCGGCTCGTTGTAATGCCGGCACACGAAGGCGTCGCAACTCGGCGCCCACCAGCTTTTGCCGAAGCCCGGCGCCTCGCGCGAGACCATCCGCAGCAGCTCGTCAGGTTTCATCGCAGCAGCCCCGGCACGACGACCAGCAGCAGCGCGACCAGGGCGAGGGCGACTGCCACGTAGCCGGGGTAGTTCCCGACCGCGATCGCCAGCACGAGCACCGCCACACACAGAACAATGAAGGCTGCGGTCATGGTCGTCTTTCTCCAGCGCGCCCCGGGCATGGGGGATCCGTCAGCTCGGTCTCGCCCTGATCGTAGCGCCCGCACTCGACGCAGCTGTGCAGGGGAAACATCGGATACCGCGGGTAACGGTGCTTTCGAGGCGCGCGCCAACGCCGGATCCAGCGCGCGACGCTGACCGCCGCCTCACCGATCCGGACCACCAGGGCGATGGTCTGCAGGGGCACCCTTGCGGGATAGATTCTTGCCGAGCGTCTGTCGAGAGCTGGTCAGGGCACGAACCGTCGCCGGTGCTCCTTACGTAGGAGCCTGTCGCACACAAGATCCAGGGTCAGGCCCGCCGCGCCCCGAGAAAGGTCGACCTCAAGCTGACGCAGGAAGTCGACGATCGCCTCGAGTTCGTCGTTCGCGCCCGCCCGATATTCGTCGCGGTGACGGGCCAGATCCCAGGGCAAGGATGGTGCGTTCATGTCGTTCTCAACCGTTTCTTTACTGATGGTCGTGTGCTAGTTCCGAAGCCATGAGCGTGGAACATGTCGAACTTGGCGGCGAGGTGCTCGCCCTCGATTACAGCACCCTTTTGTGCGAAAGCTGCAAGGCAAGGATGGAAGCGGCGCGCGACGCACAGCGCGCGCTGCAGGTACTCAATGCGGCATTAGGGAAGAGCGCCCCCGCGGCGCCGCCCGAACCGCCGCGCGTCCCGGGCGCTCTCTTGAGCCGCAAAGAGCGGTTCGAGCTCGCCCAAACGCTACTTCGCGAGGGGAAAGCAGGCGCCGCGGCGCCGCCGGCCCTTCCTGCGTCGAGCCCCATACACACCTCGGGCGGGACGATCCTCGCTCCGACCGAGGCGCACCGACGGATGCCCAAAAAGGTGATCGCTAAGCGCGCGGAGGCCGACGTGCTGAAGGTGGCCGCGGGCAAGATGACAAAAACCCAGTGGAAGAACCGGCACGGTTACTCGATCTCGCTGCTGGACAAGCGCTTGGACGGGCTCACCGGATCCGGGACGCCGGTCAACTACGTGATGCCTCGCGACCGCGTCACGCAAGAACACTTCGACGCGGTGCTCAACGGCGAGATCTCGCAGAACAGGCTCGCGAAACAGATCGGCATGCCGCCCGGCACGCTGAATCGGCTGGTCGAAAAGGAAAAGATCCGCCGTCGTCACGCGCTCGCGCGTGAGACGCGTGCCAAGCGCGGCGGTGGCACGCGAAACAAGCCGCCTACGGACCACGGTACGGGCCTTGGAACAAAGCCAGACGGCACGCCGTACAAGCGCCGCTCGCCCGGCTCGGTCGCCCCAACCGACGCAGAGATGCGCGCTGTGTACGACGGCGAGATCACGCAGAACGAACTCGCTCGCAAGTACGGCTGCGTCGCCAGCCTCATCTCACGCCGATACGAAGACTGGACAGCGGCAAACAGGCTCGACCCGCGCAAGCGGGCCTCGAGCATGGGGCCGCCGGTCGAAATCGACGAGCGCGACCTGATCGCCTACATCAACCGGCAGGTGAAGGCGCAGCCGCTCGCTGACAAGTACGGCTGCACGGCGGGACTGATCAGCATCCGAGCCAAGACCTACGCCCTGCGGTTCGGGCTCAAGACCACCGCCGAGGGCGAGCACGTGCTCGACGAGCCCGAGCCCGCCGAGGGGACCGCGGCCGAGGGGGCGGGGCCCGAGCAGCTGCTCAACGGTCTACAGCGTGTGCTGGCTGACTGATTTTGGGTGCCGCCGGCAGGGGTTTTGATCCCCCACCGACGACATATCGGCGGCGATGTAGCGCAGCCCGGGGCCGGCCGTCAATGGCCCCGGGCGGTCTGGCGGCGGTCAGTTCACTGATGGTATGAGGGGGCATGGATCCGCGAACCACGGCAGCACTGGGCGTCCTGCAGCAGTACATGCTGCAGAACTCGACCGAGCTCAACCGTCGCAAGCAGGCGGTGATGGACGTCCTCGACGGCATGGACGCGTACAGCCTCGTGCCGATGATCGGTTACTTGATGGCGCAGTGCGAGCAGCATGGGATCGACACGCAGCTGGTGATCAGCTGCCTGCAGCTGGCGCACGACGAGCGCGAGCTGCAGCGCAACGCAGCGCAGTCGTAGACTTCCGTGGGGGCCTAACCCTCCGAGGTAACGGCGTGGCCCCGAGCCGGGGAAGATTTCGGGGCGCAGTTCCAATGCAAACCAAAGACTACGTCTATCTAGCGGTCACGCTGATCTACATCGGGATCGTCTCGTTCCAAGCGCGCATGCTGCGCAAGAACCGCGACCTGATCGTCGTGCTCACGGCGCAGCTGCAGCGCGCCAACGAGCAGCTGACCCGAGAGCTGTGGAAAAAGATCGGCGAGACGTCATGATCCCAGCACTCACCGGCGCCTTCGTAGGCCACGTGCTCGCCGGCTTCATTCTCGGCGGCCTGAACTTTTTCCTCGGCTTTTGGATGGCGCAGCGCTCGCTGCAGCGCGCGTTCGCGCATCTCGAGCACGAGATGGACCGCCAGCGCGCGGAGGTCATCGCCGCCATGGGCAACATCACTGCCGATCAACACGTGCATATGCGACTGCGCCGCAACGAGCCGCGCCAGCAGGACAGCTAGCCATGGCCGTACGCCGCAGACGCAGACGCCGCAGCAAGAAGCGCGAGCCTCGGCTGCAGGTCGGCTTCGGCCTCGAGCCCGACGAGCACGCAGCGCTGCTCGAGATCGCGGCGTCGATCAGCGTCATCGTCGGCGCGCGCTGCTCGCTCGCGGAAGCTGCGCACGCGGCGTTCTCGCGTGGCCTGCCGCTACTGCGCGAGCACGTCACGACGGTCGAGGACGCATGGACGCGCCCCGCGAAGCGCGTTCTTCACTTGCCCTCGAACACGCGCAGCGCGGCGGCCAGCGCCGCGAGCACCGGCTCGTCGTCGCGCGTGACGCAGTCGCCCAAGTCGACCGCGTAGTGCTGGTAGACGGCGCGCGCGGCAAGCAAAAGCTCGACGGTCGCGCGCACGTCGTCGGGCTCGTTGGCGAGCTCGTGCAGCGCTAGCGCGTTGAGCCGCTGCTCGAACACCTGCACGACTTTCTCGAGCTGCACGACGCGCGTCTCTAGGTCGTTCATATGGATCCCCCGCTCGCCCCCTACGACCGGGGGTCTGGTCAGGAGGTATTCCGTCCGCAGCGAGGCTCACGGGGGAGTGTGCGGGGTAACATTTCGCCGCCGCCAGCGCCAGCGCGCGAGCAGCGCGCTGGCAGGCAGCCGATACCAGGGCACGTGTTCGGTGTACGCGACGATCGTCGTGTCGGTCGCGCGCTGGCACGACCGTAGAACGCTAGCTAGCTCGACCAGAGTCACCCCGCAGTGGCACTTCACCTGCACGGCCCCGAGGGGCGTAATGAAGTGCCAATCCTTGGCGCGCTCGTTGAGCACGGCCGCAAGACTGACAGGCCGTCGACCGCTGCGAAAGCGTCGGTTTTGTGGTAGGTCGCAGGACATGGCCAAGACGACCATCAAAGAGTTGTACGACATGGGCCAAGAAGAGCTGCGCGACAGGGTCCAACTGCTCGAGACCATCGCGGAGGACTGCGAGGCCAAGGTGGCCGAGGCGACGCTTGCGACAACGCAGTGGCGCCGGCTGTATTGGGGCCTTCGGCGCGTCGTGTCGAAGCTGTCCGAGGAGTGGCGCGAGGTCGCGCGACGCGTGAACCAACCGAAGAGCCCGAGCATCTTTGTCGAGTGCGCAGAAGAGCTCGAGCACGTGCTCGCCGAACACAACGAGCCCTTTCCATGACCAAGCATTATCCGCGCGAGTATCGGCTCGAGTGGCTGCGGATGATGCGGATCGTGGTCGAGCTGCATCCGAAGAATTGCATGGTCTGTCGTCAGCCGACCGACGAGCGCCACGAGCTGATCCTCATGGATTTCGTAGGCGGCGACGCGCGGCACGGCGAGGACGGCCGCATCACGGGGCCGATCTGCAGGCTCTGTACAAGCAAGGTGCTATCTGCAACGCAGGCGGTGTTGACCGGAAAGGCGCTCCGATCATGACTTGGCGCAAGTGGAAACGCGTGCTGCAGTTCACCAACGGCCCGAGCAAGCGCGACCGGGCGCGCGAGCAGCGCCGCGCCCGCCGCCGTCAGCGGCTACGCGACCTCGAGGCGCTGCCGGCGCGCGAACGCTTCTGGGAGCGCTTCGACGTGTGGAACTACACATGATGACGCGCGAAGAGCGGGCGGAGTTCAATGAAGCGCTGTTTGCGCTGGGCTTCGCCGTTGGCCTACTCATTCGCTTGCGCGAGGCTCTCGGCGAGAGCGGGAAGCGGTTCGACGAGGACGTGCAGTTCGCGCGGGACATCGTCCGAAAGCTGCGCGGCGAGGAGACCGAGACATGACCGACCGCTACGACCAGCTCGACGAAGACGACGACGGCTCGATCAAGTATTACAGCCGCGCCGGCAAACCGATCAAGCTTGGCACCTGGTGCAGGCTGCTGAGCGATCCCAACTACAAAAGCATTGCGCGCGATCCTGCGGGGCCCTTCATTGTCAGCACGATCTGGCTCGGCTTCGATCACGCCTGGCCGCCGTGCGAGCCCGAAGCGCCGCCGGTCATGTTCGAGACGATGGTGTTCGTCAGCCCCGACGGCCGATCGATCGTCAACTTCGCCGAGGTCTTTGGCCCTTGGCGCTTTGACAGCGAAGTCGAGGCCCTGGTGTGGCACCAGCAGATCGTCGGCAAGCTGCGCGAGATCACCGCGGACGAAACCAAGCGGCTAACGCCCGGCGACGTGCGCGCGCTGCTCGACGCAGACGTAGTCGAATAAAATATTCGACTAGCGCTCGCAATAGCATTGCGTGGCGTCCTGACCGCACATTGGGCAGTCGAGCCCGTCAGACTGATCCCACGCGGGCAGCGGCCCGCGGAAGCGCGCCATGTTCGCGTGAAACTCGGCGACGAGCTGCTCGATCTCGAGCGCGCACAGCTTCCACTCGAGCGTCTGCAGATACGCAGTGACGGGCTCGTCGTCGAAGTCGAACTCTCCGAGGCCCTCGACGATCACTTGAGCGGCCCGTGTTGGCGGTCGGCGTGTGCCGACGCGAGATGATGCGCGGCCTCGAGATTCTCGCGCGTCGTCCACTGCTGGTTGTAGACCCAACGCATCGCCTGCGGCAGCGCAGCATTGAACGTCGAGTGCCAGCGATTGACGCGGTGGCGCTCTCGCTGCGCGGCGTCGAACTCGGCCTCCTGCAGCTTTCGCTCTTCGGGATCGGGCGGCAGCTCCGGCGGCCAGATGACTTTCATCTGCTCCTCGAGCTTACCGATCCGCTGCTCGAGATCGTCGTCGCCGCCGCGTTGCATCTCCAGCGCCACCAGCTCCGCCTCCAAGCGTTCGGTGTCGTCGATCACGCTGCAGGGAAACCCGCAGTTCGAGCACAGCCCCTTACTCTCGGCGTTCATTCGCTGCTCCCGCTCTCCTGAGACGTGCCCCGTGTACGTCACGCGCTGGCCGCGCGCCACGTTGCTCGGGTCGCTGCAACTCATCTTGTGATAGCCGTCGCGTTGATGGCACTGCGGACACTGGCGTGGATCGCTGGCTTTCATTTGCCCTCGACCGCGTCCAGCGCCTTTTTGACGTCGTAGCGAGCGCCGAGCGCAAGGTGTAGGGCCGTGCGCTCGAGGAGCGGGTCGCCCTCGCAGCGGCTGATAGCGTCGAGGGCATTGCAGAGCTGCCGCGTCGCCCGCACAAGGTCGACCACGCGCTGCTTGAACTCGATCTCGTATGCGTCCATGGCCTCCCCCAAGTTAGAGGCGCTTGCCCGGTTTGCGCGCCGGGCAAGCTGGCCAGAGACATCTCTGGTTGCCTACGCTCTACCACAGTCTTAGCGCCCTGAGCGCGATCAACACCGCGAGCTTGACGCCGAGTTCGTCGGCCTCGGCCTGCAGCTGGGCCTTTTGCTCGGGCGTGAGCCTGATCTGCAGATAGCAGCTGCGCTTGGGCAGCCCCTTGGACGCGTTGGTCTTGCGCCCCTGGCCTCGACCGGGGCCGCCCTTAGGTTTTCGCTTCACTGCCATAGCTTGAGCGCCCGCAGAGCGACGAGCCGGGGCACGCTGACGCCGAGTTCGTCGGCGTCTGCCTTCAGCTGCGCGAATTGCTCCTCGGTGAAGCTGCAATTGACCTGATAGGGCCGGGTCTTGTTCTTGCTGGACCGCAGCCCCTTAGGCTCTGGCCGGCTCGCCTTGCGCTTGCGCTTCCCGGTTGCCATCGGTCAGCGCGGCCTGCCTCGCGGCAAGCCGCGCCGTCGCTCTGCGTGACACGCAGAGCACTCGGTGAACACCCAACCGTTGCCGCGCTTCGCGACGTCGTCCTTGGTGCCGCAGCCCTGGCAGGTCAGCCAAGCCTCCGCCTCGGCCTTGCGGATCAAGCGCTCCGCCTGCTCGCCCAGCTCAAAAACCGGCGGACTGACGTACACGCGCAAGCCGCCGAACTTCTCCTTGATCTGATCGATGTACTCGTGCCGCCAGCCAGGCAGCTTCTCGAACTCGAGCAGCAGCTGGTCAACGATGCCATCCCAGCCCTTTGGTGACTCGCGGTATGTCATTGGACCCTCTAGTGAGCGGGGCCTCGGCCTAGTGCCCCCCGCTCTACCCCTGAGCTACGCCCGGCCGGATACGGCTGGAATCGAACCAACGACCTAGGGGTCTTATGACCGAGGCCCCGCACCCACACTAGTGTCCTCCCACGGGCATTGACAACCACCATCTATGGTGTCCTACATTCGCGCGCGGCTGTTGAGAGATCGCTGTCAGCGGCCAGAGTCGCCGGTGACCCTGCGGGTAACCCGCGGGAGCGCCACTCGAGGCCGGCAGGGGGCATCCCAGTGGTGATCCGTCGAACATTGCCCGGGAGCAGCGCGGCGCCCGAGAGTGACGAGCTGGAGAGTGTGACCGAGCTGCTCGAGACCCGCGCGGGGCTAGAGGCGCAGGTCGTGGAGCTGCTCGAGACGGTGGCAGCGCTGGCCAACGCAGGCCGCAGCCTGACGACGGATGCCGAGTGGCAAGAGACCGTCAAGAAGGCCTGGGCAGACATTCGAGAGAGGGCTAGGAAGGGTCGAGAGCCTGCAGAGGGCCCTCGATAGGGGGTGTCATGGATATCGACGAGCTACGACGGCAGGTGGTGGCGCTGCGTCGAGAGCAGAAGCTGACGGCGCTGGTGGTGGTGGCTATCGAGGACGACGGCACGGTCCGGGGGCTGGTGTCGGGCGAGGCTGGCACGGACGCCAGGGCGGCCGTGGGGATGGCGCAGGAGACGCTCTCGACGATTGCGGCGGCCTACGAGAGCGGCGACGACCCGAGGTCAGTCGAGGCGCGGCTGAGGGCCGGACTGTCCTAGGTCGACGACGGCCCCGGTGCGGTTTTGGCCGGGGTGGTAAAAACGAGAGGGTGGATAGGTGTAGGGTAGTGCTCGATATTTGACGGGCACCCGCGCGCG
>Ga0307503_10000358_pt1 | contig 9753 bp, 8 predicted proteins | sample 17_S_MG_FD_194514 | JGI IMG/M metagenome (GOLD analysis project Ga0307503, IMG submission 194514) | Soil microbial communities from Populus trichocarpa stands in riparian zone in the Pacific Northwest, United States - 17_S | ecosystem: Environmental > Terrestrial > Soil > Riparian zone > Trees... | reverse complement strand
GGTTCAGCAGATAGTGTCCGAAGGTCTTTTTGCGTGACACATGGGCTTCTAAATCTGCTCTTGACCAGGGTATGTGCTTACCATCTCGCTTGCCAGTATCGGTATGCGGTGACCAAGAACCATCTCGATGTTGGACAGCCTTTACGTCAGTACGGGCAATGAAGCGGCTTGCAATGAGGTTTTCGACATTAGACACTTGTCTCCATCCTATCTGATGGGTACTTCCCGGCTGCCTCCACCCGTCATCTGATGGGTACCTGGGAAGGAATCTGAACTGGAAGGAATAACAATACACCCGACTGGTCCCGCGTGTCAACCCCCTAAAGTCGTCTATTGACACCGCAAAACAGGGTGTGGTAGGGTATCCGGAGTTAGGCACACTTGCTCCAAAGATGGATTGTCGGCCCCGAACTGACAAGACTTCTAGGGGGGTATGCTGAACTGGAGACGACCCCCTGCTTTCACCCCCCGAGGGAAGCAGGGGGTCGTTGCTTGCGCCTAGTTAGTGGTCGGGTTAGTGTCGCCCCATGAGCACAGAGGTATGGTTCCGCAATCCGACTCATTACATCAAAGAATGCGTCGAGGTCGGGGCTGTCAATATCACCTGGGACCGAGGTGTTATTGTCAAGAAGAAAATCGACCCCATCAAGCATGGGGAACTTTACTATGGCTCTGTTTATCCTTGGCGCTATCTGATCATCTCCCCGCAGGGTACTCCAGAATACAAGTTCGGTGACAAACTGGAGAAGCCGCAGGCTGTGTATCCAACTTGGTCCTATGAACATGACGAGTTCCCCATTCTCGAGGAGCTAATGGCGGAACCGATTTCAGAACAGTCGGAATACACAGAGTCCAAGATCCCTTACGATGAGCGACCAGTCAAAGGCCAAGAGCACCGTGTCGTGGTGACTGATATGCCTGATATGCGTGTCGGGCCGGGTCGAGCGTTCTTGCGACACCTCAAAGAACTTCAAGAAGAGTACCCTAACTGCATCCTTCATGTTCACGGACTCTACGGATTTAAGAGCGCGTTTGCGCTCGGGTTCGGTGCTGCAGATATAGAGGTGCGAACGGCTGCTGCTCATGGACAAGTCTATATGCCGTATGGGAAAGAAGTAAACGTCAAGAACCTTCCCAAGGTTGCTAAGCAGATTCACATGCTTGGGTTCAAGACTTCTGATCTCCAGGTTCCACGGAATCGCTGCATGTTTAATATCAAGTCTGCCCTGTGGGCCGGGGAGTACTATGATCGTATATTTGCTCCCGTTGTTCGCAGGCCTCTTAGTACCGTTCCTGATACAACTACTTCGGATGCTGATTACTCGCCGCCGGAGAAGAAATCACCTTTACCGGCGGGGATCTTGGTAAAGCCAACCGACAAGCGTATCTGCGACACTTGCAGCCTACAAGACCGATGTGACTACTTTAGATCAGGGGCGGTGTGTAGCGTGCCTAACGCTGAGACCAAATCACTTGCGACATACTTCCGTACTCGTGATTCAGATACAATCATCGAGGGGCTAGGCACACTACTTGCTGCTCAGACCAATCGGGCTGAACGACAGATGGAACTTGAACAAGCCCTGGGTGAACTCGACCCTGCGGTGACTTCTATGCTGTCGTCCATCTTTGATCAGGGAATAAAACTGGCGAAACTTGTTGACCCGAATCTACGCTCGGGGAAGGTCCAGGTCAATGTGGGGGCTGGCGGTCAAGCAGCGGTGCTGACTGCTACGCCCCAACAACTTATCAGCCAGGTTGTGCGGGAACTTGAGGAACAAGGAATCCCCCGCGATAAGATCACTCAGGAGATGGTGAGCGATCTGCTGGCTGCGATGGGTGGTAGAACTCCAGAGCCAAAGGCTATCACTGGTGAGGTAATCGAGAGCAAAGCTGTATGACAGCGGATCTTTTTGACCCAAAGGTTATTGCGGAGAATCTTAAGTTCCTTAAGAAGTATCCGCACTTCGAAGAGCGCCCTGCTTCGATCCGTGAGTTTATCGGTGAGGGGTATCTAGGTATCGAACGACTGGTTCGCCCAGGTGTGATTGATGCGCTAGAAGAGATCTTTGGAAAGAAGGTTGACGGTAAATACATCGCCCGTAGCCAACGAGCCATGCTGACTGGTGCTATTGGTATCGGTAAGACTACGTTTGCGTCGATTGCTTTACCGTATATGTGCCATTGGGTGTTATGTCTTAAAGACCCGCAGGAATACTACGACCTGCTGCCCGGTAGCCGTATTGCCTTCATGCAAATGTCTACTTCGGAGAAGCAAGCAGCGGAAGTCGTGTTCGGTGATATCTTCGCTCGTATCCAACACTCCAAGTGGTTCATGGAGAACTATCCATACAACGAGAAGTTCACCAAGCAGATTCGCTTTGAGAAGAACATCTGGATATTGCCTGGGGATAGCGCCGAGACTACGTTCGAGGGCTACAACATCTTGGGAGGTATACTAGATGAAGCAGACTCTCACAAGGTCACCCTTCAGAAGGACTATGCGGAGACTGGCTACGATACCATTCATTCTCGGATTGATTCTCGATTCATTGACGCAGATCGTGGAGGACACAAAGGACTCCTTATCGTCATTGGACAGATGAAGAAGGCGGAAGGATTCGCTGCACGGAAGTATAAGGAACTTTCCAACGACCCGCAGGCTCATGTAGTCAGAATGACTATCTGGGAATCTCTGGGGTGGGAAAAGTTTTCTGACTCCAAGGGTAATCACGATTCATTCTTCTATGACACCAAGCGTAAGACGATCATTCCATCTGGCGTTGCAGGTCTCATTAAGAATGATAATCTGATTGAGGTACCTACAGCCTACCGCAAGAACTTTGAGAACAATCCGCAGAAAGCGTTGCGAGATCTGGCTGGCATACCGCCAGAGGTAACCGATCCATTTATTGCTCTGTTGGATAAGATCGATACGTGCCGTGAGAAATGGATCGCAAGATACGGAGAGGACTTCAAAGATGGCCCAGTTGATTCTACCCCCACTCGTCCTAAACTTGCAGATTGGTTTAGAGCAGACAACGACCCAAGAAAACGAGCACTCCATATTGACTACGCTTTCAGTGGCGAAGGTGACGCTCTCGGACTTGCGATGGGACACGTCGAAGAAGTCGTAGAGATCGATGACGAGATCAAGCCTTACATTGTGATTGATCTGCTGTATAGAGTGAAGGCTGCCTCCGGTACTGAGATCATTCTGGCTGATATCAGACGGCTCGTTTATGAACTCAAGAACGATCGACACTTTCGGATAAAGGACGTGTCTCTTGATGGATTCCAGAGTACAGATACAATCCAGCAACTCCGCAAGAGACGTTTCCGTGTGGACTACCTCTCGGTGGATCGATCTACGTTACCTTACGAGGATCTGCGGGAGGCAATCTACGAAGAGCGCTTGGAGTTTCCTCCTTACATGACGTATCTGAATCGAGGTGACGATTCTACGATTGACATTGCTTACCGCGAACTTAGTCAACTCCAGGAGGGACTGAAGAAGATAGACCACCCGCCAGGAGGTAGTAAAGACGTTGCTGATGCTATGGCCGGTGTCGTATATACCCTGATGGGTGACAGGACATACCGGCGCGGTGTATCATCGGCCTCGCGTCAGTTGACCGATCCTGATAAGCAGTCTGATGAGCCAGTAGACCCAACCAAACTTCCCACAAGTACGCGAGACCTAGGGCTAACTGCTCCAATTCCCGCGAGTGGCAACTTGCTTGGACTAACTATCCCGTCCAGACTGCAACCACGAAGGGATAGGTAGTGCCGATACTGGGTCCGGATGGACGACCAATAACTTCTAGTCAGTATAAGAAAGCTGATCCTCCCAAACTAGGGCCAGCCTTTGGGTCTTGGTCTGGTCGAGATATAGTCTACGCCTCTTTGCCAGGTGGTGGAGTTGTCCAGTTCGATCTGAGCAAACTCCAACTAGGTGACTACCGAGCGATGCGAGATCATTATCAGATCAACTCATCTCTTGCCGTACTCTCTTTCATGCAGCATCAAAGCAACTGGAAGATTGAGTGCGAGAACAAGAAGATCATCGATCACGTTACCGAGAATCTTACCGATATCTGGACTCCTCTTAATCGCTCAATGAGCACTTCCAATTGGGCAGGGTTCTCTCCCAACGCGCTTGAGTGGGAGAACGAGGATCGAAAGATCGTGCTGCACAAGGTGAAGGATCTCGTTCCAGAAGAATGCAAAGTGAACTGGAAAGAGGTTGAGGGGTGGGCACCCCCGAATCACGTTAAGCCGAAGTTCAAGGTGTATGATGGAATCAAACAGGCAGCGAAGAGTTGGCCCATTCCAGTCGAAAACTCCTTCTGGTACCCAATCCTCATGGAGAATGGGGATTACTATGGGAAGAAACTTCTTCGTCCAGCCTTCACATCGTGGTTCTTCTCCCTGCTTGTTCATCTTTTCGCCAACAGGTATTACGAGCGCTTCGGTGAGCCTGTCCCTATTGGCCGCGCACCCTTTGATGACGAGGTTAATGTAGATGGTCAGCAGGTAGCCGGTAATACTTATATGCTGAACTTGCTTCAGCAACTGCGCTCGCGTTCTGTCGTTGTGTTGCCGAGCGAACGTAGCCAAGACATAAACGGCAAAGAGAGTTTCGACTACGACATTGAGTATCTCGAGTCGCAGATGCGTGGCGCAGACTTTGAGCGCTACCTTACGAGACTTGATGAGGAAATGTCGATTGGTCTGTTTACACCGATTTTGCTACTCCGTACTGCTGACGTAGGTTCTTACAACCTTGGCGTCGGCCACATGCAGATGTACCTGTGGATGCTGAACGCCATGAATGACGACCGCGCACAGTATCTTAATAAGTATGTCATTCGCCCGATGGTGCATTACAACTTTGGTGAGAATGCTCCTGAAGCAAAGATCGTATATCAGAAGTTGGGGAATGCGAACGCCGAACTTGTTAAGGCGCTTCTGTCCTCGCTAGTTGATGCTGGAAAGGTTAAGCCTGACATTGACGAGTTGGGTGCTATGGCTGGAATGAGTCTTGAGGAGATTCGTGAAACTACTGGCGATCCTCAAGGCGTACCTGATCCTGGTGCTGATCCTAATGAAGACTCTGGCCCTAGAGGTGTGGGCGAACCTCGGAAGACTGGTGCAGAGATTGTTCAGAGGATAGCGCCACAGGTAGGTAATGCTTTTGCGAAAGGTCAGTTCGGTCCAGGCTTCAAACTGAATATGGGCTTCAAGCGTAAGATGGAGCGCTCGTTCGCCAGTGAGGGCTATGCGAACTCCATGAGTATTACTAATGAACTGTTTGACAGAATGGATCGATGGACTGACGATGTAGTCAGTCTTGGTCCAGATTCGTTCGGTACTCCAGAGCGGTTTGTTGAGGCATTCCGCACGATTCTGAATAATGAGATAGATCTTGCCGCGTAAAACTAGACACCATGAACTTCGGTGCTTCTGTTCTCGCCAGCCGTTGCTGGCGACTTACGGGCGAGATGATAAGGGTGATCTGTACGTTCACGTTAAGATCTACAAGCAGAATCGTATTTATGGAGAGATAGTTGTTACTCATGGCATCGTGAGAGTACGATGCAGAGAATGTCTCCGTTGGAGCAAGGTAGTCATCAAGCAGCCCGACGATCAAGTCCAATTAATTGAGGATGAGTCGCCGCTTCCTGTTCCGGTGGGAAATTGACCCTCTACCATCATTGCGCGTACACCGCGCCCGTATGTAAGGTGATGTACCTGAGATGAGCACACAAACACTAACGCCTGCTACCCGTCAAAACGTCGTTCTCTTCAGCGGAACCGACTTTGGCGGGCTTCATGGCGTCAAGAAATACAAGAAGGTCAAGGAGGACGGAACTCGCGTCCTTGCTCTTGAAGGCGTGGCTGTGTTCCGCTCAGGAACCTTCCGTGACTCGATGGGATTCGAGCACACTTGGGAGGATATCCACATGAGTCAGATGATCGCGCATTTTGATATGCTGCGCGAGAATCACCTCTTTGTGGACGTGCCAGTCCGTGGAGGTCATCCTGCTCTCTTTGGTAACCCGATGGACACACTCATCGGATACCACACTGGACTTAGTTCAGAGAAGCGCACGAATCCTGCTGATGGAAAAGAATACACATACTTGCTTGCAAACTATGAGATTCTTGATCCAGATGCTCAGGATAAGGTTGACCGTGGACTCTGGCGGAATCGTTCTTCTGAGGTAGGGAATTACGTTACCAACAGTGAGGCAGAGTTTTGGCCTGTGTATCATGGATTTGCTTACGTTGACATTCCTGCCGTTGAAGGCTTGAACTTTGAGATGGTGGGAGCGGGAACGAAGTTTGCATTGATGACCGAAAACGAGAAGGAGGCCCCTGTGTCGGGCACTGAGAACTCAGGTGGAAATGGCCCAACTGAAGGACAGGGCACTCCTTCCACCGAAGAGTCGAATGGTACTGAAGAAGAGCAGAATGGCACCGAGGGAACCGAGGACGAAGAGACCGAAGGAGCCGAAGGAACTGGTGGAGAGGGTGCGCCGGACACGTCGCAGCACTCGCGTCCAGGTACCTTCCGTTTGTTCGGTCAAGAGTCCGGCGACCCCACGGCTGTTCAGACTCACATCAACTCTCTGGAGACATTCCAGAAAGAACAGAATGACGCAGCCAGGAAGGGCTTTGTGTCCAGCCTGGTGCATGGTAAGAAGATCGTCGCACCTCAGCAAGAGGGGTACGAAACCCTGGTCTTGGGTATGTCCGATGAGCAGTACAGTCAGTTCAAGAGCGTATGGGAATCCGCTCCAGCACTGCCTCTTCTGCAGTCGCACAGTGAGGGCACAAGCAACCACAATGGTCAGGCAGGCGAGTTGTCTGCCGAAGAGGCTGAGATCAGTACGCTCCAGGGCATCGTCCGTCAACACCAACTTGCCGGTATGAGCAAGGAGCAGATCGAAGCAACTGAGTCCTACAAGAGACTGCAGATTCTGCAGCAGAGCGCCTAAAGGAGCATACTCAATGAGTACCTTTGTTAAGGGCGGCACTGCGAATACGCCTTTCGGTCGTAACGAGTTCTTGCGCTCTGTGCAAGACGTTAAGGTCGAGTCGTATACGGTAGCGGCTTCTACTGTCCCACCTCGCACGATTGACGGCGTGGCAGGCCAGAAGATTCTGAAGCCTGGTACCGTAATGGCAAAGATCACTTCCACGGCTGAGGCCGGGAAGATCGGGCCATTCTCAGCGCAAGCCACAGACGGTCGTCAGACGGCGGCTAACATTGTCGGTATCAACATGACCTTCTTGCCTTGGCAACTCATGGAACGAGATGTCGAGATCGGGGTCGTGTATGAATGCACGGCAGTCCAAGCGTGGTGCATCGAACTTGATGCAGCCGGGGCAGAGATTGTCCTGACTAACACCACCGCCGATGCTTGCCGAGGCGTTCGCGGCCTCGACATTCACTTCAAGTAGGGAGAGGGCGAATGAGTCAAAGCACGCTGCATTTTGCGTCGCCAGTCGGCCTCGACCGCTTGGTGCGAAAGGAAGTTGCTCTCGGAGCAGTTCGCGAGATTCAGCCTCCGCAGGATCACATCGGAATCAGTCAGATTGCCCCGTTCTTGGACGTGGATTCTGACGATGTTATCTTCGACTACATCAAGGGTGGGCTGCAGGATGGTCTTGCCCCGGCACGAGCCGAAGATGCAGAGTCCGAACTGAGCCAGAAGGACGACCTGACCTACACGCAGGGTCGTGCCGCGATTGTGGACTGGTCCCTCAAAGACAAGTACACAGCCAGCGACGTGACTCGGTACCGTGAGGGTCTGTATCTGCAACAGCAGATTTCAGGCCAATCAGGTAGCCTTCCACTGAACTTCGTGGGTCGCACCACGGAGGACTTTGAGAAGCGTCTTGCACGGCACACCGCGATGCGGCGTCGGCGTCTCGACAACCGACTTGAGTGGATGATTACTCAGGCGCTTGAGACTTCCGGCATTGCGTACAACGATGGTAAGATCAAGTTCACGGTGGCCTATGGCCGTCCTGCTGGTCAGACCAACGCTGCACCTGCTTCGGGCCTTTACAACACTACGACCTTCGATCCCATTGGCGACATTAACGCCATGAACGACACGATGTTTGCGACTTACGGAGTTCGTCTTTCCAAGGCGATCACCAGTCGGAAGGTGCTCAACACCTTCTGGAAGTCGGATCGATTCGTAGCGCGTACCGGCCTCGTTGTTTCGTCTGGCGGTACCAAGATCGACCCCAACTACCTTCTTGATGGGTGGGGTCCGGATGCGGCTCAGGCTGTTATCGAGCGCGCAACTGGTGTCCAGTTCCAGGTGTACGACAGCGTTTACCGCTCTCGTGCAGTTGGATCGCAGACCTGGGTCAACAACCGTTTCCTCTCGGAGAACAAGATTTACTTCCTCCCCGAGCCTGGAGCGATGACCGAGATCGATGACACGGACATTGGCTTTGCCAAGACGCTCACGAGTCCTCACCCCGAGGGCGACTGGACGAGCGGGTACTACGAGTGGGAGGACGAGAAGCGCGATCCTTGGATGCACGTTCGAGGAACGGGCCTCAAGGCATTCCCTGTGTTCCCGTACATGGAGTACTCGTACACTATGGCGGTCCTCCCGTAATCAGTGACCGGGGAGCCTGGAAGCGAGGGTGACTAGGCTCCCCCCACTGATTGCACAACAGCCCTGTTAGGAGAAACAGTGTCTGAAAGCGCAAGCGAAGAAGAGCAGGGTCCAGTCGTCACTCGCGGCGAGGATGCCCCTGAGCAAGGTCGCCTTTTCGGTCCTGCCGATGAGGTAGAAGACAATCGCTCAACAGCAGGCAAGGCTCTTGAGAATCAGGTTGCACCTGACTCGGCACCAGTTCGTGCCAAGAGTTACAACCCCGGCTACGGGTTGCCTGATGAAGAGCGAGAAGGAGAAGCCGACGAGTTCGCTGTCGAGGGTAATGACACCTCGGCGTATGTGGGCGTAAGCCCTGAGTATCGTGGCTACTCCAACGACACCGAGGCACCACATGACTTTGATGGTGTCGAAGGTGACAGTGCCGATGCTATCGCAGAGGCATCAGACAACTCAGAAGTAGTACCTGGGCCAGTCGAGGTTGTCGAATCATCCTAGGCTGTCTTTAGCTGAGGAAGGCGAGCGGTGACGTATTCGAAGGTAGAGGATCTCCTTACGGGCGATCTTCCTCTGCCTCCTGGTATTGATGCGGGGCGGTATGTCCTTGACGCGAGTGATGAGATAGATTCTAAGATTGGGCACATCTACGTCACTCCCATCGATATATCTGACACCAGTCCAGTATCGCGTCCCGCTCGCCTCCTCCTTAAGCGCATTGCAAACCACCTCGCCTCTGGACGCCTTCTCATGGCGCTCCATGCAAACAATCAGAGGCTTGAGGTTAACGCTTACGCAGAGCGCTTGATTCGTGAAGCAACCGAATCACTGAACTTGATTATGACTGGCGATATCAAACTGGATGGTGGGACTCTTACCGATCCAGAGAATCAGCCAGTTACGACTCCACTGATTAACAATCTTGATCCTGAGTCAAACGTAGAGGCTTTCTACGACAGGATCGTATGGCCGACTGATCCAATTGGCGTGTATGCTCAACCGCTGCCTGATTGGGAGTCGATGCCATGAGTGGAGCAATGGCTGTTGAGATCCACGTTGCTTCAGAGCAAGCAGAACTTTTGCTGAAACGACTAATGCTGTCTCTTTC
>Ga0307503_10000357_pt1 | contig 9775 bp, 8 predicted proteins | sample 17_S_MG_FD_194514 | JGI IMG/M metagenome (GOLD analysis project Ga0307503, IMG submission 194514) | Soil microbial communities from Populus trichocarpa stands in riparian zone in the Pacific Northwest, United States - 17_S | ecosystem: Environmental > Terrestrial > Soil > Riparian zone > Trees... | reverse complement strand
CCGCTACGATCCGAACAAGACCCTCACCGTCGCCTCCCCCGACCTGGTCGCGCTGAAGAAGCACAGCGACATCCCCAACTGCCCGAGGGTCTCGGGAGCGGCCGTCGACCACGGGATGCCCTCGATCACGCTGTCCTGCCTCGGTGGCGGACGCCCGGTCGACCTGGCGGCCCTGCGCGGCCCGATGATCGTCAACTTCTGGGCCTCCTGGTGCGGCGCCTGCCGCGACGAGATGCCGGCCCTGGCGGCGTACGCGAAGACCCATCCAGAGGTGAGGATCGTCGGCATCGACTTCCTCGACCCCCACCCGGACGCCGCTCTGAAGCTGGCCACGAGCAGCAGGGTGGCCTACCCCCTCGTGGTGGATCCGAAGGGCGTGCTCGACGAGGCGAGCCCGCTCCCGCACATCTCCGCCATGCCGATGACGGTCTTCCTGGACGCGAAGGGGACGATCGCCCACGTCGAGGCCAAGTCGTACTCCAGCGAGAACGACGTCGCGGCGGCCGCCCAGAAGTACCTCGGGGCCGCTGGGTGATCCCCGACTGGCTCGAACCCGTGGCCCGCGCCGCGCGGGAGATCACCGCCGACGACCTGACCCGGTTCGTAGCGCCGGAGGACGCCGACACCCGCCGCGGCGCGGTCCTGATGCTGTTCGGCGCCCAGCGCGACCTGCTGCTCACCGAACGGGCCCACGACATGCGCTCGCACCCGGGACAGGTCTCCTTCCCCGGCGGCACGATCGACCCCGGCGAGACGCCGCGCGAGGCGGCGCTGCGCGAGGCCTGGGAGGAGACCGGCGTGCGCCCCGACGGCGTCGAGGTGTTCGCCGAGCTGCCCGAGCTGTGGCTGCCGCCCAGCAACTTCGCGGTCACCCCGATCCTCGGCTGGTGGGCCGACGAGAGCCCGGTCGGCGTGGTCGACCCCCGCGAGGTGCACGCCGTCTACCGCGTGCCGCTCGAGGACCTGCTCGACCCCGAGCACCGCATCTCCGTGCACCACCCGAGCGGCTGGGTCGCGCCGGGATTCCTGATCGGCCCGCAGCACGACGTCGTGCTCTGGGGTTTCACCGCCGGGATCGTCTCCCGGCTGCTGGACTTCCTCGGGTGGACACGGCCGTGGGACGAGGGCCGGGTGCGTGACCTGCCGTCGTACATGCTGCAGGGTGATGTCCGCCCGGTGGCACCACCTGCCGCCACCCCCGAGGAGCGCCCGTGAACATGCTCGACTGGGTGCTGATCGTGCTCGTCCTGCTGTACGCCGTCTCCGGCTACTGGCAGGGGTTCATCACCGGTGCCTTCGCGACCGTCGGCCTCCTGGCGGGCGGGCTCATCGGCGTCTGGCTGGCGCCGACCGCGCTCGGCAACGCGACCCCGTCGATCCTGGTGTCGCTGGCCGCGGTCTTCATCGTGATCGTCTGCGCCTCGCTCGGGCAGGCGCTGTTCCAGGTGGCGGGGGCCCGCCTGCGCGACAAGATCACCTGGCAGCCTGTGCGCGCGCTCGACGCGGTCGGTGGCGCGGCGCTCAGCGCCGTCGCCGCACTCCTCGTGGCCTGGGCACTCGGCGTCGCCCTTTCCGGGTCGGGTCTGAGGGGGATCACGCCGCTGGTGCGCGACTCCCGGATCCTGGCCGAGGTCAACTCCCTGCTCCCGGCGACCGCCAGCTCCCAGCTGTCGGCGTTCAACGACGTGGTCGGTACGACGTTCTTCCCGCGCTACCTCGAGCCCTTCGCGCCGGAGCGCATCGTGCCCGTGCCACCGGGGCCGCAGCGCATTCTCACCGACCCCGACGTACAGCGCGCGGCCGCCGACGTGGTGCGCATCCGCAGCGCCAACCAGTGCAGCCAGGGCATCGAGGGGTCGGGCTTCGTCTACGCCCCCGACCGGATCATGACCAACGCCCACGTCGTGGCCGGCGTTGACTCACCGCTCATCGACGTCCAGAACAGCTCGGTCTCTGGACGGGTCGTCTACTACAACCCCGACATCGACGTCGCGGTGATCGCGGTGCCGACCGGCACTTTGCGTCCGCTGCGTTTCGCGACCGCGGCTGCCGGCGACGGCGTCGCGATCCTCGGCTACCCGCAGAACGGCCCGTACGACGTGCAGGCCGCGCGGGTGCGGGCCGACCAGCGGCTGCGCTCACCGGACATCTACGGCCACGGCACAGTCATCCGTGACGTGCTCTCGCTGCGCGGCCTGATCCGGCCGGGCAACTCCGGGGGACCGGTGGTGGACTCCGCCGGGCACGTCGTAGGAGTGGTGTTCGCCGCGTCGGTCACCAGCAGCGACACCGGGTACGCACTGTCCTCGCAGCAGGTCGCGCAAGCCGCGGCGGCCGGCCGGATCGCCTCGCGGACGGTCTCGACCCAGGGCTGCGCGGCTTAGCACCAGTCGGCTTGCGCGCAAGCGCGCTGCGCGGTTCGCTGCGGTCGTTCGCTCCGGCTACGCCGGATCGACCGGTCCTCGCTCACGCCGTGTCGGACGATCCTCGGCTCAGGATCTGCTTGGTCTCCTGCGCCTGGGCGATCGCCTTCTCCGGCCCGCGCACCTTCTTCACACTGCGCAGCCCGATGTATCCGAGGACCGCCGCGACCAGGAGGTAGAAGCCGAACACGATCAGGAACGCCCACTGCAGCGCGAGGCCGTCGCCGTTCCAGTTGATCAGGTAGGCGAACGCCATCGACAGCATGACGAGCCCCATCAGCACGAAGAAGGCCGCGCCAGCGAAGAGCCCGATGCCGGCGCCGCCCGCCTTGACGCTGAGCTGGACCTCGGTCTTGGCCAGCTTGATCTCGTTGCGGATCAGGCTGGAGACGTCACGACTGGCGTCCGAGACGAGCCGACCGATGGTGGGGTCGGTGTCAGGGAGGGGCTGCTCCGCCATGTGACCTCGGGCTGCTCGGGACTGGGACGGGTCGACCCTACAACGGGTCCCACTCGTCCCCGCCGACGTGTCCCGGAAGCGTCAGGACAAGCCGGAACGCCGAGTCGGCTTGTGGCGACTCGGCGATCCTGGCTTGTCTGTTCACGCCGAGTGAGTGGGCGCTCAGTCCTCGTCCTTGCCTGCGCTCATCCCGTCCTTGATCTGCTCCATCACCGCGGAGTCGGCGAGTGTGGTCACGTCGCCCACGTCGCGCTTCTCGGCCACGTCGCGCAGTAGCCGGCGCATGATCTTGCCCGACCTCGTCTTGGGCAGCTCGGTGACGACGAGGATCGACTTCGGCTTCGCGATCGGGCCGATCTCCTTCGAGACGTGGTTGCGCAGCTCGGCGATCAGCTCCTCACCGACGGTCTGATCCGGACCGATCGCCGACTCGCGCAGGATCACGAAGGCGTTCACGGCCTGCCCGGTGTCGGGGTCGTTGGCGCCGACCACCGCAGCCTCGGCGACCTTCGGGTGCGAGACCAGGGCCGACTCGATCTCCGTGGTGGACAGCCGGTGGCCCGACACGTTCATCACGTCGTCGACCCGGCCGAGCAGCCAGATGTCGCCGTCCTCGTCGAGCTTGGCGCCGTCGCCGGCGAAGTACATGTCCTTGAAGCGCGCCCAGTAGGTGTCCTTGTACCGCTGGTCGTCACCCCAGATCGTGCGCAGCATCGCGGGCCACGGCTTGGTGATCACGAGGTACCCACCCGATCCCGGCTGTACGGCGTTCCCCTCGTCGTCGACGACCAGCGCCGTGACTCCTGGGAGCGCCTTCATCGCCGAGCCGGGCTTGCCGCGGGTGACGCCCGGCAGCGGGCTGATCATGTGCATGCCGGTCTCGGTCTGCCACCAGGTGTCGACGACGGGCGTACGGCCGCCGCCGATCGTCTCGCGGTACCAGACATAGGCCTCGGGGTTGATCGGCTCACCGACCGACCCGATGATCCTCAAGGTCGAGAGGTCGAACTTCTCCGGGATGTCCGCGCCCCACTTCATGAAGGTCCGGATCACCGTCGGCGCGCAGTAGAGCAGCGTGATCTTGTAGTTCTGGATGATCTCCCACCAGCGGCCCTTGTGCGGCGTGTCCGGCGTGCCCTCGTACATCACCGACGTGGTGCCGTTGGCGAGCGGCCCGTAGACGATGTAGGAGTGCCCGGTGACCCAGCCGATGTCGGCTGCGGTCCAGAAGACGTCGTCGTCCTTGAGGTCGAAGACCGCCCAGTGGGTGTACGCCGTACCGACCAGGTAGCCGGCGGTCGTATGCAGGATGCCCTTCGGCTTGCCGGTCGTGCCCGACGTGTACATCACGTACAGCGGGTGCTCGGAGTCGAAGGCCTCGGGCGTGTGCTCCTTCGAGGCCCCGTCGACGACGTCGTGCCACCACACGTCACGGCCCTCGGTCCAGGCGACGTCCTGTCCGGTCCGGCGTACGACGAGCACGCTGCGCACGTCGGGGCACTGCTCGAGCGCCTCGTCGACGGCCGGCTTCAGCGCGGCGGCTGCCCCGCGGCGGTAGCCGCCGTCGGAGGTGATCACGATGCGCGCGTCGCAGTCCTGGACCCGGTCGCGCAGTGCGGTCGACGAGAAGCCGCCGAAGACCACGGTGTGCGGGGCGCCGAGCCGCGCGCACGCCAGCATCGCGACGACCGTCTCGGGGATCATCGGCATGTAGATCGCGACCCGGTCACCGGTCTTCACCCCGAGGTCGACCAGCGCATTGGCCGCCTGGCAGACCATGTCCTTGAGCTCGGCGTAGGTGATGTCGCGGGTGTCGTCCTCGGGCTCACCGACCCAGTGGTAGGCGACCTTGTCGCCGTTGCCCGCCTCGACGTGGCGGTCGACGCAGTTGTACGCCGCGTTGATCTTGCCGCCGACGTACCACTTGACGAACGGCGCGTCGTCCCAGTCGAGCACCTGGTCCCACTTGGTGTCCCAGGAGAGTCGCTCGGCGGCCTTCGCCCAGAAGCCCTCGAGGTCGGCGTCGGCCTCGTCGTAGGCGTCGGCCTTGACGTTGGCGTTCGCGGCCAGCTCCTCGGGCGGCTCGAAGCGGCGGTTCTCGTGCAGCAGGTTGGACAGGGTTTCGTCGCTCACGACTGTGCTCCTCTTCAGTGCCAACAGCTGGGTGCCCGGCGCCGGGACCGTCCGACCACCCTAGATCCGCTGGGTTGGATCGGCGTTGGTCCCGGCACCGGGGGTGATGGTGCGGGAGTTACTCGCGCGGGCCGACCGGGGCGATCTGGCGCTTCCAGGTGAACGCCGTGACGCCTGCGAACGACGCGTACCACGCCGCGAGCGCGGTGACCAGGCCGACGTAACCGCCGGTCTTCGTGATCCCGGTCGACGTCGCGAACTCGCCCCAGGCCAGGATCAGGAAGGTCAACGTCAGTAGCACGAACACGACCAGGACAGCCAAGCTCACTCTCGTCGCTGCGACCGACATGTAGGCGGTGAAGATGCCCCAGGCCAGCAGGTACATCCCGACCGCGTCGCCGACGTCACTCGCGGGTGCGGTTCCGAAGCTGGTGTGGCCGGTCAGCCACCAGAACGACACCCAGAACGCGCCGTACGAGCAGAAGGCGGTGGCCCCGAAGGTGTTGCCCTTCGCGAACTCCCAGATCCCGGCCGCGAACTGGCCGATCCCGCCGTAGGCGAGCGCCAGGCCGAACACGACCGGCTCGACCGTGTCCGGCAGCCAGCCGGCATTGACGGTGCTGAGCACGAACGTGGTGAGGGCGAACGCGGCCAGGCCGAGGGGGGCCGGGTCAGCGATGTTGGCGCCCGGGACATGGACCGCCGGGCCTGGTGAAGGTGAGGTGTCTGACAAAGCAGCCTCCGAGATTGCGCGACCGCGGGTCGGCCCGAGAAGGCCCCGGGTGACCCGGCTGCCGCTGACGGTTGAACCGTCACTCACCTTCTGCCCGGGAAAGGCTTCACGTCAAGAGACGGCCCCAGGAGTACGTACCCCGTCACGATCGAGGCACAAGGGTCCTCGAAGACGACCCGCCTCAGCGGAAGTCGATCAGCAGCGACTCGTCGGGACCGTCGGTCGGGGGGTTCCCACCGTTGTCGTCGCCGCCGTCGTCCGACCCCGTGACCTCGGACTCGACGGCGCGGTCGAGCACCGTGGCGCGATAGCACCGCGCGAGGTAGGGCAGCTGCATGCCGTCCATGCCACGGCCGTACTCGTCGTAGAACGCGAGCACCTCGGCGAGCTTGCCCGCCCGGCCGTCGGCGTCGAGCACCGCGACGTTGGAGCGCGAGAGCACGAGGTCCTGGATGCTCCGCCGGTCGATGGCCTGCCAGTGGCTGAACTCGTGATCCTCGACGAAGCCGAACAGCTCGCTGAAGATCAGCGCCTGCGCCGGGTCGTCCTGCTGGTCCTGGGTGCCGATCAGGGCACCGAGGCGGCGGACCCACGGGATCTTCTCGTTGCGGAAGTTCCAGATCAGGCAGATGCGGCCCTGCGGGCGCAGCACCCGGGCGATCTCGGGGAGCGCCCGGTCGAGGTCGAACCAGTGGAACGCCTGCCCCGCCACCACGGCGTCGACGGAGGCGTCGCCGAGCGGGATGTCCTCGGCGCTCGCGACGGCCGTACGCACGCCGGGCAGCTGCTGCTCCAGCACCGCCAGCATCGCCTCGTCGGGATCGGTGGCGTGCACGTCGTGACCGAGCGTGGTCAGCACCCGGGTGAGCTTGCCGGTGCCGGCGCCGAGCTCGAGCACGGTCGCCGGCTGGTCACCGAGCATCCAGGTGACGGCCTCGGCCGGGTACGTCGGGCGGCCGCGCTCGTAGGCGTCGGCGACGCCGCCGAACGAGAGGGCCCAGTCGGGGTTCTGGTCGTCGCTCATCGGATCCGAGGCTACCTGCCGGAGGGCCGGCCACTAGTGTGCGCGGCGTGGAGCGTCTGGTGGATGTCGAGCGGCTCGAGGGCGTGGTCTCGGGGTTCGCCGGGGCCCGCGACGGGATCGACACGATGCTGCGTGACCGGGGTCTGCGGGCGTCCGCGCCGGAGCTGACTGCCGAGTCGCTGCTCCGCGGGGCCTACGCCAGTGCGGTGCTGGCCGGGTCCGCCTCGTCCCTGGACGACGTACGACGGGGCGAGGGGGATGCGACGGCGCAGTCCGCGCTCCGGCTGTCGGTGGAGCTGCTCGGCCTGGCGCCGGTGCTGACCCGTACCCCGGTCCAGGCCCTGGCTCGACTGCACACCGTGGCTGCCGCGGGCACGGTGGCCGAGGAGCGCCTGGGCCGGCCGCGCGACGCCGCCGCGACCGCTCGCCTGCGGGAAGCGGTAGCCGTGCTCGGTGAGGGGCGTCCGGCGCTGCTGACGGCCGCTGTCCTGCACGCCGAGATCGCCACCGGCGAGCCGTTCGGCTCGGCCGACGGGCTCGTCGCCCGAGCGGCCGAGCGGCTGGTGCTGGTGGCCAGCGGCCTGGACGCGAAGTCGCTGATCGTCCCCGAGGCCGGACACCTCGCGCACCGTGCGGCGTACGAGTCCAACCTGCGCGGGTACGCCACCGGCGGCAGGCCGGGGCTCCAGGCGTGGCTCGTCTACTGCGCCGAGGCGTACGCCGCGGGGGCCGAGGCGAGCCCGTTGCGCAACCACTAGACATGCGAGCGGCACCCGATTGCTCGGGTGCCGCCGCTGACACGCGATACCTGGCTACCAAGCGTGCAACTTTTTCGTATGGCAGTCCCGGGAGTTTCCCGTTGACGTGCGCCCTCAACGAAGGGTGGATCGCCGCGTGGGTACCTGGTCCGCGTGCTGGATCGTGGAGTTGTTGAGTCCTGTGTACGCCGGTCCGCGGGGCCTATCAAGCCTTGACATTCACCCCTGCGGGTGGACGCGCGTGTCGGCCCAGGTGAGGGCGTTGCGGGACTTCCGAACAGCGCGGAGCGACAGTCAGGCGCCCAAGCGGCGGCGACGGTTGAGCCAGATCGCGCCGCCCAGCGTGAGCGCCGTACCGACGGTGAGTGCGGCCAGCGTCGGCTTGACCGGGATGCGGCTGCGCAGGGTGACCGGGCGGGTGAACTGCAGCACCGGCCAGCCCTTGCGGGCGGCGAGCTTGCGCAGCTCCTTGTCGGGGTTGACCGCGTGCGGATGGCCGACGAGCTCGAGCATCGGGGCGTCGGTGATCGAGTCGCTGTAGGCGAAGCTGGCCTCGAGGTCGTAGCCGCGATCGGCCGCCATCTGCTGGATCGCGCGGGCCTTCTCCTCGGCGTAGGCGTAGTAGTCGATCTCGCCGGTGTACTTGCCGTCGACGATCTCGAGCCGGCTGGCGATCACGTGGTCGGCGCCGAGCATCTCCCCGATCGGCCCGACGACCTCGGCGCCGCTGGTCGACACGATCACGACGTCGCGACCGGCCTCGTGGTGCTCGTCCATCAGGGAGACGGCCTCGTCGTACACGATCGGGTCGACCACGTGGTGCAGCGTCTCGCCGACGATCTCCTTGACCGTCTCGACGTCCCAGCCCTCGACGAGCTGCGACATGAAGGCCCGGATCTTCTCCATCTGATCGTGGTCGGCGCCGCCGACGAGGAAGACGAACTGGGCGTACGCCGAGCGCAGCATCGCGCCGCGCGTGATCAGGCCCCCGGCCTGGAACGGCTTGGAGAAGGCCAGCGAGCTCGACTTCGCGATGATCGTCTTGTCGAGGTCGAAGAACGCGGCTGAGCGCTCCACGGGCCGGGATCGGCCCGGAGCGGCTGATCCACGGCTTCCGGGCATGTGCTCATGGTAGGTGGGGGCCCGGCTCTGCACCGCGAATCGTGCACAGCCCCGACCGACGCGCCGTTCCTCCACAGCCGCTCGCGGCGCACGCGCCCGACGTCGGCTGACGGCGGCAGCGTGGATGCCATGCCTCCACCCCTGATCGTCACCGCCGACGAGTCGCTCCTCGACGAGCTGTTGCGCCTGGCCGCTGCTGCCGGCACCACGCCCGAGGTGGCCCACGACGTCCCGGCCGCGCTGCGCGGATGGCTGAAGTCGCCGCTGGTTCTGGTCGGCGCCGACCTCGCCGACGACCTGGCCCGGGCCGCCCCGTCGCGGCGGGAGGCGGTGTTCGTCGTCCTGGTGGGCGCGGTGCCCGACCGCGCCTTCCAGGTCGCCCTGGCGATCGGTGCCGAGAGCGTCGCCGAGCTGCCGCGGTCGGAGGGGTGGCTGGTCGAGCGGCTGACCGACGTCGTCGACACCGGTCCGGCGCGGGGGCTGACGATCGGGGTGATCGGCGGCAGTGGCGGATCCGGCGCGACGACGTTCGCCTGCGCGCTCGCCCAGGTGGCCGCGCGGGCCGGTCCTGCCGTGGTGGTCGATCTCGACCCGCTCGGCCCCGGCGTCGACCGGGTGCTCGGGCTCGACCTCGTCGACGGCGTGCGCTGGGACGCCCTCGGCCACACCACCGGCCGGCTCAGTGCCCGGGCGCTGCGTGACTCGCTGCCGCGGCGCGAGCAGGTCGCCTCGCTCACCTGGTTCGCCGGCCCGCGGCCGCGGCCGCTCCAGGCCTTCGCCGTGCGCGAGGCGCTCTCAGCCGCTCGCCGCGGCCACGACACCGTCGTCATCGATCTGCCACGCGGCCCCGACCCGTTGGTCGACGAGGTCGCCTCACGCTGCGACCAGGTGTTGGTCACGGTCCTGGCGACCGTCGCGGGAGTCGCGGCGGCGGTGCGCACGTGTGGTCGCTTCGCCGACCCCGGCTCGCTCGGCCTCGTCGTCCGCGGGTCCACCGTCGACGACGCGGCGGTAGGGCGACTGGTGGGGGCGCCGGTGGTGGTGCGGATGTCCGACCAGCGCGGACTGGCCGAGTCGATCGACCTCGGCCTCGGGCCGGTGCGGACGCGACGAGGGCCACTC
>Ga0307503_10000356_pt1 | contig 9788 bp, 8 predicted proteins | sample 17_S_MG_FD_194514 | JGI IMG/M metagenome (GOLD analysis project Ga0307503, IMG submission 194514) | Soil microbial communities from Populus trichocarpa stands in riparian zone in the Pacific Northwest, United States - 17_S | ecosystem: Environmental > Terrestrial > Soil > Riparian zone > Trees... | reverse complement strand
TCGGCCGCCAGCCCGCGGCCCAACAAAGCGCAACAGCGGTCGCGCTTGGAGTTAGTGCAGACCAGTAGCACCCGATCGACTTGGTGCCCCGCAGGGAGTGTCGCGGGTGGCGAGTTCGCCTCCAGGAGCGTGCGCTGGTCAAGCTGACAGACCAGTTCCGGGGAGCAGTTGGTTGTCTGCCAGAGCCAGGCTCCGTCAGGTGTGCACCGGGCAATCAAAATGGCGTGCTCGTCTCCGACGACGTGTTGGTCGGCGTGCCGACCAAGGCGGCGAATCGTTCCGAGCCTGATGGGGTAAGGCTCGGCCCAGGCTCGCAGTTGTTGGCCGAGCTCTGGATCGAGGTGACTGTCGACAATGGCGTCTCTGCCCCACGGACCGGGTTGCTCGATCAGCACCCAGACTTGCGCTTGTGGCGCCGACCCCGCCAATGGTTCACCAGCCGAAACCGACCGAGCCGAGCAGAGGTCGGCGTTGGTAAGAGGTTCGACCACCGGGCTAGACCGGGCCGGCAACTGCGGCGATGGGTTGAGGTGCTGGGACTCCGCTGCCGTCTCGTCGAGTATCTGGTTCCGGAAGATCGACAGGAACACCACTGGCGGCGGCCGCGCGAGCCGGGGTGGCTCCGGCCCACGCCAAGAGCAGGACATCTTCACCCTTGAGCAGCCGATGACAGCGCACGCCTCCGGTACCGCGTCCTTTGGCGGGATATACGTCGAAATCAGTAACCTTGAACGATCCGGCGTCGGTTCCGGGGAGTGCATCGGAATGGCCGGCAACGGTCACTACCGCAGCCGGTCGGTCGGCGGCGGCGGCGCCAAAGTAGATAGCCGTGGCTCCTGCGGTGAGTCGAACTCCCACCATCCCGCCAGCGGGCCGTCCCTGTGGGCGCACCGATGACGCAGAAAACCGCAGCAGCTGCGCGTCCGACGTGATGAAGACAAGCTCGTCGTCATCGGACGAAACCGAGCACGCGCCGATGACCGTATCGCCAGATTTGAGTCCGATGACTTCCCAGCGGTCCTTGTTGCTCGGGAGGTCGGGGGTCACTCGCTTGACGATGCCTGCCGCGGTGCCCAGCGCGATGGCGGGGCCATCGCCATCGAGCGATGCAAGGGTCAGTGCCCGTTCTCCGCGTTCTAGCTCCACAAACTCTGAGATGGTTGCACCCCCGGCGAGGTTAGGCGCTCGAGCTGTGTTGGGTAAGGACGGCAGATCGAGTACTTGAAGCCGGACGACCTGGCCGCGGCTGGTGACTACCCCGACCTCGCCACGGGCGCTGGACCGAACGGCAGCAAGGACCACGTCGTGTTTGACCCGCTCGCCGTCTTGCGGCAGTGGTGAGTCATCGGCGGTTCGAGCCAGCAACCCAGTAGCTGAAAGCAGTACCCAGCAAGGGTCATCGGAAACTTCAAGCTGCAGGGTCGTTGCTGGCTGACCCGCCGACTCAAGCAGAACCGTGCGTCGCGCTGTCGCGAATTTCTTTGCTACGTCTGCAAGTTCCGTGGAGACAATGTCGCGCAGTCGTGATTCGTCGTCGAGCACAATGGTTAGCTCGTCGATGGTGGTCTGCAGCTCGTCACGTTCAGTTTCGAGTTCGATGCGCGAGAACTTCGTCAGGCGGCGAAGAGGCATCTCCAGAATGTAGTTCGTTTGAATTTCAGTGAGGTCGAACACGTCGATCAGACGCGCGCGTGCCTGTGCGGTGTCGTCCGAAGTGCGGATGAGCTGAATGACTTCGTCGATGTCGATGATGGCGATGAGCAAACCGTCGACGAGGTGGAGTCGGTCCTTGGCGCGTTGGCGTCGGAACAAGGATCTTCTGCGCACAACATCGAGGCGATGGTTGACGTAGACGTGGAGGAGTTCGCTCAAGCCGAGGGTTCTAGGCTGCCCGTCGACGAGTGCGACGTTGTTGATCCCGAACGAGTCCTCCATCGGAGTGAGTCGATAGAGATCTTCGAGTACGGCGTCGGGGTTGAACCCGTTCTTTATCTCAATCACCACGCGCAGACCCTGTTCGTGGTCGGTGAGATCGATGAGATCGGAGATGCCCTGCAGCTTCTTTGCCTTCACCAGGTCGGAGATCTTCTCGATCACGCGCTCAGGTCCAACTCCGTACGGCAACTCGGTGACGACAATGCCTTTGCGGCGTGGGGTGACGTTCTCGACGCGAGTGGTTGCTCTGATTCGAAAGCTACCCCGACCTGTTGCATAAGCATCGCGGACTCCGTCCAAGCCGACGATCTTCCCGCCTGTTGGTAAGTCTGGACCGGGCACAAAGCGCATCAGGTCGTCGAGGGTCGCCTTCGGATGCTTGATCAGATGTCTAGCGGCTGCAATAACTTCGCCCAGGTTATGCGGCGCCATGTTGGTCGCCATGCCGACGGCGATACCGGCGGCTCCATTCACCAACAGGTTCGGAAATGCGGCTGGTAGCACCTCTGGCTCGCGAAGCTGACCGTCATAGTTGGCGCCGAAATCAACGACGTCTTCGTCGATCGAACCCGTCATGAGCATTGCGGCAGCGTCGAGCCGACACTCGGTGTAGCGCATCGCCGCTGGACCAGCGTCAAGCGAGCCGAAGTTGCCATGGCCGTTGATGAGCGGTACGCGCATGGCGAAGGGTTGGGCCATGCGGACGAGGGCGTCGTAGATGGCGGTATCGCCGTGCGGGTGAAGCTTTCCCATCACTTCACCGACAACGCGCGCTGACTTCACGTGGCCGCGATCTGGCCGCAACCCCATGTCGTCCATCTGGAACAGAATGCGCCTGTGAACAGGTTTCAACCCATCGCGTGCGTCGGGAAGCGCCCTGGAGTAGATGACGGAGTAGGCATATTCCAGGAAGCTGCCTTGCATCTCGTCGGCGACGTCGACGTCGACGATCTTCTCGACGAAATCGTTGTTACTTGGGGTTTTGGTGGTTCGGCGGGCCATGCGGTGAGGGACTCCTTCGACGGATAGGCGGCTATTGTCGCCGCTTGGTGGCTTTGGCACTCGCGCGACCCGCCCGGTGAATGCGACGATCAAGCGGTGACCCAGTCAGCCAGCGACCCTTGGGATTTCGATCTTGGACCCATGCTGGAGCGCACCCTGCTCCACGCTGAGGGATGGTTGGCGACTTTGGCCACTCGTCCCGTCGCAGCGGTGGCAACGCCAGCCGAGATGCTCGCCAGGTTTGACGAGCCACTTCCGGAGCAGTCCATGGCAGCGACGGAAGTGGTCGACCTGCTTGCAAGGAACGCCGAACCAGGACTGACGGCATTTGGTTCTGGCCGGTTCTTCGGGTTCGTGATCGGCGGGACGGTCCCTGCCGCGTTGGGTGCCGACCTGCTCGCCACGACGTGGGATCAAAACGCTGGGCTCCGCGCGGTGACGCCCGCGGCAGCCGTCGTAGAGGAAGTGTCCGGTGGCTGGATCAAGGAGCTCCTCGGGCTGCCAGATCAGGCAACTGTTGGATTTGTTACTGGTGGCAACATGGCGTCGTATTCGGGTCTGGCTGCGGGACGACATCATGTGTTGGCGGCGATCGGGTGGGATGTCGAACAGCATGGGTTACAGGGCGCCCCGCCGATCCGCGTCATCGCGGGTGTGGATCGGCATGCCACTATCGACACGTCACTTCGGTATCTCGGTCTCGGGTCAGGCAACACGAAACTCGTTAAGACTGATGAGCAGGGTCGAATTGACGTAGCTGAGCTTGAGAGAGTTCTTGGCGAGGGCAGCGGGCCGACTATCGTTTGTCTGGCAGCGGGCAACGTCAACACGGGCGCGTTCGACGACTTTCCTCGAGCCATCGACGTTGCCCGTCGACATGGTGCGTGGGTTCACGTCGACGGCGCCTTCGGACTTTGGGCAGCAGCCTCGCCAACGACGCGTGAGCACACAGTCGGGGTCGACCAAGCCGACTCTTGGGCGACCGATGCGCACAAGTGGCTAAACGTCCCCTACGACTGCGGACTGGTCATCGTGGCTCATCCAGCAAGTCATCGGGCCACGTTCCAGGTTGCTGCGAGCTACCTCGTCCAAGACACGGCAACGCCTGATCCGATGGACCTTGTCCCAGAGTTCTCACGCCGCGCTCGCGGCTTCGCGGTATGGGCAGCATTGAAGTCACTCGGTCGCGCGGGGGTCATTGAACTCGGCGACCGGCTATGCGCGCGGGCGCAGGCCATGGCAGCTGCGCTAGATGCGGTCGGTGGGTGCGAGATCATCAACGAGGTAGTTCTCAATCAGGTCCTCGTTCGGTTCGACGATTCTGATGACGTCACCCAGCAGGTAGTTGCCCATGTCGTTGCATCCGGCGACGCGTACGTAGGTCCGTCAACGTTCAAGGGGCGCTCTTGCATGCGGATATCCGTGTGCAACGGTCGAACCTCAGCAGCTGATGTCGAAACGACGGTCGCCGTGATCAGTCGATCACTGGACGCCGTTCGACTCACCTGATCTCATGACCTGGCCAACACGGATGGCGGCACGAATTCGTTCGACCGGCAGCCGGCCTGACGCCAGACTGAAACCGTGAGTCCACTTGAACCCGACCCGCCTGCGGCAGCGTCCTTGCCTATCCATCGACGCCTGGCGGAGCTGCCTCGGGAGGTCAAGTGGCTGCTGCTCGGGATTGGTCTGTTCTCACTAGGGGCCGGGCTAACCCTGCCGTTCTTGTTGGTCTACCTCCATCAGGTGCGGGGGATCTCCACCCAGTTAGCCGGCGCAGTCATTGCGTGGATTGCGTTGGTCGGGTTGCTCACGGGACCGCTGTGGGGCGTGGTTATCGACCGGATCGGCCCGCGAGTGACGCTACTTCTCAGCCTGTTGGTTGAGGCAAGTGCAGTGCTGTGCCTGGCCTTCGTCACAAATGTGTGGCAGGCGTTCCTGGTGGCCAGTTTGCTGGCGATTGGCAGCGCCGGTGGCTGGCCGGCGCAAACCGCGCTGCTGTCACGGCTGGTGCCCTCGCCGGCAAGACCATGGTTGTTCGGTCTTCAGTTCATGTTGTTGAACTTGGGCCTTGGAATCGGAGGACTCGTTGCGGCAACGTTTGTCGACGTAACCCGTCCGGGAACGTTTCAGTTGCTGTACGTGGTCGATGCGTGCTCGTATCTGGCGTATGTCGCCGTCCTGGTGGCGTTGCCAAAGTCTGTGGGACTTGCTCCAGTCAGCATCGACCCGGAGCCGCAGAACTTCGTCGAAGGGCGGGCTGACTCCACCAAAGGTGGCGGTGGGTATCGGCAACTTCTGGCCGACCGACGATTCCTTCGCCTGCTTGGAGTCGCCGCGGTCATGGTGCTGTTTGGGTATGCGCAGATCGAAGTTGGTCTCACTGCATACGCCACCCAGGTTGCTGGTGTTCCGGCACGTTGGCTCGGTATTGCCTTTGCCGCGAACACGGCAACCATCGTCGTCGGCCAACTGTTGGTGCTTTCCAGGTTGGAGGGGCGAAGCCGGAGCCGAGCCCTTTGTCTGACGGGACTGGCATGGGGAGCTAGCTGGCTCGTTATTGCGGTTTCTGGTGAAGCTGAGTCGACCTGGGTTCTCCTGCTCGGCCTTGCTGTCGGAGCGTCCATCTTCGCCTTGGGCGAAACGATTTGGTCACCCGTCTTCCCGGCGCTGGTCAACGATCTAGCCCCTGAACACCTGCGGGGTCGCTACAACGCAGTCTCCAGCTTGGCCTGGAATTTCGGCAGCGTGCTTGGTCCGTTGTACGCCGGCGTCCTCATCGGAGGGGGTTGGGGGACCGCGTGGGTAGGCGTCACAGTGACCGGCTGTCTGCTCGGTGCGGTGGGCGCCTGGCGGCTTCATGCCCACCTTGATCCTGTGCAGGACGGGAGGCAGCAACCGATCGGTGTCACAATGGGGGAATGACGGAGACCGGCGTGCGGGCGCACGATGATCTGCGTGCGGCCGTCGAGCGATGTGGGTACTACCCCGAGCTGGTTCTTGATTCGCTGTCGGTGGCCCTGGCCGGTGAGACCGTTTCGTCTTTCATGGTTCACCACGAAGCAACGTTCGATCGAGACGAGCTACGTCGTCACCTCACAGTGCTCGTCCTTACTCCCAGTCGACTTGTCGTCGGCCACACCGATGACCACCCACCGGACGAAGTCAGCGCCTCACCGCATGCGACTACTAGCACTGAGTCAGTACGGATCGGCCGCATCGGCTCAGTCGTCGTCAGCCGGGTCGTCGACGACCCGGCGCAACATGCGGTAAGTGGCCTTCCTCGCGAGGTAGTTCTCACTTTGGGTTGGGGTGCCATCAGTCGTATCGACCTGGAGCCCGCGGCGTGCGGTGATCCGGACTGCGAAGCCGACCACGGCTACACCGGCGCAAGCACCATCGATGACTTCTCAGTTCGCGTGAGTCAAGCAGCCGATGGGCTGGAAGGTGTTTCGCAGGCACTGGAATTCGCTCGCGCAGTATCAGCAGCTACTGCAAAACACTGACCCAGCCAGGTTACTGAAGTCCAAAGCCGGGCTACTCTGGTTTGCGCGACCCAAACAAGATCTCATCCCAGCTTGGGACGCTTGCGCGCTTCTTCTTTGACGGGGGCGTGTCTGGGACAGTTCGACGTTGTCCTCGTGTGGCGGCCGCGATGGCGTTTTCGCGCGGCGTTGGCTGAGGTGCTGGCGTGTTCGTGATTTTCGCGGCGGCAGATTTCGGGGCTGAGAGCTCCGAAGTGTCGGGAGCATCGTCGTAGTTCGCTGGTGTGGTTTCCTCCTCGGCTGGCACGGGATGCTCGCCAGCCTTCGAACCTTTATGACGACTCAGTGCACGCAGCTGTGTGACGGACGCCGCAGGTTTTTCTTCCAGCAGCCAGCGCGCGTCGTCATCGTCGGCGGTGACGGTGCGTCGGATCGGGTCGTACAACCACAGTGCCGAACGCTGGGTGTCTCCTGCCATGTAGTCGAGGCGGACCTCCCAACCTCCGTCGTCGCGCCGCCAGGCGTCCCATTCGATGCCTTCGCGTGGGATGCCGCGTTCTTCAAGCCGCTCGGCGACAAGCTCTCCGAGAAGCATCACGGCACCCTGGTCGTCGCGTTTCACGCCCGCTTTGGCCGCCTCTTGTGCGATGTACTCGCGCTCGTGCAGGACCGGGCTCGCGTACCTAAGCACTCGGTCGATGGGGATTCCTGCATCGCGTGCCACTTCATCGAGAGACTGGCCGGACCGAATGCGCGCCTGAATCTCGCGCGGTCGCAGCTTGCTCTCGAGTTCGATCTGTAGCTGGCCAAGCCGTGCTCTATCCCCGCGAAGTGCTGCGTGAATGCGTTCATCAACGGGAAGGAAGAACTGATCGCCACCGTCTGCTGCACCAGAAACCTCCAACACCAGCCGGGATCCGTCGTCGGACAGTCCCACAAGACGAAGGTCACTCATGGTGTACGTCGGCCCTCCCCAACTGGCCGGTCCGTCCGACCCGGGGATGAGTCTGGCCTGCCGACACTGATCGTGTCACACCACCCTGCCACATTCGCGCGTCGGATGACCCACACCTGACGTGACCAGTCCAAAACGCCGGACTCGTCATGCGTCCCATCTGTTCAGTCGTCCAACAGCTGTGCTCTGTTTTCCCGTGTCTTGTGTGTCTTTCCCCGACTTCTAACGTACATCGCATTGGTCCGAAGCTGCATGCAAGTGCGAGAGAATGGGGCAGGTGAGTCGAATCCCGGGGCGCCATACCTTCAGCGTCATTCAAGTAGTCGCAGGCTCAGCCGCTGCAGCAACCGCGGCACTCGCCGCGTCAGTGCTCGGTGTAGCAGGAACCGTGCTTGGTGCTGCGCTGGTCAGCGCGGCTATCACAGTCCTGGCCGCCGTTTATGACCACTCAATGCGGCAGGCTCGCGAAAAGATGGTGCTGGCCAGGGCTTCGACGCTGGTCGGCGCGGACTCGGGCGTACCCGAGGTTTTGGATCACCCGTCCGATGTCGCCCATCGCGAGGAGGCCCAAGATCTTCGGGAACGCACGCTGATCATGGAACCGCTCCAGCTGGAGGATGAGTCGGGCTACCGATGGGGGCACGTCGCCGTCGCCGCGCTGCTCATTTTTGGGTTGGCCATGGCGGCCATCACGGCGGTCGAGATTCAAACGGGCCGCCCCATTTCTTCGTTGTGGAGCTCCGACGATGTCCGGGGGACCAGCCTGGGTGGGACCCGCCAGGAGCCCATGCCTGGTCCAACCGTGACGCGCACTGTGACCGCTCAGCCCGCTGGCCGAGCTGCCCAACCGGCTGAACCTTCGCCTACTCCGCACGTCACCGTGACCATCACGCCGGCACCAAGCCGGCCGACGCCCGGTGCCACCGTGACCGTGTCAGGAACGCCGCGACCGGCCGCGACTGTGACGGTGACCGTCTCGCCAACGCCTAGCTCGCCAGGTCCGTCGCCAACTGGTTCGCGTCGCTCTAGTCACTAGGTTTCGACAGCTCGGTCAACACGTTGCGTCCTGCAATCGCCGCCGCGCACGCCAAAATGGCGCTGATGACGCCTACCCAGTATCCGGCGCTCAGCCCCACATGATCGACCAACCATCCGCTCGACGGTGACCCCAGCGCGAAGCCGACGGCTAGAGCTGTGCTGGCCCACGTGAGCGCCTCGGTGAGGCGCGCTGGTGGTACCAGCCGCTCGACAAACGTGAATCCCGCGATAAGAGTTGGCGACACTGCCGCACCGGCGAAGAACAAAATCACCGCAGTGGTGAGCAAGTTCTGGCTAGCCAGAAGCGGTACCAACATTGCCGCCAACAAAACACACCCGACCAGCAGCTGCTTGTAAAGCGGTGGCGATCGTCGCAAACCGCCCAGGACAAAGCCGGTCACCATAGAACTGACCGACCAAATGGCGAGCACGATTCCGGCGGCTGGGATGTTTCCCGTCTCACGGGCGGTGGCAACAACGGTCACCTCGATGCCGGCGAACAGCAAGCCGAGTGCGGCCATAACGACGAGGATCTCAGGCATGCCTGCGTAGAAGATGGCGAGTCGGCCCCGGTGACCGCCTTCGGTTCTTGCTGGAGGCTCGGTGCTGCGCTGCAAAATCAGCGCGTAGGTGCCACTGGCGCCGAGCGCGGCGGTTAGCCCAACTGCGGCCGCCGAACCGAATGTGGCGGCGGTAAACGCAGCTAGCGGTGGGCCGACAATGAAAACGAACTCATCAACCACTGACTCCCACGAGAACGCGGTTCGGAGTAGCTCCGAGCTCCCCAGTAGATAGGTCCACCGCGAACGCACGATGGACCCGATGACCGGCAAGGCAGCGCCGGCGACGGCTGCTGCTAAGAAGAACGCCCAAAGCGGAGCGTCAACCGCAGAAAAGATCAGAATCGCGGTAACGGCAATCACGTTGATGGTGATCTGCGGCCCAATCACGCGTGATTGGCCAAACCGGTCGATGAGGAGTGCGATGACGGGCGCCGTTCCAGCCCCGACGAGAATCCAGGTGGCGTCGACCGCTCCGGCGACAAAGTAGGAGTCGGTGATATCAACCATTAACAGCAGGAGCGCGAATCCACCCATTGCCAGCGGCAGCCGGGCAAAGAATCCTGCAATGGAGAACTGCCACCCGCCTTGCGTGCGTAGGAGCTGGAGGTAGGGGGTGGACACGAGAGGTCACGCTAGTGGGCGAGTCAGTCAGTTCACTGCCAGGATTGGGGCCGGGGGGCAGCGCTAACGAACGACGGCAAGCGCAAGAAGGGAAGTGACGTGACTCGGTCGACGGACTTCGATGCGCTCCTGTTGGTGTCGTTCGGCGGCCCTGAGGGACCTGACGACGTACTCCCTTTTCTCGAAAAC
>Ga0307503_10000355_pt1 | contig 9815 bp, 20 predicted proteins | sample 17_S_MG_FD_194514 | JGI IMG/M metagenome (GOLD analysis project Ga0307503, IMG submission 194514) | Soil microbial communities from Populus trichocarpa stands in riparian zone in the Pacific Northwest, United States - 17_S | ecosystem: Environmental > Terrestrial > Soil > Riparian zone > Trees... | reverse complement strand
GTTATTCCAATTGGCCATTTGTAACGCCTACTAACCGCAGCTTTTAGCGAATACAAAACAAGGCAGGAACGGGGCGCCCACCCGGCCAAGAATGACGCGCCCCGTTCCTACCCCTATGTTCCGTACTGTTGCACTGTACGGATGGTATTCGCGGCTACGGGTTAAGGTAGTAGGTTACCCCCGCTGGCCTCACGTCGTTAGCCTCATACTTAGACTCACGCAAACCATTACGAACCAACATTCCGCCAGCCTTACCGCTGGTATTGGCCCAATCCTCTACCTGGCGGAAAATGCCAGTACCGCCATCATTGAGAATGTATTTACGGCCATCCTCTGTAATGAGCATGAGCGTAAGAAAACTGCCAGTAATGCCTGTCTCCTCATCAACGAAATCGCCATCCTGAAAATCAATGGTCATAATCAGGAAGGGAACGTCAATCAGGAGATGCTTTTGATCCTTACGCAGAACAGTAAACCCATTGCCGATTTCGTCCGCAGCGTCAACAATCTCAGAACCTAGCGTCTGCTCTACCAGCGCGATTGCCTCATCCATAGAGGTAATCGCTCGCAGGTCTGGCGTAGCGAATAGGTTGGAATTGCGACCGCCACTAATTGCTTCGGCCTCTGGAGTTGTCTCGGTTGAATTACTGGTGGAATTGCGAGCCATGATAAATGGCCTTCCTATTTTAGGCATAGCGGAGTAAGCTATCCCTTGTGATGGATGGATTCCGGCCGGGTGGTGCGCCTCCTCTCGGGCGCGTCAAGGGTGATGCTACTCGCACCCGGCTGGAATGTCCATTATATAGCCAATTCACTTCAACCAATTGGATATGGAGAAATGGCTGACACAAACGATGCAAATACGCAGACGCAGCAAGTGGACAATACGCAGATACAGCAGCAACCACCGCCGCAACCACCGCAGCAATACCAGGCGCCAACTCCGCCGCAACATTACCAGCAGCCGTCACCGTCGCAATATGGCGCGAATTCGCTTGACGGATTATATCGCATGGTTGCGGGCTTACCGGACACCATTGTCGATGCCATTAGAGAGGCTGTCACGCCTGCTAAGGCACCGCAGCCAACAAATCCAGCCGTACAAACTCCAGATACGGGACAAACGGGGGATAACAGCGGACAAACTGGCTCTAATGCTAGTAATACTAATGCCGGAAATAGCGGGGATGGTAGCGTACCTGGCGCTAGAAAATCATTTGCTGATTGGTGGTTTGGCAAATGACTGCCCCACCACCACCACTGAATTATGACGATATAGACGTCAAAATCGGTGGTGGAGATATTCCGCCGTCAACCCCCGACATGGACATTGGCTATATCGACAAAGAGGGTTTTGACGCATTAACGCCAGAGCAACAGCGGTCTAAGCGCTGGACATATCGTAGCGATAAGCCGCGCAAACCACCTAGGGATAAAAAGCCATTACCACCCAAGCCTCGCCCCGGCCAACTCACTAAACCGCTATCAGAGTTTTACGGTGCAATTGGCCTTATGATAGTGCCGTTTGATGAGCCGTGCGGAACGGCGATCATTGCTAACGCTGAAAATTGCGCTAGAGCGCTGGAAAATCTCGCCCGTGAGAATGAGGCAGCTCGCCGGGTTATCATGGCTCTCATTCAAACGTCGGCATTGGGTGGAGTTATAGCCGCGCATATTCCGCTGGCAATGGCGGTTGCCGCTCATCACGTTCCGGCATTGCGTAACAATCCTGACGTAGTAACTCCATTGCACGCTATGTCAACGAATGGAACCGTAACGGATGAGTAGTGGATTCAGCCTGCCGCGTACTAGTGGATTCAGCCTGCCACGTACGGACTACGGCCATCGGCCCGAACCGTATCAGGGTGTAAACGACCCTAGAATCCCCGCACACGTTCGCGCTGGCCGCACCCATGAAACTACACCCGAACACACTCACAGAGCCGTCACGTCCACGTCAGCCCCAAGGATGCCGTGGGATCGTTTCTATACGTTAATGAACTGGCGACAGGGTGAACACGTCGGACTGATCGGCCCGACCGGACAGGGTAAAACCACCCTATTAATCTCATTGCTCACACAGCGGACCTATGTCTGCGTATTTGGCACAAAGCCGCGTGATGAGACAATGGAGAAAATGATTGCGTCCGGTTATATGCATTATGAAAAGTGGCAGAACATACCGGCCGCTAAAGTGCCGAAACGAGTTATCTGGCCCGATTCCCGTTCTATTGATTCAGAGGATGAGCAAAGGGAGGTTTTCAAAAAGGCCTATGCCGCCGCATTCCGTGAGGGAGGCTGGACTATTACCATCGATGAGGGATGGTATATGGGGAAGGTATTAGGTCTAGAAAAGCCAATGCGAGCGGTATGGACACAAGGGAGATCACTAGGGGTAACTCAGGTAGTAGCCACGCAGCGTCCGGCATGGATACCGGGCGAAATGTACGATCAGAGCACGCATCTATTCTTTTGGAGAAATAACGATGCGCGCATGATTCAGAGGGTCGCAGAGATAGGCACCACTAATTCCGCAGCTATTAGGGTATTGCTCCCCAACCTGGACGAATTCGAGTGTCTATATCTCAACACCCGCACCGGTAAAATGTATAGGACGCGCGCACCGGCGCCATAATAGGAGGTATTCCCGGTGATTCAACCAACAGCGCTGAATGTCCTTATCATTGGCCTGTCTGGCGTTATCTTCGGATTCTTTTGGAGAATGCTAGCAACTAGGCTCAGTGAGACGGCTATCGGTCAGGCAATGGCAGTAATCTACTAGACTCGTCCGCTCCCCGGACGCTCCCCATTGAAAGGAACTATTCTAGTGCCAACCGCCGCAACGCAACAGCAGTCCACCCGTTCGCCGGGTGGCGGTAATTCGTCCGGTAGTGCGCAGAGAGGCCAGGCTGTAACGCCTATTGTGCCTTTTGTGCGGGCCAGCAGTGAGCATAGGGAACCGGCCGGTATTGACGTATCGCGCCAGCTAATTGTCGGTGGCACGCAGGATTTAGGCGTGTTCGATATTCCCGCTTACGGATATATGCGTTCACTGCTGATTACCGTCACCGGAACGGGTGGCACGGGTACGCCATCATTCGGCGAGGATTACCCATTCAACGTCATTCGGGATATTGCGCTGACAGAGCCTAACGGTGCTGTGATCGCGCAATTCAATACGGGATATGATTTGTATCTCGCCAACAAGTGGGGAGGCATCCGTGACTGTGCGGGCGCCGATCCTAGAAAGTCACCCGGATATAACTCTGGCGTGACCGTTGGCGATTTCTCATTCGTCCTACGTATCCCCATTGAACTGAATATGCGGGATGCCCTAGGTTCATTGCCTAACCAAAACGCAGCGGCCACGTTTAAGCTCCGCATTACACTTAACACGGGTGCGGCGGCCGGGCCAGTATGGGGAGGCACCGCACCAACCGCACAACCGACCGTGCGCGTAGTTGTCCTACTAGAGGCTTGGGATCAACCAGAGCCAAGCGTGGCGGGGATGAGCAACCAGACAACTCCACCCGCTATGAACACCACGCAATTTTGGTCTAGCCAAATCTTTACCGTTGGTGCAGGCGATCAGACGATCCGGCTAACGCGCGTCGGTAACTATATCCGTAACCTCATTCTCACCTATCGCCGTACCGCTGGCACGCGCGTTAATGGTGATGCGGATTGGCCGGACCCCACTACGATTTACCTGGATACGCGACCGTTGGATAGGGTGCCCAAGACCGCTTGGAAACACACTATGTATGAGCGTAGCGGGTTCGGCGGTAGGGCGCCTGGCGGTGTATTGACTGCAACGTTAGCAGCCGATACAGCGGGTGGACTCGATAGCGGAACATTCCTATACGATTTCACGCATGAATTCGACGGCACATTAGGTCAGGAAAACCGCGACCTATGGTTGCCAACGCTCGGTTCGACTCGCCTGGAATTGCAGGGTGTATTCGCCAACGCTGGTAGCCTTACAGTGTTGACGAATGACGTTGCAATTGCGGGTCCGGTATTCCTGTAGGGAGGATAGCGTGGCTTATCAACCCGATCAGGAAGCCGTTAACCCTATTAAAATGGGTGGTCTGAATACCGAGCAAATGACTGCCGCTATTGTTCTCGGAGCGCTAGTAGCGCTCATTATGATTAACCGGGGATTTCGGGGTGTGAGCGTCGGCCGTGTTACCGGCGGATTGGTGAGGCCATAATGCCATTCGGTTTGGATCTTAAAAGTGTCGTGCTCGGTATCATCCTGGCGTGGTTTATCATTCCATGGGTTCAACGGATGATTATGTCACGCAAATCCCCCGCACCTGCCGCGTAATAAATGAGTGGCCGGGGGTGGGATATATTCGCGGGTATTAGGCGCGTAGTTGTTTTCATTCTCGGCATACTCATTATTGTTCACGGTCTACTCAGTCCAGAGCATTTGCTTGGAGAGTTGATATTAGGCGCGGTTATGATTGGCGTTCTACCAATTGAAGACGTTCTCCAGCTACGCCATTTGCGTTTAACCACCAATGGCAAGAGACAGGATAAGGATAATGGGCGATAAGTTGTTTAATGTGCTAAGTGCCATTGTCACCGTAGCGCTTGTGACCACGATAGTATCGCGGCCAACTAGCGCACAAGTGATCCGGGCAATGGGTGACGCATTCGCGGGCAGTATCCGCGCAGCGCTCGCCAATTAGGACGGGCGAAATGGCAGGCGCCCCGGCCGCTCCCTCATCACCTAATAGGATTGATAACTCTTATGTGATGCCGAATAATGTTGCGATTGGCGATTATCGCAGCGTTGCGAACGGTGGCGACCCTAATTTCGATTCGCCAGAGGCAGCGGGTAATACCCAATACAGCACATCGCCGGTAGTTGCTTGGACGACTACGCTAGAGGCTGGATACCGGGGAAAGGTACCGGATAAACAGCGTATCAGTAATGAGGAGGGGCACGACTATAGGCCATCTCCATTCACTAGTCCGCCATCGCATTGGTGGTTAGGACCCGGACCCGGTAGAGAAAATTTCGTCCGTACCGGTAACGTCGAAAATGTGGACGGTGACGGTTGGGCATTCTTTCGGCCGCCACCCGGTGATGCGCAGTGGAAAGAGGCAGCGGACCCGCCACGTAGGCATCCGCCAGCCGAATCCCGCGCGACAAATCGACTAGCACCAACCACTTATTCCTACACGCGACCATTCGATAGTGGCGGACTACCGAAAACACCGGAACGCCAATTCAATGGTATTCACTTTAGCATGGCAGACCACCGTAGAAATTACCCGATTTACGGTATGAATGCGCCACGTCAAAAGAGGAATACATATCGTTTGGACCCTGCCCCTTGGGATCAAAACGTCGTTGATTTGGGGTCCGGTGACCTGCCAGTAGCGCACGAGTATAACGCGCGATTGGTGCAGCAAGATTTAGTATCAACGGCTAGCCGTACAGGAAGGTCTTGGAGGTTAACCTAATGGCACTTAATTTCGGTCAGCAAGTGGGGCCATTGCCATTGGGCGCATGGGCGGCAGTGGTTGCGGGTGGTTTGGGTATTGCCTGGTATTCAGTGCGCAATCAAAAGGCATCGGCCGCACCGCAATTAGTTACCGATACTAGTGGTGATCCGGGAGTCGGTACGGGTCCATCCTGGACAGCAGTACCGCCACCTAGTACCTCCCCGGATAGCACGCAGGTAACGATTGACACTAATGAGGCATGGTCCGTTGCGGCTATCAATTACCTCATTGCGCAGGGATACGATCCGAACGTGGCGGACAGTGCGATACGCAAATACATGCAATCGGATAGTCTGTCCATACAGGAATACGCATTAGTACGGTTCGCGCTTGCAAAGCTAGGTAGCCCGCCAACTCCACTACCGGACCCGCCAGCCCCACCGACTAGCGTAGGCACCCCCGTAATTCCGGTAACACCACCACCCGTGACGCCTCCACAGCCTGTCATTTCAATGACCGGCCGATATGTATGGGTGCAACGGTGGCCCGCCAAACAGTCGACTCTGTGGGGACTTGCCGCGGTCTATTACGGTAACGGTAACCAATGGCCTACCATTTATAACGTTAACAAGAAAGGATTTGTACGACCGGATAACACGGTGGGCGAAATTGCTAATCCTAACGTCCTATATCCTGGAGAAAAATTATGGGTGCCGTAACAGAGGACAGCACTATTACCATTCCGCTGGCAGAGTGGGAAATCCACCGCGCCAAGGTAGAACTAATGGTCTCAGTATTGGCCGCCGTAGTTGGTTCACTACAGGCAACACCATTCGGCGCAATGATTCCGCCGGACGTTGCCGCACAGATTCAAAAGGTCGCTAGCCTGTAATGCCACAATTCACAGATGCGCAATTAGCCGGGTTAGTTTTAGGCGTCGGGTTTAGTCAACAGGCCGCCATTACTGCCGTGGCAATTGCCATCCGTGAATCTGGCGGTAATTCGGACGCGGTTGGTGATACCACTCTCACCAATGCTACGTGGGGTCCATCAATTGGTTTATTTCAAATCCGCAGCCTTAATTCGCAAAAGGGTAGCGGCGGGGAACGGGATGAGGTAGCCAATAAAGATCCGGTCACTAACGCTAAACACGCCTACGCAATTTCAGGGGGTGGTGTGAATTGGAAGCCGTGGAGCACGTACAAAGGATTAGCGCCAACTCTGCCTAGGGCACAGCTAGCCGTATCGCACCCGGACAAAACCATGCCAACGGGCGTCGGTAGTCCGGGAGGAGGCCAGCAGGGCGGCATTAACAGCGGTTCTACCGTGTGGGATGCCATTATGGGTTGGGCCACGGCTGGCGCGATAAGGATAGCGGCCGGGTTAGCAGGATTGATATTGATTCTGTTCGGTCTTAAAAAGATAGGTGTCACCATCCCGCTACCAATTCCGCCGGTAGCTAAGGCAGCGAAACTAGCTAGCAAGGTGATTAAATGAATATCGCGCCATCCGTGGTTGGAACAATGGCGGTCGTGACCGTGGGTGAATGGGCATCGGACGGCGAATTAGATATCAAGGTGGTAGTTGGCGGTGGATTCTTGCTATTCGGATTATCACTACTGCAAGCGGCTAACGCAGATTTCGCGTCCCAATTCGCCCTGTTTATTTTCATTGTCGCCCTATTCAAATACCTCCCCACTATTGCGCTGAAATTTGGGCTACGTGGCGGGCATCTAGTTAAGGGTACGTGACAAATGGGTGACATTGATACCGTTAGCGTTATGCTATTCATTGCGGGTGGCCTCTTGATTTTCGGCGCTATTAAGAATCGCAACCCTATTAGCATTATTAAAAACGTGATAGCGGGTAAGGGTAAGGATGCCGTGCAAAGTGCAGATTGGTTAGCTGCACAGAATATCCAAACGATACCGGGAACGCCTAGCGCAGACCCTAGCGAATTTCATTCGGATGGTACCCCTAGGCTATTTCCGAACGGTTCGCCCCGTTACGTTGACGACCCTCCGATTGATTCATTTCCGCCTAGTTCACCGTATCGCAAATTTCAGAGTGTACCGGCTCCGGGTGCGCCTGGTGATCCAAGGCCATCTAAGGATGCTAAGCGGCCGGGTGGTCCGCTTAGAGTGACAGCTAGTGTGTCTGTCTAATGTCTACGGATGAGGGAGGCTGGCGCTGGCAAGAGGCCATAATCCATCGGGCGTTTCCAGGGTTACAAATCTCTAGCGCATTTCGCAACAATTCAGTAGCTCACGGTGGCGGGCTTGATTATCACTCGCGCGGTCGTGCTATTGATATGCCTCCTATGCCTACCGTGTTTGATTGGATCGCTACCAATTATCCACAGACAGCAGAACTGATTTTCTCCCCTATGAATAATCGACAGATTAAGGATGGCGCGCCCCACCTATATAGCGAACCTACGCGCGGGGATCACTGGACTCATGTCCATTGGGCCATTATCGGGGGTACTAATCCCGATGGTTCGGATGGTCCGCAACCGGGACAGGGTGGCAGCGGAATAGTTACAGCAGGCAATGTTACCGGTACGGGTGCCACTAATGACATGGGCACGTTTGACGCTGTATCAGCATGGGCCACGGCTGGCACTATTAGAGCTGCGGCATTAGTAGCGGGTGGCGGTTTGATTTACTACGGACTAAAGAGATCGGGCGGTATTCCATAATGGACCCTATGACCGTAGGCGCGGCTACCCTAGCATTGTCGCAAAGCATCTCCGCATTTCACACCTATTTACCTACCCTGTCAGAGGTGAGACAAAAGAGTCCACAGAACGATCCGGCATTTGCGGCTGACGTTCGCCTAGGGGAATTGGCAGCGGCAGGGTTAGCAATAGGGGTAGGGGCGATAGCGTCCAGCCTTACAAAATCTGCCACACCCGCTATCATTGGCCTGCTAATGGCCGGTAGTTTGATAATGCTATATGAGTCCGTATTGCGAGCCGACCGACCGTTTGAGGTGAGTTAAATGGCAGTAGGAAAAACCGGCGGTGGATTCATTTCGGCGCCTGGTCACACACTACCAATTACCCCCGATGAGGATTTGACAGACGTACTCCCCATTAATTTTCCTTACCGGGGAAATGAGCAACATGGGGTGCCAGCAGATAGAACGTGGATTCCCGGCGATACCACGGGGGAGGAGAAAGAAATTGGCCATCTCCCGGAATATGAGGAAGTGCCAGAGGAAGTACCCCCGTTGGCGGTTCGCATTGTTGACACTACTCTTACAGAATACCGGGCTTGGCGCTCTGCTACGATTGTTGCCGACGCGACTCCAAGGCTTTTGTTGGGCCGTAATCCTGCTAGGACCCGTTGCCTTATTCGCAATAACGATGCGGCGAATCAAGTCACCGTTGGAGAAAGTCCTAATCTCAACACTATTACTGGTTGGCTTATTCCTATTAACACAATGGTAGAGCTATTCACAGAGGAGGAGGTTTACGTTATTGCAACCGATCCAACAAAGGTCGTTATCGTCCACGTTCTGCAAGAGTATGCGGCCACTCCATAATGCCAGCCGTAGAGACAGAATTAGAGCTATACAAACAGTACAGCGTAACGCTCGATTCTACTGGCGCGGGTACTATTTCCGCAATTGGACCCGTAAACCACGGTGAGCGTTGGGTTATCCAAGCTACTCAAACAGCTATCCCCGCTAGTGTTGCGCAGGCCAGGCTACAGATATTTTGGCAGGGATTAACCGCAATGGTAGAGGGTACCTATTCAGCTAACATGGATAATACTAATACCGTGTTTGAACTAATGGCTGGTCAAAAGCTCAACTATGTATTCGCGGGAGGCGACGCAGCGGTTATAGCTACCATCACATTGCGAGGGAAATTGTATTTAGCCGGGCAGAGAGCCTATTAAATGCCATTCACTAACCCTATCGTCGCAGGTGAGGACCTTATTAGGTCCGGTATTCGGTCGCCTAATTACGTGGCGGGTACGGGTGGCGCGCCCGGTACAGGGTGGAGAATTGCGCAGGATGGCAGCGCAGAATTTAGTAACCTAACCGTTCGCGGTAATGTATCCGGTTCGGTTGGCGCATTTGATAACCTGGCCGCTAACCTGTCATTCAAGTATAAGGGCGACGAATTACAGACCCTGCTGGATAGGCGCGCTAAGGGAATCGTTGGATACGGCACAATTCCTAACATCACATATACAAAGGTTGGCGCTGGTAATCAACCATTGTTAGAGCTGCAAATAGCTATAGAGGCTAACCGCGCGTATCGGTTCTATACCAGCATGATTAAGTTCACCACTAATACCACCAATGAGGTTCCACGTGTAATTCTTGGCTATACGGATGAC
>Ga0307503_10000354_pt1 | contig 9890 bp, 10 predicted proteins | sample 17_S_MG_FD_194514 | JGI IMG/M metagenome (GOLD analysis project Ga0307503, IMG submission 194514) | Soil microbial communities from Populus trichocarpa stands in riparian zone in the Pacific Northwest, United States - 17_S | ecosystem: Environmental > Terrestrial > Soil > Riparian zone > Trees... | reverse complement strand
TGTTCTTCGCCCCTAACCCTCAACGAACTCACGCCACGCTGCGGCGAAGAACCCAGCCCCCAGGCGCGACCCCCAGGCACCTCAACCCCGCTACGAACTAACCGAAGAAAACCTGCTGAAGCAAGAACACATTGAGCCCAATGATCATCGCGGCCAACACCCCCGCGACCCCGGTCAGCCAGCGCGGATTGACCAGCTCGCCCATCACCTTCCTGCTAGACGCGAGCATCAACAGCGGCACCAGCGCAAACGGAATCCCGAAAGAGAGCACGACCTGGCTGCCGACCAGGGCATCGGTGGGGTCGAGGCCGATGCCGAGCACGATCAGGGCCGGGGCGAGGGTGATCGCGCGGCGCAGGAAGATCGGGATGCGGCGGCGGATGAAGCCCTGCATCACCACCTGACCCGCCATCGTCCCGACCGAGGAGGAGGCGAAGCCGGAGGCGAGCAGAGCGATCCCGAAGACAGTGGCCGCGCGATCGGAGACAAGGGACTTGAACCCGTTGAAGGCCCCGTCGATCGAGTCGACGCCGGTCAGGCCGCTGCCGTGGAAGAGCGCGGCGGCGACGATCATCATCGAGAGGTTTACGGCGCCGGCAAGCGAGAGGGCGATGACGACGTCGACCCGCTCGAAGCCGAGGATCTTTCGCCGCTCGCTGTCGTTGCGGCCGACGACCCGGCGCTGGGTCAGCGCCGAGTGCAGGTAGATGACGTGCGGCATCACGGTCGCACCGATGATCCCCGTGGCGAGCAGGATGCTCTCGGTGCCGGCGAAGCCGGGGACGAACAGGTGCTTGGCCACTTCCCCGCCGTCCGGGTTGGCGTCGAGGAGCTCGAAGGCGAACGAGGCGACGACGACGCCGACCAGGACCGTGATCGCCGCCTCCAGGCGGCGGAAGCCCCTCTGCTGCAGGCTGAGAATTCCGAAGGCGCCGGCCCCGGCGATCAGGCCGGCCGGAAAGAGCGGGATGCCGAAGAGCAGGTTGAGCCCGAGCGCGGCGCCGACGACCTCGGCGATGTCGCAGGCCATCGCGACCAGCTCGGCCTGCAGCCAGAGACCGATCGAGGTCCGCCGCGAGAACCTCTCGCGGCACAGCTCGGCGAGGTTCTTGCCGGTCGCGATCCCCAGCTTCGCCGACTGGGTCTGGACGACCATCGCGATCAGGTTCGCCGCTAGCACGACCCAGAGCAGCAGGTAGCCGAACTTGGCGCCGCCGGCGATGTTGGTGGCGAAGTTGCCGGGGTCGATGTAGGCGACGGCGGCGACGAAGGCGGGGCCGAGAAAGGGCCAGATGCGAGAGGGGCCTCGGGCGTGGCCGTCGAGCGAGCGGCGCGCGGCGCGGGCAACCGCGGCCTCGCCGGGAAGGACGTCCTCGACCGTGGCCTCGGCGGGGAGAACCTCCTCTGGAGGAGCCTCGGCGACCGGGGGCGGCGGCTTCACCGGCCGCTCCCCTCTTCGACCGGCGGACGCAGGTCCGGGCCGGGAATCGGCGTGCCGTGCGGATCGTGGCTGGGCTCGCCCAACTTGGCCGCGATCAGCAGCTCCAGCTCCTCGGAGATGTAGTGCTCGAGCACCTCGGCCTCCTCGTGGACGCGGTCCTCGGGCATCCCCAGGGCCTCGGAGAGGTAGGCCTCGATCAGCCGGTGGTGGCGGATCACCTCGAGCGCGACCTTCTCCCCTGCCAGGGTCAGGGTGACGCCCTTGTAGGGGCGGTACTCGACCAGGCCGAGCTCGCCGAGCTTCTTCAGCATCGAGGTCGCCGTCGCCGGCGCGACGCCGAGCCGGGTGGCTACCTCGCCGTTCAGGACGGGGCCCTGGCGTTGTTGCGAGAGCGTGTAGATCGCCTTCGCGTAGTCCTCTATGGCCTCGGAGGTTTTAGACACGTCTAAAGAGTTTAGAGATATCTAAAAGGTGGGGTGAGGGGCGACGGGGATGGCCCCGGCCCAGCAACAGCCTGGGAGGCTGGTCCGGGGCCGTCCCCGTCGCCCCCGACCGGCGCTTTCCTAGAATTGGGTCATGGCCGAGGCGGTGACAGTTGAGTTGGACGCGCAGTACAGGCAGCTGCGCGAGGAGTGCGGGGTGCTTGATCGGTCTGAGCGGGGCAAGCTGATTCTGAGAGGGGCCGAGGCCGCGGAGTTCTTGCAGGGGCAGCTGACCAATGACATCGAGGCGCTTGCGGTGGGTGAGGGGTGTTATGCGGCGCTGCTTGACCGCAAGGGGCATATACAGGCGGACATGCGGGTGCTGCGGACCGCTGAGGAGGAGATCTGGGTCGATGTCGAGGTCTCGGCGCTGGAGGCGACCCGGCGCCATCTCGAGATGTACAAGGTCGGGCGCGACGTGGAGATCGAGGATGTGACCGCATCGCGGGCGCTGATTTCGCTGATTGGGCCGCGCAGCGCCGAGATCGCTGGCTCTCCCCCGCTTCCTGAGCACGCCTGCGAGGAGCTTGCCGTCGGCGGCATCGAGTGCCTCGCGGTAGGGACCGCGCTCGGCATCGACCTGATCGCTCCATCAGAGGATGCCGAGCGCCTGCGCGCGGCCCTGGGCCAAACCGGCGCGGTTGAGGTCGGCCCCGGGGCGGCCGAGATCCTTCGCATCGAGGCGGGGACGCCGCGCTTCGGCGCCGAGATGGACTCCTCCACGATGCCCGCCGAGGCCGGCATCGTCGCGGCCGCCGTCAGTTTCGAGAAGGGCTGCTACATCGGCCAGGAGACGGTCGCCCGGCTCCACTACCGGGGCAAGCCGAACCGGCACCTGCGGGGGCTGCGGCTGAGCGCCCCGGTGGCGACGGGAACGCCCCTGACCCTCGGCGACAAGGAGGTCGGCAGGGTCGGCGGCAGCTGCGTCTCCCCCGTCCACGGACCGATCGCCCTGGCGATCCTGCGCCGCGAGGCGGAGCCCGGAACGGAGCTGACCGTAGGTGAAGATGGCGTTACGGCTCGCGTCGTCGACTTGCCCTTCGGCTAGATTCCGCCGGGATGGGTCGTGGGAGAGGCAGACTGGCCGCGGGTTGCGCCCTCGCCGCGCTGGCGCTGGGGGCACTCGGCTGCGGCACCGAAGAGACCGCCAACGACCCCCGACCGCAGCCACCGACGCATGTCAGCGTCACGGTCACCCCGCGGGCGATCACCGTGCAACCGCAGCGAATCGCGATCGGCCCCGAACCGACCCAGCAGATCCCCCAGAACCAGCACGCGGGCCAGCCGCCGGTCCGCTCCAACGCCCCGGTCGTCGTCGTCTTCGTCACTGCCAACCTGACCGACTTCGACTCGAAGCTGGAAGTGCGCGGGCCCAAGGACCCGGACCCGATCTCCGGCCCGCTGGTCGCCAACGGCAACGCCTCGCTGCTGACCGCCCTGCCAACCGGCATCTACCGGGTCAGCGCCGCCGACATCCCGAGCGCCAAGCCGGTGCGCTTCGTGGTCGGCCCGTACCGCACGTCGTCGAAGAACGACGTGCTACTTCCGTAGAAAAAGCCGCGGCGGACCGTCTGGCCCGTTCGTCACCATCGCTCGGGTGACGATCGTTCTCGCCATAGCCGTGCTCGCGCTCGTCGCGGCACTCGTCTACGTCGTCGCCTCGCGACCGGCGCAGCAGGCCGCACCCGTCGATCCAGGGCCGGCGATCCAGGAGGCCACGTCGCAGGCGATCGCGGACCTGCAGCGAATGAACGAGGAGTCGCGCAAGATCGACGCGCAGGCCGCCGAGGCGACCCTCGACAAGCGCCAGGCGGAGATAAAGGCGCTCACCGAGCGCATCGCCAAGGGCCAGGAAAAGATCGAAGCGGAGGTGCGCAAGCGCGGTGAAGGCGATCTGCAGACCCGCACGCTGCTCGAGCAGATGGGCCAGACGGTCGGCAATCTCAACGCGGAGACGGCGGGCCTGAAGAAGGCTCTGCGCCAACCCCAGACCCGCGGCCAGTGGGGCGAGCTGCAGCTGCGCCGCTGCATCGAGATCGCCGGCATGACCGAGCACGTCGACTTCGAGCTGCAGGAGACGCTGCGTACCGAAGACGGCAGCCTGCGCCCCGACGCGCGCTTCCTGCTGCCTGAGGGGCGCAGCTTCGTCGCCGACTCCAAGGTTCCGCTCGACGCCTTCCTCGACGCCCAGGAGGCGGAGGTCGAGGCCGAGCGGCGGATCCATCTGGAGCGTCACGCACGACAGGCGCGCGAGCACGTTCGCGCGCTCAGCTCGAAGGACTACCAGGGGCAGTTCAAGGCCGGCGAGACACCTGACCTGGTGATCTGCTTCATCCCCAACGAGCCGGCGCTGCACGCCGCTTTCACCGCCGACCCCGAGCTCTTCGACTACGCGCTGAAGCTCAACGTGTTGCTGGTCAGCCCGACCTCGCTGATCGGCCTGCTGCGGACGATGGAGCTCGGCTGGCGCCAGGAGCGGATGGTTGCCGAGGCGGCCGAGATCGCCGACGCCGCCGGGACCATGCACGCTCGCTTCGCCAAGTTCCTCAACGACTTCGACAAAGTCGGCAGGGGCCTGACCTCGGCAGCCAACGCCTACGACTCCGCGGTCGGCTCGATGGAGCGGCGCCTGCTGCCACAGCTGCGCAAGGTCGAGTCGCTCGGCGTCACCCCGAGCAAAGCGATCGAGCCGCCGGAACCGGTTGAGATCACGGTTCGCGAGATCACCGCGCCCGAGCTGCGCGAGGCCGACACCCCCGTGCTTGACTAGGATTCGCGGCCCGATCCTGTTCCCGAAATCTGCGGAGGACCAGTTGGCCGTTGACACGAGCGCAGTCGCGAAGTTGGACGTCGAGCCCGGAACCCTGCCCGAGACGATGGCAGCCTGGGTGATCCGCCAAGAGCGGGAGGGCGAGCCCAACGACGCTTTCCAGCTAGAGCAGATCGAGGTTCCCGAGCCAGGGGCCTTCGAGGTGATTGTCCGCGTAATGGCGGCCGGAGTCAACTTCAACAACGTCTGGGCGGCGCTGGGCAAGCCGGTCTCGGTCTTCGGCTACGGCGACCACCCCGAGTACGGCCACCACATCGGCGGCTCCGACGCCTCGGGGATCGTCTGGAAGGTCGGCGAGGGCGTCACCCGCTGGAAGCCGGGCGACGAGGTCGTGGTCCACTGCAACCAGGCCTCCTACGAGGACGTCGAGGTGCACGGGCTCGACCCGCTGGCGGCGCCGAGCCAGAAGATCTGGGGCTACGAGACGACCTGGGGCTCCTTCGCCCAGTTCACCAAGGTGCAGGCGCAGCAGCTCCTCCCCCGCCCCCAGAACCTCTCCTGGGCCGATTCCTCCGCCTACGGGCTCACCTACTTCACCGCCTACCGGATGCTGATCGACCAGTGCAAGCTGCAGCCCGGCCACAACGTGCTGATCTGGGGCGCCGCCGGCGGCCTCGGCGTCTTCGCCACCCAGCTCTGCAAGGCGGCCGGCGCCAACGCGGTCGGCGTCGTCTCCTCAGAGGAGAAGGGCGAGCTGGTCAAGCAGCTCGGCGCCGTCGACTACATCAACCGCGCCGAGTTCGGCGAGATGATGCGGACGCCCGAGAACCTCGCCGACAAGGCTGCCGACAAGGAGCGCTTCAAAGCGTCCAGAGGCTTTGCCAAGCGGGTCAAGGAGATCCTCGGCGACGCCCCCGACATCGTCTTCGAGCACGTCGGCCAGGCGACCTTCCCGACCTCGGTCTTCGTCGTCAAGCCCTTCGGCAAAGTGGTCATCTGCGGCGCCACCTCGGGCTTCCAACTCGACTTCGACGTGCGCTACCTGTGGATGCGCCAGAAGCAGATCATCGGCTCGCACTTCGCCAACGCCTACGAGTGCATGAAGGCGAACCAGCTGATGGCCGAGGGCAAGGTCCGGCCGGTGATCTGGAAGACGATGGGCTTCGACGGCGTCGCCGAGGCACACCAGCTTCTGCACGAAAACAAGCACCTCGGCAAGATCTCGATCCTGGTCGGGGCCGAGTCCGAGGACGAGGGCAAGAACGAAGACGGCCCGGGGGCGATCCGGGCGGAGGTGGGAGCCTGATGAGCGAGGTATGCGTACTTGAGTGGCACATCGCCCCCTTCCGGGCGGACCGCTGGCTCGACCTCTGGGAACCGGCGGCGGAGCGGATGCCCGCCTTCGGCGCCAAGAGCTGGTCGCTGACCCGCGCGGTCGACGACCCCCTCTCGTTCCGCCAGTCCTCGATCTGGGAGAGCCGCTCGGACTTCGAGCGCTACTGGTTCTCAGAGGAGATCGAGACCGCCCGCGCCGCGATCATCGACCTCTACGACCTGCCGCTGCTGCCGGCCTGGCACACGCTGCTCGCCGCCGAGTAGAGCCGGCGAAGTCCCCAGGCGGCCATCTCCTAGCGCTTCGGCGGGAGCACCTTCCAGCGGAACGTTTCCGGGGTCGGGTCGGTGAGGGGGCCGACGCTGGCCCATACCTTGAAGACGTGCCGGCCCGGCTTAAGGCGCTTGTAGAGCTTCGGAGAGCTGCACCCCTGGACGGGCTTGGCGTCGAGCTTGCAGCGGAAACTGGCACCCGCGAGGTCTGCCGCGAAGACGAACCTGGCGCTGGTCGACCGCGTGCTCTTCGGCGGGTGCTTGCGCAACGTCGTCGCTGGGGACTTTGGGCCAGGGGGGACTTCCGGCGTCGTGTAATGGGCCGTGTACTGGCTCTGCGCCGGACTGACGTGGATCGAGTGAGCGCGAGCACCGCCGTCGGACCAGCTGGCGAAGCTGTAGGTCTTGCCTCCGATGACCGCCGTGGAGGCTGCCGAGAGCAGGATTTCGGAGCCGTCGATCGCCGGTACCGAGAAGGGCGAGGCCGCTTCCGTCGAAGCAGCCAGCAGTTTGATCCCGGGCGGGTCGGAGGCAAGCGAGAGGTTCACCGTGCGCGGGTTGAGTTTCAGCGAGGTGGTGCCGGAGAGATCGCGGTTGTCGGAGACGCGCAGCACCACTTCGATGTAGGACGGATAGTCATGCTGGGGGGCGACGAATTCGGGTGACCGAATGCCAGAGAAGGTCTGCAGCGGGTGCGTGTGGCAGGCAGTCGGGTTGGCTGGATCTGGGCAGTGCGCCATGCGAGTCAGCCAGTAGTAGGGCAGCGGCGAATTGATTTCTTTGCCTTCGGCGTCGACGGCTTTCGCTTTCAGCTTTATTTCTTCGCCGACCCCCCAGAGGAAGCTGGGAGGCGGCGCAGTGATCGTCGGTACTGGCGGTTTGTCTCCGGGGTAAACCGTGACGCGGGCGACGCTGACAAATTCTTCGTCGTCTTCGACGCGGACCGCGATCACCCGATTCGGGCTCAGCGGCGGTTTCGCTGCTTCCCGTTCTTCCTGTTCGGCTTCGGTGAAGGTCAGCGTTTTTTTGCTGCCACCAGGTTCGAAGGTCCCGTCTTCGTCGAGGTCCCATTCGTAGGTCAGCGGCTGCGAGTCCGGATCGCTGGAGCCGCTCGCGTCGAAGGTGGCTTTGAATTTGCCTTCGGAGTCGTAGAGCCCAAACGGAGGTTCAGCTTTGAGCCGCGCTGTGGGAGCGTTGGGGCGATAGGAGATGCGGTGGATCTCCCCGTCGCCGAGGCCTTCGTCGCTGTAGAGATCGGCGTAATACAGGTAGCCGCCCGGGCCTTCGGCGATCTTCACCCCGGGGTAGATCTTCCCCTCGCGCATGAACCGCACGGTCGTCGAGGGATCGGGCCTGCCGTCTTCGCCGGGGAACATCACCCAGATGCAGCCACGAACCGAATCGGCAAAGAAGAGTGCGCCTTTGTAGCCCGAGAATTGGCTGCCCTCGTAGAAGGAGACGCCGGTGACCGCCGAGCCCGATTCGGTCGGGCATTCGTCTTCGGGGACGACCGATTGTTCGTGGCTATAGCTGAAGAACGGCAGCGAGGCCGAGTCCGGTTCGCCGGCGTACATGGCGTTGCAGACGTTTAGGGAGAGTTCCTTGAACTGGAACTGGCGCTCGATCCCCTCGAAGCACGGCCAGCCCGAGTTGTAGAGCGCCGTCGGCGGCGCCTGGAAGCGATCGATCTCCTCGATCTCCGAGGAGCCGACGTTGTCGGTGTAGATCTCGCCCGTCTGCGGGTCGAAGGTGAAGCGGAAGGGGTTGCGGAAGCCCTTGGCGACCGTCCGCCGGGTGTTTTCGTCGCCGCTCGCCGCCAGCGGGTTGTCGGGTAGGGCTTCGCCGGTGTCGGGGTTGAGGCGGAGGATCGCGCCGTTGAGGAGTTTCAAGTTCTGGGCACGCAACGCGCCTCCCTGTGCTTCCGGATTGGCAACGCCCGGACTTATTTCCGGCGACATCCCTTTCGGGGTGGGCGGATCGCCGCAGGGATTGGGAGGCGTGCCCAGCTGGCCGTAATCGGGGAACGATTCGTAGGCGGCCCCGTCGCCGCCGCTGGCGAAGAGAGCGCCTTCCGGCCCGAACTGGAGCTCGCCGATCGAGTGCGAGGAGAACTGCTGGCACCAACCCTGCACCAGTTCTTCCTCTTTCGGCAGGCCGCCGACTTCGATCGCGTGGTTCGGGTTAAGCGAGTCTTCGGTGAGACGGACCAGGCGGCCGCTGACGAGGCACGAGGCGCTGGGGTTCTGGCTCGGGCAGCTGGGGTCGCCGCTGACCCCCGGGGTCCCGTATTCGGGTTCTTCGGGGTCCCATGCTTTGCCCAGCACGTGATCCCAGGTGTAGAGCGCGTAGACGTAGGGACGCCCGGTGGTGAATTCGGGGTCGAGCGCCAGCCCCAGCAGCCCGCGGTCGCCGTTGTCATAGACGTCGCCTCTGAGGTCGGCGAAGACTTCAGGTGTTTGATCTTTGAGGTCTTTGTAGACGAGGATCTGACCCGGCTTCTCGGCGACGAAGACGCGGCCATCATCAGCAAAAACGAAATTGGTCGGCTGTTCCAACCCTTTGAAGACGACTTCGTCCTGGAAGCCTGGCGGCAGGGCTGGTTCCGCCGAGGCGGTCACCGGGAGGGCGAGCAGCACGAGTGCAAGAGAGAAGACGGCGGACAGTCGCCGAATACCCCGCGACCTCACGCGCGCTCCAGCGGTGCCATCGTCAGGCCCGCCGAGTCGAGCTGCGCCCAGTAGTGCTCGGCCGGCTCGCGCGGGCCGGTCCAGACGATCGCCTGGCCGGAGTTGTGGATGGTGTCGGCGAGCTGGTGGCCCTGCTCGAGGCCGACGCCGGGAAGGATGCGCGCGAGCGTCTCGGCGACGTGATCGAAGGTGTTGTGGTTGTCGTTGCGGACGATCACCCGCCAGTCTCCGCCCAGTCCCGAACCCGGCCCGCCCACGCGAGGCCTCTCCACCGTCGTAGTCGACATCTGCCTGCATTATGCGGAAACCCGCCGAACCAGGAGAAAGGTGCGGTGCACGCTTACATGACGGGATGAAAGAGCACTTAACTACTCAAGATGTCTATGGCCTAGACTTTCGCTGATCATTGCAAACCAGTCTGGAGGATCGGCCCCATGCGACGGCGCCCAGTTTCGATCGACCAGCAACTCGCCAAAGCCCTATCCAGCGAGCTGCGCGCGCAGGCCCTCACCCTGATCGCGGAAGGCATCGCCAGTCCCAAACTGATCGCAGCCGAGCTCGACCTCGACCTCCGCAACGTCGCCTACCACGTGCGAGTGCTGAAGCGGCTCGGATGCATCGAGCTGGTCGAGACCGAGAAACGGCGTGGCGCCGTCGAACACATCTACCGGGTAACCGAGAGGGCCCTCGGGAAGGGGTAGCGCGGCGGGGGTTTGAAGTTGTTTCCGTGGCGCGGTTAGGGAGGGATGGCGGGTGCGCCTCTGCGGGAATTGGCGTCGCCCGCGCCTATGGCGCGTAGCGACGAGATGAGGTGCGCGACCTACGGTCGCGCAGATATCGGATTCATTTCCGCCGCTTCGCGACATTCCCGCAGAGGCGCACCCGCCATCCCTCTCGAAACGGGG
>Ga0307503_10000352_pt1 | contig 9912 bp, 18 predicted proteins | sample 17_S_MG_FD_194514 | JGI IMG/M metagenome (GOLD analysis project Ga0307503, IMG submission 194514) | Soil microbial communities from Populus trichocarpa stands in riparian zone in the Pacific Northwest, United States - 17_S | ecosystem: Environmental > Terrestrial > Soil > Riparian zone > Trees... | reverse complement strand
CACTTGTAAATTTTGATTTCCTGTCAGGCATGTTATTTCTTCTTCTTTTGTTTCATTTGCTCAACGATCTTTCGTTTCATTTCACCTCTTTCTTTATCTTCAATAAATCTTTTAAGTCCTAGGTTTTTACCAGCGAACTTTTTAACTGTGCGCTCGTTTTTGATTACAGGGCTTTCTCTAATATCGGGTTTCATTGTTGTGCCAACTTTGATCTGTAATGAGAAGCCATACTTAGCAAAATTGACCGAACCTCGGTAACTTCTGTCCAACTATCAGTTTGCAGTCGTTCTGCCAATATGCTCATAATTGTCATCAACATATTATCATTATGGCTCATAAGTCTGGCGTTTGTCACCATCAGCATTTCTATCTTGATTTGCTCGTCATCCATAATTTTTTCCTTTCAGCATGGCAACAGGATTGTTGCCATTGTAAAAGGAAAAACGGGCATTACAGGTCACATGTCCGTAATACCCGCTCTCCATGTTACGTCGCCAGCACTAAATCCTTATCTGTCAACTTCAACAGATTTGTATTCAATTGTTGCGACAACTTATCGTTAACGCCAAGCCAAGCCTTCTGCAAACGGGCGTCTGGTGAATTGCCAGCAACATGATTTGACCAATGCGTGAAACCTTGCAATACTCCCCAACCTGTATTCGGCATTGCTCCCGGAGCGCAAGCGATACTTTCCATCACCTGCTGAACTTGTTTGGACCAATTATCGGGGTCTGCTGCAAGATCAACCGTCAGTTCAGGTTGCATGACTTGTGCAAGTTGCATCACCGTATCAGGTGTAGACAGCTTGAGATCAACCAAAGCGTGCGCTTGCTTTTCCATCACGGTCAGGTTTTCGTGGGCACGTTCCACGTTTTCTGCCGCTTTTTCAAAGTCAAACGCCGACATGTGATTTTGTTTCGCGTGGTTAATCAAGCCAGAAGAACCAAGCGCCGCCTGGAAAGTGTTCCAGCAAACCACACGGACGGCCGTAGTCTTTAGAAATGTGCTATAACCGACCTCGTGAAATGTTGCGAAAAATAGATATCCGTTAACATTGTCGCCAGTTGACGCCGCGAAACTATGGTTGAGTTTCGCAAGTGCCCAGACCACTCGACCACCTTTAAGCGAGCCGAGTGTTTCCAGCGTCACACCGCCGCTCTTTGAGTAACGATCAAAGAACTCGACAATTGCAAGGTTCTGGACTGGGTTCCAGTTATCGCTAACTGTGCTGAAGTATTTCTCGTCACTATCACGGATAAGCGCATTCTTATTTGGGACAGCGCGAAAACCGCCAGTGAGAGATTTCATAAACATAGGCGTTTTGACAACGTTCCAATCAAGTTGCGCTGCAACAATCTTTTCTTTGGTTGTCATGTCGTCATTAATAACTTCACCGAGACCGTGCCACGGCACTTCGCCGCGATACGCCATCGTTTCAACAAAATCAGGCATTTACTAAGTCCTTTCTTATCTGCATGGCAGGTTTGCCAGCATGGCTATTTTATACGCCCATACCGTGCTCGCCGCAAGTAAAATAAAAGCCTTTTTTATAAGATAAAAAAATGGGCCACATTTCTGTGACCCAAGTAGATTAGTTTCAAACAGTCGCGGTCTGTTGAGCCTCTACTGGAGGCGCAACGTGTTTTTGAGCCTCGTCAGACACATCGGCCTCGCCAACGTCCATTTCAGTTTGGTTTTCGTCAGAAGTTTCAGCAGAAACATTGGCGTCTTTTTCGGCCTTTTTCTGAGCCTTTATTGCATTTCTTTCCACGAGTGGAATGATATGTTTCTTGACCTCAACGACTTCAGGCCAGACTTTGGCTTGCGACGGTCCTTCCGCAACCTCTTCCGGTTCATCCAAAACCACACGGCCAAGACCAATGTCTTTGTAAAGCCGAGCCGTCTGACCGCCTAGATTTACCCATTGTTCATGGGTAATGCCAGGATCTTTGATGATAAGATCAAGCATCTGTGCTGCAAGACTACCTGGACGCCGACCGTTGCCATCTCGCATAGTTACGCCAGATGGGTAGAGTTTCTTTCCTGCGACACCGCCCTCTGGAGGGCCAAATCGCACGGCTTTTACTCTTACTGCCGGTTGCGTTTCAGTAACGACTGGCTCCTCCATAATGACGTTACCATCTGCATCAAGCATCTGGTTTCCATCTGCATCAAGTTTTGGCGTTGGCTCGGTAGCCGCTACCATTGGCGGCTCGGCCGCACTAGCAGCCTTTTCTTCAGCCGTCTTTGCCTTGCGACCACGTTTCTTTGCAACAACGACATCAGGATTTACCGTCAACCTGGAGCGGGCAACAATAGACTCCTTGCTTTCAAGGATTTTGTTCGCCTCTGCCTTAATTGGCGAAATCTTGGTTTCATCCGCAACAGCCTCAGTCGTTACGGCTTCATCAGTCTTCAATTCTTCCATTACTTGATTTTGCAAGTCGCTCATCTTAGGTCTCCATATTTGCAAGCAACGAGCCGATTTGCCCGTTGCTTTCAAATATCAACCTTTCATTTTAATAAAGCAAGGATTATTTTTGATTATTTATCCGTCTTTAATCGTTAAATATAACAACCTCTGCTCCGAGCAAATCTGGATATATCTGCACATGCTCAGGAATTGGCGTTAAGACCCAAGCTTGCGTGTCACCTTCCGGATCTCGTATTGTTTGAGAAACGAAAAAGGCGACAACCACACCAGTTGACGGTCGTTTTATTCGTATGCCAATATCGCGAGAATTATCATACAAAATATCAAATTTATCTAACTGCAAATCGCTTGCTTCGGCAACAAATCGTCGTTTGATTTTATCCCAAGAAAACAACATTATATCGTAGGTTTTTCCTTCAAGTATTGCCATCTTCTTTCACCTTTTCTAGTTTCTTTTGCTCCCATGCCTCGTAACGTTTTCGCCGTTCTTTTGAGTTAACGCCGCCACCATATAAAATCATAAAAACGTAAGCCAAGAAACAAAGAATGCCAGTAACGACACCAATCGTTAATGCAAATATGATTGTAACTATCACAGTTTATATCCTTCTATAAACCGCAAATGGAAATACTTTCCTTCTGGATCGTATGCCGATACTTCATTGTTATAAACATTGACATATGGCAAATTTAACTCTTTTGCCTTATCTCTAGATATCCAATAATCTTTATTGGCATTGGCGCTGTCTCGCACAACACGAATTAAACGCGAGTCGTGTTCCGGATTTACTTTCTTTTTCATCTGTATTTTCTCCTGCCAGCATAACAACAGACCATCCATTGCTATTGTGGTAGGAGGCGCGACCACGACTTAACCGGGCAATGGCCGCGCTTGTTGCGTTAGGGCAAAAATCCTTTCGGCAAATTGTCTTGAAGTCGTTGCAGATGCGACTCCAACATGCCAATGTTCTTTTCACCAGAAACAAGCCAAGCGGCGACAGCCATAATAGCCTCGTTTTCGCCAGTATAGCTGATTTCAGCCGTTTCACCCGTCACCAAATCGCGGAAATGCACGGTATAGTGAAACATCATCGGGTCATCTTTATCAACGCTCTGGTGACTCGTCATAGCAACAACCAAATCGCTCAATTTAACAAAAATCATTGTTGCATCTCCTGCCAACTAAGCAACGACCATTCGTTGCTTATGTGGTAGGAGGCGCTTGCGGACATGATCCGCAAGGCCAGCACTCCCATCAATCAACAGAGCCGATTTCAACCGTTACCTTTTCACCGTCTTTCATCCAACTATTGCGGCGACCGTTAAAAATGGCGCATAGCACCTTGAAATTATCGGTTTCCAGGATATCGTTGATCATTTTATATTCGTAACCTTCCTCGTCAGACGATATATCCAACACGATTAACCGAAAAACACAGTTTTCCGGCAATACAGTCATCCAGCCGGTCTGCGCGAAAAATCGTTTCGCCGTCAAGTTTTGGTTTAAGACTAAGTATTTCTTTTCCATTGTTTTATCCTTTCAAAAACCAGAGGATATGACGGCTTCCACCCACTCTTCAGGTGTTTTACCGTTTTCCCAATAGTCGTGTATGGTTTGCTCAGTTTGCTCACCATACCATTGTTCATCTGCAAGGCTTTCGTCGTGTCTCGTAACGAACAATTCTATCGTTTTAGTCTTAAACTGTTCAAAAGTCATGATTTTCTCCTGCCAGCATAGCAACGAGATCGTTGCTATTGTGGAAAGAGGCGCGGCCGGAGCCGCGCGACCTTGCCTAGTTTAACCGGTTTACCGGCTCGGCGCTAGTAACTTGCTTCTCCAAACCAATCGCCTTGCCTTTTTCGGCACCGAGCCGATAGGCTTCATGGTCAATTTTGCTCTGTTCACGCTCGTAACGTTTCTTCCACTTCGCGTCCCACTTGGCGTTATCTGCCTCGCGCTTGCGTTTCTGCGCGGCGGTCTCTTCAATCTGTTTTTCCTCGCGCTTTTCATTCTGTGCCTTACTCATGGCGGCAGCCTCAGCCTGACGCGCTCTTCGGCGCTCGTAAGTCGTGCCGGGAGTGAAACCATAGAGGAAATCCCAGTTAAGATCGTCCTCAGTGGAATAATAATCTCCTAAAGTCAAGTCTTTTCCATTGCCACGATTTGGCTCTCCATCACGCATCCGCTTTTCAGCTTCAGCCTGCATCCGTTGCTCGCGCAACCGACTGACCAGTCGACTCGTGCAACCTTTTAACCACGACTGAGCGAAATCGCTTTTCGTTGTGTAAAATGCTGGCAAGTCGGCTTTCAGTAAGCGGAACATTGCATCGTTAAGATACTGATATAGTTCCTCAACGACTGCAATATTTACCTGTTTACCGATTATGGTATGCCGCTTAAACCGCGATTTACCCTCTTGCACGACATCAATCCAATTCATGCAAAAGTTAGCTTGTGAAACAGCAGACATAAGAACCGTCTGCCATTCGTTCGCCGCCGCGAATTTCGTTGCGCGCTTACCACGAACCATTTCTGGCGCATCGCTCGCGACACCAATCTGGCCACTGTTAAGATTATACTCGGTAAGTATCTCCTGCGCTTTTAACGCGGCGATACTCGTTTCGTTTTCGTTTCCGCGCTTGTCGTTTGCCATCGCGAGCAATTTTTGCACACGACTGAAAACCGACTGCGGAATCGCAGTCTGACTCATAATAAATCTCCTAACAGCATGGCAACGACCACCGTCGCCATTGTGTAAAGAGAAGTATAGCAGGAGCCGGAGCCCCTGCCAAGTATTTTATATCTTACGGCAATTCCTCGCCGCCGACGAAACCACATTCAATGCGGTCCGCTGATTCCAGAAGATCATCCACCGTCGGACCGAACGGATCGTTTTCGTCCGGATAGTCCGTATTGCAATACATCGTCGGGTCGTTTCGCAGCATCTCTGCCTCGTCGCGAAGATACTCAACGTCGTATTGACCGACATCGCCGCCCATAAAGATATACAGGCACAGACCTTGTAAATGGTCCACTTCTTCGTCTGTGTAACGAAAAGTCATAGTAAACTCCTGCCAACTAGGCAAGCGGGATGCTTGCCTATGTGGTAGGAGGCGGGATTGCTCCCGCCGTTACCTTACGACCAGCCGAACTTGCCACGGCAGATCGGGCCGATACCTAGGTCTATGCTAAGACCATTGGTCAGGGTCCGCCCGCAGCACGAGCATTCGCCGGTCCGCATGCCATATGCTTTCGCGGCATTGTGCGGATCGCTTGCCACAGACACGACCTTTTCGGCCGTTGCGGTATCGCAATCGTTGCTGGCGTAGAACTTGCCAGTCGCACACTTGCCAAGGTAAACCTTGCTCTTGTCGTCTTTAACGTAAACCGCGCCAGCATTGCGACCAGTATCGGGCGCTCTGCTAAAGATGAAGTCAGCAAGCCGAAGTTTCGGCCGCGCGATGCCATTGGCGAACGCCGCCGCAAAAGCGGTGGAAATCGCCGTGACATCAATCGCTTGCGCAACCGCTGCGACCAGGGTCTTACCAGTGGACTTGCAAGCGAAGCAAGGCCGACCGGGTGACCACTGACCGGTTCCCGCGCATTTTACGCAGTCACCATCAGCAATCTTTATCGCCACACCACGAGCAAGGCCAGAGCCATTACACGTGAAACAATTGCCGACCACACGGCCAGTGTAAGCCACGAATTTTCCGCGCCCATTGCATTTCGGGCACAGAATTTTCACGACTTCCGGCTGAGCCGCGGCGGTATGGACATCGGCATCATCGGCAAAATCAATGCCGAAAATGCTGAGGTCAATCGCCTCTGCCATAAGAACACACTCCTGCCAGCATAGCAACGAAAATCGTTGCTATTGTGGTAGGAGGCGCGGGCGAACCCGCGCCGGTAGGCTAGGCTAGACCAATTTTTCCCAAGGGACCGGATGACCCCTAAAGAACAATTGCTCGTCTTTTGACCAGCGGGCACGCGGCTTGATTTTGCCGCCTGGGCGCCGATTTTGCCGTGCCTTATCTTGCTCTGCGCCCAACACAAAATCGCTTTTGGGAGCGGCAAGAGCCGCTTGCCATGCGGCGGTCGGCTGGACCGGCTGGACCGGATTTGCCGCAGTAGCGACCGGACCCGCGCCATACTTGCGGTCGGCCCATGCACGCAAGGCGGCATTGTCCCGCGACGGGTCGGCAAACGCCGCCCGTAGGGAAACACACTTGTAGATTTTTGCCACAGTAACCTAACTACCCCTGCGCCCGTTGGGGGGCCGCGCCCGTGCCGCGCCAAGCGGCAAGCGCATAAGGCGCCGATCCGGCCAAAAAGGCAATGCTTTTTTTGTCCCGGCCTGACGATTGCCAAAAAGCAAATAGCGATACTAACAATGTTAGGTTGTCGCGTTAGCAGCAAAAGCGGCGCCAGGGGTAGGCTATGCCGCGTTAGGTCCTGCGGTCGTAGCGTTAAACGCCGACCGCCTGGGAGGCACCCTACGCGGCGCCCAGCGACCTGCCAGCTAGGGTAATATGCCAGCGACCGCCCGCGCCGCGTAGGGTGGTCCCAGGGGCTGGCAAATGGGTGGTCGGCCACTGGCGCGGCCTAAAATGGGCTACCGGCAGCTTGCCAGATGCCGCCGGGGCCGCCTGGGCGTTAGCCTGGGCCGCCGGGGCCGCCTGGGCAGGGGCTAGGCTACCCTGGGCCGCCAGGGGCCGCCCTAGGGGCCGCCAGGGGCCGCCCAGGGGCCGCCAGCAATTGCCAAAAGACAATTGGTCCCACGCAGGGTGACACTTGCCTAATGGCAAATTTGCCTTTTGCCAAAAGGGTCCCTGGTAGCTGGTGATTGCCTTTTGGCAATTTATCCAAAGGCAATTCTACTGGCCGGTAGGTTTGTCTACTGGACCGCGCCCAGGTTTGCTAACAATTGTTAGCTAACATTACTAACGAGAAAATGCAACCTAACATGGCAAAAGAAAAATCTCTACAACCGTAAAAAAAGCATTGCGTTTTACCGGCCGATCGCGCTTTATATGCATACCGGCGCTGGGCCGGGGCGGGTGGCGCCACCAGGGGCGCGCGGGCACAAGGGGCAACAGACTACGCGCGGTAGACGCGCGGCATGGCATAACGCGCGGTCGGGCCACACTTGGCTCCCTTCACATACGCAACGGCTTTTCGTTGCGTAGCTGAAAGGAGACTTGCTATGGCAAAAAAGACCTTCGCGCAATGGCGTAAAGCCGTTGACGAGCAAATCTGCAAGAGAGTCGGCCTCAATGCCGACGACTTGCCAGATTATGACTACGTCGGCGCTTACGAGTCCGGTCGTGCTCCCGCAGGGGTCGCGTCCAGCGTCATTCGTGCTGCGCGGGATTATTAAGTGTTCGGCAGGGGCTTCGGCCCCTGTCCTCTCCTTTCACATACGCAACGGCTTTTCGTTGCGTAGCTGATAGGAGATACGAACATGGTTGGCAAGTGCAATGCACGGGTTCTTCTGAAGCAGATTGACGTTGCGTCATCACGTGGCGAAACGAAAATCGCGTTCTGGTCCGACCCCATCGCTCTGTTGGAGTCAGTTTGCGAGGCAAAAAACCTTGTGCTTGACTACAACGAGTTTGACGAGCCGGAAATTCGCGACGACCAAAATCGGCTCGTTGCGTTTCAGGACGGCGGATGGCGCCTTGGTAAGCGCCGCACCGCATGGTTGGACGCCGACGCCGCAGAGTAAAGGTAAAGCGGGACGCAAGTCCCGCCTCCCTTCAAGTAAGTAACGACCGGCGATTGGCGCCGACCACCGTTACTTAGCTGATAGGAGGTGGACCAGTCTCCCTTCACATACGCAACGATATCCGTTGCGTAGCTGATGGGAGATGGAATATGATGAAATTGGATCAGGCGGTCCTGGACCGTCCGGCTTTTCTTGCGTCCCTAAAGGGCGAAACGAATGCCGATTTGCTCGTTGTTTACAACGATATCGTTTACGAAATCGCAATGAAAAGCGCGGTTCCGGGCGAAACCGTTAATGTCAACAAGCGAATGGCTAAGTTTGACAACAAAGAGCGCGCGGTCGCATCAGTGACCGACGTTTTTGACGGTCTGTGCCAAATATTGGACCGGGATAAGCCGGAAACAAAGGATGAACCGCTTACGCCACGCGATGAACCGGCAACGGCTTCAGCGTCGCACGTCTGGCAAACATGCCCGAATTGTGGTCATGTATTGGAGGGCGTTCGGCCGCGAACGGCAAGATCAGCGAGGCAGTCAAACGGTTCAGGTGCCGTAAGGTCTACCGGACTTCGCGCGGCGGTCGGCGAAAAGTTACTTTTTCCGTCCGAACTTGCGTTGAAGAAGGGCAATCTTTACAGACCAGGAACGAAAAAGTGGAACGTTCTGAAGTGCTTGCTGGAAAATCCCGGCTTGACCTACGCAGAATTCGTTGCACTTAACGACAAAGACCCTCGTTACGGTGTCGCTCACGTCAAGGCCTCCTGCTTTCCCTACCTTCGCAAGATGTTAGGGGAGCGTAACTTGGCGGTCCTGCGACCGGCAACGGCGGCGGAATTGGTTGCGTCCGAAAAAACGCCTCCGGTTCCTGCGCCAGAGGAAGAACTAGACGTTGATATTGGCGACGACGCCGATGAAAATTTTGGCGACGACGATGACGACGACGATGCTGGCGACGACGATGCTGGCGTTCCTATGCCAGACGACGCGCCAATAAATCCGGCGGCTGAGTAACGATGACAGGGGCGAAAGCCCCTGTCTCCTTTTACATAGGCAACGATATCCGTTACCTAGCTGAAAGGAGATATGCCACACATGATTACGACCAAGCAACAGACCGTTTACGTCGTGAACGGAACCGAGTTCACGTGCAAGTTTCAGGCGCAGCGTTACGAAGCAGAAATATTTCTGCGCGATAACTTGCCACTCGACTCCGGCCACGTTGAGGCCAAGGACTATGTCGTGGATTTTGCACAGGAAATCTTCTCCTTGCTCAGTTCACATCTGGAAAACTTGCACAACATCAACAAGCGCGAAAACGCGCTGGATCAGTTCTGGAACTATAATTTCGTGCCGTGCCAGCAGATCGTTTCGTTTGACGATTTGATGGAGCGCCTGAAGTCCTTGTTGATCAACAAGGACAACAAGATCGCCGGCATCAAGATGGTGCGAGAGCACTTCTTGTTCAACGGCGAGCGGCCAGACTTGATTGACTGCAAGAACTTTGTCGAGCGCATGATGGAGGATTTGCGCTGCTGAAAACTTGGCAGGGGCTTCGGCCTCTGTCTCCTTTTACATAGGCAACGATATCCGTTACCTAGCTGAAAGGAGACTGAAATGAAAATCACAATGCGCGCCAATACGCCAGAAGATTTTCGTGAGCAAATGTTTATTTTTCTTTCGAAACGAAGACATGGTCTTCGTAATAGATCACCAATGATCGATGGCGTGAAAAATAGCGCCGTCCATGCCG
>Ga0307503_10000351_pt1 | contig 9937 bp, 8 predicted proteins | sample 17_S_MG_FD_194514 | JGI IMG/M metagenome (GOLD analysis project Ga0307503, IMG submission 194514) | Soil microbial communities from Populus trichocarpa stands in riparian zone in the Pacific Northwest, United States - 17_S | ecosystem: Environmental > Terrestrial > Soil > Riparian zone > Trees... | reverse complement strand
GGACTCCGCGCGGAGCACCGCGCCGTCGGGCCCGGTCTCGTCTCGATCGAGGTCCGCGAGCAACAAGAGAAACTGATCCCCGCCTCGCCGCGCAACCAGATCCGTTTCCCGCGTGGCCTCGCGAAGACGGTCCGCGACCGCCACGAGGAGACCATCGCCGGCACGATGTCCAAGCGAGTCGTTGACGAGGCGGAAGTCGACCAGATCCACGCACAGCACGGCGACGGCACCTTCGTGGCGGCGCGCGCGGGCGACGGAGAGCTCGACCAGCTCTTCGAACATCTCGCGCGAGGGCAACCCCGTCAACTCGTCGTGGTAGGTACGGAAGGCCAGCTGCTCGTCGGCACGCTTGCGTGCGGTGATGTCGAGCAGCACGCCGTGGGATGCGACGATCTTGCCGCGCTCATCGCGCACGACGCGCGCTTGGTCGTGCACCCACACCACGTGCCCGTCGCGATGCAAGAGCCGGTACTCGAGTTGGAACGGTTCGCCCGTTTCGTTGTGTCGCGCGTTCTCCGCGAGGGCGCGCGCCCGATCGTCGGGGTGCAGGATGCGAGGCCACAGGTCCGCGTCACCCATCCATTCCTCCACGGTGTACCCGATCAATTCCTCGATCTGGGGGCTCACGTAAACGGCGGTGGCCGACTCGTCGGGCGCATCGATGTAGGAGACCAGCGGGCTGTCCTCCACCAGCGAACGGAACCGGTCGTGCGCGCGACGCTGCTCGGCGCGCACTTGCGCCCGCTGGACCACGTCGCCGATCTGTGTCGCCAACGCCCGCACGGCGTCTCCGTCGGTGTCGGTCCAGGCGTGCGCGGTGAGCGTGTCGATCCCGACGTAGCCCCACCAGCTGTCCCCGCTCATGATCGGCACGAGCCACGTGCTCGCCGTCCCCTCGGCGAGCAGGACGCCGCGGGCCGGTTCTGGCATGTTGTCAACCGATCCAACGACCTCACCGCCCTCGTCGAACACGTCGATCCAGCTTTGGAAGTCGGGGTGATACGGATGGAGGTTCGCGCCCGGCTCCTTCAGCAGGGAGCGCACACCCGGCGCCGTCCATTCGGCGATCAGGTCCATCCACAGGCGCCCGTCGGATCCGCGCAGATTCTCGAACGCATAGCACCGGTCGGCGCGGGCGATGCTCGCCGTTTCGGCCAGCACGTGCGACAGTCGATCCTTCCAGTCGGCGCCCTCGACCGAGGAGCCGAAGCCCCCTCGGGACACGCCGCGACCGGCCACGGACGAACTGGTCTCCTGCATACCCGATGGGCATCGGCCGGCCGGCGCCTCCCCTATAGTGCCCAACCGTTTGCGCCCGGCCGCCGCGACCTGCCTGCTACCCTGTTCGGACGATGTCGGACTACAAGGAGATCATCCACGAGCGCCTCTATGTGAAGGTGCCCGGGGGCGACCGACTCCGCAAGAACGCCGCTGCTCGTCTGAAGCATCTGCTGGCCAACGGTTGGCGGGAGACCGAGCGGGCGCAGAACGCCGACTACATCCAGGTCCGATTCGAGCGCACCGGGCACGCGCCGATGAAGGCCCGGCTGCCGAAGAAGGGGCCCGAGATCCGCGACCAGCGCCGGCCGCGTCGCGATAACCGCGGCGGTCCCGGCGGGCGTCGCTAGCCGGCCTTCTTCCCTCAACCGAATATCCTTCGGTTTTTCACTTCGCATTCCGGACGTCGTCCGGGTATTATCGTCTTTCGCCGATGAACATCCGCTGCGCGGCCCGAACGGCGTCGGACCGTGCGTCCCCGATCGACTCAGGAGGTGTCTCCGTGAGCGTGGAGTCCCAGCCGCAGCCATCGAACGTCCGCCCCAGTCACCGCGAGGCCGCCGCGCACGCGGGCGACCAGCCGTTCGCCTACCCGCTCACGAGGGAGTACGTCGAGCCAGACTGGACGCGCCTGCCCGGGTACCGGGATGTCACGAAGGAGCAATGGGAGTCCGCCCAGTGGCAGCGAGCGCACTCGGTGAAGAACTTGACCGAGTTCAAGCAGGCCCTCGGGGAGCACCTGACCGACGAGCTCTACACCGACATCGAGCGTGACCAGCAGGAGCGCGCCACCATGTCGATGCTGCTGCCCCCCCAGATGATCAACACGATGGACGAGACCGACCTCTACGCGGATGCCGTTCGCCGCTACATGGCCCCGGCACTGTCCGAGCGCGAGACCGAGTGGCCGAGCCACCCGCTGTCCAGCCGCGACTCGCTCCACGAGGCGGACATGTGGGCGGTTGAGGGGCTGACGCACCGCTATCCCACCAAGGTGCTGGCGGAGTTGATCCCCACCTGCCCGCAGTACTGCGGCCATTGCACCCGCATGGACCTCGTCGGCAACGACACGCTTCAGGTCTTGAAGTACAAGTTCGAGATGAAACAGAACGACCGCTGGGACGCGATGCTCGAGTACCTCGCGCGGACCCCGCAGGTGCGCGACGTGGTGGTCAGTGGCGGCGACATGGCGAACGTGCCCGCGAAGCGGCTACAGGAATGGCTCTTCAAGCTGATGGAGATCGAGAACATCCGCGACATCCGGATCGCCACCAAGGGCCTCATGGGGATCCCGCAGCACTTCCTGCAGGACGACGTGCTCGCGGCCTACGACGCGATCGCCACGCGCGCCCGCGAGCGCGACAAGGACATCGCGATCCATACGCACGTCAACGCGGCGCAGCAGGTCACGCCGCTGGTCGGGACCGCGGTGCGCAAGCTGCTCGACATGGGGTACCGCGATGTGCGGAACCAGGGCGTCCTTCTGCGCGGCGTGAACACGTCACCGAACCAACTGCTCGATCTCTGCTTCACGCTCCTCGACCACGGCAAGATCCTTCCCTACTACTTCTACATGTGCGACATGATCCCCAACGCCGAGCATTGGCGATTGTCGGTCGCCGAGGCCCAGACCCTGCAGTACGCGATCCTCGGCTACCTGCCCGGCTTCGCAACGCCGCGTTTCGTCTGCGACGTGCCCTTCGTGGGCAAGCGCTGGGTGCACATGCTCGATGACTACGACCGCACGAAGGGCATCTCGTACTGGCGGAAGAACTACCGGACCGGGATCGAGTTCGACGACCCGGAGGCGCTCACCCGTCGCTACCACTACTACGACCCGATCTACACGCTGCCCGAGGATGGACAGGCGTGGTGGCGTGGCGAGATCGCGCGTGGGCTCGACGACCTGCTGGCCGACCTGGCCGCGCAACAGGGCATCACGATCGACGCGTAGGCGCTACCAGCTCATATCGGCGGAGCGTCGCTGTCGTCGTCGCTCCGCGGCCAACGTGAGCGCCGCCCGCTTCTGGGCGGCGATGTCGGCCGCATCCGGCTCGCGGTCGACGGGGACCGCCATGCCGAGCAGCCGGCACCAGGTTTCGACGGCATCGTCGTCGGTCACCTGCATCGCGGCATCCATCTCCAGTGGGTCGACCGTCCGCGGCGTGTGGATCGACCACGCCGCCAGCGACTGCGCCGTCCGCTGACGCCACCCGGTCACGCTCGACCCGACCCCGCAGCGTGCGATCGCCTCGGTGGCGACGGCGGGCGGCTGGCCGAGATCGACGGCCAACAGGAACGGGGTTGCTTCCTCGTCGGCGGCGGCCGCGATCCCGTAGGCGAAGGACTCGGTATGCCAGACACCCACGGCGGCAGTCGATCGGCCGGCGATCTCCCGCACTAGCTGGTCGAGCCCCTCGATCGTTTCGATCGCGCGAGCATGACCACCGCGCCAGCCTCGGCCGACCGGCAGGGTCATCGGGAGCTGCGCGCCGAAGGAACTCGACGCGCCTTCTCGAAAGGAGATCCACCGCTCGTCCATGACCAAGCCATCATCGGCCAATCGAGGCCCGGATTTGAGGAGGGTCAGCGCGGTCCCAGCCGCCGAAGACTCCAGAGTGCCAGCAGCCCAAGGATGATCGTGCCGCCAACGATGAAGAACTTGGACGCCGATCCCGACGACCCGGCGCCGTCGGCGGTGGCGGCCGAAGCGGGCGGCGCGGGCGGGCTCGAGGTAGGCGCATCGTCCAGGCGCAGGGTGGGGCGTCCGCCGAACCGGTCGCAGCTTGGTCCGGCGCTCACCCGCACGCTCCAGCGAAGACGCACCACGGACTCGGCGCCGTCGGGCGACTCACCCAGCAGGATGCGACCCGGCACCCGAAGTTCCACCGTGTTGCCCTCGATCACGGGGGGGTTGAACGACGTCTGGCTGTGCTCGGGCACCCATCTGATCACGACGGGCTGATCCACCGACGTCGCGTCCCAACGCACGATGCGATTCACGCCACGCTCTCCGTCGACGGTCACGGTCCGCACCTGCGGATCTCGCACGAGGATGTCGATCCGCATCGGCGGTCCACCGGGATCCGGCACGACGAGCGGCGCGGCGAACGTCAACCGCCAGACCGCTGCGGTCGCCAATTCCTGCGCCGTTGCCTCGACCGAGACCAGGTCGGGGGTCGATGGACCGACGGATGCCGATCCACAGGCCACGACATCGGCGCGCGGATCGCGAGCGGCGACCAGGAGCGGCAGCGCCAGCAACAGCGCCACCACGACGCCGGATGGCCTCAAGTCGGGCAGTCCCGCTCTCGCAGCTTCGGCACGTCCAGCCGAGGGGGTTGGGTGAAGTCGAACGCGCCCGCCAACGGTGAGGCCTGCGCGTCGCGATCGGTCATCGGGGTCAGCCCGTGCAGATCCTCCATGAAGCGCAGCACGCTGGAGAACTCATAAACCGTGGGGTCGATCGAGCCACCGTCCGGATTCGATCCGGCGACGGTGTAGGGCGAGATGATCAGCGCCGGGGTGCGCGGCCCCAACCCCATGATGTCGTAGTGCGGCGGCGCGACGTGATCGTAGAAGCCGCCGAAGTCATCCCACACGATGACGACCGCCGTGCTGGGCCATGCGTCGGAAGCGAAGATCGCGTTCAGGTATTGCACCGTCCAGTTCTCCCCGATACAGATGTTCACGCCGCCGCCGGGGTGTTCGTTCGGGTTGCCCTCCGGCGGGATCAGCCAGGAGACGGCGGGGAGCCGATCGTTCTGCAGATCGGTCAGGATCGTCTCGGGGTCCTGGACCTTGTTCCACATCGGGCCGAACCGCACGTGCTTGATCGCCTGCATCGCGTTCATCCAGATGTCGGGCGTCGCGTAGTACTTCCAGCTGATCTTCGCCCGCTCGAGCTGGTCGGGCAGGATCGGGATGTTGATGCACGTGCGGGTGCTGACCCAATACGACGCGATATCGAAGATCGTGGCCGGGTCATCGAGGAAGTGCTCCTCGAGCCCCATGATCTTGCGAAGCTCGGACGTGGTCAGGTCCTCGATGGGGAACCGGCGCGTGAACTCCGTCGGATCGTCGCAGTAGCTGCCCGATCCGGGCTCCGTGCCGGTGGTCTTGTTGTCGACGATGCCGTAGGACTGCGCCGCGATCGTATACAGGTGCTCCGGGAACGTCGGGCCGTACATCGACGTGAAGAAGTGATCCGCCAGTGTGAACCGATCGGCCAGCGCCCAGTAGGCGGGCAGGGTCTTGCGATCGAACTGCGTGTACCCCGTGAGGTCCTCTCCGTACGTCACGCAGTTGAAACCATCCATCTTGCCGCCGTTGATCGCCGTCAGGCCCGGAACGAAGGCGTGCCCGAGATCATGGGGATAGGAGTACGGCGCATCCGTCAACGGCACCGTCGGCCCGGGCGCGAAGCCCTGGTCGCACTTGAGCGTCGGGCCTTCGGTCGCCCCGTCGGCGCCCGGGTAGCTCCCGAAGTAGTTGTCGAATGAGTGGTTCTCCTTCACCAGAAAGATCACGTGCTTGATCGGGTTGTCGCCCGGAACGATCACGCTCGCGCTTGGCCCGGCGCTCGAGGTGGTCTTGACGCCACTCGGGCCTGCCACATCGGTGCCGGGGGAGCCGCCCGCGGGCCAGAACTGCCAGATCCCGACGAGTACGAGCACGACGACCACGACGACCGCCGCCCGACGGCGGGCGAGCTGGCTCCGCGTCGGCCGACGAAGCGACGATCGACGTATGAGGGGGGGGCCGTTCTGCATCGCGCGCGAGTCTACCCCGGTGCACCGATGGACAATGCCCCGAAGACCGCACGAGCGTGCCGCAAGAGGCGCGCCGCCGACGGATCACCGGCGAGGTTGTCGAGCTGGAATGTGTCCGCGCTGCGATAGAGCTCCTCGAAGCCGTCGGCATTGCGCACGTAGAGGAAGTCCGGTCCCCGCACCCCTTGCCACGCCGGGACGTTCACGTCGCCGCCCCAGTCCAGGAAGATCCCGGCCCGCGGTGGCAACGGCTCGCCGTGCAATGCGGGCGTCAGGCTGACCCCATCCTGCGGCAGGCCCGGCTGCACACCGGCGACGGCGGCGATCGTGCCCGCCACATCCAGGTTCCCAACGAGATCGTCGATCGTCGTCGCGTTCGCCCATGGGGTCCGGATCGCGAACGGCACGCCGGTCGAGCCTGTGTAGGGGAACCGCTTGCCGTCGAGTCGATGCAACCCGAGCACGTACCCGTTGTCGGTGAGGAACACGATGACGGTGTTGTCCAGTTCCCCGCGCGCCGTGATCGCGTCCATCAACGCGTGGAATGCATCGTCGACCGACAGCAGCATCGCGCGTTCGTTCCGATCGGCCTCGATGTATCGCTGCCGATCGAGCTCGGTCTTCGCCGGCAAGCCGCGCGCGTAGGGCGGCTTGCCGTCCACGTCGTTCAGCACCGCGAGGGGTGGGATCGGCGGCTCGACATCGGCGAACGCGTTCGCGTAACGCGGCGCCGGGATCCACGGCAGGTGCGGGGCGTTCGGACTGAAGTACAGGAACCACGGTTGATCGGCGGGGGCATCATGCACGAACCGAACCGCCTCCGAGCCCAACACGTCGGTGGCGTAGGTCTGCGGAACCGCGCCGAGATGGCGCGCGACGCCCTGATCGACGACGTCGAAGTCGTAATAGGAAGTGGACTCGTTCAGGTTCTGCTTGGCGAACCAGCGATCCCAACCCGGCGGGATGAACGGTGTCCGCCCCCATGGATACGCGTTGAGGTACTTGCCGACGAGGCCGGTGTGATATCCGGCCGCCTGCAGCCACACCGGCAGCGTGTTGGTGTCGTCGAGGTTCGGTCCCTGCGTGTTGTCGCGTACGTGGGTGTGCGTGTCGTATCGGCCCGTCAGGATGGTAGAGCGCGACGGGCAACACAGTGGAGTGGACGCCACTGCGTTGGGGAACCAGAGCCAGTGCCCCGCCGGGTCCTGGATCTGGGATTGGAGCCACGGCATCGCAGGCGGGTTGGCCGGCAGGGTGTCCAGCGTCTGGTCATCGGTCAGGACGAGCAGGATGTTGGGGCGAGGGTCCGGTGCGCGCGGCGCCGGCGGCGGGGCGAGAACGACGGCTGCGACGATCGCGATCCCGGCAGCCGCGGCCGCCATCGCCTGCCTCACGGGCTCGCCTTCCGCACCTTCCAGATGTGCTCGCCGGGGAAATCGCGGGCCCACGCCAGATCGGCGTAGCCCGCGTAGGTCGACGCGCTCTGCGGTCCCGGACGCAGCTCGATCAGGTCTTCGACCAGAAGACCGCTGGTGCGAAACAACCGGATCCACTCGCCGTAGGTCAGCTGGTAGTCGACCGTGCCGTCATCGTCATCCCACACCATCCGACCCAACTCGAAGTAGGGCCGGACGAGCTCCCGGCCCGGCGGGCCGTCGCTCATCGGCCAGGTCATCCAGATGATCGGTGTCGAGATATTGAAGACGAATGCACCGCCAAGGCGAAGCACCCTCGCGACCTCCGGCACCGTGCGGCGCGGGTCGGTGAAGGTTGTCGCCCCGTGGTCGCAGAACACGAGGTCGAACCGTTCGTCGGCGAACGGCAACTCCTCCGCGTCGCCGCGAACAAGCGGCATCGACATCCCCGTCTCGCGCAGATGCGATCCCGCGGCGGCCAATTGGTTCGCACTGAAGTCGAGCCCGACAACGCGGGCACCGCGCATCGCCACGCGGATGCCGAACTGCGCGGCGCCACATCCGAGCTCGAGTGCATCGAGACCGTCCACATCGCCAAGCGCTCCCACCTGCTCTTCCGGGAGATCCCAGACGCCCCACGCGAGCCGATCCCATCGGTTCAGCTGGTCGGCGTTCCGCTGTTGATAGGCGGCGCTGTCTGCCTCCCAGCTCGCGAGGTTGGTCCGGACATCGTCGCGGCTCATCGGTCCATCCATCCGCCGGCGCGATCGTTGGCGTCGGCCACGACCCCCGCGGCGATCGACAGGGCGATGCCCTCGGCGTCGCGACCTCCGAGGTCGAGGCCCACCGGTATCCGCACCCGAGCGGCGTCGGCGGCCGACACGCCGATCGCGCGGATCGCCTCGAGATGACCGGCCGCGTGGCGCCGCGAGCTCATCATCCCGACGAACCGTGCGGGCGATCGGACCGCCTCGGCGAGCACCTCACGCACGTACGGCGCGTCGTGATCGGTCAGGACGATCGCGTCCCGTTCAGACACGCCCGCTTCACCGAGGGAGGAGAGCACGGCGCCGTCGTCGGCGGCGACACGCTCGGCACGCGGCTCGACGATCAGCGTCTCATAGCCCAGCAGCCCGAGATGACGGCAGACGGCGCGTGCGACGTCGGTCGCGGAGATCGCGATGACACGGGGCGGAGCGCGGTGCGGCTCCAGGAAGACCTCGATGTCGCCGTCGTCGTGGTGCAACACCCGGGTGCCTGGCTCCCCCGATCGCCAGATCTCCGCGGCCGCAACCACGGCCTGCTGATCGAACTCGGCACAGCCCAGCGTCCCGTGCGTCGGGCCGGCCGGCTCGATCGACATCCGCATGCCGACCCGGCACGGGGGAGAGCCTGCGACCACCTTGACGGCGCGCACCTCCACAAGATCGGGCGACGCGGACGTCGCCTGGGTCCGATGTCCTGTCGGATGTTCCCCGGTGGCGCCGCCCAGCAGGGCGACGGCATGCGGCAGGACGGGGGCAACGGCGTCCAGCGACTCGCGGACACCCTTCGGACTCCCCGGCAGGTTCACCACCACCGCGTCGCCGATCGTGCCGGCCGTGGCGCGCGACAGGGCCGCCATCGGCGTGTGCGCCAGGCCGGCTGTCCGCATCAGCTCCGCCAGGCCCGGCGCCTCTCGGTCGAGGACGGCCTTGGTCGCCTCCGGCGTGACGTCGCGGGGCCCGAACCCCGTTCCGCCGGTCGTGACGATCAACGCGTGCCCGTCGGCAAGCCGGGTGAGCGCCTGCTCGATGAGCGCCCGCTCGTCGGCGACCACCTCTCGGGTCACGACGTCGTAGCCGGCCTCGGTGAGCAGCGTCTGCGCGAGCTCGCCCGACTCATCGGCGCGTGTGCCGTGGGTCACACCGTCGGAAACGGTCAGCACGGCGGCCCTGGCTCCGGTCATGAGCGTCATCCTCCCACCCACGCTCGCGGGGTGCGACCGGTCAGCCGTCGGAGGACAGGACCGCGAGGATGCTCTCGGCAACGTCTGGAGCGGTGGCGAGGCTCTTCTTGCGTCGGAACACGGCCCGGCCACGCACATCGGCGCCCCGCGCCTCGAGCCAATCGCTCAGCGTCGAGAGCGTTGCGCGAGGCGAGACCTCGCAGGTGCAGAACACCACCGTCGGCCTGCCCTCGAGATCCGGCAGTGCGTCGACCCCCGCCGCCGTGCCCGGCGCGGGACCGACCCCGACGACGATCGCACCGCTGACCCACGTCCCGACGACGAGCGCGTCGGCCGCGGCCAGCGTGCCCGCATCGACGCCTCGAAGCGGCGCGGTGGTCGCCTCGACCCCGTGCGTCCGCATCGCGTCGCGCAGCGCTCGGGCGACCGTGAGCGTGAAGCCGCGGCGGGATTCGTACAGTACGAGGACGCGCATCGCCCGTATGGATAGCAGGTCGACGTCGGGCGTGACTCGGGACGGCCGG
>Ga0307503_10000350_pt1 | contig 9953 bp, 13 predicted proteins | sample 17_S_MG_FD_194514 | JGI IMG/M metagenome (GOLD analysis project Ga0307503, IMG submission 194514) | Soil microbial communities from Populus trichocarpa stands in riparian zone in the Pacific Northwest, United States - 17_S | ecosystem: Environmental > Terrestrial > Soil > Riparian zone > Trees... | reverse complement strand
CGCACGCGGACCACGTGCACGCGCTGCCCACGGCGGCACCTGCAGCGCTGGCGATCGGCAGCACGGTAGTTACGGGCGTATCCGCGTCACTGGCTCGAGCGGACCACGTGCACGCGATGCCGGCCGCGGCGGCACCTGCGCCGCTGACGATTGGTGGCACGGTAGTTACGGGCGTGTCCGCGTCGCTGGCGCGTGCGGACCACGTGCACGCAATGCCGACCGCTGCAGCGCCCGTGCAGCTTACGGCTACCCTTGCGAATGGCGCGGGGTCGTCGTCGTCGCTGGCACGCGCTGACCATGCGCACGACGTGTTTACATCGGCTCCGTCCGCGCTCGCGATCGGCAGTACGCAAGTCACCGGGACATCGGCAGGGCTCGCACGTGCTGATCACGTGCACGCGATGCCGGCTGCCGCAGCGCCGAGTGCGATCGTCGTCGGTGGGTCTAGCGTTTCGGGCGTAGCGGCGACGCTTTCGCGTTCGGATCACGTGCCCCCGATCGCGGCTTTCGGCGCGGCCTCGGGCACGTTCTGCGAAGGTTCAGACGTGCGGCTTGATGCCGGCGTCATACCGTTTCAAATCGAAAACAATCCCGGCTCGCTGCTCTACGCCGACGAGTTTTTGGCGGGGTCGAATCCGGATCTGGCAACGCGTGGCTACACGTGCGTGAACGTCGCAACGGGCGCGACTATGACGCGGCTCGGCCCGGTGAACTTCGGGACGATTTCACTCACTGCGACTCAGTACAATTCGTCGATCATCGGGTCGTGGCTTTACATTCAGACGGGCGCCGTGATGTCAGTCACCAAGACCATGGCCGCGCCTTTCGGCTGCATCGCGCTGCGCGGTCTGCCGTCCAGCGGCGTTGCCGGCAGCGCGCAGCGGTGCGGGCTGCTGATCGCTGACACCGCGGTCTACAGCACGTCCAAGAAATTCATGGTCGGTTTCGTTGACGGTGTGTCGTCAGTGCTGACGTTAGGCGCGTCGAGCCAAACCGGCACGGGCGCGATCACGGTCGGCACGGGCGCAGCTCCCACTACGGGCAACTACGACGCAGACGTGCACGTCGCGTCGAAAGGCGTCGTAACCGCAGAATGGGGCGTGTCGATCAGAAAGGCAGCGGTGCCGGCTGTGATCACTGAGTTCTGGTCACTGTCGCCGGCCGTCGCGGACACGGCGACCGTGTTCGGTTTCGTCGTGCACTCGGGCAACACGGGCGCCGGTCAGCGGCACGTCGCGATCGACTATTTGCGCCGCTATCCGGCTAACACTTTCTTCGGCTACTGAGGGGCGCGCGATGGCAGATTTCACGATCGTAATACCGACGCCGCCCATGCTGACAGTCACGGTCAGCCCGCAAGGCGCGCCCGGACCCGCAGGCCCGCCCGGCGTGGACGGTGCGCCCGGTGCAGACGGCACAGACGGCACAGACGGCGCGCCCGGGCCGCCCGGACCGCAGGGCCCGCCCGGTGAGCCGGGCACGAGTGCGGGCACGGCGAGTGGCCTAGAAACGACGGGCGCTGCGGTCGACGTCGCTGGGTCTGCGCCGCCCGTCGAAGGTCAGGTGCTGACCGCGACGGACGCCGAGCATGCGACGTGGCGCGTGCCCGGTTTGCACTACGACCCGTCAATCAAATTTTGGTCGAGCACTACGGGTGCAGCTACGATCCTGCCGGGCACGTGGGGCTTTATCTGGCCGCCGCCCGTGGGCACTACAGACGTCGTCGTCTATATCGTGTCGTCGCTCGAGGCTCCGCCCGTCGACGCGCGATTCGGGCTTTACGTGCACCGTGATGTCACGGTGCCGGTGCACGTCAACGTCTTGGGCACGTCGGAGATTCAAGGGCTAGACGGTTTGCGCGGACCGAGTGCCGTGCTGCTGCCCGGCGCGAATTACGAGTGGATTTTTTACCACGAAGACGGGTCGTCGATTTGGGGTTTAGTCAGTGACACAGCCGGCGGCGCGAAGCGGATCGTGGTTGCGGGTGGGGCGAATGTTGAACTCGCAGGCTCGCCAGTGCCCACACCGGGCCAAGCGCTGATCGCGATCGATGCGACCCACGCGGGGTTTTCAAATCTGCCAGCGGGGCCGCAAGGGCCGGCAGGTGCGGCCGGCCCGCAAGGGCCCGCAGGGCCGCAGGGCGATCCAGGTCCGGCTGTGCCGCTCGCCAGCACGGCACCGCTCGACGTTGGCACCACGGCGATCGGCGCACTGAGCACGGCCGCGCACGCGGACCACGTGCATGCGCACGGCAACCAGGCTGGCGGGGCGTTGCATGCCTTAGCTACAGCCAGTCAATCCGGGTTTTTGTCAGCGAGTCAGTTCACCAAGATCAGCTCTTGGCCTGACCCAACGATCAACAATTTTCGACTGTCTAACAACAATATCAACGGCCTTTCCGATGATGCCATTTCCACGCCGCTTTACCTGACACCACACAACGGCAACAAAATCTCATTGTACACAGGGACTGAATGGCTAATCTGTGTGCCTTCAAGCCAGCCGACGATCAACGTATCGGGGCTAACGGCTGGAATACCCTGTGACGTGTTCGCCGTGTATTCTAGCGCGACAGCTCTTACTTTGGAGCTCGTGCCGTGGTCCAGCGCATCGGCGCGGGCGACCGCGATCGTCCAAGTAGATGGCGTTTGGGTGAAAAGCGGCGCCCAAACTAGGCGCTATCTCGGAACCATTTTGCCCGACACGGCAACATCGTACTTCCACCAAACAAATGCCGCAGGTGCGAACGGGTCGATCTGTGGAGTATGGAACCAAGACAACCGGATGCTGGTGTCGTTTCTTTGGAGTGCATCTTTCGTCAGCTGGACGGCAACAGGCACGGGGTGGCAAAACCTGAATGGTGTTGCCACTGGTAGGTTTAGGCTCTTGCAAGGGCGATCGATAGACGTCATGTCGGCTACCCACTGGGCAAGTGTCGATGCGGTCGGGGCAAATGCATGCGTGGGTATTGGGTTGAATAGCTCATCCAGTCCCGCCAACGGCCTGCGTGATCTGACTAATGCTCCGGCCGGTACGATCCGCCCGCTAAAAGCCGAAATGCGCCAACGGATATCCGCGATCGGCGTGCACAGCCTGCAACCGCTCGTAAACACAAGCGCGGCCACGCCTATCTTTTACGGTGTGAACGGTGCCGGTCAAAACGGCCTGATTGCCTATCACTGGTGTTGACTGGGCCCAATATGCAAACACTCGACTACACGCCGCAGCCGCCGATCACTGTCCGTGTCGTCACGGGGGCAACGGTCGGCTTCGCGCTCGCCGTCAAGCACGCAGACGGCACGCCCGTGGACCTGACGGCCTACACGATCACGGCGCCGTTTTTAGACCGTGGCGGGATCACTCCTCCCGTTGCGGGCTTCACCGTGCAGGTCGACGTCGCATCGTTGTCGCTGTCACTCACAGCCGAAGAATGCGCGCTGCTCGGCGACCTGCACACGCCGGTGTCGTGGTCGTGGCCATGCTGGGCGGAACTCGACGGCCAGCGGCTAGAGCTCGTGCACGGGACGCTGGTGCTCACGCCGCCGTGACGGCTAGCCGGGGTCGGCCTCGAGGCCGAACACCGTGCAGCACATACGCGCGCCGTCGCCGCGGCTGACGACGAGCTCGCCGGACAGCCCGCCGCGCGACCATAGCTGCACGACTTCGTGCCCGCCGACCGTGATCACGCGGGCAGAGCTAATCACGTGCTGGTCCGGGGCCCCGCCGCCCGCGGGCGCGACGTAGCGGCGGCCGGCGTCCGGATGGTGCTCGGCCCTAAACCGCTCGCGCGCAGCCTCGAGCACGCGCAGAGCGTCGCCGGGGTCGTGGCGGCCGAGCGACGCGACGACGAGCTGCAGATCGAGGCCTGCCGTGTTGTAGATCTGGAACATGGCCCCGAATCCGGACGGCAAGAGCGACTCGAGGCGCGTCAGCAGCTCGACCGCTTGCTCGCTGAGGATCTGATCCGTGGTGCTCGACATGGCCATTGGGCCCGCCAAGATCGCCCGGGCAATTCGCTCGGTCCAGCCCGGATCGCCGTTTTCGGGGGGCTAATCGTGCAAAAACGCAAGCCGCGGGCCGTCCGCGGGCGTTTGGGCTTGTGTCACGGCCGTAGTCGGGCGGTAGTGGGCTTGTTCGCACCTTAAGTGCGAAAGCCGCTGGTGCGTCAACACCTGCGGCCATCGGGATATCCGCGGCGTTTTCACGCCAAGGGCGGCACCCCACTACGTCACGCACCACACGCGATCCGCAGTGCAGCTAGTTCTAGGCGAAAACGAGAGTGCAGACCAGCCGCAAAATGCGGTCGGGCCTCGACGCGTGCGCCGGGGCGCTAGGGCGGCCGCTCGAGCCGCCGCGCAGGCCGAGCGGGCCATAAAGCGCCGCAGGGCCTTCGGCTCGGCGGCCGCGGCCAGCCGTAGGGATCGCCGCCGCCGCGACTACCTGACCCGTCACGGGGGCCTCGACGCGCCCCCGCTGCCCGTGCCCCCCGATCTGGAGCGCGAGATCTGGCTCGGCATGCAGCTGATCATCACGGACACGTCCGCAGAGCGCGGCCGCTGGTCGCTGGGCTGCATGGCCGCGGCGGGGTACGCCGAACTAGCGGGGGCCACGTGGCACGCCGCCGTGGTGCCGCTGGGCGACGGGACGCACCGCTACGACCCGCGGGGCACGGGCGCGGCCGCGCGGCGAGCTCGCCGCGTGATCGCGCTCGGGTGGGGCCTGCACCGTCTCGAGCGGGCAGGGGTCGTGCGGGGTGTGGGCGTGTGCGTGCTGATGCGCATGATCCGCGACGTCGAAGACGGCGATCCGTACTGCCGCGACTGCGGCCATCACCACCCGTCCCGATCGGCGTGGAACCACTGCGACGCGGACGGCAGTCTCGAAACCGGCGTGATCGGCTACGGCGTGGCCCTCGAGCTCGCCGGGGCCATCACGCGGCACCAGTGGCGCACGCCCGCGCAGATCGCGGCGCACTGCGAAGCGTGGGAGATCGGCGACTCGGGTTATCCGACTAACGAGTACTGGATCGTAGGCCGTGACCGCGCCGGCCGTGCCGCTGACGGCCTCAACGTGCCGCCCGCGCTGGTCGTGCACTACGCCATGCTCCGCGACCTGGTTGACGCCGCACTCGACGTCGAGCTGCCCTTCGTACGCGCGCCGTACGGCACGGTCGCGGCGCTGCGGGCCATGCAGCACGCCCAAGCGCCGCCGTAGCGCCGGCACACAGCCCGCGACACGACGACAAGGCAGCGCAGCTCAAGGGCGGCGTGTGCCTTGTCGTCGTTTTTGGGCGTTTTCAGCCCGTCGCGCGCGTGTCGAGCCGGCCTTCGGAGCCGCCCCGCGGGCCTCGAGCCGCGTCAACACGCCGGTCGACGCCCCACGCTACGGACGCCGACCGGCGATCGGTGCTCGTCGTAAGCATTCTTGGTGTGGTGTGACACCGCACTCCCCCTTCGGGGCTTTAAGATCTGCAGGCTAGGGCGGGGTGCGCCGGGCGTGGATCGGGCCAGTTGCCAGGGCTGTGGTCAGTGCACGCGGCAGCCAGCCCGATCCCCTAAGTCTTGCCACGTCGCGTTTGCCCGTGCCGCTCGCAGCTGCGCAGGGGGATTTCTCGCGGCGGGCATATACAGCTAGAAAGGGTGACTGGTGTCGAGGATCTGATCGATCTGGGCGTCCGAAATCGTCCAATCAACCGGCGATCCAGGGTGCATCACGTTGTGGTCGTCGAGCGAATGAGCAAGCCGCAGCGTGTGGCCGAGCTCGTGCAGCACGACGGCGAGCGTTCGACGCGGGCCAGCTCTGAACAACTGCGACACGCATAGCCGCACGGTGCCGCGCATGGAGTCGGGATCGTCCGCTTCGTACCGGACGGCCGTGTCGCCGAGGATCGGTGCGTGGTCGTCGTCGGTGCACGGGTCAGCAAGCGCCGTGATCGTCACGTGGCGCTGTTCGAGGCTGGCCATCGGTGCGAACAAGTCGAGGCCGGTGCGATCTTCCCACTCGGCAGGAGCCGCGCGCACGACTGCGGCGATTTCAGGGCCTAAAGCCGTGTCGTCGACGTCCAGCACAATGGAGCCGCTGTAGTCGTGATTCGCATCGGCACACCCCGCCGCAGCGATAAGCAGCAACGCCGCTGCACCCGCTTTTACCATCGGTGATATTCCTTCGCGGGATCGCCACCTTCACGCCGCCGACCCGTGATCGGATTGCGGTGCCACCCGTCGATCGGATCGCCCGTGCCGCTCCAAGCTGCGGCAGCTTCCATGGCGCGCCGCGGATCGAGATAACACCACGCGTCGAGGATCGCGCCGAACGTGCCGCGCTCGCCCATGCACACGCGCGTGTTGAGGCCCATGCGGTAGACGGTGATCTCGTAGTCGTCGTCGATCGCGCGCCAATACAGGGCCTCGGGGCGCTCGGGATACTTGGGCGGCTCGACAGTCATGTGTCAGCGGCCCCGCGCGCTTGCAGCTCCAAGGCGTGAAGGTCGATCGGGCCGCCGCTCGACTGGTGCCGACGCATCAGCCAAAGAAGCACGCGTGCACGTGCGGGTGCATCGAGCTTTTTGATTTCGGCGGCGAGCACGGCCATCACGTCCAGCTCGGGATCATCGGTTGTCATTTTACTGTTTTCTTGCGTCATGAGCGGCGGGCGAAGTAGACATAAAGACTCTTACCGGGCTGTCGGGTCAGGTGGGCAGATCGATCCATTGCGTCATGCGAGCTTTTCGAAATAGGCGCGGATGATGGCCGGGGTGTCGTTCGGAGCTGCCGCGGCCGCCCACTGCCGCAGCGCGGCATGTTCCGCAGTGCTGACAGTGGACAGATCGATGGGCCCGTGCGTGACGAGCACCAAGACATCGCACCGGCTGGCGAGGGCTTGCCAGTTCGCGGAGTGCAAAAGCAGGTCGCGCGTTGTTTGGATTTCGTGATCGCGCTTGCTCACAGTGCACCGCCTTTTTGTCGCCGTACATTACGTTTGCGGGTCTTGGGCTTGGTCGTCTTGGCCGTCTTGGGCCTCGGCGCCGCCGCAGGCTGCAGGCCGCAGTACTCCGCGATCAGGCCCGCCACGATGTCAGCCGGTCGCCGCCGCTGCTGAATCGACACCAGCTGCAGGGCCTCGACTACATCGACGGGCAGCGTCGCGGACCACTGGCGCACCTGCACGCCGTCTTGACGCGTGTAGGGGGCTGCGATCGTGCCTACGCGGTGCGCTGCGGATGCGCCCGCCGCAGCCGGGGCGGGCGCAGGCTTGCCGCGTCGAGGTGCCGCTGCTGGCTGCGGTGGGGCGGTGACGGCTTCAAAGGGATCGGCGGCTAGTGCTGGTCGGCTCATGCTGTCACCTGCTTACGTTTCGTCAGTTCCACGGCTAGGGCTGCGTAATCGGACGCGCCGATCGAGTCGGGCGCATAAAGCCGGATCGGCTGCTGGTGTGAGTACGACTCCGCGATCGCCACGTTGCGCCGCACGACCGTCGAGCAGACGTCGTCGCCGAGCTGCGTACGCAGTGCTGCCTCGACGCTGCGCGATAGTCGCGTCGTGTTCGTCTGCGACGCGATCACACCGGCGACGGCGAGCTGTGGGTTTAGGCGGCGGCGCACGCGCTCGACCGTCCGCATAATCAGCGCCACCCCCTCGAGCGCCGCGGCCTCGGTCAGCACCGGCACGAGCACCGCGTGTGCGGCGGTCAACGCCATCGCGGAAAGGATCCCCATGCTCGGCGGGCAGTCGATCAGCACCACGTCCCACTTGCGCGGCAGGGCCCGCAGCGCGGTACGCAAGATCGTTTCCGCGCCGACTTCGGCCGCGAGTAGCTTGTCGGCCGGTGCGAGCCATTCGCCGGCCGCTACCACGTCGAGGCCGCACTCAGCATGCACGACCGGCAGCGGGCCGCCCGTGGTCAGGGCCTCGAGCAGCGCGCGGCCGTCCGACCGCTGGCCTACGTACGTCGAGGCGTTGCCTTGTGGGTCCAGGTCGACCAGCAGCACACGCCGCCCGCGCGCGGCGAGTTCCGCCCCGAGGTTGACGGCGGTCGCCGTTTTGCATGAGCCGCCTTTTTGGTTCGTGACGGCGATGATCCGGGGCCGGCTCATAGCGCACCGATCGCGATGCGTGCCCAGTTCGGATCGGCCTCGATGATCCACGCTGCGCACTCGCACGTGACGCGGATCCGCAGCGCACCGTTCGCAGGATACGTGCCCCGGTTGCCGGCCTCGGCGTGGCTGTCACGCTGCCATAGCGGCGTGACTTCGATCGTTACCATCGTGTCGGCGGGCGCTACGTCGTCGCATGGCTCGCCGGACCACTGGCCACACTCGCACCGTACGGGCGCCGAGTGCTTGGCACCGTGGCACTGACCGCGGTGGGGGCCACGGGCCACGGGCCCGAGCTCGCCGCAATCGTGGTCCGCGGCGGCTGCGCAGCGCGTGCACAAGTCGACGTGCACGTTCGAGATTCGGGCCAGCCGGTAGCTGGTGACGACGTGGGGCTGTTGCGTGGCGTGGATCGTGGTCTGCATGGCGGGGGCGCGCTCCTGTGCGTTTACGCAAACTAGCGCGACTTGCGTTTACGCACAAGCGGTGTGCACACGTGCCGCCGTGCCAACGTGCAAGCCGGCACGGCGGCACGGATCCACACCAGCACGGCGGCACACCAGCACGGGGATCCACACCAGGTGCCGCGCGTATCCACACCAGGTGCACGCTTGCACACGTGCCGCCGTGCAAGCGTGCCAATGGGCAAGCGTGCAAGCGTACGCGTTTGCACATTTGCACGTTTGCAGAAATGCCGTCATGCTCAAGACATGACGACGACGCAGACGACGACCGCAGCGTGTGGCAAGTGCGAAGGGAAGGGCACGCTCTGGTTTTGGGGCCATCGCGATAACGGCCGGTGCTACGCGTGCGGCGGCGCGGGGCAGGTCGAGGCGCGGTCACTGACGGCCGTGCAACACGCCCGGCTGAACGCCGCGCACACGCTGTCGACCTTCACCGACTACGACTACTGCGGCCAGCTGGTCACGCGCGCGGTGTGGGAGCGTAACCCGGTGTACTGGACGGCGATGGCCACGCGCGCCGCTACGTGGCTGCTGGCCGTCGCGGACACGGCGTGGTCACGCAAGCAGCTCGCGCGGCTCGACCCGTACGCCCGCGCGCAGATCATCCGGATCGGGCGCGATCTGAAGGCAACCAAGGCGAGCAAGGCGGCCGTATGAAGGTGATGATCATGATCGGCACCGCGGGCGAGCGCGCCGGCACGTATGCGACGGTCAAGCGCGGCCGGCGCACGCTACACACGACGCAGACGCTGCCTTACGGGCATTGGGATCGGGCTTGGGCCTTGGCGCGCGAGTGGGCCGTCGCGGCCGGCCTCGAGGTGATCGAGGCGAGCGATCGGGACTGAGGGCAAACAAAAGCCCCGCTGCGCGCAGAGGGCATCACGCCGCGCAGCGGGGCTTACACGTCCGCGGCACCAGCGCCGCAGGCGTGACCTAGGTCAAAACGGTATGTCGTCGTCGGGGGCGTAGCCGGCCGCGGCGGTCGCCACGGGTGGGGCAGGGGGCCGTGTGGGCGGCCGTGCTGCGGGCCGTGCGGGCGGTGCGGCCGGTCGTGCCGGCGCGGCTGCCCGTGCGGGTGCCGCTGCGGGCGGCGCAGTGGCGCGGGAAGCCTGCGCGGCTCCGCGCATTCGGTCCGCAAACGAGCGGGCCTCGTCGGGTGCCATCTTGGCCTTCAGGGCCACGCCGCCCACGCCGCCCGGCGCGTTGATCCAACGGACCTTGATGCGCGGATAACCCTGCAAGTCGTTTTCTTCGACGAGCACGAGTGACACCTCGTTCTGGTCGACACCCGTCAGGTCGTCGATCGAATCGGTCGACCACCCGCACGTGCGCAGGGCCTTCATGGTGTGTTCGGTCGACTTGTCGGTGAAATAGCCGTACCAGGTAATGTGCTGACC
>Ga0307503_10000349_pt1 | contig 9970 bp, 8 predicted proteins | sample 17_S_MG_FD_194514 | JGI IMG/M metagenome (GOLD analysis project Ga0307503, IMG submission 194514) | Soil microbial communities from Populus trichocarpa stands in riparian zone in the Pacific Northwest, United States - 17_S | ecosystem: Environmental > Terrestrial > Soil > Riparian zone > Trees... | reverse complement strand
GTACACCTCGGCGGCCACCAGCACCCGCTGGACGCTGATGCAGCTCTGCCCGGCCTGGTAGTACGCGCCGAACGCGATCCGCTGCGCGGCCATGTCGAGATCGGCGTCGCTGTGCACGATCACACCGGCGTTCCCCCCGAGCTCCAGCGTCACCTTCTTCTTGGGGTCGAGCCCCTTCAGGTACCAGCCGATCGCCGCCGAGCCGGTGAAGCTGATCTTGCGGAACCGGTCATCGCGCGCCATCGCGTCGGCGACCTTCGAGCGCACCGGGAGCACCTGGTACATGCCCTTGGGCAGATCGGTCTCGTCGAAGAACTCGGCCAGGCGCAACGCGCCGATCGGGGTGGCGCTCGCCGGCTTCACGATGATCGGCGCACCCACGGCGAGCGCCGGCGCGACCTTGTGCGCCACGAGGTTCAACGGGAAGTTGAATGGGGTGATGCCGAGCACGGGACCGATCGGGAACCGCCGGAGCAGCCCGATGCGCGAGCCGAACGCGGCCTCGGTGTCCAGGCGCATCAGCTCGTCGTCGCCGTGGCGGATCGTCTCGGAGGCCCACCGGAACGTCGACACCGCGCGCGCCGCCTCGACGCGCGCCCACTTCAGTGGTTTGCCACCCTCGGCCGCGATCAGCTGGGCGTTCTCCTCCAGCGTCTCAGCGAGGCGACGCGAGATGTGGTCAAGCGCGGTCGAGCGCGCGGCGACCGACAGCTGCTTCGTTTCGTCGAAGACGGCCGCGGCCCTCGCCGTCGCTTCTTCGACATCGTCGGCCGTGGGGATGCCGATCTCGGCGACGAGCGAATCGTCGAAGGGGTTCTTCACCTCGAAGGTCCCTTCGCCGGTGCGCCAGTGCCCGTTCACGAGGTAGGGACGGACGGTCATGGTTGGATGCTCACCACCTTTTCCTGTCGGTCGCGACACGGAACGCCCCCGTGGGACGCCCCGCCGCCGCTGTGTCGTTCGTCGCCTCAGTCCAGCGACACCATCACGTGCTTGATGTTCGTGTAGTCCTCGAGCGAGTAGACGCTCATGTCCTTGCCGTGCCCGGACTGCTTGTAGCCGCCGTGCGGCATCTCGGGCGTCAGCGGGATGTGCGTGTTCACCCACACGCAGCCGTACTGCAGCTTGCGTGCCATCCGCATGGCGCGGCCGACATCGCGTGTCCACACGCTGGAGGCCAGCCCGTACTCGACGCCGTTGGCCCAGGCGAGCGCCTGGTCCTCATCGGTGAAGTGCTGCACGGTCACGACCGGGCCGAAGACCTCCTTCTGCACGATCTCGGCGTCCTGCGCCGGGTTGGCCACGACCGTCGGCGTGTAGTAGAAGCCGTCGCCGCCCATCGCCTTGCCGCCCGTCAACACCTCGGCGCCGGCGTCCTGCGCGCGCTCCACGAAGCCCTCGACACGCTCGAGCTGCTCCTTGGAGATCACCGACCCGACCGCGACATCGGGCTCGTAGGCACCGCCCACCTTGATGCCTTCGACGGCCGGGACGAGCGTCTCGAGCAATTTGTCGTAGATGCGCTCGCTCGCGATCACGCGACACGCGGCGGTGCAGTCCTGCCCGGCGTTGAAGTACCCGGCAGCGGACACCCACTCGGCGACCGACTCGAGGTCGGCGTCGTCGAAGACCACGACCGGCGCCTTGCCGCCGAGCTCGAGGTGGACGCGCTTCAGCGAGTCCGCGGAGTTCTTCGCGATCAGCTTGCCGGTCGCCGTGTCGCCCGTGAGCGAGACGATCCCGACGTCGTTGTGGCGCACGAGCGTGTCACCGACCGGGATGCCGTCGCCCGTGATCACGTTGAACACCCCGGGCGGGAAGATCTCGGCGGCGTACTCGGCGAGCTTCAGCGCCGACAGCGGCGTCAGCTCGCTGGGCTTGAGCACCACGGTGTTGCCCGAGGCGAGCGCCGGGCCGATCTTCCACACCGACATCATCAGCGGGTAGTTCCAGGGCGCGATCAGGCCTGCGACGCCGATCGGCTCGCGGCGGATGATCGAGGTGAAGCCGGCCATGTACTCCCCGGCGCTGAGACCGCCGGCCATGCGGGCGGCGCCCGCGAAGAATCGGAGGTTGTCGACGATCGGGGGAATCTCCTCGGCCATCGTGACCTCGGCGGGCTTCCCCGCGTTCTCGGACTCGATCTTCACGAACTCCTCGGCGTTGGACTCGATCGCGTCGGCGAGCTTGAGCAACGCGAGCTGGCGATCCTTCGGGGTCGAGTCGAACCAGGTTTGCTCGAACGCCGTCTTGGCGGCCGCCACCGCCTTGTTGGCGTCCTCGGCGGTCGCTTCCTGCACGCTGGCGATCACCGCGCCGGTGTGGGGGCTGATGATGTCGCGTGTCGCGCCGTCGGACGAGTTGACCCACTCGCCGCCGATGAACATCTGGTGACTGTCCGCCATGGTTCCCTCCTCGGGCCGCGCGTCGCCGAACCGGATCCGGTCCGACCGCCAGTATCGCGCGTTCCGGGCGTAACGGACCACCCGCCGCGGGGGCACCCGGGCCCCGAGTCGTTGGACAACCTGGACAAACGAGGCCTGCGTCAGCCCGCGGGCTGGGCGGCCAGCAGGTCGCGCGCGCGCAATGCCAGCCAGAACTCCATGCGATCGAAGGAGTTCGAGAGATCCCTCCCGGTGAGCTCCTCCACCTTGCGCATCCGATACCGGAGCGTGTGGCGATGCACGAACAACTCGCCCGCCGCCGTCTCCCATCGGGCGTTGTGCTGCAGGAACGCCTGCACGCTGGCCAGCAGTTCGCCGTTGTGCTCGGCGTCGTATGCGTCCAGTGGGGCAAGCAGCGCGTCGGCGAAGGCCCGCAGGGCGTCGGGCTCGGCCATGCTCAACAGCAAGCGGTAGGTCCCGAGTTGTTCGAACCCCGCGTGTTGCCAGCCCTCGAGACGACACACCTGCAGCGCGTAGCGAGCCTCCCGCGCGGACCGGCCGACATCGACGGGTGATGCGGGGCCGCCGGCGCCGCCGCGCAACGCCGCATCCACGCGATGACCGAGCGCCGTCACGAGGTCGGCCAGATCGAGATCGCCGGCGGCCGGCAGGAGCACGTTGATGCCGTCGGCGTTCGCCGAGACGAGGAAGCCTCCCTCGAGCCGTGAGCAATGGTCGGTGGCCGCCAGCCCGAGCCTGACCGGATCGGGGCCGTCGCCGACCGGTTCGATCGCCACGACGAGCACCGGTGCCTCCCGGGCGAACCCGTAGCGCATAAGCCCGCGCGCGGCCTCGGGCGCAGGCAGCTCCCCACGCGCAAGCTCGTCGAAGAAGTCTCCCTGTAATCGTCGCTCGGCCTCGGCGACCGCGCGCGATTTCGCGAGCTCGATCGCGAATAAGCTGAGCGCATGCCCCGCGACGATCCGGTCGAGCTGGGAGGGCTGCTCGGGCGTGCCGACCGCGAGGAACGCCTCGACACGGCCCTGCGCGCCGACCGGCTGGACCCACACGTGATGTCCCTCGTCGAGCATCGTGAGGGAGAACGCCGACGCCTCGGGTCGCGAAGACCGAACCTCCTGCCAGACACGCTCGCGCCGTGTCTCGGCGCCGCTGCCAGCGATCGCGAGCGGCAACCCGTGCAGGTCCAAGAGCAGTGCCCACCCCTTGACGACATGCGCGAGCGACTCCGCGATGCCCTCGACGCCGGCGCCGTCAAGCACCGCACGCGTGAGCACGTGCTCGGCATCGACGGCACGCTGCAGGGTGTCGTACTGCTCGGCGAGCAGCCGCGTGAAGACGGCCTCCGTGATGGCGATGAACGGCACGGGATACGGGACCTCGAACAACGCGAACCCCTGCTTCGCCGCCTCGGTGATCATCGCCTTCGGTGTCTTGTCGTGGCCGAAGCCGAGCCCGAACCCAAGACCGGCAACGCCCGCGTCGACCAGGCGGCGTACGTAGGCGCGCTGCTTGGCGGCCGTTTCGCCGACCCCCATGCCGGTGGTCAGGATCAGCTCGCCCCCCTTGAGCCAGGCCGTGGGGTCCTCGAGCTCCGAGCTGTGCACCCAGCGGACCGGGGGCATGCGGGCGGGGTCACCGGCTAGCAGCTTGAGGGGCATCCCCGGGATCGACACGATGTCACGGACCGTGAGCGCCATGCTTCGATTGTACGGAATGGCGTATGGTCTCCCGTTCCCCGACGGCTGGCGCCATCCGTTTCGACATCCGGTACAAATCCACCCGGGCCTGCGGGCCACCTCCGCGCCTGACGAGCGGGTGAGCACGGCGCAGACTGTCGCGCATGGATATCCCACAGGAGCGCAAGCTGGTCACGGAGATCCCCGGACCCAAGAGCATCGAATGGTTCGCCCGGAGGACCGCCGCGGTGCCCGCCGGGGTCGCCAACATCCACCCCGTCGTGACGGCCCGCGCCTCGGGCGCGATCATCGAAGACGTCGACGGGAACCGGTTGATCGACTTCGCCACGGGGATCGCCGTCCTGAACGTCGGCCATGCGGCGCCGGAGGTCGTGGCCGCCGCGCAGCGGCAGCTCGAGCTCGACACCCACACGTGCTTCCATGTGACGGCCAACGAGCCCTACATCGAGTTGGCCGAGCGGTTGAATGCGCTCGCGCCGATCGACGGCCCGGCCAAGACGATGTTCGCCAACTCGGGCGCCGAGGCGGTCGAGAACGCGGTGAAGATCGCCCGAAAGGCCACCGGGCGCAGCGCGATCGTTGCGTTCGACCATGCGTTCCACGGTCGGACGCTGATGGGCATGACGCTCACGGCAAAGGTGATGCCCTACAAGCAAGGGATGGGCCCCTTCGCGCCCGAGGTCTACCGTTTGCCGTTCGCCTACGCCTACCGCTGGCCGGACCCCGAGCGGTGCGCCGACGAGGCGCTCGCCTATGCGTTGGACGAGATGCACAAGCACATCGGCGAGGAGAACATCGCGGCGGTGATCATGGAGCCGATCCAGGGCGAGGGCGGCTTCATCGTGCCGGCGCCCGGGTTCGTCGCGGGCATCGCCGAGTTCTGTCGTACCAACGGGATCGTGTTCATCGCCGATGAGATCCAGTCCGGCATGGGGCGCGCCGGGAGATGGTTCACGATCGTCGACGAGGGTGTGACCCCCGACATCGTGACGAGCGCGAAGTCCCTCGGTGGCGGGCTGCCGATCAGTGCGATCACCGGGCGTGCCGACCTGATGGACGCGGTGCACGTCGGCGGTCTCGGCGGCACGTACGGCGGCAACCCGGTCGCCGCCGCGGCCGCGTTGGCGGTGTTGGACAAGATCCAGCACGAGGGGCTGCTCGATGCGGCCGTGCGCACCGGGGACACGATCATGGCCCGGTTCCGCGCGATGCAGCAGCGGTTCCCCGAGATCGGCGAGGTCCGCGGTCGTGGCGCGATGTGCGCGATGGAGTTGGTGGCCGACCCGGCGACGAAGGAGCCGCTGGATGCCGCCCGGATGGGGGCGATCGCGACGAACGCCCTGCACGAGGGTGTGATCGTCTTGTCGGCCGGCACCTACGGCAACGTCCTGCGGCTGCTGCCACCGATCAACATCGACGACGCGCTGCTCGCCGACGGGCTCGACGTGCTCGAGTCCGCCCTCGCAGCCGCGCTCGCCTGAGCACCGCCGCCGCGTAGGCTGCCGCGGATGCGGCGGCTCCGTCGACTGGCGATCGATCTCTCACCGCTGCGCGCGTCGCGCGAGTTCCGTCTGCTCTGGAGCGGGTCAGTGGTCTCGGCGATCGGCTCGCAGTTCGCGCGCGTCGGCCTGTATGTGCAGGTCTACGCGTTGACCGGGTCACCGGCCGCGGTCGGGATCCTGGGCGTGTCGGGGCTGCTCGGCAGCTTCGGGGGTGTGCTCGTGGGCTCGGCGTTCATCGATCGCCACGACCGGCGCGTCACGTTGCTCTGGACGGAGCTGGCCGCGGTCGGCGTCTCGGGCGTGCTGTTCGCCGGCGCCCTCGCGGGCGATCCGCCGCTGTGGCTTCTGCACGCCGCGAACGCCGCCACGTGGTTCCTCGCCGCTATCCACGGCCCCGCACGGCAGGCGGCCATCCCCCGGCTGCTCGCCGACGACGAGGTACCCGCGGCCGTGGCCCTCAACCAGGCCGGCTGGCAGGTCTCCTCGATCGCCGGACCGGCGTTCGCCGGGCTGCTGATCGGGACGGCGGGCACCGCGGCCGCCTACGGGGTCGACGCCGCTTCCTACGTCGTCGGGTTCGTCGCGGCGATCCTGCTTCGCCCGCTGCCCCCCGACACCGTCCAGACCCAGCGAGGCGTGGCCGCGATCGCGGAGGGATTCCGCTACCTCAAGAACCACCGCTTGCTGCAGTCGACCTTCGCCATCGATCTCGTGGCGATGATCTTCGGCAGCCCGCAGGCGCTGTTCCCGGTGATCGCCGCGCAGCAACTGCATCGGGGCCCCGAGGCAGTGGGGCTGCTGTTCGCGGCGCCCGCGGCCGGCGCGCTGGTGTTGACGCTCGTGTCCGGACCGCTGACGACGCTGCACCGTCAGGGCCGAGCCGTCGTGTGGGCCGTCGTGGCGTGGGGCGCCGCGATCGCCGGGTTCGGACTTGCCGGCGCGAACCTGATCGCCGCACTGGTCTTCCTGGCGATCGCGGGCGCGGCCGACGTGGTCAGCGCGATCTTCCGCTCAACGATCCTGCAGGTCACGGTCCCAGACCATCTCCGGGGCCGTCTCGGCGCCGTGTTCTTCATCGTCGTGACGGGCGGCCCGAAGCTCGGCGACGTCGAGGCGGGGCTCGTCGCGGCTGCCTTCAGCGCGCCCGTGAGCGTCATTACCGGCGGCGTGGCGTGCATCATCGGCGCGCTCGTAACCGCGCGCGTCTATCCGGAATTGCCGGCCTACCGGGTCGGTGCCGGTCGTGACCGCCCTGCCGTCTAGTCGGCCGATGTCCGCCGCAGCAGGTACCAGGCCGCGCCCGGCGGCGAGGTGCCGGCGATCCGACCGACGGGCTCGAACCATGGTGCGAACCGGTCGCGCATCTCGCGTGGCGTCACCCCGATGCTGCGCCGGCGCGCGAACGCGAAGACGAACAGGCGCGCCCCGTCACCGGTGTGCGCGGCGACCTCGCGCGCAGAGGCGTCGCGTCGATGCGCACCGATCGAATGGAAACAGCCGATGTCGAGGACGAGGTCGTATCGCTCGAGCAACGGCAGCCGGTCGAGCCGCGTGACGTCGCCCTCGAACAGCCGGATCCCGGCGGTCCCGCCGACGCTCGCGCGCGCCATCGCGATCGCGCGCGCGGAACCCTCGACGCCGTCCGCCTGCCAGCCATGATGGGCGAGGTACGCAACATTGGTGCCGGTCCCGGATCCGAGATCGAGTGCGCACCCGGGCGCCAGCTCCCGGAGGAGCTCGACCACCTCTGGCGGCGTCACGCCGGTGTCCCACGGGGTCTTCCCGGTCCGATACGACACGGCGTAGGCGGCCTTGCGCCACATCGCGCGCTAGCCCGCCCGGCGTGAGGCGCAGCGCACACAGAGCACCGACCACGGCCTCGCCACAAGCCGCTCCTCGGGGATCAACCCGCCGCAGCGATCGCACAACCCGTAGGTGCCGTCCTCGAGCTTGTCGAGCGCGCGAACGACGTCGGTGCGCATGGCGGAGAGCTGCTCCGCGGTGCCGACCTTGGTCAGGCGATCGACGGCCTCGGTGGTGCCGTCGCCTACCCGCTTGCCGAACGACACGGCCGACATCGGGTCGCGGGGCACCGCGGTGAGCGCCGCGAGCTCATGATCGAGGTTCTCAAGGCGATCGTGCAACGCGACCCGGGCCTCGGACGTGTCCATCGTTCAGCCCGCGGCGATCGTGAGGACGTTGTGCTCGCCCGCGTCGACCACGCCGCCATCGCCGGGCTCCACGAACACGGTCAGCGATCCAACGACGACCGTCTCGTCCCCGGGTTCGGGCGTGTCCGCAAGCTCGGGGCGCAGCTCGGCACCGACGCGCGCTAGGCGAAGCCGCACATCGGGGTTCCACCGAGCAGCGGCAGCGTGAAACGTCTCGAGCGCCTCTCGCGCGCGGTCCGTGAATCGGAGCATCCTTCGATGCTACCCGTCGTCTTGCGATCGCGGTCGTGACGACCGCGCCGGCATGGTGCATCCTGCGACCTATGCCCAGCCGCCCCGGGAACCCCGATGAGGTGCTCGTCCCGTTGCGGGGGCCGAGCGGCGAGCCGGTCGATCTGTGGCGCACGCTCGTGTCGCACGGCTTCCACGAGCTGGCGCCCTCAGCGCTCGACGAGCAGGCGCGCACGCTCAGCGTGACGTTGCGGATGCCGCGCGGGAAGCCGCGGCGGGTCGCGATCGGACAGGGGCCACGTCGGAGCGCGCTCGTCACGGTCACCGGCGCGTCGCCATCTGCCGCCGCGCGCGCCTCGATCGCCGAGCAGGTAGCTCGCGTGCTGCACCTCGACCACGACCTGGCGCCCTTCTATGCCGTCGCGACCGATGACCCCGACCTCGCGTGGGCGGCGTCGGGCGCCGGCAGGATGCTGCGGTCCCCCACCGTGTGGGAGGACGTGATCAAGACACTGTGCACCACCAACTGTTCGTGGGGCCTGACGGTCACGATGGTGCGGGCGCTGGTGACGAATCTCGGCGAGCTTCCCGTGGGCTCGAGAGATCCGCTCCACGGTGCCTTCCCGACGCCCGAGGCGATGGCCCAACGTGACGAGGCCTTCTATCGGGAGGTCGTTCGTTCCGGCTATCGGGCGGTGAGCTTCGTGCGACTGTCGAACATCGTGGCCGGCGGTGAGCTCGACCTTGAGGCCCTGGGTGCCGCGTCTCGCGACGACTTGTCCGACGCCGAGGTCGAGGAAGCCCTCCTGAGGCTGCCGGGCATCGGCCCGTACGCGGCCGCCCACATCATGATGACGCTCGGACGCAACTCCAAGCTGATCCTGGACTCCTGGACGCGCCCGACGTTCGCCCGGCTCTCCGGGGCGAAGGGTCAGCTCGCCGACGCCAAGATCCAGCGGCGATTCCGCCGCTATGGGCCTGATGCGGGCCTCGCGTTCTGGCTCTACGTGACGCGGGACTGGGTCCCATAGGGTTGCCCCGGCTCAGGTGGGCAGGCATACTGCCCGAGGCCATCTCTGGCCATCCAGCGGCGCCTTGCGGCGCCGACCCGGAAAGGACGGACCGCATGAAGGAGTGCCGATGGCGCCTCGCCGCGCCCTCGCACGCCGCGCGCAGCGGCTCCTCGGCTACTGGCGCTCCGAGACACGGACGCTTCGCCAGGGCCTGGTGGCGCTCGTCCTCAGCACGGCCGCAGGCTTCGTCGCCGGCCTAACCCTCGCGCATCTCACCGGCACCCTCACCGCATTCCCCGGCCTCTACATCCTGATCCCTGCCGCCGTTGGTATGCGCGGCACGATCTTCGGCGCGATCGGCGCGCGCCTGGGCACAGCGAATGCCGCCGGTCTGTTGACGATCGACCTGCGGCCTGGGGGTGTGCTGCGCCGCAACGTGGTCGTTGCGGTGCTCACCACGTTCTCCTCTGCGCTGTGGATCGCGATCCTGGCGCGCGTCGTTGCCGCGATCGCGGGCCAGTCGTCGATCCCGTTGAGCCAGCTGTTGATCATCGCCGTGGTCGGCGGTGCGATCGGTTCAGGATTGATCCTGGTGATCACCGTCGCCTTGTCGGCGGCGTCGACACGCCTGGGCTGGGACCTCGACTCGGTCTCCACGCCGATGGTCACGGCGCTCGGCGACGTGACCACGCTGCCCAGCTTGTTTCTCGCCACGCTCTTGCTCGGACGCGGCTCGATCACGACGACGATCGCGCTCCTGTCGTTGGCGCTGGCCTTGGTGTGCATCGCGATCGCCTACCGCACGAACGACCGGCTGCTGCGCAAGATCGTCTGGGAGATGACGGCAACGATCCTGCTGACGCCGATCCTGGACGTACTGGCCGGGCAGCTGCAGCAGGCCAGGCTCGCCCAGCTCGCCGCCGTGCCCGCGCTGATCGCGGTCATCCCACC
>Ga0307503_10000348_pt1 | contig 9978 bp, 7 predicted proteins | sample 17_S_MG_FD_194514 | JGI IMG/M metagenome (GOLD analysis project Ga0307503, IMG submission 194514) | Soil microbial communities from Populus trichocarpa stands in riparian zone in the Pacific Northwest, United States - 17_S | ecosystem: Environmental > Terrestrial > Soil > Riparian zone > Trees... | reverse complement strand
CACAGCAGGGGACTCGCCGGGAGATCTTTCACTGCGTGCGGGATGGCGCCGAGATCCACCTGTTCTGGCGGGGGGTGGCCTATCGCCTCCGGCTGGAGCGCGAAGGGGCCCGGGGGGCGCAGCGTCACGCCGGGGGCGCGCTCGAAGCGCCCATGCCGGGCAAGGTCATCGCCGTACGTGTCGAGGCGGGACAAGAGGTGGTCCTGGGGCAGGAGCTTCTCGTCATCGAGGCGATGAAGATGGAGAACGCCCTCCGCGCGCCTCGGGCCGGGCGGGTCAAGTCCGTGCTCGCCCGGGCGGGGGAGATGGTGAGCCCGGGAGCGGTGCTCGTGGAGCTCGAGTGAGCGCGCCGCCCTTGCCCTCGCGGGTCGCCGTGGTGGAGGTGGGGCCTCGCGACGGCTTGCAGAACGAGGCCGCTCGCCTGGGCATCGACGAACGGGTGGAGTTCTGCGACGCCCTCGTGGCCGCCGGCCTTCCCGTGGTCGAGGTGGGTGCCTTCGTGTCGCCGAAATGGGTGCCTCAGATGGCCGGCTCCGACGAGGTGCTCCGGCGAGTGAAGCGCCGTTCCGGCGTCCGTCTGCCCGTGCTCGTGCCCAACCGTGTCGGCTTCGAGGCGGCCCGCGCGGCGGGAGCACGCGAGATCGCGGTGTTCACGGCCGCCAGCGAGACCTTCAACCGGAAGAACACGAACGCGAGCATCGCCGAGTCCTTCTCCCGGTTCGCGGAGTTCGTCCCCGAGGCAAAGAAGGAAGGCCTCTGGGTGCGTGGCTACGTGTCGACGTGCTTCGGCTGCCCCTACGAGGGGCCGGTGGATCCCGCGCGCGTTCTCGAGGTGGCGCTCCGCCTGCGCGAGAGCGGCTGCGACGAGATCTCGATCGGCGACACCATCGGCGTGGCCGTACCCACCCAGGTGCACGACGTGATGGGCCGGCTCGCCCAGGCCCTTGCCCGCGCGGCCCTGGCCGTACATTTTCACGACACGCGGGGCACCGCTCTCGCGAACGTGCTGGCCGCCCTCGAAGAGGGGATCGCCATCGTGGACAGCTCCGCAGGCGGCCTCGGCGGCTGCCCCTATGCTCCGGGGGCCAGCGGCAACCTCGCCACCGAGGATCTCCTCTACATGCTCCAGGGCATGGGCATCGAGACCGGAGTGGACCTGGGCGCGGTGGTGCGCGCCTCACGCGCCCTCGCGCTACGCCTGGGCCGCGGGCTCACGAGCCGCTACCTGCAAGCCACCCCGGAATGACCGGAGGGCGCCCCAAACGGCGCCCGAAGGCCCAAAAGCCCACCGGCCCCGAAGCAGGCGCATACAATTGACGACGTGGACGCCGCCGAGCGCACCCTCCTGGTCGTAGACGACAACGCGGCCAACCGCGACCTGCTCTCCCGCCGACTCGAGCGAAAGGGCTTTCGGGTCATTGCGGTCGAGGACGGCCAGCGCGCCCTCGACATCGTCGCCACCTCGCGAGTCGATCTCGTGCTCCTCGACATCAACATGCCCGGCCTCAGCGGCCTCGAGGTGCTGCGCAAGCTTCGCGAGACCCACACCCCCTCGGGTCTGCCCGTGGTCATGGTCACGGCGAGGACCGAGAGCGAGGACGTGGTGGAGGCCCTGGAGCTCGGGGCCAACGACTACGTGACCAAACCCATCGATTTCCCGGTGGTCCTGGCGCGGGTCAAGGCCCAGCTTCGCATGCGGTCGTCGCACCGGCCCCCGCCCGAGGAGCCGCAGCTTCCCGCCCACGTGGGTCCCGGATCCGTGCTCGCCTCGCGCTACCGCGTCGATTCGAGGATCGGCGTAGGCAGCTTCGGGGCCGTGTTCAAGGCCACTCACCTCGAGCTCCAGGGCCCCGTCGCGGTGAAAGTGCTGGGCACGAGCATCGCCACCGATCCCGACGCCCTGGGCCGCTTCCGCCGCGAGGGCATCTCGGCCTGCCGGGTCAAGCATGCCCACGCCGTGGCGGTGCTCGACTTCGGGGTGACCGAGGCGGGCATCGCCTACCTTGTGATGGAGTACCTGCAGGGCCACTCCCTCGAGCAGGAGATGGAGACGCAGGGCCGCCTGTCTCCACAGCGCTGCGCGCAGATCCTCGTGCCGGTGTGCGGGGCCCTGGCCGAGGCGCACCGGGCGGGGATCGTGCATCGCGACATCAAGCCCTCGAACATCTTCCTCCACCGTCCCTCCCGCCGCGAGATTCCGAAGGTGCTCGACTTCGGCATCGCCCGCCTGGCCGGAGACGCGGCTCTCCAGCAGTCCCTCACCGTCGACGGCTCGCTTCTCGGCACCCCCGCCTACATGGCTCCCGAGCGCTTCTCCAGCCAGCCCTATGACGGCCGCTCCGACGTCTACAGCCTCGGGATCACGTTGTACCAGATGCTTTCCGGGCGCCTCCCCTTCATGACGGCTCACGGCGACCCCCTGGCCATGGCGATGATGCAGCGCAACGACGAGCCGCCGTCGCTCGCAGGCCTCGATCCGCCGGTGCCCGCCGAGATGGAGGAAGTGGTCCTCCAGGCCCTCCGCAAGGATCCAGCTGCGCGGCCGCCTGCCGAGGACCTGGCGCGCCTGATCGCCCAGGCCGCTGGCTATCCAACGCGTGCCGTACTTCCTCCCGTGGTTCGCCCCGTCTGACCGCCCCGAAGATAGTGCCGGCTTTCGTTGGCCCGTGTTTCCCGGACTCACGTTCCGTCGTCCGCTTGGGCCCGACGGATCGGACGACGGTCGTGTTTGACCCCAAACCCGGGAGGACTCTAGAATCTTCTCTTCTGTGCGCCATGATTTTTCCGCATAACGGACGGTCGGTAACACGATGACGCCAGCCGAGAAATGGGTGGCCGAGGTCGAGGCGCTGGTGAAGCCCGCCCGGGTGGCATGGTGCGACGGCTCCGCCTCCGAGAACGCCCGCCTCGTCGAGGGCATGCTCACCGACGGGACCCTCCACCGCCTCCATGCCGGGGAGGCTCCCGGCTCCACCCTGCATCGCAGCCATCCCTCGGACGTGGCGCGCACCGAGCACCTCACCTTCATCGCGAGCCGCGAGAAGGGCGGCGCGGGACCGACCAACAACTGGATGTCCCCCGGGGACGCCAGGGCGAAGGTGGGTCCGCTCTTCGACGGCGCCATGAAGGGCCGCACGATGTACGTGGTCCCCTACGTGATGGGCCCGCTCGGATCGCCCTTCAGCAAGGCGGGGATCGAGGTCACGGACAGCCCCTACGTGGTGGCGAACATGCGGATCATGACCCGCATGGGGCAGGCCGCCCTCGACCAGCTGGGATCGTCCGAGGAGTTCGTGCCGGGTCTCCACGCCCTGGGCGATCTCTCACCCGACCGCCGCTACATCGTGCACTTTCCCGAGGAGCGGCTCATCTGGAGCGTAGGCTCGGGCTACGGGGGCAATGCTCTTCTCGGCAAGAAGTGCTTCGCCCTGCGCATCGCCTCGACGATGGCACGCGACCAGGGCTGGATGGCCGAGCACATGCTGATCCTCGAGCTCGAGCTGCCGGGCGGCGAGCGGCACTACGTGGCCGCGGCCTTTCCCTCCGCGTGCGGGAAGACCAACCTCGCCATGCTCGTGTCGCCGTTCGAGGCGCAAGGCTACAAGGTCCGCACCGTGGGCGACGACATCGCGTGGCTTCGTCCCGGTGAGGACGGGCGTCTCTGGGCCGTCAACCCCGAGGCGGGCTTCTTCGGCGTGGTGCCGGGCACCGGCCCCGAAACGAACCCGAACGCGATGGCCACGATCGGCCGCGACACGATCTTCACCAACGTGGCCGTGACCCCCGACGGCATCCCGTGGTGGGAGGGCAAGGACAAGAACCCGCCCAAGGACCTCCTCGATTGGCAGGGACGCAAATGGGACGGCACAGGCAAGGCCGCCCATCCCAACTCGCGGTTCACCGTGGCCGCCCGCCAGTGCCCCAGCATGTCGCCCCGGTGGGAAGACCCAGAGGGCGTACCCCTCACCGCCATCGTCTTCGGCGGGCGACGGGCCAAGCTCAACCCACTCGTAATGCAGAGCCGCGATTGGGCGCACGGCGTCTTCCTGGGCGCGACCATGGGCTCCGAGACCACCGCCGCCGCCACGGGGCAGGTGGGGGTGGTGCGCCGCGATCCCATGGCGATGCTGCCCTTCTGCGGCTACAACATGGGCGACTACTTCGGCCACTGGCTGCGCGTCGGCGCAGGCCTCACCCGGCCGCCCGCCGTCTTCCACGTGAACTGGTTTCGTACGAACGCCGAGGGCCGCTTCGTCTGGCCGGGCTTCGGGCAGAACCTCCGTGTGCTTCTGTGGATGATCGACCGCGTGAAGGGGAAGGCCTCGGGCCAGGAGACCCCGCTGGGCGTCGTGCCCGGGCCCAACGACCTCAACTGGGACGGCCTCGATCTCGCCTGGGCCGACAGGGAGTTGCTCCTTCGGGTGGACCGATCCGAATGGGCGGCGGAGGTCCCCGAGATCCGCGCCTTCTTCGACAAGTTCGGCTCCAGCCTGCCCCCGTCGCTCGAGGGGTCGCTGGGCGCGCTCAGCGAAGAGCTCGCCACCACGGCCGTCTAGACGGGTCCGACCGTGGCGCTAGCCTCGGCCGAAGCGACGCGGATCTTGAGCCTCTATCGGCGCCTGATTCTCCTCGGCAAGGTGCGTCTCCCGTTCGCCGAGGCCCGCAAGCTCGTGGGGCCGGACTGCGCCTACCACCTCTACTTCCGCCACGCCCCGGCTCCTCGGCGGCCGAGAAAACGCCGGCGCGGGTGAGCGCGTTCGCCCCGGGTGTGCGCTCCTCTCTCGGAAGCGCAGCCCAGGTATACTCGCGCCGCGTCTCGTCCGAGGAGGTCCTGCCGTGAGTCGCTCCGCGATCTTTCTGGCCGGCGCCCTTTTGTTGGCCGACACCGTCGCCGGCCAGACTCCGGCACCGAAGGCCCCGACCATGGCGGAGGTTCTCGCGGCCTCGAAGCCCACGGATTGGCGGCCCCTCGATCCGGAGAACACGTTGTACCTCGAGCTGGCCTCGGGGCGGGTGGTGATCGAGCTGGCGCCGAGCTTCGCCCCCCGTCACGCGGCCAACGTCAAGGCCCTGGTCCGCGAGGGGTACTTCGACGGCCTCGCCATCGTGCGCACGCAGGACAACTACGTCGTGCAATGGGGCGATCCCGACGCGGCCGATGCCGCGAAGCAGCGCAAGATCGCCCACGCGCAACGGACGCTGCCCGCCGAGTTCACCGTGCCCATTCCCCCAGGCCTGCCTTTCACGCGCCTGCCCGACGTGGACGGCTACGCACCGGAGGTCGGGTTCTCGGGCGGATTTCCCGCGGCCCGCGATCCCCGGACGGGCCGAGCCTGGCTGGCCCACTGCTACGGCATGGTCGGGGTGGGACGCGACAACGAAGCCGATTCCGGCGGCGGGCCCGAGCTCTACGCGGTGATCGGCCACGCTCCCCGCCATCTCGACCGCAACGTGACGCTCCTCGGGCGCGTGATATCGGGTATCGAGCGGCTCTCGACCCTGCCCCGCGGCACCGCGGCCATGGGGTTCTACGAGAAAGCCGACGAGCGGGTGCCCATCCGCGCGATCCGCGTGGCCGCCGACGTTCCCCTGAAGGAGCGCGCGTTCCTCGAGGTGATCCGTACGGACACCCCGACCTTCGCCGCTCTCGTCGAGTCGAGGCGCAACCGTCGCGACGAGTGGTTCAAGTTCGCGGTGGGACACGTGGAGCTCTGCAACGTACCGATACCGGTGCGCCCCCTCGGAGGAGGCCAATGAACACTCGTGCTCTTCTGCCGCTACTGCTTCTCAACGCCGCGGTCCCGAGCTTCGCCGACGAGCCGAAAGCGCCCACCCTGGCCCTGGGGGCGAAGGCTCCCGATTTCGACCTCCCCGGAGTGGACGGGAGGAATCACGCCCTGGCCGAGTACGCCTCGTCGCCCGTGCTCGTCGTGCTCTTCACCTGCAATCATTGCCCGACCGCGCAGTACTACGAGGAGCGCATCAAGCAGATCGCCGCCGACTATGGCCCCAAGGGCGTCGCCCTCGTCGCGATCTCGCCCAACGATCCCGAGTCGGTGCGCCCCGACGAGATGGGCTGGACCGACCTCGGGGACAGCCTGGAGGAGATGAAGATCCGCGCCCGCGACCGCGGCTTCAACTTCCCCTACCTCTTTGCGGGGGCGGAAGCCGAGGCCGTTTCCCTCGCCTACGGGCCCGTCGCCACCCCCCACGCGTTCGTCTTCGACCGCGAGCGGAAGCTCCGCTACGTCGGGCGCATCGACGACGCGGAGCGCGAGCGCTTCGTGCGCCGGCGCGACCTGCGCGAGGCGCTCGACGCTCTTCTGGCCGGGCGCGAGGTGTCGGCTCCCGCCTCCACGAAGTCCTTCGGCTGCTCGGTCAAGTGGTCCGACAAGAAGGCGGGCACGAACGAGTACTGGGCGAAGCTCGCCAAGGAGCCGGTGACGGTCGAGCTCGCCGACGCGTCGGCCCTGCAGCAGCTCCGCATCAACCGCACCAAGGAGGGCAAGTTTCGCCTCGTGAACTTCTGGGCCACGTGGTGCGGCCCCTGCCTCACCGAGTTTCCCGAGCTCATGGCCATGCACCGCATGTACCGCCTGCGCGATTTCGAGGTGGTGACGGTGGCCGCCAACTACCCCGACGAGAAGGACGACGTGCTCAAGTGGCTCCAGAAGAACCAGGCGGTCACCAAGAACCTGGTCTTCGCCGACACCGACAAGTACGGGCTCATGGAGGCGTTCGAGCCGAGCTGGACGGGGGCGGTGCCCTTCACCGTCCTCATCGACCCCGCGGGCGAGGTCGTCTACAAGAAGGAAGGTTCGATCGACGCGCTCGAGCTGAAGCGCACGATCGTGAAGACCTTGAACGCCCGCAAGCCCTGGTGAGGGGCTAGGCGGCCTCGACTCCCGACGAGATGCTCGAGAGCGCGTCTAGGATGGCCTCGACCTGCTGGGGCCGCTGGGCGGGGTCCTTGGCCAGGCAGCGCAGGATGAGGGCCTCGAGATCGGCGGGGATCCGCGGGTTGAGGCTCCGCGGCCGGGGGGGCGGTGACTGGATGTGCCCCATCACGATCTTCATGATGGAGTCGCCCGTGAAGGGCAGCTTGCCCGTGAAGGTCTCGAAGAGCACCACCCCGAGGGAGTAGATGTCGGAGCGGAAGTCCGCGGGCTGGCCCTGCGCCTGCTCGGGGGGCATGTAGTCGGGGGTGCCCATCACCGTGCCCGCGGAGGTGAGCCCCGAGTCGGGAGCAGCGGCCGCCGCCGAGTCCTTCACGGTCTGCGCGCGCGCGATGCCGAAGTCCATGATCTTGACGTCGCCGCTCTCGGGCAGGATCAACATGTTCTGGGGCTTGACGTCGCGGTGCACGACCCCCTTCTCGTGAGCGGCCTCGAGGCCCATGCACATCTGCTTGGCCACGGACAGGCCCACGCCCAGGGGAAGGGCACCCTTGCTCTTGATCAGGTCCTTGAGGGTGACCCCCTCGATGTATTCCATCGAGATGTAGGACACGCCGTCCGACTCGGCGAAATCGTGGGTGCGGAGCACGTTCCGGTGCGTGATCTTGCGCGCGAGCTTGGTCTCGGTCTTGAAGCGGCTCAGGATGCTGGGGTCGTCCTTCAGGGCCTCGCCGCGAAGGACCTTGAGGGCCACCTCCTCGTCGAGCTGGCGGTCGCGGGCGAGGTAGACGACTCCCATTCCTCCCTTGCCCACGATGCCCTCGATCTCGTAGCGGTTCGCGAAGACGCTGCCCTTCTCGAGCTTGCCGCCGGAGCCCGTGGGAAGGGTGGTCGCGTTCAGGTTGGCGGTGGCGCCTCCGGTGGAGTCGCTGCCCGCCCCTTTCTTCATGAGGGTCATGCCCTCGCGGAGGAACCCGATCATCTGGTCCCTCTCGCGGAGGTCGGCGAGGAGGTTGTTGAAGGTGCGGGCGAGGGTGCCGATCTCGTCCTTCGTGTTCACGGCCACGGCTCCGGAGAAGGATCCGTCGCGGGCCCGCTCCACGAGATCCACGAGGGTGCGCACGGGCCCCGTGATCTGGCGGGAGGCGAAGTAGGCCACCCCGAGGCCGAGGGCCATCACCACCAGGGACACGAGCACCAGGCTGTTGCGGAACTGGCGGAAGGACGCGGTCTCCTGGGCCACGCTGCGCAGGGCCACCACCGATCCCACGAGCTCGCCCGAGGCCGCCTTCATGGGCATCTGCACGCCGATGTGATGGTCGCCCGCGAGGTCGAGGGTGAAGGTCTTGCCGTCGCCTCCGCTCGCGAATCGCGGATCGCTGAGAGACGCACGGAAGGCATCCTCGCTGACCCCGAGGGACGACACGGAGAGCTGGGGAGGCTGGCCCGTTGCGTGGGTCAGGAACGCGATGTCACTACGCGACAGCTTCTGCAGCTGCTTGGCCAGGGCGTCGTTGATGCCGTAGCCCGCCACGAGCACCCCCACCAGGTTGCCGCCGATGGACACGGGCACGGAGACGGCGTGGAAGAGGCGATCGCCCTGCCGCCAGATCGTGGAGGACTCTTCGCCGTCCAGGGGCTTCATGACGATGGAGGCCTTCGAGAGGTCCTCGCCCTGGCCCCCGGGCTTGTCGCTCCTCGCCAGCACCACCCCGTTGGGCCCCGTGGCCATGATGAAGTCCGCGCTCACGTCGGCGTTGCGCTCCACCAGCGTGTCGAAGAGCGAGCCGGCCGCCCCCGGCTCGTCCACCGCGAGCTGGATCAGGGCCTTGAAGCCGGGATCGTTGCCCAGGGCTCGGATCCCGAGCTTGAGCTTGTTGAAGCGGTCGGCTTGGAAAGTCTCCCAGAGATTCTTGGTCTCGCCGAGCCCCTTCTCGATGTTCTCCTGGGCCAGGCGCTCGGCCTGGAAGGTGGTGAAGCCCAGGCTCGCGAGGACGAGGGCCACCACGAGGAGGCTCGTGAAGAGGAGGATCTTCTGGGTCAGTCCCATGCGCGATTCCCCCTAGTACTTCTCGTCGCCGCCGTAGTCCTTCCCGTCTTTCTTCTTGTGGGGCAGGCGCTTGTAGCTCGAGGCGTCGAGCACGAGCTTGGCCCCCACTTCACCGGTGGCGGGGACCGTGACCTGGGCCGAGGCTTCCTGTCCGGCCCGCTCGTGCCAGGCCTTCAGGGTGTAGCGGCCGGCGGGAACGTCGGCGATGGCGAACGACCCGTCGGACTCGGCCTTGACGTAGTAGGGGTTGTCGCGCACCACCACCACAGCGCTCATCTGCGGGTGGATGTTGCAGTAGACGCGAACGATACCGGGGTTCTGGAAGACCCACTGCCCGCTCTTCGGCCGCTTGTAGAGCTCGAGGTCGAAGCGGTTCTCCCCGGAGACCGAGAACACGTTGTGGAAGAGCGCGTCTTCGTTCGGAAAGTCCACGGCGCCGCCGACCCCGATCACGACCACCCGAGGCGTGAACGACTTGCCCCTCATGGTCATGGTGGCCTGGCTCGCGCGCGGCTTGGCCTTGACCCCGTCCAGGTAGACCACCGCGTCGGTGAGGTCGGTGCTCTTCTTGCCGCTCTTCTCGACCAGCTCCAGCTGCCCCTTGACGGTTCCCGCCGCGACGGGAACGGCGAGGACCGAGGCCAGGAGACACGCGACGCACCGCCAGGCGGCACTTCCCCTCATCAGAAGCGCAAAGTCTAGCACGCGGTCCGCCCTATAATGCGCGCGCCCATGCCCGCTCTCTCGCCGCTGTTGCTCGCCGCAACCCTAGCCATCGACGGCGCGGGCGCGCTCCGCCACGCCTCCCAGCTCGCGGCCCTGGGGCCCCATCCCGTGGGTTCGCCGCGCAGCCGATTCGCCGCCGAGTACGTGGCCGCCCAGTTCCGTCAGGCCGGGCTTGAGGAGGTGCGCTTCCAGGAAGTCCAGGGCAAGGACGTGCAGGGAGCCAACGTGCTCGGGGTCCTGCGCGGTCCGGGGCCCGAGCTCATCGTCCTGGCCGCCCACCACGACAGCGCGCAGGACTCGCCCGGA
>Ga0307503_10000345_pt1 | contig 10011 bp, 9 predicted proteins | sample 17_S_MG_FD_194514 | JGI IMG/M metagenome (GOLD analysis project Ga0307503, IMG submission 194514) | Soil microbial communities from Populus trichocarpa stands in riparian zone in the Pacific Northwest, United States - 17_S | ecosystem: Environmental > Terrestrial > Soil > Riparian zone > Trees... | reverse complement strand
CGCCGCCGGCCGGAGCCTGACGGCGAGGCTTTGGTCCTTCCGGGCCAAAGCCGGCCGCGCAGAATCCGGCTGCGGGCGGCAGGCTTATCGCTGCGCCGATGAATGGCTGAGCCAGTCGTCAAAACGGGTCACGCCGATCCGCGCCTTGCCGAGGGGCGTGAGCGATCGATCGTCAAGCTCGGTGCCGAAGTAGCGAGCGTGGGTGTCGGCGATGACAGTGCGCGGATCCTGCTTGGCGCGGAGAAAGCGCCGGACGAGCTCGTCGAGTGGCACCTTTTCCGGTCCGGCGATCTCGATGGTGCCGTTGACCGGCGCGCCGAGCGTGGCGTCGGCCATGGCGTCGGCCACGTCGTCGGACATGATCGGCTGCAGCAGGGCGGGCGACAGGCGAACCGTTTGCCCGACGGTGCCCGACTGCGCGATGCCGCTGACGAATTCGAAGAACTGGGTGGAGCGCACGATGGTGTATGGAATCCCGGATGCCTTGATCAGGCGCTCCTGGGCCATCTTGGCGCGCAGGTAGCCGCTGTCGGGAAGCCGGTCGCTGCCGACGACCGACAGCGCAACGTGATGTTTTACGTCGGCGGCGGCTTCGGCAGCGAGCAGGTTGCGCCCCGACGTCTCGAAGAACTTCAGCACGGCGTCGTCCTCGAATGACGGGGAGTTCGCCAGGTCGACGACGATCTGCGTCCCTGCCAGCGCTTCCGCCAGGCCCTCGCCGGTGATGGTGTTGACGCCCGAGGCGGGCGACGCTGCCACGACCTCATGGCCCTTCTGACGCAACCTGGCCACCAGCTTCGTTCCGATGAGGCCGGTGCCTCCAATGACGACGATCTTCATATCTGCTCTCCATTCGTTGTCGTTGACGTCGGTGTGAATGGACAGTGCCCGCAACCTGGCCGAAAGACCTTGCGGCACCCTTGCATTGCTGTTGTCCCGGCCTTGGAAATCTGTCCAAAAGGGCGGCGATCCCCCGCTGTCCTGGCGGCGGACGGTCACGCGGCCGCCGACGACCCCGTGTGCTATCAATGGCTTGCCCGAGCCGCCGGTGCCGGGGGAGGGGGCGATCCGACCTTCGTCGGCGCTCGCGGCACGCCCGACATCTGCGCCCGGGGGTCATGGAGCGCTGAAGTGCATTTTGTGTTCGGAGACTGCGTGCTTGACCCGGACCGGCGGGAGCTCACCCGGCGGTCCGAGGTTGTTTCGGTTGGGCCGAAAGTCTTCGACCTGCTGGTCCACCTGGTGCGCAACCGCGAACGCGTCGTCAGCAAGGACGATCTGCTGCAGGCGGTGTGGGATGGACGGATCGTCTCCGAATCGACCCTGACCAGTCACATCAACGCGGTCCGCAAGGCGATCGGCGACAGCGGCGAGGAGCAGCGCCTGATCCGCACGCTCGCCCGCAAAGGCTTCCGGTTCATCGGCGCCGTCGAGGAAACTCAATCATCGGATGAGGTCAAGTCGCCGCCGATCGGTTTTGCCAAACCCGACGCAACATCCGCGCAGGCGCTTGCCCTTCCCGACAAGCCCTCGATTGCCGTGCTGCCGTTTCTGAATCTGAGCGGCGACCCCGAGCAGGAATACTTCGCCGACGGCGTGGTGGAGGACATCATCTCGGCGCTCTCGCACATTCGCTGGCTGTTCGTCATCGCGCGCAACTCCAGCTTCACCTACAAGGGCCGGGCGGTCGATGTGAAGCAGGTCGGTCGCGATCTGGGCGTGCGTTACGTGCTGGAAGGCAGCGTGCGCAATGCAGCGAACCGGGTGCGCATCACCGGGCAGCTCATCGACGCCACCACCGCGGCGCATCTGTGGGCGGATCGTTTCGAAGGCACGCTCGACGATATTTTCGCGCTGCAGGATCAGATCACCGCGAGCGTCGTCGGCGCGATCGCGCCGCAGCTCGAGCGGGCGGAGATCGAGCGAGCGAAGCGCAAGCCGACCGAGAGCCTCGACGCCTACGACTACTATCTGCGCGGCAGGACGCACCTGAATCAGGGCACCCGGGAGGCAATCGGCGAAGGGCTGCCGTTGTTCTACAAGGCGATCGAGCTCGATCCGGATTTCGCCTCGGCCTACGCGATGGCCGCCTGGTGCCATGTCTGGCGCAAGGTCAATGGCTGGATGACCGACCGCACGCAGGAGATCGCGGAAGGCATGCGCCTCGCCCGCCGGGCCGTCGATCTCGGCAAGGACGACGCGGTCGCCCTCACCCGAGGCGGCCATGCCCTCGCGCATTTCGGCAGCGATCTCGACGACAGCGTGGCATTCGTCGACCGGGCGTTGGCGCTCGATCCGAACTTGGCGGCGGCCTGGTTCCTCGGCGGATTCCTGCGCACCGAGCGCGGCGATCCTGATCAGGCCATCGAGTTTTTCACGCGCGCCATGCGCTTCAGTCCGCTCGACCCGGAGATGTTTCGTATGCAGGCCGGGATGGCGCTGGCGCATTTGTTGGCGGGGCGCTTTGAAAGCGCGTCGTCCTGGGCGGAGAAGGCATACCGGGATTTGCCGAGCTTCCTGCTGGTGGTTGCCATCATCGCGGCGAGCCACGCGCTGGCCGGCCGGATGGACGACGCGAAGCGCGCGATGCAACACGTGCGCCGGCTCGATCCCGCGCTGCGCATTTCCAATCTCAACGATTGGCTTCCGATCCGCCGGCCGGAGCATCTCGCGATGCTTGCGGAGGGCCTGCGAAAAGCAGGGCTGCCCGAATGACCGCCGGCTGATGTCCGCCATACCCGCTGACGAACCCCTGCCAATTCGCTATCATGCGGTGCGCGCGCCCTCCTTGTAGGGGTCCCGATGCGATCCGATCAATTGCAACGCCGCGAGTTCATATCGCTCCTCGGCGGCGCCGCAGCTTCGTGGCCGCTTGCGGCACGCGCGCAGTCGCCTCGAAAAGTGCCCAGGATCGGCGTTCTGCTTCCCGGCACGGCCGCGTCATTTGCGCTTCGCACCAAGGCGTTCCTCGAAGGGCTGCGTGACCTTGGCTACGTCGACGGGCAGACGATCGCGATTGAATGGAGATGGGGGCAGGACCGAGTCGAGGGGCTGCCGGAGCTTGCCGCCGATCTTGTGGCGCGCAATGTCGACGTCCTTGTCACAGGGGGAACGCCGGCGGCCAAGGCGCTCAAGAACGCGACCGGAATGATACCGATTGTCATGGCAATCATCGGTGATCCGGTCGCTGCTGGTCTTGTGGCGAGTCTTGCGCGGCCAGGTGGGAATGCCACCGGCTTCAGCATCGTTGCGCCCGAGTTGAGCGGGAAGCGACTTGAGTTGCTCAAGGAAATCGTCCCCGAGATATCCCCGGTGGCGGTGATGCTGAATACCAGGAATCCACAGTCGCAATTCGAATTGAACGAGATGCAGGCCGCGGCGCGGGCGATGGGGCTGCAGCTTCACCCGGTCCAGGTTTCACCCGAGGATACGTTGGAGCAGGCATTTGCAGCAATGAGTGCAGCGTCCGTTCGGGCGCTGGTCATTCTCACGGACCCCATTTTTTTCAGCCAGAGAAAGAGCATCGTGGACCTTGCCACCCGGAGCCGGCTGCCGGCGATGTATTTTTTCCAGGAGTTTGCAGAAGGAGGAGGCCTCGTGAGTTATGGTCCGAGCGACACTGATCTCTATCGGCGATCCGCGACTTATGTGGATAGAATTCTCCACGGCGCCAAACCGGGCGAGTTGCCGATACAGCAACCGACCAAGTTCGATCTGGTCATCAATCTCAAGGCCGCCAATGCGCTCGGCCTCAACATTTCACCGCTGTTGCTCGCGCGCGCCGACAAGGTGATCGAATAGGACTGCGGTTTGCTGCAGTGCATGAGTCCGGAATGGGCACATCGCCATTTCGCGGCAAGCTTGTGAATAAAAAGCCAAAGTAGAAATGCCATTTCTTCGGCGCTGGCGGATTCTCACGCCCACGACCCGCAGCCTCCTCGAAAATAAAATTGCAATCAAAAACCTCGCCTACATGAAGACGGTCCCCAAATCTCAATTTCTTCAAGCAATCAAGCTGGTGGGCAATCAGATTTAAAGCGCCGTTGAAGTTCGGAACAGAACGGAAACATAAGAGAGAAAAAAGCGTCGGGCGGGGGAACCAATCGAGCCGTCGGCCGTTGTGCGCAAGGTTGGAGGTATCCCCATCATGTCGACGGCCGATCCTGGCACGTCGTGCGGTGCATGGGGCCGTGCGCATGGGGGATGTGATGACCCGAATCCTCAACGATTTTCTGCTGTTTGCATGCGCGACCTTGTTCGTGACGGGGATCGTGCTCGCGGCAGCAAAGCTGCTCATCTAACTCCTGACCGAAAATCTCTGCTTATCTGAGCCATGTCGATGAGCCATGGTGCGATCGGTGCCGCGCACGCGCGCGTCGGGCGCGCCGGAGAAAAATTTCCCGTTCTTGGAATAAGTGTCCGTTCTCGTTTCGTGGCAGACGCCCAAGCCTGTAGACGGCCCAGGTGATTGCGAACGCGAAGCCAAGCGCGCGCATGTCCGTCGCGGGCAAGTCCTTCGCGCGCATCGGCCGGCGCAAGATCGCGCCTTGTTGCCGTTTCGTCACACGTCGCGCCGAAACCTGCAGAAGCACACCTTCACCTTCTGCCGTTGCGTCCGCGATGCTATGGATTGAGCGCGAGGTGTCGTTTCGTGCTGGAGCTGCGCAAATTTAGAAGCCGCATGCGGCCATGGATCGCCATGGTGGCCGCGTAATCTTTCCAACCGGGCTGAGGTTGACGCGCTCCACGCGCAATGGGCCGCAGCAGAGGCCAGAATCGCAGGGCCTCCAGAGGCAAAGCCTTACAACAAGCTCTACGAATTCTTTGCCCAGGGCATCGACGGGAATTATTTTCGCGTGTTTTATGACTTTGCTTGGGAGGAGAAGTGAGACGCGCGACTATAAGCGCAACGGGACGACCACGCTCTTTGCGGCGCTCACGCACTTAATCTCGCTACTTCCCGCTCACATTCGTTCGCCGGGCAATTGGCTGGCTTGCTTCACCCAAGCGGCGAGCTGAGCTTCGTCGAGCGCGTCGTCTTCGTGGATGTCGAGGTAGCGCACGTCCTTGTGCTTGGACGCCGCCGGCGGGAGAGGACGCAGTGACGTGCCGCGGAAGAAAGCCACTTTGACGTACCTCGTGAAGCAATGAAAGCTCAGCAACCAGCCCTGGCCGTCGATGCCATAGAAGGGCGAGTTCCATTTGACGGCCTTGCGCACGCCGGGGACGGTGCGCACGATGAGCGCGTCGAGGCGGCGCCCGACGTCGCGTTTCCAGCCCGGCATGGCCGCGATGTAGGCCTGCACGGGGGCGTCGCCGTCGGCCTTCGCGATCTGAGGGTTGCCGCCTGCGAGGAGGGCCGGCTTTGCGACCTTGCGGGACCACGACTTCGGTTCCGTCTTGCGCGGTTTGGCCGCCTTCGCAGCGACCCGTTTGGCCGCGGCCTTCTTTGCGACCTTCGTTGACTTGATGGACGTCTTGTTGGCCATTGCGTTCACCCGCAGATGTGCACCAGTCCGGGCAGCAGATCAGGCAGCCTCCGCGACAATGATAGGCTGATAGAATCCGGTATTGCTGGACGGTAGAACACAAACCTCTTGGAGGCCCGCTTGATTTGCCAACCGCGCTATCTCCTCTGGTGTCACGGCCCGATACTTGCCTGCAAAATGATGGACGATCCAGCCGTCGACCGTTTCTTGCGTCACGTACAGATGAACAACGTAGCGGCGTTCATCAATCCAATCCCAAACCTGGAAGACGATCCGTCGCTGTCCGTTGTCGCTATAGAAGACGGGCGGCATGCATGTATGCCTTTCTTGCAGATGCCGAGCGTAATCACGAACACTGACGAGCACCTTGCCACCGGGTAGTAGGCTCGATCGCATTGCAGCGAAGGTCGCGAGAATGTCGTCATCGCTATCGAGATGTGGCAAGGCATTATCCATTGCAATGACGGCACCGTATCGACCAGTCGGTGCAGTCTTCAATGTCCGCATGTCGTCAACGCGGAAGCTACACTTGAGTCCACGTGATGCGGCCTCGCGTTGCGCTCTCGCAATTTCAACGGCAGATATATCCGAGCCCTCCACGGAGTATCCGATAGCTGCCAGTGCCAACGATTGGGTGCCTATACCGCAGGCCACATCCAGGATGAGACCGACCTCCTCAGGCGGAGGGAGGAGCTTAGCAAGTGCCGCGCCCTGTCGCCGCATGGACGCATCCCAGTCCTCGAAGATGAGGTGATAATAATCGGCCATGCTGTCATAAAACTGTTCGTTCATTTGAGTGCTAAGGGCCATTCCGAATGAAGTTGCCACATGTACACGCAACGGCCATAAACTGCGGACCGCGAGGATGCCCGGGACTAGCTAGTGCTGGTTGCGACGGGTGCCTTGATTTCGACCGCCCGCGCTGCACTCTTCAGCGAGCCACCAACCTCTTATACCCCGCGATCGCCCGCTTGAGGTCGTCGTACTCCTCGCAGCCGATGAGGCAGATGTCTTCCAAATGCGCGAGGTGCTGCTCGGCCGTGACCGGATCGCCAAGTACCAGGTGGACTTCGCCGAGATGCTCGTGGGCACTGCGATGGCGCGGATTGAGCATCAGCGCCTGCTGGTAATGTCCGATCGCCGGCCCCATCTGGCGCAGCCGCCGATAGGCATAGCCAATGTAGTTCTGGATGTCGGCGTTGCGCGGATCGCGTAACGCGGCGGATTTCAGCACCGCAATCGCACCATCCCAGTCCTCGGCGAGCACCGCTTTCTTGCCGGCGGCGAACTCGGGGTCGAGCTTCGCCCAGTCGGCATCCGGCATCGCGACCGTCATGGTACAGATCGGCCACTCTTCGAACGCGGGTTTGGCGTCTGCAGTTTGCTCCGGTCCGCCGGACCGCAACCCTATCGCGGTCTGCCGCAGCGAGGGGCTGACTGCGTAAGCGGCAACGCCAGCGACCAACGCGCCGAGGACAGCAGACACCGTCATCGTACGGATCATTCTCGTCTGCCTGTTCTTGACGATGGCCCGGCAGCGTCTCCCTCGCTGCGCACAGCCATCTTATCATTGCCGCGCCAGGAACGCCTTGGCCTCCCGCACTTCCTGCCGCTCGGCATCAGCGTTCTTGGCGAGGTTTACGAGCTTGCCGAAATACTCGGCCGCCTGCGCACGGTTGCCCACCGCGTCGGAGGCGCGCGCGGCGCCGAAGAAAGCGCGGTAGCGGTTGGGTGTGTGCTTGAGCGCGGTCTCATATTCCTTCAGCGCCGCCGCGGGCTGGCCGACGTCCAGCAGCAGCTCGGCCAGCATCTCGCGCAGCGGATAGAGGCGGTTTTCCATGATCACGTTCTTGATGCTGCCGTCCTCGCCATCCGCGGCCGCACGCATGAACCGCACCGCCTGGTCGCGCGCGTCTTCCTTCGCCGCGATCCAGGCGGAAATAGCCAGCATCTGCTCCTCGGTGCGATCGGCCCAGTAGGACTGGTCGGCGCGTTGCAGCACCGTGCGCAGCGCCTTCATCTCCTCGATCTCCGCCTTGGCGCCGGCGAGGTTGCCCGAGCGCGCCATGCCGAGGCCCCGGGTGAACCGATAGAGCGAATCTGCGATCGGTACCCCCGTGGGATTCATCGGCATCGCCGCAGCGCCTTGCCAATCGCCGCGGTCGAGCAGATAGCGCGTCTCCATCAGCGCCTTCGCCACGAAGTTGCCGAAGCCGCTCGGACGATCGCCGCGCGGCGTCGTTGCAATCGCCTTGTCGATCAGCGCCTTCGCCCTGACGTCCTGCGCCAGTTGCAGGTGTGCATACACGGTGAAATCGGCGGCGTGGTAGTAGTCGGGCTGGATTTCCATCGCGGATGTATTCGACGCGATCGACTCCTCCCACATCCCCACCATCGAATAGATGTGCGATGGCATGTGACGCGCGTGCGGCACCGCCGGCGCGATGCCTCCGTAGCGCTTGGCCGCTGCGATGCCGCGGTCTGCCAGCGGCGGAAAGTCGTAGGCGTGAATGATGAAGTGCGAGACGCCAGGATGCTGCGGGTTCTGCTCGAACAGTTTTTCCAGGATGGCGACCGACTTGAGCTGGTTTCCGTAGCTCATGTCGGTCTTCGAGGCCGACGCCTGCAAGGTCAGCGCATAGAAAACCTGTACCTCGTAGTCGTCGGGGTAGCGCTGCGCCATCTGCTCCATCGCGCTGTTATAGGTGCGCAGGCGCGTCGCGACGTCGGTCTTGTCATGATCGCGGTAGTAAGCGCGGATCGCGTCGATCCAGCCGCGCTCGCGATCCGTCTTCGCGCCAATCTCGCGCGCCTTCTCCAGCGCAGCCCAGGCCGCGTTGGCATTCTCGCGCGACGGCGGCCCGCCCAGCGAGTTGCCGAGCAAATCCATCGCAATGCCCCAATAGGCGATGGCGCAACCGGGATCCTGCTGGAGGACCCCCTCGAACACGCGGCGGGCGACCACGAACCAGTAGGAATGGATCATCGCGACACCGCGCTCGAACTCCGCCTGCACCTTCGGATCGCAGGAGATCGGGAAGCTCAGCGTGCCAAGCTTCTCCTCCTGCTGCTGGGCGAAGGCGCCGGAGGCGAGCGCCGCCGTGATTAGGCCTGCGGCGCACAGCGTCCGTCGAGATTGCCTCTTCATCGCGCGCTCCTTCGGCTGGCCGATAAGGGCCGTAATGGCAGGCTGAAGCTGCGTTGACGACCCTCGATCAAAACGGGTGTGGCAGCATGGCTGCCACGCCCGTCAGTTCAAATCAGAACCCCGCTGAACAAGATGGGCTGGTCATCGCCGTCATTCCGGGGCGCGCCCCAAAGCGTGTTCACGCGCGTCTTCGACGCGCTATGGGCGCGAGCCCGGAATCCATAAGCCCAGGCCGTGGTTATGGATTCCGGGCCCGGCGCTTACGCGCCGTCCCGGAATGACGACCACGCTGGATGTGAGCGGTTTCATCGAATCGATGGGCTAGAAGGGGTAACCCTCAAGCCTCGGCGTGTTGGGCTTCCACTCATGCAGCTTGCCGTAATCATCGCCAATCGGCATCTTGACCTTCGGCAGACTCTGTTGGTCGAGGACTTCGTCCTCCGAGATCACCTTATTGATGAAGAGCAGGTAGGCCGTCAGCGAATAGACCTCATCGGGGTTTAGAGTCCCCTCATTCCCGGCAGGCATGCCGCGATTGATGTAATCCCACACCGTCGTCGCAAACGGCGAGCGCAGTGGCAGGATGCGCTCCCGTTTCCAGATGGGAACATCGTGGCCTTTTTTCGATTGCAACTCGGGCGCCATCCCCCCTAGGCCCGCTGGGCCATGGCAGGCGATGCACCCCTTCTGCTCAAAGACCTGTGCGCCCTCCTTGGCGGTGCCGCGGCCGGGAGGGAGTTCCTCTCCCGTAGGACCGATCGAGATATCCATGCGGCGGATTTCTTCCGCGGTCGGAGTGCGTCCTACGCCATAGGTGGGCGACTGCGCGAACGCGGGGCTCCCCAGGACCAGCAGAATCGCGACAAGCCTAAGCGAGCCCATTGGTCACGCTCCCGTCCTTGGCGATCTTCCAGGGCATGACGCTGTTGTCGAGCCCGGGCACTCGGTAATTCCGCTCCACCGGCACGTTCCACCACTGGGCGATCTGCTCTCGCAGCGCCTGCACCTGCCCGATCTCGTCGGTGGCGCGCGAAAGAATCTCGGTCGCGTTTCCATCCCAAGTCCAGGGATAGCCGAACCGGACGTGCGCCATGCGCTGTGGTGTCGTCTTGAGCTCGGCGAGGTTCCACTTCTTCCCGCCATCGGTGGATACCTCCACGGTACGAATGGCGCCCCCGCCGGACCAGGCCAGCCCGCTGATCTCGTAGAATCCGCGGCCAGGCAGCTGCTGTCCGCCGGACGGGTACGTGATGACCGACTTCGGTCCGATCTGTTCGCTGAGCGCAAGCTCTCTCGGATCCGGACGGAGATGGCCGAAGTCGTTGTAGTTCATGTAATACCGGTCGACGACCTTGATGCGCCGCAGATATTTGG
>Ga0307503_10000344_pt1 | contig 10013 bp, 8 predicted proteins | sample 17_S_MG_FD_194514 | JGI IMG/M metagenome (GOLD analysis project Ga0307503, IMG submission 194514) | Soil microbial communities from Populus trichocarpa stands in riparian zone in the Pacific Northwest, United States - 17_S | ecosystem: Environmental > Terrestrial > Soil > Riparian zone > Trees... | reverse complement strand
CGAATTGGTGCGCAACAACGAGGTGCACCCGCGCGAGCTCGTCGACCAGGCGATCGAGCGCATAGAGCAGTTCGATCCACAACTCAACGTCATGGTGCATCGCCAGTACGAGCGAGCTCGCAAGGATGCCGACGGGCCCCTTCCGGAAGGGCCGTTCCGCGGTGTGCCGTTCCTCTTCAAGGACTACCGCTGCCGGGAGGCCGGTGAGCCCTACACGATGGGCATGCGGGCGTTGCGCGACATCGACTATCGGGCATCCAGCGATGCCCCGTTGGCACTCGCGTTTCGCGCCGCCGGCCTGATCCCTCTCGGACGCACGAACACCCCCGAACTGGCATCGGTCGGAACCTGCGAGCCCGAGGCATTCGGGTCGACACACAACCCGTGGGGACTCGACTTCACGCCGGGCGGGTCGTCGGGTGGGTCGGCCGCCGCAGTCGCGGCACGGCTCGTCCCCGCCGCACACGCCAACGACATCTCGGGCTCCATCCGCATTCCCGCGGCACACTGCGGCCTCGTCGGTCTCAAGCCATCCAATGGACGGGTCATCGCCAGCATCGCCGCCGACGCTCGCACGCGCATGAACTCCGAAGGGGTCGTGTCCCGCACGGTGCGCGATACGGCTGGGCTGCTCGACTCGATCTCGGTGCCCGGATCGGGGCCGCTGCTGCCGTTCGTCGGTCAGGCCTGCCCATCCTTGCGGGTCGGGTTGTGCACGCAGGCGTTCGGTGGCGGATCGGTCGATCCCGACAACGCCCTCGCCGCCGAGCACTGCGCCTCACTGCTCGAGAGGCTCGGCTGCGGCGTCGAGATCTCCTCGCCATCGGCTCTGTCCGACCCGGCGCTGTGGCAAGCAGCGGCAACGCTGTTGTCGGTCAACGTCGCCACTGAGGTCGAGACGTGGTCGACGAAGCTCGGCCGCCCGCTGGGAGAGGGCGACCTCGAGGTGATGACATGGCGCGCGGTGCAGGCCGGGCGCGCCGTCACCGGTGTCGAGCTCTTGGCCGCACAGAGCCTGTTGTTGGAGCACACCGAACAGGCCGAGACGTGGTGGGAGCACTTCGACCTCCTCGTCACACCCACCACCGGCGGTCCCCCGACCCTGCTGGGCGAGTACGCGAAGGGCTACTCGTCGGGACGGGGCAGCGTCTTCACGCGGCCGTTCAACATCACCGGTCAGCCGGCGATCAGCGTGCCCTTGGGCTGGCCCGCCGACGGCCTGCCGCGTGGTGTCCAGATCATCGCGCCGATCGGTCGCGACGACACCTTGATCGCCGTCGCTGCCGCCCTCGAGACCGTCGAGCCGTGGGCACATCGTCGGGCTACGGTGAGCGCATGATCGTTGCCGTGGTGAATTTTGCCCTACCGGCTCCGCTGACGACCGAGGAAGCGCGAGCCATGTTCGAGGCCAGCGCGCCCAACTACCAGAACGTCGACGGCCTTCGTCGCAAGCACTTCCTGCTGGCAGACGACGGGCGCAGTGCCGGTGGTGTCTACCTGTGGGACAGCCGCGAGCAGGCCGAAGCGCTGTACGACGAGACGTGGCGCACGCGTGTTGCGGCCCGCTACGGCTCCGAGCCGCAGGTGACCTACTACGAGAGCCCAGTGACGGTAGACGCGCTCTCAATCACCGTCGGCTGAGAGGCGTTAGTCACCGCAGGCCCCGTAGCGGGGCCCCCGGGTACAAACGAACGTCATTGCGGGACCTCCTCGTCGGGCAGTCGGTGGTGGTAGGCGCGCCATTCGATCAGCAACCCGTACCTCATCGTCCAGAACTCCGCGGCCCGGCTGCGCACCAGTCGGCCGTCGTCGGTGCGATAGCTCGACTCCCATTCGACACAGATGGTGTCGCCCTCAGCGGCGCGCAGCGTCTTGCGGAGTTGATAGTCGGCGCGAATCTTGGTGCCGAAGCCGAGGCGTTGTGTGTGGAACTCGCGAGCCGCATCCAGCCCTTCGGCGACCTTGATGCCATTCCAGTAGATGACGATGTCGGGATGCAGCAACGGCATGATCCGAGACAGGTCCTGGCTGCGATACGCAGCTTCGGCGGCGGCGACCACCTGATCAGCGGGCGTCGGCGGCGTGAGACCGACCAGGCGGCGAGCAAGGTCGAAACCGTGCGAGCGCGCCAGCGGATCAATCGGAACTCCGATCATTCCGACCGCTCGTGCGCCCTCGATGCAATACGGCGTGTCGTCGAGGAACACGATCTCCTCGGGCGGCAGACCGAAGTCGGCCGCAGCCTTCAAGTAGGGCCCTGGCGCCGGCTTGCGCTCGCCGAACTCGGTGCAATCGACCAGGACGTCGAACCGCTCGAACTCCGGTCTCCCGGCCACCCACTCGCGTGTGGCCGATCGATAGAGGTCGTTGCTGAGAATCCCTACCGGAATGCCGGCCGCCCGCGCCTCGTCGACCAGTGCGAGGGCATCGTCGGCGAACACCCCCGAACCGAGCTCGACGCTCATCGCCCGCCAGAACGTGATGCGATCCTCGTAGCCGCCCGACTGCGCGAGCTGGTTCCAATACTCGTCGATGTCGATTTCTCCGCTGAGGCAACGCTGCCATGCTGGATCGCCGGCAGGATCGATCGCCCCGCGCCCGACGAACCGGCGGCCCGTGCGCCGCTCGAGCTCGTCGATCACGACCCAGTTCGACTCCATCAACACGTCGCCGACATCGAAGAGAAGTGCCCTGGCCATGGATCTAACGTACCTCTCGTTGCTGCCACCGTCGTAGTGCCAGCACCATGACGAGTGAGAGGACTCCGGCGAGCGCGAACGCCAGGCTGAACGGGTTGACCGTGTCGTCGAACGCCTTGTCGAAGCGTTGCCCGATGATGGCAGCGCCGGCCGTGGTGACCGTCGCGTAGACGGCCGCTGCGGTACCGGCGACGTGACCGACCGGCACCATCGCTGCCGAATTGAGATTCGGGAGCAGGACGCTGTAGCCCACCAGCACCAACGACAGCAGGATGAGGAACGGCCAGAACGACGGCGTGCCACCCGCAGCCACACTGAGGACGTACATGGCTACGGCCACCGTGGTGAACGCCGCCATCGCCCATCGGATCAACCGATCGAGACCGATTCGCTGCACGTTGCGGCCCACTGCCATCGAGGCGAGCCCCATGAGGATCGCAGTTCCACCGAACACGTACGGAAACCACGTCGTCCGATGGAAGACGTCGCCGATGATTCGCTCGGAGGTCGCCAGATACGACGAGAACGCACCGAAGATCACCACGCTGCACAACGTGTAGATCAACGCGGGGCGACTGCGGACCATCGCCATGGTCGCGATGCCGACTTGGCGAACCTGCAGCGGTTGGCGCCGCTCGACGGGCAGTGTCTCCGGCAGGCGCAGCGACCACAAGGCGATGATTGCGCCGAAGCCGGCGCAGATCAGGAACGTGCCCCGCCACGGCATCACCTCGATCAACCCGGCGCCGAGCACGGGCGCGATCACCGGCACAACGACGAACACCGCCATGGCAAAGGCCATCTCCCGGGCCATTTCGTCGGCGACGAAACGGTCGCGGATGGTCGCGACAGCGATGACACGAAGACCGGCGGCGCCGAGTCCCCACACGAACCGGGCCCACAGCATCCAGTGCAAGCTCGGTACCGCGGCGGCGCCGACTGCCCCGCCGACGAACAGCAAGCAGGTGATCACCAGGATCCAACGGCGTCCGAAGCGGTCGGCCAGCAGCCCGAACGGGATCGGGCCGACCGCCATGCCGAAGAAGAACGCGGTCACAAGCCCGGCCGTCGCTGCCGAGCCCGGTGCCAGTCCGAGGTCGGTTCGGATGCGGCCGAATGCCGGCAGGATCAGATCGATCGAGATGGCTGCCGACGCCATCGACAGGCCGGCGAACGCGCGCAACTCGTGGCGCGACGGCTGTCGGCCACTCTTGACGGCGGCGTCTGCTACTTGCAGAAGTCGTTCACCGCCCGCATGCTCACGGTCGGCCTGCTGCAGATGGACCGAGGGCGAACTGATCGAGATCGACTCCGCACACGACGTTGCCTTCGAACTCCGTGCGCGCCCGCGCCTCCCACACGTCCTCGGCGATCTCGCTGTCGCCGGGAACAAGATGGCTGAGGACCAACGTCTTGACGCCGGCGCGTGCAGCGATCCGCCCGGCGTCCTCAGGTGATGTGTGCGACTCGGTGAGGTGGTTGATGATGTTGTCGCGGTTCGGAAGCTTGGCGATCCGATTGCTGACGAAGTCGAGATCGATCACCTCGTGAACCAGGTAGTCGGCCCCTTGCGCCAAGCGCACGACGTTGTCGCACGGACCGGTGTCGCCGCTGAACACGGCCGACCCGGACGGGGTGTCAAAGCGGTACGCCAAGGCCGGGAAGACCGGTGCGTGTTGCACGAGTATTGCCGTGACCCGGACGCCGTTCTCGTCGAGCGGGTAGACCTCGACAGGCTCCATCGGTGGGGCCGCCGTGTGAATCGTCGCTCCGCTGGCTTCGACACCGAGGTCGATGTCCGGCACGTAGTCGTCGTGAGCGACACCGATCTCGTGGGTGAAGACGTTGGCGGTGACATCCTTGCGTGCCTCGTCGGCGATCCGGACGTTGATGTTGTATGCGAAGGCCTCGAACAGCTTCTGGGTCAGCACGCGGATACCGGGCGTCGGCGCATCCGGGAAGAGCACGGGCACCACCCGATCGGGTGGGAAGGCCGCAATCGGCAGTCCGGCCTCGCCGGGGCCGAACACATCGACCCGATCGGCCGGCCAGAACCCAAGCATGAGGTTGATGTAGTCGATGACGTGATCGCTGTGCAGGTGCGTGAAGAAGATCGACCGGACGGTGCTGCCGCCCTTTGGCCTGCGCTCGGGATGCATCGAGATGCCCGATCGCCAGGCCTGGCGGTGCACGCCTTCCCCGCAGTCGACGAGGTAGGCGACGTCATCGACAACGATCGCGTTCGAGTAGCCCGCTCGCGTCGATTTCGGGTTCGAGGCACCAGCGGTGCCGAGCAGGATCAGACGGTTCGCGGCGTCCGACTGCAAGGGACCGCGCGTCGGCCCCGGCACCGTCGATGGCGCGGCGCTAGCCGTCCGGCGAAGAACATCTGAGGCTTGACACATGTTCCTCGCCGGCGGCGATGCCTCCTACAGCTCGCGACCGTCGAGGTAGACGTCGCCCTTGATGCCGTCGACGGTGATGATCTGACCAGACTTGATACGTGTCGTGCCATCCACCGTTCCGACGACCGCCGGGATGTTGAACTCGCGGGCAACGATTGCGCAGTGGCTCATCACGCCGCCGACATCGGAAACAACAGCACCTGCGATCGAGAACATCGGCACCCACGGAGGCAGCGTCATCTCGCACACCATGATCTCGCCGTCTTCCAGGTCGCCGGCCTCGTCGAGCGACTTCACGACGCGGGCCACGCCGCGATAGATGCCCGGCGACCCGGCCACACCGTCGATGACGGCGGCGTCGACTTCGCCTTCAGCCGGCGGCTTGATCCCGAGCAGACGGGTGACGATGGCGTCCATGAACGGATCGACAAAATCCCCGGAGGGCGGCGGCGGTGGTGTACCGAGGGCACCTGGGGGCGACGCCTGTGCCGCGGCTTCGACCGATGCCTTGCGCTCGATGACGGTGGCGCGCTTGTCACCGCCATTCGCGAGAGCGTCGCGGACCTCGTCTTTGAACAGCAGGAACACGTCGTCGCGGCCGTCGATCACACCGTCGCGAACGAGAGCATCACCGACGGCGAGGCAGAACGTGCGCAGCAGTACGACGCCCATCTGGTCGATGTAGAACGCGTGATCCTCGGTGAGCGGAACCGCGAACCGAGCCGCATCGAAGAGCTCGTCGAACTTGGCGCGCTGATCCGGATCGTCGGCGAGCTTGGCCTGGATCTTGGCGGTGAGCTCCTCGCGGTGCTTGACGGCCCGCTCGTATTGGATCATGGGGTCGTCTTCGTCGGGCATGTTGATGTAACGAGCGATGTTGCCCAGCGGGATCGACGGATTCTCGCGCCACGGCACGTCGGCGATGTCGTAGACGGCGTCACTGCGCCAGCCGAAGTCATACAGGTAGGCGTTCAACTGGTCGAGGAACGCACGTCCCTCGTCGGTCTTGGCCAGCTTGGCGGCGAGGTCGCGGGGGTGGTTCTCGTCGAACAGCTGGTGCAGCGTGGGACTGTCGCGAACGATGCGACTGAGCCGCCACAGGCCGTGCGCGGCGTCGACCGGGCGGGTGTGGTAGCCCTGCAGGATCTGATACGCCTCGGTGGGATCATCCGGGTGCATCACGTCGGTGTAGAGGTCGCTGAGCCTTGCGCCCGAGACCAACGCGAAGTTGATGTGACCGTGGATGTACCACATCTCGGTCATCCAGTCGGTCATGTCGTCGAACTTGGCGAGCAACTCGGCATTGCTCAATCCGGAGTAGTCGGCGTCGCGTTCGGCCTCGTTGCGATCGCGAATCAGCGGGAGCCACTCGTTGGTCCAGCGCTTGCCGACGAGGGGAACCTTCTCGTCGATGGTGTCGAGGTAGCGCGACATGCGATCCTCGACGACTGCCTCGTCGGGATGCGGGTGGAAGGCCATGTAGAAGTAGTGGTTGATGGCCTGGTTGGAGGCGACCACCGGGCAGTCGTACTCGGCCTGCGCCTTGGTGAAGCCCACAGCAAGCGTGGACATCACCAGGTCCTGCGACAACGGGTGAAGTGGCCGTGGTGCGTGCATCTTGTCGAAGGCCCAGAAACCCTCGATCTCGTCGGGCCCCGGAAACTTCACCTGCTCGGCAGTGTCAGTCATTGCTTACCCCCTCTGGTAGCGGTGCGGCACCCCATCTGCCGCGACCTGGCGCATTCTAGTGTTGCCTATCCCCACAGTTTCTTGCTGGCGAGCTCTGCACCCTCGGCCAACGCTTTGAACTTCGGCCACACCACGGTCGGGTGCACTTCGGGCGCGTAACTGGCCCGCGACGAGAAGCCGCAGTCGGCGCCGGCGATGACATTTTCCCTGCCGACGATCGAGGCGTAGTCGCAGATGAACTCGGCGATCAGTTCAGGGTGCTCGACGTAGTTGTTGGCGTGTCCGAGCAGGCCCGGAATCAGGATCTTGCCCTCGGGCACACCGACTTCTTCGACGTGGCGCCATTCGTGCATGTGCCGGGGGTTCATCACCTCGAACGAGTAGGCCTGGGCGTTGATCTGGAACGTGTACTCCAACGCTGTCTTCAACGGGATGTCGGTCAGGCGCGGTCCATGGTTCAGCCCATAGCAGGTGTGGTGGCGGATGCGATCCTCGGGAATGCCTCGAAGTGCGTGGTTCAGCGCCTCGACGTGCATGCTCGCAGAGCGACGGCGATTCTCGAGCGACTCAGCTGGATCGCCGAGCATGTCGATGAGCCACGGATCGTCGACCTGGAGGATGAACCCGGCCTCGACGATGCCGAGGTACTCCTCACGCATTGCCTCTGCCACTGCGTGGATGTACTCCTCGTAATCCTTGTAGTAGTCGTTCTTGCCGAATCCACTGGGGCCGCTCGAGGGCATGAAGATGTCGGCGACATCGAGGCCCTCGCAGGCAGCTTTGAGGTTGTCGATGTCGATCTGCAGCAACTTCTGACCTGTGTACGAGATGGGGCCCTTGGCGATGATCCGGCGAAGCGGGCTGACCGCAGACGAGTACTTCTTGAAATACTCGGTGTAGTACTCGGGGAACATGTCGAACTCGGCCTGCCACGACGGCGCCAGCTTGGACGGGCCATGGTCGACCTCGAACCCTGCGAGTCGATCCTTGACGTAGCCGAGAAAGCTGACCTTGCTCATCTCGCCATCGGCGACGATGTCGATGCCCGACTCGACCTGCTTGTGGACTCGATCCTTGACGGCAGCTGCGATTTCGCGATCGAGCGCCTCGGCGTCGTACGGCCGATCGTGCTCTCGCTCCTTCATGATGTCGAGCAATGAGTGCGGCCTCGCCAAGCTGCCGACATGCGTCGTGAGAATACGGTCGGTGCTCTGCTTCATGGTTCCCCCAGCGAGATCGTGTGGACGGCAAATTGTTTCATAGGGTCCGTAGGACCGGCCTATCCACGTTCGCCGGTGGCGAACCGAAGAGGCCTAGGAAGTGGTGGCGTCGTGGCCGCGCAGCAAGTACGCGGAGTGCAGCAACTCCGGGCGTTCGATGAGCTCAGCGGCCGAGCCGCTGTAGCGAACCCTGCCGCCCTCGAGCACATACGCTGCGTTCGCCAGCGACAGAGCAACGTGCGCGAACTGTTCGATCAGCAGTACCCCGACGCCCGACGTAGCCACCTCGGCGAGGGTCGGCACGAGTCGCTTCACGACGATCGGGGCCAGGCCCAGCGAGAGCTCGTCGACGAGCAGGACCTTCGGACTCGAGACAAGCGCCTGGGCGAGCACGACCATCTGCTGCTCGCCACCCGACAGCGACCGACCCTGGATGTGCCAGCGTTTCTCGAGCTCGGGAAACAACGACAGCGTGTATGCCAGCCCCTCTGCGGCGGCCTTCTTGCCCAGTGAGTAGGTGGCGACCCTCAGGTTCTCCTCGACGGTGAGTTGGGTGAGCAGCCGACGGCCCTCCGGCACGACCGAGACACCGGCGGAACGGATCTTGTCGGGCCGCTGGTTGGCCAGGTTGACGCCGTCGAGGTTGATCCAACCCTTGGTCACCCGGGCCAGGCCGGCACACGCCAGGGCCAGGCTGGACTTGCCGGCACCATTCGGCCCGAGGATGGTGGTGACCTCGCCCGGTGGCACCTCGATCGACACGTCGTGGACCACGTTGCGCGGCCCGCGGGCGACGGACACATTGTCGATCGACAACGTGCTCACGAAGCAACCTCCTCGGCACCGACGTCTTCGACCGTGACCTCTTCCGTGCCGAGATAGGCGCGCATGACGTTGGGATCGCGGAGCACGTCGGCGGTCGGACCGGATGCCAACAGACGGCCGAAGTCGAGCACCGCGGTCCAGTCGCAGCATGCCTGAACGAGCTCCATGTCGTGATCGACGAGGATCACAGTCGCCCCGATCCGGTCGGGGATGTTGCGAATGATCCTCCCGAGCACCGCGGTCTCCTCGTCGGGCAGTCCCGCCGCCGGTTCGTCGAGCAGTATCAGCTTGGGTTCGCCGACGACTGCACGGGCGACTTCGATGAAGCGTCGCTCCTTGGCACCGAGGGTTCGAACGGTCTTGAGGGCGACATCGGTGAGACCGACGAAATCCAGAGCGGCGTAGACCGCTTCGGTTCGCCCCGTCTTGACGCCCCTGTTGGTGTGCTCGTACACCGTCGCCACGTTGTCGAACACCGTGAGCTTCTCGATTGCCTGCTCCGTCTGGAACGTGCGTCGCAGTCCCCAACGGGCCCGTTTGAAGTCGGGCAACGCCAACAGGTCTTGGCCCATCGCCTCGATACTGCCCGACCTCGGCTTCACGAAGCCGGACAGCACGTTGAAGAAGGTCGTCTTGCCGGCGCCGTTGGGCCCGATGAGGCCACACGTCCCTTCCGGGAACTGAATGGTCATGTGATCGAGCGACACGACACCGCCGAAGTGAACCGACAAATCCTGGACGTCGATCACGCTTCGATGCCCTTCTTTTCTGCGGCACGAGTGTTCTGGATGAGGTTGAAGAGCAGCCCGAAGCCGAACAGCGACAGCGCAAAGCGCGTCCAGAACTGGTGACCGACGACGTTCTGGGTGAGGAACTTCAGCAGGCACGTCGCGAAGAACGCGCCGAGTAGGCCGCCCCACAGGCTGTAGATGCCGCCCATGATGACCACCGCGATCAAGAAGATGGCCGACTGCCGATTGAAGGCATCGATGCTCATGCCCTTCGGCACGGTTCCGGCATAGAGACCACCGGCAACACCGGCCATGAATGCGGCCAGCGCGAACGCCCACAACTTGTAGCGGGTCACATCGATGCCTGCGGCCAGCGCCGCGGCCTCGCTCTGGCGGATCGATGCCCACGCGCGCCCTGGCTTGCGCGACAGTACGAACGCCGCC
>Ga0307503_10000343_pt1 | contig 10041 bp, 8 predicted proteins | sample 17_S_MG_FD_194514 | JGI IMG/M metagenome (GOLD analysis project Ga0307503, IMG submission 194514) | Soil microbial communities from Populus trichocarpa stands in riparian zone in the Pacific Northwest, United States - 17_S | ecosystem: Environmental > Terrestrial > Soil > Riparian zone > Trees... | reverse complement strand
ATCGAGGGCCGTATATGGAGTTACATTCGCGGCTCGCGTCATTGCAGCTGCGGTAACAACGATAAATTTAGTTTTAACCTTGCCGATAAGAAACGCGCCCGCAGGGATGGGCGCCGCTAGTAGTGTTTCAACACCGTCAGTTGCAGCTAGGATCGAATCGAGCCGCGCAATCTCAATCGTCTGGTTTGCCGCGGACGCGTCTCCGCCACCGCCAGTTCCACCTCCAACCGACGAGATAACATTCCCATTAGCATCTACTAAGTAGACGGGGCCTGCGCGCATCGTTTGGTCGAGTATGATCGCCATGGGAACCTACCTACTTGTTCGTTAACTTGAACTTGAACTTGAACTTGAGCTTGAACTTGAACTTGACTTGACTTGCTTGTTGATCTACTTTGCTTCAAGCGCCGCCACACGCGCCCGCAACGATTGGATTTCCGCGATCAGCAACGGCACAAATTTGGAGTAATCGACGCCCATCGGCAGGTTCTGGTCCGGCGGCACCGAGACCGCATCAGGGTACAACTCGACCGCCTCTTGTGCGATCACGCCGACGCCGCGCTCGCCAGTGCTCTTCCAGCGGAAATCCCAGACCTTCAGGCGATCGAGGATGTCGCCCGCGATCGTGAACTCGCGCAGGTCGTCCTTGAGGCGGCCGTCAGATGTGGTGTTGTAGGCCACGCCGGTCCCCGGTGCCGCGCCCGCGATGCTGATGTAGCCGAGCACGGTGGTGCTGTTGTTGCAGAAGCCAAGCAAGCTGATGCCGGCCACGCTGTTGGCGGTGCCGATGATCTCGGGGCCGTTGAGCGCTGCGGAATTGTAGAATATCTGGTGTGTGCCGTTGAAGCCTCCGGCGCGCTGCGTGCCGCCGATGACCGCGCGCCCGCCGATATTGGTGTCGCCGCCGATGCCAGCGCCTCCCGCCACCGTCAGTGCGCCGGTCGTGGGCGAGGTGGAGGACACTGTACTGCCGAAAGCCGCCGCCCCAGTTGCGCGGCTGATTGTGAACGGAAAGCCTTGCGACACGCCAGCATCGTCAATACGTTCGATTTGATAGTCGCCCCCGAGATAATTGACCCAACGCACCGACCCGCCGACAAAGCCGGCAACAAGTGGCATCTGCCCGACCGGAGCTTTCAACCGAAGGCGCACATCGTCTGGCGGCGTCGTCTTTTCGATGGTCAGATCGCCGATCATGGTGTCGCCAGCCTTGGCCACCTTTAGTGCATTAGCAGTAGTCACAAATGCCGTCGTCGCAATAGAGGTGTCATTATCGCCAGCTGTTGGTGTTGGGGCGGTCGGGTTACCAGTGAAGATCGGTGAGGCCAGTAATGCGCCAGTACCTGCATCGACGTATTGCTTAGTCGCCGCTTGTAGTGCCACGGTCGGATCGGCATGTAACAGTAGCGACCCCGTCATAGTATCGCCAGCCTTGGCTACTCGCGCCGTGTCGTTTGGATGAATGTGATCTTGCCGCGCAAAGTTGGTTGACACTCCGATAGTCGCCACGCCATCCATGAGCGGCGACACCGTGGCAGGACTACCAGCGCCAGGAACGCCCTGCGGACCCTGAATACCTTGAATACCCTGCGTACCAGTGTCGCCCTTCGGCCCTTGAGCACCAGTTGTACCAATCGGACCAGTTGTACCAATCGGACCTTGTGGGCCAGTAAGTCCTTGAGGGCCTTGAGGGCCTTGAGGGCCTTGTGGGCCAACGCTTCCACCGAGACCGGTATTAGCTAGCGATACTTTGCGAGATCCCCCGCCCGGGATCGAGATCTCGATCAAGGAGGCGAGATCAACCGGCAAAGTGGCTGCTGGCAGTTGGGGAATCGTCGTGGTCATAGGACTACCAATCTGTGTTCTGCATCTTCATCGGTCACGCGCATATCACCGCTATCAGTCACGCGCATTTCCATATCTATATCCTCACCGATAAGACCATCAAGTTCCTCGACTTCAGGAGCAGTTAGTAGGAGGTTCTCCGTGTCGATCGATGTATCGTTCACGAATGCATCTGCGAGCGTCAGCACGTCCACGAGTTCAAGTGTGATGTTAGGTCCAGAGATCGCTCGAGGGGCTACTCTGACAGCATTCTGGAGCAGAGCAAAATCATACGCGTCCAACTGCTGATCAGCGTTATCTATGACGTACGGCGGTGCCATAACTTAACGCCCTTGACCCCAGGTAGCACCTGGACCTCTTGCGAGAGAGAACTGAGCAGCCCTTTGCTGTTTTCCTGCTTGCACAATATCGGTTCGAGGCTTGCTGTTCTCACGCCCCCAAGTTGCTGTATACAGCTTCTTCCCCGTCAACTTGGTATACGCGACACCTGTTGTGTCGATTTGGTCGTCAAATTGTCCAGGAAACGTATCGAACTCGTTCACATACGCTTGATTCCATGATGATCCCGCTAACAAAAACACCTTACCGGCTTCTGCACCCGCTAATAGCGGTTGCGCCCGCAACACCTTATTCTTAGTGGTGGGATCCGTCTCCACCTTCCACTCAGGCAGCACAGTATTCTGATAATGTTCACACAACGCCTTGCCTGATGATCCAGGCTCCTGCTCGATCGAGATCGGTGTTGAAGTTCCATCCGCTATTGCTGTCTGTAATACCAGCTGTTCAACCTCCTTCGGAGACAGTTGCTTCCGAATAATGTTCAGGATATAAAAGAAGCCCGTAGTGTTGTCATACCCACATAGCGCACCTACCGTATAGTCCCCTCCACCCTCGGTCGCTGCAAGATCCCATACACGCAGCAACTTCAACTTTTGCCAAGGGACGATCTCAACGATCTTCAACCAGGCGCCGTCCGAAAGTTTTCTGGCCTCATCTAGAGGCCTTTGTTGGAACAGAGCCTGGAAATATGCAGACCCGAGGATCTCCATACGCTCCATGAGCACCTTCAAGGGATATCGTTCAGGAAACAGCGGTTGCCCTGGAAGGCGACCCAAAAGATCGTTCTTCTCAGCGATCGCTGGCAATACAATATTGGTCCACTGCCCAGGGAACGCCTTCAGTATACGGCCTATAAGATCGTCAGAATGCCACCGAGTAGCAATAATGATGCAGGTACCATTAGGCTCCAACCGAGTATAAGCAGTAGTAGTAAACCAGTTCCACATGTAGTCACGATACGTTGGTGAAAGGGCTTCCTTGATTTCCTTGATATAGTCGTCGATAAGTAAGACATCTGCCCCTCTACCAGTGATCGACCCACCAAGCCCTCGGGATACCATCCCACCGCCACCCACCATCTTGAAGGAATCTACGCGGGATGCGTCCCTCCTAATGCGCGTCGTCAGAATCTCCTCATTATCCCAGATAAGGTCTCGCACCTCTCGGCCAAAGTCCTCGCTGAGGTCGGCTCCATAACTCGCAAGAACCACGTGTTTGTCTGGGAAGTTTTCAAGGATCCAAGCTGGTGTATAGACATCCACCAGTTTAGAATTATGTACTAAGATATCGCGGACGAAAAAGGTTTCGTCCTCATCAACTGTCAAACACCTACAAGGGAGTAACTCTAATTCTTCTAAGCGTTTTACTTCATCGTCAAGGTGGTCAGGATAGATTGGATCCTTGATCTTGCGCACTTTGACATCTTGGAACTGTTCAAGTAGAGTTGAAAGCTTTAAGCTCTTCACCCCGGGTATGGGAACAACTTCATGAAACTTGATAATGTCTCTCAACCTTCCAACGTTTAATCTCCATCCTACGTTGCAAGAATCGACTATACTTGAAGTTATACCTACCCTTGCGAGTAAGGATTGAACACCTAGAAGCAAATTTTCGGATACGCTTGAAAAGCTAGGCGTTGGTGTTCTTTGAGGCCCAAGACGGTCAATGCTACCATCACAAGCAAAATAAGCACCTACAAACTGCATAGCGAGCGCTGTCGGGCTTGTAAAAACCCACTTTGGCACCTCCTTAGTATAACAGGTTTTACCCGCCAATCCAACAACTCTTAGCCATCCTCTAACACCTCCACTAAGAAGGTACTTATACCTTCCCGAATGCTTAATGTTCCAGCCAAGAACTTTTGTGCAAGATATAATGTCCTCAACTTGTAGAAGGTCAGCACACGTAATGTCTGCGTTTATCTCGTCTTCTTTTGGGTTTAAATACCCACAAGCTCCATCTCCTACGAAGTATCCGGCCATTCTAAACTCTTCAGGGAGTTTGTCTGTTTGGTAAACAATTTCTGGACATTTTGAAATAGCTAAAACGTCCTGGATATTCAATTTTCCTGCATCTACTAACCCCCGTGCTGTTACGAAAGGGTGATCGAATGCTGTAACAACTCTACGTCCTTGCTTAGTAGTAATCCGAACGCAAGGTAATACTCCTTGCTCATGAATTTTGAGTACCTTACGAGCTCTACCTTTTGAGGTTATTACTTCGTCCTCTGGGAGAATATCTTTGAGGGGCTTATAGGATCCATCTCCCATTAGAATAGGTTCTTCTTCCCACACAGGTTTCCCATGGCGGGGTGGTGCAGATATGATGATGCGGCCACTGCCCCTCGAGATAGCACTCGCGATGACTTGCGATACGTATAAGAGCCAAGGTGCAGGGATCCAGCGGCCTTGCGACACTTTATGCGCGAAAGTTGCGGGGGTCAAACGCCAATTCTGCGCTATTTTGCGCACCATATCCTGATCATGAGGCGTCAAATCAGGCATAAATCAGCCTTCCAAAGCCCATATAGACCCTCTTGAACGTGGCGCAACCCCTCTTATGGACCCGTGAACGTAGCACAACCCCTCTTATGGACCCGTGCGGCCCCATCGCAGTGGTCAAGAAACGTTCTCGTCCTCGCGAGTTTCCTGCAAAATTTGCTCAGAACGAGTCATACGAATGACTAATTCCTGCGCAGATGCGAGAGCTTCTGGGGATGCTAACAGCTGTTTGACATCGATTCCTGAGTCGTCAGCGCGCATTTTGAATGTGCTTGGTTGTGCAATCTTGCGCATCGTTACTTCGATTGTGTCGGACTTTATCTCCCTCTTGTCACCCACCGCTGACAACCCCAACGACATCCTCTGAAGTTTGGCAACACGCTCCATCACAGACACGAACTTCTCGGGTTCGTCCTTAAGGATGTCCCAATTGACTGTAGACAGCATAGATTGGAGCCGATTCCACACGTTTTCGGCTTCAAGATAGTGGTTGTCTTCGCATGAAAGGATCCGTTGCTCACGCATTTTCGCTGCGTGAACCTGCTGTAACATATCAAAACATTGAGCCCTAAGAGGCCAGTAATCCTCGTGAAACCACTGTAATAGCTGGTCGTGTGGGTATCGGGTCAGCTTAGTTGTTTGTCGAGCACCAGCCATTGTACAGTATTCGGTGAACACTGCATAGTGTTCAGAGGTCTCTGAGGGCATTCTAGCCCATAAAGGCTCACCTGTGGGTAGAGCCGGAAAACCTTCCGCGTACGATAAGTGTAAAGTCGCCATGTCAAGATACTCTTGCATGGTCTTATAACGCTCCGAAGGATCGTCTCCGGGTGATGTCGCCCCCGAAAACAAGTGCCAATCCAGAAGGTCGGCGCGATAAATGATCTTTGGTAGCCCCAACTCGTTCATGGGTAGATTCTGCGTGAGCCCCATGATGAGATCGGCTCGCGAATTGATCAGGGCCAGGTCCACGCCTCTTAACGCCAGTGGTGGTGGTAGTGGTGGTAGAGCCTTTTCGAGATGCGTCCCTTCTTGTCCTGGATCCTGATCTGGAAGGAGCCCGAAATCGTTCGCAACATCTACACGAGTGACGAGACTTCTAGGCGGTAAGGGCAATACTTCGCCACGTCTCGCGCTGCTTTGAGAAGTGAATGACGTAAGGGACTCGATTGCAGCATCGCGCGCTTGCGCGTTAGAGTTTATGTAGTCGTCTGCGCTAAGTGCCTTCGGAGGCTTTGGAATATTAGCCTCCATAATCCGATCGACATCTGCGGCCCGGAGTTTCATTTGGGTAGACTCCTAGCATTTATTGTCATCTATTCTACCACAATTTTAGGGCATTGTCAACCTAAATCTTTCGGTCAAATTCTGGGCGCTCAGTCTCCTAAAAAGAGACCATAATTTGGCATCTTGAGGTCATGAAAAAAATACTATATAATAGGGGGTAAGATCAAGTTAGCACAGCACAGCACAGGAAGGAAGGGAAGGGTTCCTACATGAATCAACCAAACGACGATGCTGGATTCGAACTAGTCGAGATGCTCTTTGGGACACTTACCGTCGAGACGCTCGGCACCATCGCGACCGAAATGGAGGAGTTCCGCAAAGAGCTCAGCGACGAAGCGACGGAAACTGGTGCTTCGCAAGAAGTCCTTGCGAAACAATTCACGTTCGTCGACCGTGCTCTCGCGATGATTACCGACGAGTTAGAGTCCCGCGAGGGCAACGACGAAGACGAAGACGAAGACGAAGACGAGGACAAAGACGAGTGATTCTTCACTGCGACGGGGGACGTGGGATGTGAAGCTGCGTGAGAGAAGGTTCAAGATGATGCCGTGAACAACGATAAGAACAATTAGCGATGCGATGCCTGTATTGCTGAGCTGTTTGTTGAGCTGTTCGCTTCGCATCGCTTCGCATCGCTTCGCTTCGCAGTTTGGCGGGCTCACTCACGATACAGGCCTTCTTCTCCTTCTGCATACTCTAAGACATGGCCTCCCAAAAACCTAAAAATATACTAGGGTTGGTGGAACCCCTGAGCTTATACTATTCGACCCTAGGAAAACATTCCGGGAAAATTTTTCTATACCACTCGTGAAAAAAGCCAAATTATCCTGTTGATTTCTAAATCGTGTTCATATATACTATCCAAGTAGATGAGAAATAGTTCTTATCTAAAAAAGAGAGAGTCCTAAAATGTCTAATCAAATCGAGAATCAGTCAGTCGTACTTTCTATCACTGACAAATTGGCTCAGATTCCCACTACTTCTGCAAAGATACGTTTTCTGAATCAGCAAGGATTCCAAAGAAGTTCCATAGCACTCATACTTGGAATCCGGTATCAGTGGGTCCGAAACGTTCTCATAACTCCACTCAAGAAAATCTAAGAATCTGAATCTCAGATTCCAACTACTACTGGAGTAGAGGATAGTATCCTCTACTCCTTTTCTTTATCTAGTCGGGGACCGGGCCATATATGTCCTAGGCCATTTAGGTCCTGGGCCATATAGGGCCGGGGTAGGTCATATAAGTCCTGGGCCTTAATTGGCCTAGGCCATATAGGGCCGGGCTTTCTAGGGCCTGGGACATATAGGGCCGGGCTACATTTGGCCTGGGCCATAATTGTCCTAGGCCATAATTGGCCCGGGCGGGGACCGGTCAGCCTAGTCCAAACATGGCGCGACGCCCAAGCGCCCAGGTTAGCCTAGTCCAGAAGGCCTGCGACGCCCAAGCAGTGGACCGGTCGGAATCTAGAAGGGACCGGTCGTAATCTAGAAAAGGCCCGGGCAGCCTAGTCGGCCGAGGGTAGATGGGGGGGGGTAGGGGGCGGGCCCGGTCTCATGGGAGGCTCGGTCAAAAAGGCTCGCGACGCTCAACGGCTTTCGGTAAAAAGAGTGGCGCCCTTAATTTGCCCATTGATTTGACCGAAAAATTATAATATAATATAGGCATAATAAAAAAAGAGCCTATCTACGGTAGGAGAGGGTTATTCCTCTCCTACCACTTCCAACTAGAAGGATCAAGTACCATGACTACGACTATGAACAAGTTACACGATCTGTTGGACGAGATGGAAGAGTCCGGGGTCCTAGAAGACCGCCGGGAATATACCCGGGAGGACCTCAAAAAAGGGTACGACCTCACGGACGAGGAAGCGTCGGACCTCTATTTCCTAGTCCAACGCCAATTCACTACAGATCCGAACCCGTACAACTTGATGGAAGAGTACCGGAAGGACCCGAAAGTCGGGGCGTGGGTCATAGAGTACATCGTCGAAGCGATCCATAACAGTTTCGACGGAGCAGGGAACGAACACGATCGGATCATCGTCGAACAGACCTTCTGTGACATAGCCTTATGGGTCAAGGAATGTGTCAAACGTCAGAAAGGCCTAACAACATGACCATGACCATCATCGAGTTCCGCCTACCACAACCAGTTAGGAGGTAACGAGTCGGCACCAATGCAGGGCTGGGAATGGGTCGGTTAAATAGGGCCGCCCGCAGGACGACGAGGCTGAACGAATAAAATGGCCTAGGCAAAAACCTGGCGCGACGCCCAAGCGGTGGCCTAGTCCAAACGGCTCGCGACGCCCAACAAGGCGCGGTCAGAAAGGACTGCGACGCCCAAAAGCAACAGGACGCACGGTCAAAACCTATTGCGACGCCCAACACCAACGAGTCTTATAAGTTTGACCAAATACTTTGATCACAAATAAATTTGACTGGAAGGCATGGTCATTTCAAAAACGGTTATAACCGGGCCCTAACCCTCCGCCACCTCGAACATGCCATCAAAACTGGTGCGGCACAATGCCAATCCTCAAATTTTGGTCAAAAGTCATATGTCTCCCCCCATATAAACCCGTGGAACCCGTCGTATAGGTTATCTTCTAACTGATTGAATTCATTACATGTTTATTAGTATCCTAGTTTGGGTAGTTTTTTATATCCTTCTTTAATTAGTATTATAATTATATTATAATATAACATAATTCTTCTTTTTTATCTTATCATAAGAAGTCAAATATTAAACTAGTATACTACTTTTCCCGATAAATTTCAACTAGTTAGAAGATATCCTTATCCACTGGTGCCAAATGGTGCCGTACCAAGAGTAAGAATGACCAAACTCATAAGAAGAATGAGAACTAGCAGAGGCTCTCCGTTAACCTATTGATATCATTCAACTTTGTCATTCTTTATGGGTCATCACAATAACGATCGCCCGTAAAAAATTTGAAAAAATCTTCCTGTTAACTAGTGGTTGGTCTAAAAGCGCACCATAGACACGAACGTAACGTGGCCCGTCCTACGAGTCTTGCATAAATCGCTCCTACAGACACGAACGAAACGGAGCACTTCCTACGAGTCTTGCACGCTCCCGCATCCCCCGTCGCAGTGATTTTTACCATCGTCTGACCATCATTTTGCCTCTTGATTCAGTCATGATCGGAGTCCAAAGGCTTTGCTATCACTGCGACGGGGAGTTGTATAAGGGAACATATAAGTCACTGCGACGGGGAGCTAGGGAGGTGTACAAGGATCCATCTCGTAGGAAGCCAGTGGTAAAAAGCTGGTAGCCCATCAGAATTCAGTTGAGACCAGCGATAGTCATAAGCTATAATTTCAAGATTAGCATGAGATCAGCAATCACGCCGATCTTATGTTCATCGGGTCAACACACGACCCAAGAGGAAGAGGAAGAGGAAGAGGAAGAGGAGCCTACCATGGCAAAGCGTCAAACCGAGTATAAGCATACCAACGAGTATAAGCGTACCAACGAGCCGGTCGCCGAGACCGTCGAGCAGTTCACGGCCACGAACGTGAACGTGAACGTGATCGAAAGCATCGTCGAGAGCCCCGAAAGTGTTGTTCTCCCTGAGCAGGAGCTGACAAAGACCTTCGATGACGACTTCGTCACCGAGGGCAAGAACGTCACGAGCAACGTCGAGGGCAATCTCGCGGTCAAGCCCGCGGATGTCATCAACCAAGAGCAAGAGTATCTGCCGTACGATGCGCAGCGGCTCGCGGGCATCACGACCGTCTCGGGTAAGATTCGCTACCTCGACTCGTGCGGAGTGAAGCGTGGCGACATCGCGAAGACCCTCGGCAAGCGGTATCAACACGTTCGCAACGTGCTGATCACCCCGCTCAAGTCTCAGGGCTAACTTGAATGAGTCGGGAACGGAGGGAATACATCCTCCTGGGGAGCGCGCTCATGTTCATCGCACTGATGTTCATAGCGCTGCTCCTCACTGGCAGCCACATTCAACATTAACACTAGCAACCTACAGAACACAGAACACAGAACACAGAACACAGAACACAGAACACAGAACACAGAACACAGAAC
>Ga0307503_10000342_pt1 | contig 10063 bp, 10 predicted proteins | sample 17_S_MG_FD_194514 | JGI IMG/M metagenome (GOLD analysis project Ga0307503, IMG submission 194514) | Soil microbial communities from Populus trichocarpa stands in riparian zone in the Pacific Northwest, United States - 17_S | ecosystem: Environmental > Terrestrial > Soil > Riparian zone > Trees... | reverse complement strand
GCACAATATGGATCTGGTCATGAACGTTGCTGACCGCGTGCTGGTCATGGATTACGGACAGTACCTTTTCGAGGGCGCGCCGGCCGAAGCCCAAGTCGATCCAGGCGTGGTCGCCGCCTACCTTGGAGCTTGATATGAGCGCGCTGCTGACAGCGGAAAGACTCGAGCTTGCCTATGGCGAGATTTCGGCTTGCCGCGACGTCAGTTTTCATGTCGATGCGGGTGAGATAGTAACGCTGATCGGCGCAAACGGTGCCGGAAAATCCACCACGCTGCGTGCCATCGCCGGCGCGCTCTTGCCGCGCACCGGCGCGATCCGTTTCCGCGGAGAGGACATCACGCGCTTGCCTTCTTATGAGCGTACTGGCCTCGGGATCTCGCTTGTCCCCGAAGGTCGGCATGTTTTTCCATTCCTCACGGTGCGTGAGAACCTGGAGCTCGGCGCTTTTAAGTACCGTAAGGACGGCGCCAAGGTACACGGCCTCATGGGGAAGATCTTCGACATGTTCCCCCGCCTGCACGAGCGTGCACGCCAAAAGGCGGGCACGCTGTCTGGTGGCGAGCAACAGATGCTGGCCCTCGGCCGCGCGATGATGTCCGAGCCGCACCTCATTTGCCTTGATGAACCCTCACTCGGTCTCGCCCCTCTGGTCGTGCAGGATATATTTCGCACCATCAAGGCAATTAATGCCGCTGGCACGAGCGTCCTCCTTGTCGAGCAGAACGCGCGCTACGCGCTGGAGACCGCGAGCCGAGGTTACGTGTTGCAGACAGGATCGATCGTCGCGAGCGGTAACTGCGCGAGGTTGCGCAATGACGATCGCGTGCGCCAAGCCTATTTGGGCCGCAGCGCGGCTGAACGTGTGAGGCTTTAACGAGGACACCCCGTAGCGGATTGTCCCGATCATCTGCCGGATCTGCGCATCCTGGTGGTGGTCGACGACTGCACCCGCGAGTGCCTTCGACACCTCGATCTCCGGCAAGCGGGTCGCCCGCGAGCTGGATCGCCTGCTCGGCGAGCGCGGCAAGCCCACGACCATCGTCAGCGACAACGGCTCCGAGCTGAGCAGCAAGGCCATCCTGTGCGATGGGCCGACGATCACGCGGTGGCCTGGCACCATATCGCAGGTCGTAACCAACGCAAACTGAAACAGATCGCTGAGCGAGGAGAGCGTGTGCACATACCGCGCCTGCGGCCTGGTCGAGACAACAACGCTGCCGGCGCCCTGCCGCCGCTGCACCATGCCCTGCTCGAGCATGCGGCGCACGCCTCGCGAATCGTGAAACGGCTGGCGTTGAATTCGTCGCAAGGCTCGCTTTCAGTCGGCAGCCGCATGTCGATCGGGTACAAGCCCGTTTGCACCCGCTTGCTCAGCGTATCGAAGATCTGGGCGTAGCGAGGCGTGTCCGCCGTCATGTCGCAAAACCTTGTGCTATCATGTATGGCAATCAGCCGACGCCTGCCAGCCTATTCTGATTCTGCGTAGCGGCGCTCGAATTCCCATACGTCTTCGAAGCCGATCAGCTTGTTGAACTCCGCGAACGAATACATCGGCACGGCATTCGTTGTGGTGCCGTTCTTCTGCAAGTCCGCGTAGGCTCTGTGCAACGCTTCTCCGGCCGACAGAAATCCGACCGCCGGATAAATCGCAATCGAAAAGCCCATGGCCTTGAGCTTCTCGGAGGGGAGCACAGGCGTGCGGCCGCCGTTGACCATGTTGGCGAGCAGAGGCTTGTTGATCCGGCGCCCGCACTCTTCCAATTCCTTCTCGGTTTCAGGGGATTCGATGAAAATGATGTCGGCCCCCGCCTCCGCATAGGCAACGCCCCGCCGGATGGCTTCATCCAAGCCATGCCCGGTCCGCGCGTCCGTCCGCGCCACAATGAGGAAATCGGAGCTCGAGCGGCTGTCCGACGCCACGCGGATCTTCCGCACCATGTCGGCAATGGGAATCACGCGCCGGTCAGGCGTGTGGCCGCATTTTTTCGGAAACTCCTGGTCCTCGATCTGGATCGCCGTCACGCCGGCCTTTTCGTAGCCGCGCACGGTATGGCGGACATTGAGCAGCCCGCCGTAACCGGTATCGGCGTCGGCGATGATGGGCGTCTTGGTCATTTCCACGATGCGCCCGATGCGGTCGATCATCTGCGAATAGCTCGCTAGGCCTGCGTCCGGCAGGCCTAGCGCGGACGCAACGGTGCCATATCCCGTCACGTACAAGGCCTTGAAACCCATGCGGTCGGCAATGAGGGCGGAGATCAGCTCGAAAACGCCCGGCGCGGTGATGAAGCCGCCCTTCTCGATTTCTTGCCGCAACGCTGGCGAGGCCATGATGAGCTTTTCACATCCCTAAAATTTGTCCGGACATAAAATCTATGCCAGCATGGTCGCGGGTTTCAAGACGATGCGGGCCGCGCATGCGCTGACCTCATGACATGGCATGAGGCTGATGCCGCCCGATCAACCGATATTCGGAAGGTAAAAGCATGACTGATGCGCTCGGACCGCGTCGCAAGTTCGGTGTCCTCGGACCGTCAACCAACACCATCGTCCAACCCGACTTCGACGACATGAGGCCGCCTGGCGTCACCAACCACTTCAGCCGCATCTTCACCCCCAACACCAACGCCGTCAGCAACGAGAGCTTCCGCGCCGGCGCGGAACTCATCGCTTCCAACACGCTCGATGCGGTGCGAAGTGTCATGACTTGCAGCCCCGACTACCTTGTCCTGGGCATGTCGGCGGTCACGTTTTTCGACGGTGAGAAAGGCGCCGAAAGGTTCACGCGCGAAGTCGAACAAACCGCCGGCATCAAGATCAGCATCGGCAGCGACGCCTGCACGGCCGCCTTGCGTACTTATGGCGGCGTGAAACGCATCGCCATCCTCTCCCCCTATTGGCCCGCCATGAACACCGAGGTGGCGCGCTATTTCACCGACAAGGGCTTTAGCGTCGTCCGCGACAAGTGCTTGCAATGCCGGTCGTGGATCCAGATCGCCGAGCAGACCACCGAGACCTTGCGCGCCGCGCTGATCGAGCTCGACGGCGATGACGTCGACGCCATCATCCAGGTCGGCACCAATCTTTCGATGGTACGGCTCGCGGCTGCCGCGGAGATGTGGCTCGGCAAGCCGATCATCGCGATCAACACCGCCACCTATTGGCACGCGCTGCGCGCCAACGGCATCAAGGATCGCATGGAAGGCTTCGGCCGCCTGCTGGCGATATTCTGACAACCATCGCGCGTCATGGCCCAACACGGATCTCGATATGGAAGCGCAACCGTCAGCCGGATCGTCGACATCGACCCGTTCCCGCTGGGGCTCGGGTTTCTGTTTCCGGGCGCGACGCTCGAGGCGCTCGCTCACGCCCGCGAGGCGCTCGCGGGCACCCATGTCGACTGGGCGAACGGTACGGTCCTGCTCGCCGTGCAAAGCCATCTGATCCGCTTTGGCGGCAAGACCATCCTCATCGATGCTTGCGTCGGCGAGCACAAGCAGCGGCCGGCCCGGCCGGAGTGGCACCAGCGCAGCGGCACCAGCTACATGGCCCGTCTGGCGGCGGCCGGATGCACGCCGGACGACATCGATATCGTGATGTGCACCCACCTTCATGCCGATCACGTCGGCTGGAACACCCGCCTCGACTCCGGCCGTTGGGTCCCGACGTTTTGGAAAGCGCGCTACCTCATCAGCCAGACCGAAATCGACCATCGCGCCAAGGAGGCCGCGGCAAAGCCCGAGGCCAATCACGGCAGCTTCCAGGACAGCGTCCTGCCGGTGATCGAGCACGGCCTGGTGATCACCGTGAAGGCTGGCGACGAGTTCGTGTACGGCGGGCGGATTCTCCCGCTGCCCGGCCACGCGCCCGGCCAGATCGGCCTTGAGCTCAAGGCCGGCAACGACGAGCGTCTGGTGTTCTGCGGCGACGCGATCCACAGCGCAGCGCAAGTGTTCCAGCCGGACTGGTCCAGCGCTTTCTGCCACGATCGAAAGCAGGCCGTAGAGACACGCCGCACGCTGCTCGAGCGCGCCGCGGCCGAGGGGCTGCGCCTCATCCCGAACCATCTGCGCGGCCGGAGCATGCACATTCACGACAAGAACGGCTTCGTTCCGGCGTTCGAGCCGTGAGCTACGGAACCTGCTCGACGTCGCGCAGCGACTGGATCATCGACGTCCGCATGACGTAGTTGCGGTGCTTCACCGGGTCCTCGACGGTGCGGTGTAAATCGTCATAGTAGGCCTGCCGGGCTCCGGGCTCCCGCGTGTTCAGGATCGAGCGGTTGCGCAGCGTCGTCTGCTGAACGACATCCAGCGCGACCTTGCGGCGCTGGCGGCTGTAGCGCTGCAGCGTGTCGAGCGGGGCTCCGCGAACGACCTCGATCAGCTTGCTGGAGAGATTGAACGCATCGTGGATGCCGCCATTGAGGCCCATGCCGCCGAGCGGATTGTTCACATGCGCCGCGTCACCCGCGATCATCATGCGGCCCTGCACATAGGTGGACGCCACGCGCTCGTGCACCCGGTAGGCCGTGCGATGCGTCACCTCGTAGGGCTCGCTGCGCGGCACGGCGCCCTGCAACAGCCGCTCGCTGCGCTCCGGTGATGTGACATCTTTGTCGTCGAGCGCGGCATCGACCGGAAACAGCGCCCGCCAAACGCGCGCCGTCCGGATCAGCACGTACCATTCGCGCGGATCCGACAGATAGGAGATGTTCGAAAGGTCGGGCATGGTTTCGCGGAAGTCGTAGGCCGTCGAGAGCGTCAGGAACAGCTCGGGAATCGTGATGCCGTCGAACTCGGCGCCGATCGCATGACGCACCACGCTGCCGATCCCGTCGGCCCCCACCAGAAACTCCCCGCTGATGGTCTCGCTGCTGCCGTCCGGCAGCCGCACATCGAGCTCGACGCCGTCAGCGCTCTGCCGCGCAGCAACGGCCTTGGTGCCGAGCCGGTTGGTCGCCAGCGGATTGCCCTTCAGCCGGGCGTAAAGCAGGTCCCCCAGGCGCCACTGCTCGTATTGCAGGCGGTATGGGTGATTGGTGTCCGGCGACAGGCGTGACAGCTCAAAGGTAGCAACGACGCCTTCGTTGCGATCGCGGAATTGCCATGTCGGACAAATCAGCCCCTGCTCGATCATTTTTTTGACGACGCCGAAGCGCTCCAGCATGTCGAGCGTTGGCGGATGAAACGTGGACGCGCGCAGATCGCGCGGCAGATCAGCGCATGTCTCGACCAGCGACACCGCAACACCTTCGTCGATCAGCAGGTTCGCAGTGACGAGGCCGACCGGCCCTGCACCCACAATAATTACGTGTTGCCTATTCTCAGTTCGCATGGAGTTCCTTGACACGCGCGACGCGTCGGTAGTCAATATGTTGTCCGGACAAAAATGGCCGTCTTTGGCAAGCTGGGCAAGGGAATAAGTTGGCCCCTGCAGTCCTGAGACCGACAAGGCGGATGCGCAACCCGGTGATGCCGCTGCTGAAACGCAAGAGGCCACACCCGGCGCCGGTCCAGCATCCGGCTACACCGTCGCGGCGGGCCCCATGAGCGCCACCGCCGGCCTGACGAAGCCCCGGTTCGTACTGCCAGGGCCAGTTATCGCATCGGTCGCGGTTGTGGCGCTGATCGCCCTTGCGATCGCCACTGGCGGTCCGGTGATCGTGCGCCAGGTCGTGTCAGGCCTTTTGCTCGGCGCGATCTACATGACAGTTGCGGTCGCCTTCACACTGACCATCGGCGTGCTCAACTTTCTCAACTTCACGATCCCGTCGCTGTTCATGCTGACCGGAATGGTGGCCTGGGCGCTGGTGTCGCGGGGTTACCTCACCTTCGCCGGCACATGGGCCTGGCTGGTGGCACTGCTGGTCGGCGTCGCCGTAGCCGTGGCGGCATCCCTCCTGGTCGAGCGTTTCACCTTCCGCTACCTCCGAATGAAGCACGGCGACGCGACTGAACACGCCATTCCGCTCGTCTCCTCGCTCGGCTTTCTGTTGGTCTTCGAGAACCTGATCCTGATTCCGCTCGGCTCCGATTCCCAGCGGTTCACGGTGCCGTTCAAGGCCGACGTGCACATCGGCGGCATGGTGATTGGCGTCGCGCAACTCGCGAGCTGCGTGCTGGCCGTCGCCGTGGTCGGAGCGCTGAGCTTCATCCTTAAGCACACCAAGGTCGGACGCGCGTTGCGGACGATTGCGGAAAATCCCGACACCGCGTCTCTGCTGGGAGTCAATGTCGGACGCGTGGTGCCCGTGGTGTTCATCTTGACCGGCGTTCTGTCGGGCCTGGCCGGCGCGCTTTTCACCGTCAACTACGGAGACGTCTCGCCCTTCATGGGCGACAATGTCGGCACCAAGGCGATTGCCGCGATGGTGCTGGGCGGCATCGGCTCGATCTGGGGCGCTATCGTCGGCGGCCTCGTCGTCGGCCTCGCCGAGACGCTCTCCATCCAATACTTCGGCGGCGATTCCGTTTCGATGATGGTCTGGGGCCTGGTGCTGGTGATCATCATCCTGCGTCCCAAGGGCCTGTTCGGCATCGCCTCGATCGGCAAAGGAAAGATGTGATGACAGGGCGGACGCCAGCGGGTCGCGCAGACGGAGTGTGGCGGCCATGAGCGGATACCTGTCCGGCACGCTCGCCATCCTCTGCATCAACCTGATCTTTGCCTACGCGATATTCGTCACCGCGGCGGCGGGCCAGATCAATCTGGGCGGCGCAGGCTTCCAGGCAATCGGCGCCTATGCAACAGCATGGCTTGCGAGCCAGCCCGACATTCCGATGCGTATCATCATCCCGGCCGCAACGCTCATCACCGCGTTGATCGGCTTTCTCATTTCATTTCCGGTGCTGCGTACGCGCGGCGTCTACATGGTGCTCGCCACCTTCGCGTTCGGCGAGGTGGTATCGGGCTTTCTGCTGCGCTCCAGCATTTTCGGCGGTGCGATGGGCATGGTGGTGACGCAACACATCGAGCTCTGGGTGCTGATCGCATCTGCCGCGGCAGTCACGCTCGCGACCTTCTATTTGATGGCCACCCGCCTCGGCCTTGCGATGCGCTCGCTCAACGACGACGAGGAAGCCGCCGCCGTCCTGGGCGTGAACGTCCGCGGCGTGCAGGTCGCAGCCTTCACCATCGGCGGCGCGTTCGCAGGGTTCTCGGGCGCGCTCTATGCCCTCAATTTCGGCTTCGTCGAGGCGCAATATTTCAATTCGCTGCTCTCGATCTACGTCCTTCTGTTCGTCCTGATCGGCGGCGCGCAGACTGCCTGGGGGCCGCTGGCAGGCAGCCTGTTCTTCACGATCCTGCCGGAACTGTTCCGCATCGGCGGGTCGTGGCGCTATTTCGTGTTCGGCGTCCTGATCGTGCTGATGATGGTGGTGCGGCCCGAGGGCATCGTCACCCGCGATCTGGTCCGGCGCCTGTCGCCTTTCGGGTGGCGGTCGCGCCGCGCCGCAGGATCATCCCATGGCCGCTGAACCTGCCCTCGCGCTCAACGGCGTCACCAAGCGGTTCGGCGGCCTTGCGGTCTGCGACGGCATCGGCTTCGTCGTGCCCGCCGGCGCCCGCATGGCGCTGATCGGACCGAACGGCGCCGGCAAGACCACGCTGTTCAACATGATCTCCGGCATTTACGGCATCGACAGCGGCAGCATCATGCTGCACGGACAACCGATCCACGACCTTCCACCCCGCAAGCGGGTCCGCGCCGGGCTGTCGCGCTCGTTTCAGAACATCCGGCTGATGCCGCACCTGTCGGTGATCGAAAACATCATGCTCGGGCAGCACACGCTTGCGAACAGCATCGGCGCGCTGCTCAGCCCGCTGGCGTGGCAGCGCAACAGCTCGTGGCGGATTCATGCCGAAGACAGCATGCGACGGGCGGGCCTCGACGTCGATCCCGATGCGCCGGTGAGTGGGCTTCCTTACGGCGTGCGCAAGCGGGTCGAGGTCGTACGCGCGCTGATGAGCCGGCCGCGGGTGCTGATGCTCGACGAGCCCGCCGCCGGCCTCAATCCACGCGAGACTGCCGAGCTGTCGGCCTTTCTCAAGTCGGTCGCGTGGGACGGCCTAACCTTGCTGGTCGTCGAGCACGACATGTCCTTCGTGCACGACCTCTGCGACCGCACCGTAGTTCTCAACTTCGGCCGCCTGATCTACGACGGTCCGACGCGGGACGTGCAGGAGAACCAGGAGGTGCGTGAGGCCTATCTCGGCAGCCACCGTCTCGCCAACACCGAGGCGACCCGTGTTGCTTGAAGTCTCAAACCTCGACGTCCGCTACGGCCGCAATTACGCGGTCAAAGGCCTCAACCTGACGGTGGCCGCGGACGAACTGATCACGGTGCTGGGAGCCAACGGCGCCGGCAAGAGTTCACTCCTCCGCGCCATCCAGGGCCTGGTCCCAACCACAAGCGGCTTCATCCGCTTTAACGGCGAGGACATCACGCGCTTGTCGCCGCCCGAGCGACTGAAGCGCAATCTCGTTCTCGTGCCGGAAGGCCGCCAGATCGTGATCGGACTGTCCGTGCACGAAAACCTCCAAATGGGCGCCTATTGCCGCTTCGACCCCGGCGTGCCGCGCGACATCGAAGCGATCTATGAGCGCTTCCCGAATCTTGCGGCGCGCCGGAAGATGCCCGCCTCGGTGCTGTCGGGCGGCGAACAGCAGATGCTGGCGATCGGTCGCGCCATGCTGGCCCGGCCGAAGCTCATGATGCTCGACGAGCCGTCGCTCGGGCTGTCGCCGCTCCTGGTCGAAAGGCTGTTCCAGTTGATCGTCGATCTGCGCGGCGAAGGCCTCGCGATCCTGCTGGTCGAGCAGAACACCCACATGGCGCTCGGGGTCGCCTCGCGCGGCCTCGTGATGGAGCTCGGCGCCGTGGTCCTGCACGGCCCTGCCGATTTCCTGCGAAACGACGAGCGGCTGGCCGACGCCTATCTGGGAAGCACGCATTGAACGGGACTATGCAAAACGGAGAACGGACATGATCAAGACATGCCATTTGCTGATGGTGGCTGCAGCCTCGCTCACACTATCCGTGGCAGCGCCCGCCGCGGCACAAGAGATCGTCGTCGGCCTGAGCATGATAAAGTCGGGTGTGCTCAAGACGGTCGGCGAAGCGACCGAAACCGCAGTCGACATCGCGGTCGCCGAGATCAACGCCAAGGGCGGGATCGGCGGCAAGCCGCTCAAGCTGATCAAGTTCGACACCGGCAGCGATCCGAAGCAGGCCGCGACCGCGACCCAGAAATTCGCGCAGGACGACAAGGTGTTGGCCATCATCGGCCCGTTTTCCTCAGGCGAGGCGGCAGTCACGTTCCCGGTCGGCGAGCGTCTCGGCATCATCGAGCTGCCGACGTCGGCGACGACGCCCGGCCTGACGAAAGGCTTCAGCTATGCATGGCGACTGGTCAGCGATGAAGGCAAGCAGTTCACGCGACTGATCAAGACGCTGGGCAAGAAGGGTATCGACCACAGCAAGGCCGACATCATCTATGTCTCGGATGAGCGCGTCTCGAACATCTCGGGGACCCAGTTCTATCCGGCGATCTTCAAGGCCAACAACGTCGCCTACGGCGACCCGATCGGCATCCAGCTCAAGAGCTTCGATGTCTCGCCGCAGGTCACCCAGGCTCTGGAGCGCAAGCCCGATGTCGTCGCCATTGCCGGCACGCCGGACAGCGCCGGCAAGGTCATCAAGGAGCTGCGCCGCCAAGGCTTCACCGGGCGCGTCATCGGCTCGCAGATATTTGCCGACCCAAACTCGATCGACCTGTTCGGCCGCGGTGCCGACGGGATGATTATCGTCGCTGGCTACTGGTGGGACCGCAACGATGCGACGCGCGCCTTCACCAAAAAATTCAATGAGGAGAATGCCAAACGCGGCCTCACGTCCAAGAAGATCCCCCACCACACCGACGCGCAAGCATATGACATCGTTTATCTGCTGAAGCAGGCGATGGAGAAGGCCGGCGTCACCGGCGATCCGGCGAAGCTCGCCCAGGAGCGCACCGCAATCCGCGACGCCCTCCAGGGCATCCGCTTCACCGGCGTGA
>Ga0307503_10000341_pt1 | contig 10072 bp, 10 predicted proteins | sample 17_S_MG_FD_194514 | JGI IMG/M metagenome (GOLD analysis project Ga0307503, IMG submission 194514) | Soil microbial communities from Populus trichocarpa stands in riparian zone in the Pacific Northwest, United States - 17_S | ecosystem: Environmental > Terrestrial > Soil > Riparian zone > Trees... | reverse complement strand
CTGAAGGTGTACCTCGGTGTCGAGAAGGTGATCTGGATGCCGCGCGGTCTCACCAAGGACTACAAGCAGTACGGCACTCGTGGCCACATCGACATCGTCGCTTCATGGGTGCGACCGGGCCTCGTCGTCGCCCATTCGCAGCCCGATCCCAGCCACCCCGACTTCGAGGTGTGCAAGGAGAACCTGGGAATCCTTCGGGCCAGCACCGATGCTCGCGGTCGGCAGTTGGAGGTTGTCGAAATCCTGGCGCCGACGGAGACGCATGCCAACGACGACATCGTCGACTGGTCGTACATCAACCACTACGTCTGCAACGGCGCGGTCATCCTGTGCTCCTTCGATGATCCGCGCGACGAGGATGCGGCCGCCACCCTGAGCCGGCTGTATCCAGGGCGCGAGGTGGTGCTGGTAGAGGCCCGGCCGATCTTCGAATGCGGCGGAGGAATCCACTGCATCACCCAGCAACAGCCGGCGGTCTAGCTCGGTTCGTCAGCCAACCGTTGCCATGTCCGCGGCTCGTGTCACGAGACACGCACCCACGGAATGCAGATCGCGGGCTCCGTGCGCCATCTCCGCTGCAGGTCTCACTGGGCGCGATTCTGGACATCCAGTGTCCAATTTCGCCCCCAAGCAGGCCTTGTGTGCGCGATTTCGGAGCTGCCGATTCCATTTTCGCGCCCAAGGAGGCAGGGATCGGGGTCGTCAGATCGGTGCATCCGTACTGCCAACACCAACCTGGTGGGCGCGCCGCGGAGGGCTCACGCTGCCGAACGCGCCACTCGCTCGGTTCGTCAGTGGGTGTGGACGATGAGGACGTTGCATGGCGCGCGCTTGGCGACATCGCCGGCAATGGATCCGAGCACTCGGGCGGCACCTTGCACACGCTTGTTGCCGACCACGATGGTCGACGCCTCGAGACGCGTGGCCTCCTCGCACAACGCGCTGGCCGGGTCCTTCATCACGACCGCGTGTGTGACGGGCGTGGTCAACTTCAGTTTGCCTGCAAGAGCTTTCAGCAGGTCTTCGGCGACACCGACCGAGTCGACGTGCCACGTCTCCGAGCCCCCGCCATGTATCTCTTGGCTGGTCGTACGGGTCATCGACATCACGATGTGCAGTGGGAAGTTGTAGGCCTTGGCCATCTCGGCGGCCGCCTCCGCTGCCTTGCGAGCCGTTTCGCTTCCGTCGACTCCGACGATGATCTCGTTCACATAGCCCCCTTGTCGGAGCGTCACGCTAACAGAATCAGCAAGTCCGAAATCGGGCGATCACTGGTGGAAGGTCAGTCGGAGGCGCCCGACAGCCGCATGTGTCCCATCCGCCAGTTCGCAATGGCGAGCGAGATCACCGTCACGATCAGGAGCCGGACGATTGCGGCTCCGCCCTGCGGAATGCCGTCGCGTACCAAGCGCGTGGGCGGGTGGTCCAGCAACCCGACGAAGATCGCCCGCGATTCCCACGTCGGCGAGAGCTGGGCGATTCCGGTGAGCGCGGCGCCCAGCAGACGCTCGATGAGAAACACGATTGCCAGCGACCAGACCGCGGTGCGCCGGGTGATGCAGCCGACAGTGATGAACAGAGCGACATAGCTGATGCTGCCGACTGCGGCAGCGACGAACGCCGGCCATGCGCTGCTGGGCGCGCCGGCGATCACGGCGGCCAGGGCACTCGCCGGGGCGATGGTGACGAGTGCGACCATCGATCCGCCCAGCCATCGTCCGAGCACGATCTGCCAGGTCGCCGTCGGCGACAGCCATGTGAAGTGGAACGTTCCGGCGCGCACCTCGGCTCCGAGAACCGCGTCGCCGATCACCAATGCGGCGATCGGCATCACGAGCGAGAAGATCCCCTCTGCTGCGACGTTCGCGAACGCCCGCTCCGGGCCGGCATCGACGGCGCGGGCCAGCAGGCCGAACAACAGAGCGCCCGCACATGGCAGCAGGATGGCGGCCCAACGTCGTGGGGGAACACAGGACTGCAGGGTGTACCGAAGGATCGCGACGAACCGCGATCGCGGTCGTCGCATGGCGGGCTGGGGCGGGGCCGAGGTTGTGTCGGTCATCGCACCAGCTCCCGGAACAGGCTCTCGAGCGAGTCGTCGAGGGCGCGCACTTCGAGGAGGCGAACCGACGCCTGGCGGGCCAGCCGTGGCAAGGCCGTTGCCAGGTCGCGGGCTTGCAGGGTCTGGATCACCAACCCGTCGCGGGATGTGTCCATCGTGACTCCGGCAACCGATTCGAGGCCGATCAGTGATGCCGCCAGTCGGCGACCGTCATCGGAGCGGACCAGCACGTGTCGCGGGCGGTCGTCCATCGCGTCGCGGATCGCATGCCGGCTGCCGGCAGCGGCAAGCCGGCCGTGCATCAGCACGATCACTCGCTCCGCCATGCGCTCGACCTCGTTGAGCACGTGCGAACTGACGATCACCGTTCGTCCGTCTGCTCCGAGTCGCTTGAACAGTTCGATGAGGTGCAGTCGCTGCACCGGATCGGCGCCGTTCAGTGGCTCGTCCAGCACGAGGACCTGAGGGTCGGTCACGAGGGCAGCGGCGATCTTTGTCCGCTGGCGCATTCCCTTGCTGAATCCGTCGACACGCCGGTCGGCGGCATCCATCATTGCGACCGAGTGCAACGCCTTCTCGGGTGCCTCACGATCGACGATGCGGTACAGATCGGCGACGTAGCTGACGAACTGGCGGGCGGTGAGCCCGGCGGGCACGGCCTCGTCCTCCGGGACCAACGCCATGCGTGCGTGGACATCGCGATCGTGTCGCGGATCGCGACCCTCGATGCGGACGGTTCCCTGATTGACCCCGACGAGCCCGGTCATCGCCCGCATGAGCGTGGTCTTGCCGGCACCGTTGGGCCCGAGCAGACCGGTGACGCCGGGGCCGAACGAGCAACTGAGCTCCGAGAGTGCAACCTTGGGCCCGAACCACACCGACACGTTGGCGATCTCGACGGTGGCGTCGGTCGCGAACGCAGGGTCCTGCGGGGCGAGCGGTACAGGCGGAGGGAATGGCTGCATCAGCGCTCCACCCATCGGTAGCGATACAGGAGCACCCCGGCACCCGCCAAGAAGATGAGGAGGTAGATCCCGACAGCGAACAGCCCGCCGTTGGCGACCCCGGTGAGTGGCGAGTCGGGGTCGATGTGGCCGAGGAAGACGAGGTCGCGCAGATACAACGGCAACACCAAGACGTTGACCAATGCCGCGAGAGAGCCCTCGCCCGGCGGCAGATCTCCGATCATGATGCCCGACGCGATCGACGTGATCAGGAGGAGCCCGATGATGCCCGCGCCGGCAACGATCCGGCGATCTGTCAGCGATGCGATCGCCACGCCGATGACGGCGTAGTAGATCGCCAACACGAGGACGGTCAGCGGGACCTTCCACAAGACGTCGAGGTGGCCGGTGAAGTACTTGTACGCACTGTCACTGACCAACATGTTGCCGAGAAACAGCACGACCTGCGGAAGGAAGGAGAATGCGAAGAGGATCGACGAAATCGCGCCGAGCTTGGCGATGACGTAGTCGACGCCCGTCAGCGGTCGGGCGAACATCAACGGCAGAACACGTTGTCGGCGATCCGGGCACATCACGTCCGGTGCCACCAGTGCAACGAACAGCAGCAGGGCGGACGACACGCCGACGTAGTCGCGATAGGTGATGATCTCGATCTTGTCGACGAGACGGTCACGCGTGACATAGCCGATCCCGACGTTGACGATTGCAGGAACCGTGACGACACCGAGCAGCACGAACGGTGCGACCTTCTGGCGCCATGGTCTCCGGATTCCGAGTGCTCGGCGCATCGACGCCTTGTAGAGCGCGAAGGTCGCCGCGCCGCGCCGACCGCGTGGCCCGTCGTAGGGGCGGTAGCCGCGGTCGTAGACGGCGCCGCGGTCGCCACTGACCACACTCACGATGGGCTCCCTGCAAGGCGAAGGAAGACCTCGTCGAGGGAGGTCAGCCGGGTGCTCAGCCGATAGAGCGGTAGCCCGGCGTCGGCGATCGTGTCGCGCAGGAGATCCAAGTGGTCGTCGCCGTCGATGGTCACCTCGACGAGCCCTTCGGCAGCGACGGCCGTGATACCGACCGCCGACAGAGCAGTCACCAGCACCTCGCTGCGGTGCCCGACATCGACGGTGACGAGACCTGTGCGCTCGAGCAACGCGTTCGTCGCACCCGACACGACCAGCCTGCCGCCGTCGATCATCACGACGTGATCGCAGACCTGTTGCACGTCATCGAGCAGGTGAGTGGCCATCAGCACCGAGATCCCGAACGTGCCGAGCCGGGCAACGAGCATCAGCATCTCCTCCCGACCGAGTGGATCGAGACCCGCGGTCGGCTCGTCGAGGAGCACCAGTTCGGGATCGCCGACCAGTGCTTGGGCGAGCTTGGTGCGCTGGCGCATCCCGGTGGAGAACCCGCCGATCGGTCGGAATCGGGCCTCGTCGAGCCCGACGAGATCGAGGATGTCGGACGCCCGCTGTCGCGCGGCGCGTGCCGGCAGGCCACTGAGCTCACCGAACGTGGACACGACATCGGCCGCCGTCTGGTCGAGCGGAAGGCAATCGTGCTCGGGCATGTAGCCGAGCCGCGCCCGAACCTCGATTGGATCTGTGCCGACATCGATGCCGCAGACCTCGATGCTGCCTTCGGTCGGTTTCGAGATGCCGAGGAGCAGTCGGAACATGGTCGTCTTGCCGGCGCCATTGGCGCCGACCAGGCCCACGAGGCCCCGCGGCAACGTGATCGACAGGTCGTCGAGCGCTGTCACACCCGGGTACTTCTTGGTGAGACCTTCGATTCGGAGGAGGGAGCTGGCGACCACGACAGGTGCGAGTCTCGCACGTGTACAGTCGCAACGGTCGCTCACGGCCGGCCAGGGGGTTCCTATGACGAGCAAAGCCCACGCGATCGGTGCGACCGACACGCCGTTGCTGGAGGAGACGATCGGCTCGGCCTTCGATCGAATCGCGGCTGCGTTCCCCGACCGTGAGGCGTTGGTGGTTCCGTTCCAGAGCATCCGCCTCACCTACCGCCAACTCTCCGAGCGCGTCGACCAACTGGCCCGCGGTTTGATGGCAGTGGGTCTCGACAAGGGCGACCGGGTCGGGATGTGGAGCCCGAACAACGCGGAATGGGTCTACATCCAATTCGCCGCGGCGAAGGCGGGTGTGGTGCTGGTCAACATCAACCCCGCGTACCAGACCGAGGAACTGCGCTACGCGCTGGCCCAGAGCGGCTGTCGGGCGCTGGTGTCGGCGACCGGCTTCAAGACCAGCGACTACGCCGCAATGATCACCGAAGTCCGCGGCTCGCTGCCGAGCCTCGAGCACGTCGTGCTGCTCGACACCCCGGAGTGGGAGGCACTGTTGGCGGGGGGCGACAGGGTCTCACCGGCCGAGCTCGCGGCGCGGAGCGCATCATTGACCAATATCGACCCGATCAACATCCAGTACACCAGCGGCACGACAGGCTTCCCGAAGGGTGCGACGCTGAGTCATCGCAACCTGCTGAACAACGGCTACTTCCTCGGTCTGGGATTCCGCTACACCGGAGCCGATCGGGTGTGCATCCCGGTGCCCTTCTACCACTGCTTCGGCATGGTCATCGGCAACCTCGCCAACCTGACGCACGCAACGACCACGGTGCTGCCGGCACCGTCGTTCGACGCGCTCGCGACACTGCAGACGCTGGAGGCCGAGCGGTGCACGAGCGTGCTCGGTGTACCGACGATGTTCATCGCCATGCTGTCGCATCCCGACTTCCACCAGTTCGACCTCTCGTCGTTGCGCACGGGGATGATGGCCGGGTCGCCGTGTCCCGTGGAAGTCATGAAGCAGTGCGTCGACGAGATGCACATGAGCGAGGTGACCATCGGGTACGGCATGACAGAGACCTCGCCGGTGTCGACCCAGACATCGCCCGACGACCCGCTCGACAAGCGTGTCGCGACGGTCGGCCGCGTCCTGCCGCACATCGAGATCAAGGTCGTCGATCCGGTCAGCGGTGAGACCGTCGGGCTCAACGAGCCAGGCGAGTTCTGCACCAAGGGCTACTCGGTGATGCTCGGCTACTGGAACGAGCCGGAGATGACGGCCGAGGCAATCGACGCCGACGGCTGGATGCACTCCGGCGACCTCGCCGTGATGGACGACGACCTCTACGCCAGCATCGTCGGACGCATCAAGGACATGATCATCCGCGGTGGCGAGAACATCTACCCGCGAGAGGTCGAGGAGTTCCTCTACTCGCACCCCGACATCGTCGACGTGCAGGTCATCGGTGTCCCCGACGAGAAGTACGGCGAAGAGTTGGTTGCCTGGATTCGGCTTCGCGAAGGGGCCACGATGACCCGCGACGACGTAGCCGCCTTCTGCAAGGGTCGCATCGCCCACTTCAAGATCCCGCGCTACGTGCACGTGGCCGACGAGTTCCCGATGACGGTGACGGGGAAGATTCAGAAGTACCGAATGCGCGAGGTGTCGATCGAACTGCTGTCAGGCGGCTGAACGGCTCGGCACTGCGGTCAACTCCGGGTGCTCCTCGAGGAATGCGCTGACCATGTCGTGGCCCTCCGTGATCAACCGCTCGCTGTGGCTGAAATCGAAGAGGCCGATGCCCTGCGTGTCGGGCGCCGGCAGTCGGACGACATTGAGGCCCTCGTGGGTCGGCGTCAGGACCTCGCGCGTCACTGCGATCGACGACGTCAGGACGGCGAGAGCGGAGAGCTTCGAGGGCAGCTGGTGCTTGGTCCCGGCTCGACAATCGAAGGCGAAGATCGTCGTTGCACCGAGGTCGCGAGCCCGCTGAAGCGGAAGCTTGGCTGCAATGCCGCCGTCGACGTGACGGCTGCCGTTGATCATCACCGGACGGAAGATGCCGGGCAGCGAGGCCGAGGCGACCAGCACGTCGCGTGGGTCGCCCGTGGTGTGGAAGTCGATGCGGGCGTCGTCGATGTTCACGGTGCACGCCTCGAACGGAGTTGCCAGCTCGTCGAGATCGTCGACGGGTAGGAACCGATTGACGAGATCGACCAGACCGTCCGAGCGATAGAGATGAGGATGACGGCGCACGACGTGCCAGGCCCGCTCGACGCGAGAACCGCGGAAGATGTACTCGCGTCGAAGCCCGCGCCAGATCGTCGCGAGCTGCTCGGCGGCCTCGGTCGTCGGTTGATGAGCGATTGCGGCGCCGTTGAGAGCGCCTGCCGACACACCGATCACGAGGTCCGGGGTGATCCCGGCTTCGAGAAGTGCGTGCAGTTGGCCGGCCTGCATCGCGCCGAGCGATCCGCCACCAGACAGCACGAAGGCGACCCGCTGCCGCCCGAACGGGCTCTCGTCAGGTCGCTGCCTGTGCCACTTCATGCCAGATCATCGGCGCCCGACCGGCCGACTTGAGCCACACCGGTCGGAACAGTTCGGACGGACCATCAATCGCCCGTTGCGCCGTCGATCGCCTCCCGCAACAGGTCCGCGTGCCCGCAGTGACGGGCGTACTCCTCGACGAGATGCACCAGAACCCACCGCAACTTGACCGGCTTGTTCTCGCGTCGACCGACCGACAACGAGTCGAACGGCGTGGTGGATGCGAGCTGGCGGGCCCGGACCATCTCGGCGCGCAACAACACCAGTGCGTCGGCGAGTGTGTCGTTGTCGCCCGGATGAAAGTCGGCGTCGCGATCGTCGGGGTCGTCCCACGGCATCGTTTCCTGGAGGCCGAGGAAGACGGTCCCGAGCCAGTACTGCTCGACCTCGGCGAGGTGGCGCACTAGCCCGAGCAGGGTGAGATCGCTCTTGGCGGTCGTCTGCCGGGCCTGTTGCTCGGTGATCCCATCGACCTTGCGCAGCAGCACGTAGCGCTGGTAGTCGAGCAGCCAATTGACGACATCACGTTCCTCGCCGCCGTACGGCGCGACCTCTGGATCGAACGGGGGGTACACGAACGGCATGTCAAGCACCGCCCCAACCTACGGCCGAATCTCGAGGTGGGACCACGCTGACCGTGTCGGCGACGGTCAGCGTGGTCCCAGTACCTCGACTTCGGCGAGGCGACGCTGCAGGAACCGGCGGTCGCTGTCGTTGCAGGGGCACTCCAGCGCCTGGCGATACGAGTCCGCTGCGACTTCCATCTGGCCCAGACGGCGCTGGAAGTCGGCGCGCGTCGACCAGTACAGGTGCCATCGTTCGGTCGGTGTACCGACCAGCTCGGCGAGCAGTGCGAGCCCGGCCTGCGGACCGGAAACCTCCGCTTCGGCCACGGCGCGGTTGACTCGGACGACGGGCGTCGGCCACCGGGCTTCGAGCAACTGGTAGAGCTCGGCGATCTGCGGCCAGTCCGTCTCTGCATACGTAGGCGCCAGACCGTGAAGGCAGGCGATCGCCGCCTGCATCTGGTAGGCGCCGGGGCGGCCGCGACGCAGGACCGACTCGACCAGCGCCGAGGCCTCGGCAATCGCCGCGTGGTCCCACCGCGATCGGTCCTGGTCGACGAGCAGCACGATCTCGCCCGCCGAATCGGTGCGCGACCGCCGTCGAGCGTTGGTCGCCAAGGTCAAAGCGAGCAGACCGACGCATTCCGCCTCGTCGGGCATCAACTCCACGAGCACGCGGCTGAGCCGCACGCCTTCGTCGGCCAGATCGAGGCGTGCGTCGAGCTCGCCGACGGGAGCATGGTGCCCGGCAGTGAACACCGCGTATACCGTGGTCAGCACCGGCCGCAGACGATCAGGGAGCTCGTGCTCGTCGGGTACTCGATACGGAATGTGGGCCTTGGCGATCTTGGCTTTGGCGCGGCTGATGCGCTGGCCGATGGTCGGTTCGGGAACCAGGAAGACCCGAGCGATGTCGACGGTCGTGAGCCCGCAGATCGTGCGGAGGGCGAGCGCGACCTGAGACTCGGGCGACAACGCGGGATGGCAGCAGGTGAACAGCAATCGCAATCGGTCGTCGCGACTGTCGCCGTCGTCGTCGCCGGTGGCCGAGCCCTCGGTCAGCATGCGAAATGCCTCTTCCTCCTTGGGCGCCCGTCTCGCTTCGCGCCGCAAGCGATCGAGTGCCTTGTTGCAGGCGACAGTTGTCAGCCACGCGCCCGGCTTGTCGGGGAGCCCGTTACGGCGCCACGCGTCCGCGGCGACGACAACGGCATCGTGCAGCGCATCCTCTGCCCGATCGATGTCACCCGTCAGTCGAATGAGGGTGGCCAGAACCTGGCCACCCTCGATGCGAATGATCTCGTCGAGTGGATCGATCAGCTCGACTCACCGAAATCGATGACCGGGCGCACCTCGACTCGGCCGTACCACGCGCCGGGGATCTTGGCGGCCCAGCTCAAGGCCTCGTCGAGGTCTTTGCAGTCGAGCAGGTAGAAGCCGCCGAGTGCTTCCTTCGTCTCGGCGAACGGGCCATCGGTGGCGATCACGTCGCCGCCCTTCGCGCCGCCGTTGACCTGGATGGTGGTCGCCGTGTTGGTCGGCTGCAATGCCTCGCCGCCGCCGATGACGCCGGCCGCGCCACCCTCCTCGCCGAAATGGAAGTACTCGGCCATGATCTTGCTCCACCGCTCGTCGTTCTCGGACTCGGGGGCCGGCTCGGTGCCGTAGATGAGTGCTGCATACCTGGGCATGACGTGTTCCTTTCACTGGGACCCCGGGCGGGGTGGCTGTCACCGCACCGACGAATGGGATGGCTCGAATTCGACACCCTCGCGCGAAATTCTTCCACGACAATGTGCCCCTCGATCTCTAGTCTGCGCGAATGCCGACTGGGGTGACGATCGAGGATGTGCGCGGCTTGGCGTCGACGCTCGACCGCGCATACGAGGTGGTCGTGCGTGATCGGGTGAAGTTCCGCGTCGGACGAATCGTGTTCCTCGCATTCAGCCGAGACGACACTCTCATGGGCTTCGGGTTCCCGAAGGAGGAACGGGCCGCGTTGGTCGCCGGCGAACCGCACAAGTTCATGATGCCCAAGGCCGGCGACATGCGCTACAACTGGGTCGTGGTCCGCCTCGCCGAGATCGACATCGAGGAGATGACAGAACTCGTTGTCGATGCCTG
>Ga0307503_10000340_pt1 | contig 10092 bp, 7 predicted proteins | sample 17_S_MG_FD_194514 | JGI IMG/M metagenome (GOLD analysis project Ga0307503, IMG submission 194514) | Soil microbial communities from Populus trichocarpa stands in riparian zone in the Pacific Northwest, United States - 17_S | ecosystem: Environmental > Terrestrial > Soil > Riparian zone > Trees... | reverse complement strand
GCGCAAGGTCTATTACGGCCCGGTCTACTTCCGCCGGGAGTCGGAGCCCTACATGACGCTCGCCATCGCGGGCACGCGCCGCGACGCGGGCGTGAGCGTCGCCGAAGTCAATCTCAAGCTGATCTGGGACGTGGTCTCGCAGATCAAGGTCGGCGAGCACGGCAACGCCTATGTCGTCGGCGCGCAGGGGCGGCTGATCGCGCACCCGGATATCAGTCTCGTCCTGCGTAACACCGACATGTCAAACCTGGCGCAGGTGAAGTCGGCGCGCGCCGGCGCCGCCGGCGAGAGTGGCGAGGTGGTGCAGGAAGCGAAGAATATTCAGGGTCGGGAGGTCCTGACGGCCTCCGCGCCGGTGCCGCAACTCGGCTGGCTGATGTTCGTCGAGCTCCCGGCCGAAGAAGCCTACGCGCCGCTTTACGCCGCGTTCCGGCGCCTCGCCTTCATCCTCCTCGCCGCGCTCGCTTTCGCCGTGGTGTCCGGCATCTTTCTGGCCCGGCGCATGGTCGGCCCCATTCAGGCGTTGCAAGCCGGCGCGGCGCGCATCGGCAGCGGCGATCTCGCGCAGCGCATCTCGATCAAGACCGGCGACGAGCTGGAAGGGCTCGCCGATCAGTTCAACGAAATGGCCGGGCGGCTGGAGGAGTCCTATGCCGGCCTGGAAGAGAAAGTGGAGGTCCGCACGCGCGAGCTTGCCCAATCGGTTGCCGAGCTGACGGCCCTGGGCGAGGTCACCCGCGCGGTCAGCTCGACGCTCGATCTCGAAACCTTGCTCTCGACCATCGTTGCCAAGGCGGTCGAGCTGTCGGGCACCGACGGCGGCGCCGTCTGGGTGCTGGACCCGGCAACAGAAGAACTGCAGCTGCGCGCGACCTATGGAATGAGCCGCGAGCTCATCGGCACCATGAGCAGCCAGACCGCAGGCCTCAACACGCTCGTCATCGGCGACACGCTCCGAAGCCGCGCGCCCGTGCAGATTGCCGATCTGCGCAAGGAGCCGCCGAGCCCGATCTTTGAGACAATCATGAAGGCAGGCTTTCTCGCCGTGCTGACAGTGCCGCTCATCCACCCCAACGGGGTGCTCGGCGCTCTGGTGATCCGACGCAAGGCGCCAGGCGAATTTCCGCGCCACACGGTCGAGCTGCTGCAGACCTTTGCGGCGCAGTCGGTGCTGGCGATCCAGAATGCCAATCTGTTCGCGGAGGTGGAGGAAAAAGGGCGGCAGCTGGAAATCGCCAGCCGCCACAAGTCGCAATTCCTCGCCAATATGAGCCATGAGCTGCGCACGCCGCTCAACGCCATCATCGGGCTCACCGACATGATGGTCGCGAATGCTCCACGCTTCGGTACCGAGAAGGCGCTGGAACCGCTGCGCCGGGTGCACCGCGCCGGCACTCACCTGCTCGGGCTGATCAACCAGGTGCTCGACCTCTCCAAGATCGAAGCCGGCAAGCTCGACCTCAGCCCGGAGTCCGTCAGTATCCCGCCGCTCATCGACGAGGTCATCGGCACCGCGCGCCCGCTCGCGGAGCAGAACGGCAACCGTCTCGTGGTGGAATGTGCCACCGACCTGGTGCCGATCACCGCCGATCCGATGCGCCTGCGGCAGATACTTCTCAACCTGCTCAGCAACGCCTGCAAGTTCACCAAGAACGGCGAGGTCGCCCTCACCGTTGCGCCGCGCCGGATCGACGGCCACAACGTGGTCGAATTCGCGGTCCGCGACACCGGCATCGGCATGACGGCGGAACAGCAGGCGAAGCTGTTCGAGGAATTCACCCAGGCGGAGTCCTCCACCGCCCGCCGCTTCGGCGGCACCGGCCTCGGGCTCGCCATCACCCGCAGGCTTGCCCGCATGATGGGCGGTGATGTCAGCGTGACCAGCGAAGCGGGCAAGGGCTCGGTCTTCACCGTGCGCCTGCCGGGCCCGCAGGAGATCACGATCCCGGCTGCTCAAAGCGGTGCTCTCGCCCCCAGCGGAAACTGCATCCTGGTCATCGACGACGACGCCACCGCGCGCGATCTGATCAGCGAGCAGCTCAAATCGGAGGGCTTCGCGGTGGCAACCGCGGGCGGCGGCCTCGAGGGGATCAAGCTCGCCAAAGAACTGCGGCCGATGGCGATCACGCTCGACGTGATGATGCCCGATCTCGACGGTTGGTCGGTGCTGGCGGCGCTTCGCCAGGACGCAGAGCTCGCCGACACGCCGGTGATCATGGTCAGCATCGCCGACGAGAACCGGCGCGGCATGGCGCTCGGCGCCGCCGGATATCTGGTGAAGCCGATCGACCGGGAGCGCTTGATCGCGATGTTGCAGCGATTCTGCTCGTCACGCCTACCAAGGCGTATCCTGGTGGTCGACGACGATCCCCTGCTGCGCGAACGGGTGCGCTCCTGGCTCGACGGTCAACCCTGGACAGTGAGCGAGGCGAGCAACGGACGCGAGGCGTTGAGCCGGATCCAGGAGGCCAAGCCCGACCTCATTCTGCTCGATCTCATGATGCCGGAGATGGACGGATTTCAGGTCGTGGCCGACCTGCAGCGCTCCGCGGACTGGCGCGACATTCCCGTGATCGTGATCACCGCGCGCGACCTTGACGCCAAGGACCGAGAACGCCTCAATTCCGGAATCCGGTCCGTCCTGGTCAAGGAATCGTTTCACCCCTCCGAGCTCATTGCCCGCATCCGCCGTCTCGTTGCCAACGACGGCGCGCCGGCCGCAGCGAAAGCCGTGTCGTGACCAGACTTCTCTACGTCGAAGACAACGACGACAACGTCTACATGCTCAAGATGCGGCTCGAGCTGCTGGATGAATTCGAGGTGCTGGTCGCGGAGGACGGCGAGAAGGGCTGCGCGGCGGCGCTCGAGCACCAACCGGACCTGATCCTGATGGACCTCGACCTGCCGGTGGTCGACGGCTGGGAAGCGACGCGACGGCTGAAAAACGACCCGCGCACCCGCGATATCCCCGTGATTGCGCTGTCGGCGCATGCGCTCGCCGGCGCGCGCGAAAAGGCCATCGAGGCCGGATGCGACGAGTTCGATACCAAGCCGGTCGAGTTCGAACGGCTGCTGGGGAAGATCAGACATCTCCTCGGGCGGTAGAGCGCGTCCCGTCGAGATGGAGTCAGCTCAAGCTGCAAACGCGGTCTGCTCCCAAAGGGAACACACCGAGTGCGCAGCAACTGTCTTTGCATCAAACCAAACGGGACGCGCGGTAGTCCGCGGCGGACGAGGCCTTATTCAATCACCTCGTCGGCGCGCACCAGGAACGCCTCCGGAATCGTAGCACCGAGCGCCTTGGCGGTTTTCAGGTTGATGACCAGGTCGAATTTCGTGGGCTGCGCGACCGGCAGATCGGCGGGCGTGCGACCTTTGAGGATCTTGTCGACGTAGCCCGCCGCCAGCGCATACATCTCCGCAAAGCTTGCGGAATATGACATGAGCCCCCCGGCCATCGGCCATGTGCGTTGACTTCCGAACGACGCAAGCCGGTACTTGATCGCGAGCTCGACGACCTCCTTGCGGCTCATGGTCCCCTGCACGATCAGGGCGTCGGCCGCCTTCGCGCGCATGGCTTCGAACGCCGGCTCCAGCGGCGCATCGGGCCGCTGCACGAAGGCTTCGATGGCGAGGCCGGTGCGGCGTCCGCCGTCTTCGACCTGCGCGAGATACGGCTTGGTAAAGGAATCGGTCGCGTTGGCGAGTACGGCCACGCGCCTTGCAGACGGGAAGACCTCATGAATGAGCTCGATCGTCTTGCCCGCCACCTCGGCCGCCGCAGTCGAGACCCCGGTGACGTTGCCTCCCGGTCTCGCCAGGCTCGCAACCAGCCCGGTCTGGAGCGGATCGCCGGCCGGCGCCATCACGATCGGGATGTCGCTCGTTGCTTCTTTCGCTGCCTTGACCGACGGCGTCAGCGAGGCGACGATCACGTCGACCTTCAGCCGCACGAGCTCGGCGGCTTGTCGGGAAGCAGCCCGGCTCTGCCCTCGGCCGTTCGCACCTCGAGCCGCACATTCTGGCCTTCGATCAGGCCGACGTCGCGCAACGCCTCACGCAATCCGGTCAAGTATTCATTGGGACTGGCGTTGCCGGTAACGAGAACGCCGATCGTTGCGATCCTCGGCTGTTGCGCGCGCAGGCGCTGCGGCATGGCGACCGCCGCGGCGGTAGCCAGCAGCGCGACGAAGTCGCGTCGCTTCATGGTCACTCGATCACTTCGTCGGCCAGTGCCAGCATCGACGGCGGCACGGCGAGGCCGAGCGGCTTCGCGGCCTTGAGGTTGATGACCATTTCGAACAGCGCCGCCTGGGTGACCGGCAGATCGGACGGCTTCTCGCCCTTGAGGATGCGCGCCACGTAGGTCCCGGCCTGTGCCCACAGGTTCACGTGGTTTGGTCCGTAGCTCATCAGGCCGCCGGCTTCCGCGAACTCGCGACTGTCATAGATCGCGGGCACAGTGTGGCGTGCCGAAAGCGCGACGAGCTGGGCGCGACGGACAAAGAAGAACGGATCGGTGGCAACCAGCAGAGCCGCCCCTGGCTTCAGGGTTGAGTAGGCGTCCTCGATCTCGCGATCGGTGCTGGCCTCCAGGACATCGAGCGGCACTTCCAAGGTGCGCGCTGTTGCCTGCAGGCTCTGGGTCACCGCCTTCGCGCTGGGATGGCTCGGCTTGAGCAGCACCGCCATGGTTTTGGCCTGCGGCGCCAGCTCCCGCAGCAGGCCGAGCCGCTTCGCCGCCAGCTCCGCCGCCAGGGTGGTGATGCCGGTGGCGTTGCCGCCGGGACGATTGAGGCTGCTGACGAGGCCCAGCTTCGACCGGCGGGTCCGCGACCAGAAAGTAGATCGGAATGGCCGAGGTCGCCGCCTTGGCAGCAACCGCGGCCGTGGTGCTGGACAGCGTCGCGATCACCGCGACCCGCTGGCGGATCAGATCCGCCGCCAATTCCGGCAGCCTCTCGTCCTTGCCCTGGGCCCAGCGGAATTCGATCGCGACGTTCTTTCCCTCCACCAGCCCGGCGTCGCTCAAGCCCTTGCGGAACCCGGCCAGACGCCTGGCGTTCGGCTCGGGCGAACCGGAATGCAGAAATCCGATGACCGGCATCGCCGCCTGTTGCGCGCGTGCAATCAGCGGCCACGCGATCGTGCCTCCAGCGACCAGCGTGATGAAATCGCGCCGTCTCATGATCTACTCCCGGCTTGGGCAGGGTTCCGTGGGACTCACCCTAACACGACAATGCGGGCACTCACGATCCGTTTGGAACGGGGTTTAGCAGACCTGCACGAGGGCCGCATTCCAACTCCCGGAACTCACGGAGCCGGCTTTGTCGGCGTCCGTCGGCGCAGACGTTCCGCGGTGATGTAGAGCAGCGGAATGATGAAGATCCCGAACACCGAAGCGGCAATCATGCCGCCGAACACCGGCGTGCCGACCGCATGGCGCGTCAACGCCCCGGCTCCGCCTGCAAAGACCAGAGGCAACAGGCCGAAGATGAAGGCGAAGCTGGTCATCATGACCGGGCGGAAGCGCAGGCCGGCCGCTTCGAGCGCGGACGTCTCGATGTCCTGCCCGAGGTTGCGCCGCTCCACCGCGAAGGCGACGATCAGAATGCCGTTCTTCGCGGCGAGCGCGATCAGCACCACGAGCCCGATCTGCGCGTAGACGTCGAAGCTCAGTCCGGCCAACGCGAGCGCGCCGAGCGCGCCGAGCGCCGCGACACTGACCGACAAGAGGGCCGGGACCGGAATGTTCCAGCTCTCGTAGAGCGCGACGAGAAACAGATAGGCGAAGAGGATGGCCACTCCGAGCACGATACCGGTGCGGCCGCTCGCCGCCTTTTCCTGCAGCGCCGTGCCGGTCCATTCGTAGCTGTAGCCGGCGGGCAGGGTCGAGGCCGAGATGCGCTCCATGGCGGCGAGCGCCTGGCCGGAGCTGTAGCCGGGCTTGGGTGCGCCATTCACGATCGCGCCGCGATATCCGTTGTAACGGATCACCGTCTGCGGCCCCTGCACCAGCTTCGCTTCCGCCACCGCCCGGATCGGCACCATGCCGCCTTGGGCGTTGCGCACATAGATCCGGTAGACGTCGTCGATATTGTCGCGAAACGCTGTCTCGCCCTGGATGTTGACCTGCCACGTGCGCCCGTAGACGTTGAAGTCGTTGACGTAGAACGTCCCGAGCGTCGACTGCAGGGCGTTGAAGATGTCGCTGATCTTGACGCCGAGCACCTGCGCCTTGTCGCGGTTGATGTCGAGGTAGATCTGGGGCGTATCGGCGGCATAGGTGCTGAAAACGCCGGCAAGCTCGGGCTGTCCGTTGGCGGCGACGATCAGGCCGCGCAGCGTCGCCGCGACATCGGTCGGCGACTGGCCCTGCAACGCCTCCAGCGCATATTGGAAACCGCCGGTGCTTCCGAGGCCGAGAATAGGAGGGAGGTTGAACGGGAATGCGACGGCGCCCTTGATCGCCGCCATTTGCGGGCGCAGCCGCGCAATGATGGCGCCGGCGCTCTGCGCGCGGTCGGTGCGGACCTCGTACGGCTTGAGCCTGATGACGAAGAAGGCCTGGTTCGACGAGGCAACGTAGTCGATGAAGTTCAGCCCAACCACCGACAGGATGCCCTCGACACCCGGAATCGGCCGCACCATGTCCTCGACCTCCTTGACCACGGTCTCGGTGCGGTTGAGCGAGACGCCTTCGGGCAGGCGCAATGCGGCGAAGATGGCGCCCTGGTCCTCGTCCGGCAAAAAGCTCTGCGGCGTCTTGCTGAACAGCCACGCCGAGGCCGCCAGCACGCCGGCCACGACGACGACGCCGACGATCGCGACGCGCATCAGGCGGCGCACCACCGCGACGTAGCCGTCGCGGACATGGTCGATCGCGCCCAGCACGTAGCGCATCGGCCCGCGGGTTGTTTGTCCGCGCTTGAGCAGCACCGCGCACAGCGCGGGGCTCAGGGTCAAGGCGTTGAGCGCCGAGATCAGCATCGATACCGAGACCGCCACCGCGAATTGGCGGAACAGCTGGCCGCTGATGCCGGGGATGAAGGCAACGGGGACGAAGACCGACAACAGGACCAGCGTGATGGCGATGATGGGGCCGGTGATTTCGGCCATCGCCTTCTTGCAGGCGTCCGGCACCGACAGCTCGGGTTCCTCCTCGATGACGCGCTCGACGTTCTCGACCACGACGATGGCATCATCGACCACGATGCCGATCGCGAGCACGAGTGCCAGCAGGGAGACGGTATTGGCCGAGTATCCGATCGCCAGCATCACCGCGAAGGTGCCAATGATCGAAACCGGCACGGCGACAAGGGGAATGAGCGTCGTGCGCAGCTTGCCGAGAAACAGGAATACCACCAGCGCCACCAGGACGATGGCCTCGGCCAGCGTGCGAACGACCTCCTCGATGGTCGAGGTGACGAACACCGTGGAATCGAAGAACACGTTATAGGAGAGATCCTCGGGGAAACGCGTCGCCAACGTGTCCAAGGCTTCGCGCACAAGCCGGGTCACGTCGACGGCGTTGGAGCCCGGCGTCTGATAGATGCCGAGCGCGGCGGCCGGCGCGCCGTTGAAACGGCTGTAGCGGTCCTGCGATTTTGCGCCCATCTCGATACGGGCGACGTCCTTCAGCCGGACCACGGAGCCGTCCGGCTTGGCGCGCACGACCAGGGCCTCGAATTCCTCGGGGCGCGACAGCCGGCCCTTGGTCTTGATGGTGATCTGGACCTGCTGATCCGGCGAGGTCGGCGCCGCGCCCACCCGGCCGAGCGCCGCCTGGACGTTCTGGCTCTGCACCGCCGCGATGATGTCGTTCGGCGTCAGGTTGAGCTCGGTCAGCCGGTCGGGGTCGAGCCAGATCCGCAACGAATAGTCGAGCGGCCCGAACAGTGAGACCTGTCCGACGCCCTTGATCCGCGCCAGCGTGTCGATGATGTTGATGGTCGCATAGTTGCTGAGGAAAACGGCGTCGTAGGTATTCTTCGGGGAGAAAACGGTGATGACCTGTAGCAGCGCCGCGGATTTTTTGCGGATGGTCAGGCCTGTGTGCGAGACCTCCTGGGGAAGCTGCGGCGTTGCGAGGCTGGCGCGGTTCTGCACGTTGACGGTGTTGATGTCCGGATCGGTCCCCAGCGCGAACGTGACGTTGAGGGTATAGCTGCCGTCGGAGCCGCTCGCGGACTGATAATACAGCGCGTTGTCGATGCCGTTGACCTGCTGCTCGATCGGCTGCGCGACCGTGGTCTCGACCACTTCGGCGTCCGCGCCTGGGTAGCTCGCGGTCAGCGTGACCTGTGGCGGCACGATATCCGGAAACTGCGCGATCGGGATCGCCGTAATGGCGATGATGCCGGCCAGCGTGATGACGATGGCGATGACGAAGGCGAGCCGCGGCCGGTCGATGAAGATGCCGGAAAACATCCGTTTCAGTTTCCCGGCACGACGGTCGCCGCCACGATCTGTCCAGGGTGCACCTTCTGGATGCCCTCGACGATTACCAGCTCGCCTTCCTTGAGTCCGCTCGTGACGACGATGTCGCGGCCTTGCTCGACGCCGGCCGTGATGCGCCGCAACTCGACCTTCTTCGCTGAGTCGACGACGAGCACGTATCGGCCAGCCTGATCGAGCAGGACGGCGGATTGCGGAACGGTCAGGGCCGAGCGCGGCGCGCCCCGTTCCACCGTGACCCCGACAATGCCACCCGGGATCAGAACACCGTCCGGGTTCGGCAGTTGCGCCCGCACCGCCACGGTATCCGTCGTGGCGTCGACCTGGACGTCGAGGAAGTTGCTGAGGCCGGGATAGGGATAGGTGCTGCCGTTGGGCAGTTTGACGTGAATGACTACATGCGGGCTTTTGTCGGCAGACTCGGCGATCCTGCGGCTGTACTCGAGAACATCGCGCTCGCTCGCCTGAAAGATCACGTAGATCGGGTCCTGGCTGACGATCGTCGCCAGGGTCCCGGACGAGGGACTGACCAGGTTGCCGACGGTGAAGACGGCAAGTCCGATCCGTCCATCGATGGGTGAGCGGATCTCGGTGTAGTCGAGATTGATTTGCGCCTGGTCGAGCAGGGCCTGCGCCTGCATCACCTCGGCTTGCGCCGCGGCGTCGTCTGCCGCGCGCTGGTCGAGCGTTGATTGCGGGATGTTCTGATTGCGCACGAGCTCCTGGCCGCGCTGCAATTGGAGCGCGGTGTTGACCGCCGTCGCCTTTGCCTTGGCGAGATTGGCGCGCTGCTGCTCGCCCGCCGCCTTGTAGGTTGCCTGCTCGAGCCGGAACAGGAGATCGCCGGTCTTGACCTTCTGCCCTTCGGTGAAATTTCGCTCCTCGATGAAGCCCGCGACCCGGGCGACGATGTCGACCTTGTTGATCGCCGTCACGCGCCCAAGGAACTCGCCGGTTTCCGTCACCTGGCGGCTCGCCACGGGGATCACCGAGACCGCGGGCGGCGGCGGAGTACCCTGGGCCATGGCCGCGCCACAGCAGACGAACAGCGCCAGCGCACCAATGGCGGCCGGCCAACCGAGACACGTGTCGCGACCAGGCATCAAGGCTCTCCCGACAGCAGGGAGACGCCACCCTGCATCATTTCGCCTTCCGATGTCACCGGCTGGTTGATGTGGAGCGGCGGGCCAGAAAGGCAAACGCATGCGTGACCCGCCAATCCGCATGGCGGGAGTGACACGCGTCACCCCGGCTGCAGCGGCGGCCCAGAACGCCAACGCGCCAGCGAATTTTTCCTGAGGCACTTCGCGCGCATGACACGGATCAGGCGCATTGACTGCGTGCGCGCCTTCCAGCTTCGGGCGCGAAGCCCCTCAAACCTCCTTCGCCATCTCGCGCAGCTTGAACTTCTGCACCTTGCCGGTGGAGGTCTTGGGCAGCTCGGCGAACACCACGTAGCGCGGGCATTTGTAGCTGGCGAGATTCTTGCGGCACCAGGCGATGAGATCGTCCTTGCTGGCATTCTCGCCCGGCTTGAGCTCGACGAAGGCGCACGGGGTCTCGCCCCATTTGTCGTCGGGCTTGGCCACCACGGCGGCGGCATGCACCGCCGGATGCTTGTAGAGCGCGTCCTCG
>Ga0307503_10000339_pt1 | contig 10126 bp, 11 predicted proteins | sample 17_S_MG_FD_194514 | JGI IMG/M metagenome (GOLD analysis project Ga0307503, IMG submission 194514) | Soil microbial communities from Populus trichocarpa stands in riparian zone in the Pacific Northwest, United States - 17_S | ecosystem: Environmental > Terrestrial > Soil > Riparian zone > Trees... | reverse complement strand
GGCGCTGCGGCATCAGCTCTCCCGGCCTATGCGGCGGCAGCGCCGGAACTTGCTGCGGGCGCGGCGGCTTTCGCGCCAGCCGCTGCGGCCACTATCGTCTGCACCGAGCTTGTCCGCCAAGGCCGGATGCCCAACACTTGGCGGCTCGCCGGGATGCGGCAGTTCATGCGCTACCCGGCAATCGCCCGCCGCGGCTACTGGGTCTGGGCAACGCCGGTAGTCGCTCACCTGCGGCGACGGCCCGACAGCCGCTTCTCTAAGGCCATCGAGAGAACGTTCAACTGGCGCGCGGAAGACCTCGCCGCCCGCAACGGCGTCAAAGGTGCGCGCCGCCTCATCCGCGGCCGGTTGGTTACGGCGGCCATGGTGTTGCCGTGCCTAGCCTGCGGACTGATGACGACGCGCGATTACTTCCCCGGCGGCAAGGACGCGCCGGCATGACGCCGGTGCCGGAGCCGGCCGGCGACATCCGGGCACAGCTCCTGGCGACGCTCGACCCGGCCCACCCCAAGCGCGCTTGTTTCCTGGCGCCGGGCGACGCCGAGCTGCTGAAGGTCGACGGCTTGCCGAAGGGAGCCTTCGCCGCCATTCGCGACGAGGGCGCGCTGGTGACGTGCGATCACGCGCTCGCCGTGGCATTCGAGACGGCGCCGGCCGAGACGGATGCCTTCGACACGGCGATGGCCGACATCCTCGGATTGCCCGAGCCGAAGCCGCTGATGGTCGAACGCTGCCGCGGCCAGCCCGAACTGTACTCGCGCATGGTGCAGGCGCGCGATGCCGAGGGGCATGTCATAACCGAGACGTGCTGCTCGGCGCTGGCGCTGTTTGATGCCGTCGAGGCGATGCACGCGCACGTCCCGCCCGGCGGCGAACTGGTGATCCTGGGCTCGATCAGCGCCATCGCGCGGCGCATTGCCATGAGGTGGGTGGAGACATGAGCGAAGTTTCGACGTGGGACCCGGTCGACGACAACAACACCAGCGCGCCGCCGGCGGGGGCGCCCGAGGGGATGCAGCCGAGCGCGGTCAACAACACCATGCGCGCGATGATGGGCGCGCTTCGGCGCATGTACGACACCTTCACCGCGCAGTTCACGGCACTGCCGACGACCTACCTCCGCCTGACCGGCGGCACTATCAGAGACGGGATCGACATAGCCCGGTTTGATACTACGGGATGCTACAACCAGAGCGGCTCGTGGCTTTTCATCAGTGACGCTCGCGCCAAGCAGCCGGATGTGCAGCCGTATGACAAAGGTCTGCAAGCGGTGCTGGCGTTGCGCCCGGTGCAATTCCGTTATCTCGACAGCGACACGCGGCGCTACGGGCTGATTGCGCAAGAGGTCGAGCCTGTCGTGCCCGAGATGGTAAGCGAGGCGCTGGTTCGCGGCGATATGCGGAAAGCCATAAACCCAGGGCATATCCACTATTTGCTTCTTAACGCAGTGCGGGAACTCGCGCAGGAAAACGCGCTGCTGGAAGCCCGCATTGCCACCTTGGAGGATCTCGCCCATGTCTGATTTTGGCCTACTTTTGGAACGGGTGCGGGTGGCGGCTTCGCGAATTTCGCCGCAATACATTGACGTGCCGGCGATCTACCCCACCACGCCGCCGGCTGTGGTCGGCTCGGTGCTGAATTGCACCCTCGGCAACTGGTTCGGGGTGCCGACCTCGTATGCGTACCAGTGGAAAAGCAACGCGGTGAATGTCGGTACCAGCGTCAATACCTACACCGTCGTCGCCGGTGACAGTGGACACTCGATGACGTGCGTCGTCAGCGCCACCAACGCCAACGGCACCAGTGTAGCGCCCGCATCCAACACCATCGTCATCCCTTAACCAGAGGAGAGCACCATGTCTGATTTCGGTGAACTAGCCAGCCGGGTCCAGGAGCTGGAAGGACGCCTGCCGCCGGAATTGCGCGGCGACGGCCCTGTCGTCAGCGGCAACGGCGAGATCGGGTCGATGCTGACCTGCAGCCCCGGCAGTTGGAGCGATAGCCCGACGCTTGCCTACGCCTGGTCCGGCGGCGGCACGGTCGGCCCTGACGGCACGACCTACGAGGTCGCCGCGGCCGATGCCGGCGCCTCGGTCACCTGCACGGTCACCGCCACAAATCCGCACGGCACGCTGGCCGCGCCGCCGTCCAACGCCGTCGAAATCCCAGCCGCTGCCGGCATGGCCGCGACGGCCTCGTCTCCCCGCAGCAGCAGCTCGTCGAGCAGCAGCCACAGCAGCAGCCGCTCGAAAGAATAAGGACACCCCCCATGGCGGGCCTGCTCGATCTGTTCAGCGGTCGCAGTAGCGACATCTACGGCGCCGGGTTGCTGACGCCGGAGCAACGCGGCGGCCTCGGCAATATCGGGCTGCTCGCCCTGGCGGGGAAGCTCGGCCAATTGGCGGGGCCGTCGTTTTCCCCGGTGCCGGATTTCGGCGCCGCTCTCGGGCAGGCGGCGGGCGCCTACGGAGCCAGCCAGGAGGGCGCGGGGACCGCGGCGCTGAATGCGATATTGACGGGCCAGAAGGGGCGCAAGCTCGAGCAGGAGCTTGAGTACAGCAAGCAACTCGGCCCGATCCTCGCCAAGCTGGCCGGGCAGTGGCCGGGCGGCGACGGCTCCGCTGGCGGCGGCGAGGGCTCCGGCAGCACGGGCGGCGGCGGCGCGGCGGCTCCGCTGAGCGCCGGCGGCGATGTTGGCTCGGACCCCAGCGAAACCGACATCATCGGTCGGGAGAGCGGCGGCAAGCCTTATGTCGGGTATGGCGGCGTCGATCTTTCCAACAAACCGCTCAATCAATTCGGCTTCCCGATCTGGGAAGGGCGGATGGGTCCGGCCGGTATCTCTCATGCCGCCGGGCTTTATCAATTCCAGCCGGGGACGTGGGCTACTTATGCCGGGCCACTCGGCATCAAGGATTTTTCGCCTGAGAGCCAGCGGAAGGTATATCTCGCGGCACGAGCTGCGGAAGGCGCCCGGCCATGGGCCGCGAGTGCTGGAGGAGGTGGCGGGCGCGCTGCAGCCGCACCGGCGGCCCCCGCGCCTGTCGGGACCGGGACTAGCGGGTTGCTAAACCTGCCGCAGGTGCCGAACGCCGCCCGCGATGTGTTTGGTGGCGTCACACCGGATGCTTCAGCCGCGGCTGTCCTAGGACAGGGCGCTTCCGCCGAGCCGCCGGGTTTTGCGGGAAGGCAACTCGTTGCCCAGCTACTGACTAGGCCAGCCATCAAAGATGTGAGCCAGTACCAGCAAGTGGCGGGTCCAGGCGGCGGCGATGCGCCCGGCGGCATGGCGAGCGGCCTGCTCGCGCCAGGCGGCCCGCTAAGCCGAGGCGGCGTCCCCGGACTGCCGGCGATGCCAGCCGCGGCTCCGTCTGCCGACCCAAGCTTGCAGCTCGGACCGCTGGCAGCGCCGGCTCCCGCCGCAGCCGCGCCCGCCGCGCCGGGGCCGGGTATGCCCGCCGCCCCCGCATTGCCGCGGGTCAACCCGGCTTATGACGAGTACCTACGGAATGTCAGTGCTGCTGCTGCCCTGGCAAAAGGGGCCGGGTTGCCAGACGTTTTAAGCCCGCTCATCGAGGGGTTGACGAAATCGCCGGCGTATCGGGCGCAACAGATAATCGCGGAGAAGACCGCCGCCCAGCCGTTCGAACAGGCGCAGACGCTTTACAACAAGCAGGTCGAGATCGCCGGGGTGGGTCCGATCGAGGCGGCCAAGCTACCTTACGCGCTAGCCCAGGAGTATTTCAAAGCCGATCAGCAGATCCGCAGCGCGGGCCCGGTCGCCGCTGCGCAGAATTTCGAGCGCATCAAGGCGGACAATGCGGCGAAAGGCATCATCACCACCATGGGGGCCGATGGTCAGATCAAGCTCTCGATTGACCCGGACGCCGTGAGGGCGGTGACTGCGGCGACGGTGACGGCACCCAAGCAGGCTGAGGCCGACATCGTACGCGAAACCACCCAGCAGCAGCAGTTCGGCGAACGGAAGGGTAACTGGCGCCAGGTCGATGTGCCGGGCGGCGGCAAGGTCTGGGTTGACGCTAACGGGCGGCTGATCACGGGTGCAAATGGGAACCCTTACCAAGCCCAGGAAGACCCCGCCGCCCAGGCGGGGCGGACGAAGTTGGCCGAGCAATTTGGGCAGGGAACAATCGACCAACTCCGATCCGCCGAGGACGCGCAATTCGGCCTGCAAAACACCGCAAGGGTTCGACCTTTGATTGACAAGATGATCGCTGGCTATGGCGCCGATACCCGGCTGGAATTTGGGCGCGCCCTCAAGGCGGCCGGCCTTTCTGATGGCGACGGGGTCGTTGCGACCCAGACGTATCTGATTAACCAGCTCGATCAAGCCAGCCGGATTGCCAAGCGGTTTGGCTCGGGCGCCGGCATCACCGAGCGAGATGTCGAAAACGCCAAGCAGCTTGCGGGCGGCTCGGCGCAGCTAGATAAGCAGTCGCTTCTCAATATCCTCGACATGGTTGACCGGGCTAACCGGCGGGCGCTCGAATTGCAGCATCAGGGCTACGACCGCCTGACTGATGGCGGCAAAACCCCCGTCGATCGTAGTCTCTACAAGGTACCGATCCCAATCTACAATCCGCAGCAGATGCAGAGCCTGCCGCCCGGCACGCCGATCCTCATGCCGGATGGGCATAGCGACGTGGTCCCGGCGAGGAAGTGATGGCAGACACTGCCGACGATCCCTGGGGCAGATACCTTGCCCGCAACCCCACCGCACCCGGCGGGCTGGCAGTCGGGGGCGCTCTCCGCCCCGACACGCCTGCCGACGAAGACCCGTGGGCGCGTTACCAGAATCGCAGCGCACCCTCAACAATCGACACGTCGGCTCGCGGCGATTACATCTTGCCGGCCGCGCCCTACGGGGCCACGGACGCTCTCGCTCACGGTTTCACGCTCGGACTGTCGGACCCGGCCCAGGCGCTCGGCACTGCAGCCAACCGCTGGGCATTCGGCGGCCAACCCTTCGATTACCCGCAAGCCTCGCGCGAGATCCAGCGAGGCCGAGAAGCCTATGCCGGCGCCAATCCGTGGGCGAGCGGGCTGCTCAACGTGGCCGGCGGCGCGGCAATGGCGGGGCCGTCTATCGGGGCGCGCGCCGCATTGGAGGCCCCTTCGCTGATCGGGCAGGCACTGCGCGGAGGCGCGACCGGCGCCGGCATGGGCGCAGTGCAGGGCGCCGCGGATCAATCTTCCTCGGTCGGCGACGCTACGCGCGGGGCTCTGTGGGGAGGGTCACTCGGCGCCGCCCTCGGCTTCCCGCTACCGCTGCTGATGGCCGCCGCCCCTGCGGTGCGTGACTTTGCCCGCCGCGTCTGGAACCCGTCCGCGCAAGCTGTGCCCAACGCGGTCAGGAACATCCAACAGCAAGCTGAGACAGGCGTCGCTGCCGGCGGTCCCTCGATCCAGCAGATGGGCGAGGAGCTGGCGGCCAATCCCAACAGCCCGCTCTCGATCCTCGACGTTGGCAGCCGCCCGGTGCAACGCTACGGTGGCAGCCTCTACCGCAGCGATACGCCCGCCAGCACGATCATTCCGCGCAACCTCGATGCGCGCGATGCCGGCTCGGGCGATCGATTGCTCAACTTGATCGATCAGCATATCGACCCGCGGCGCAACACGGTCGACGTTGTCCACCAGCTCGGCGTCGATAAGGCGACAGCGGCCGCCCCACTTTATGAGCGGGCGTTCAACCAAGGACGACCGATCTACAGCGATCGGTTGCAGCAATTCATCGATCATCCAGATCTGCAGGAGGGGCTTCGGCGCGGCATCCGTATTCAGCAACGCGAGGCGCTCGCGCGCGATGTGCCGTTTGATCCCAACGACTATGCGGTAAATTTCAACGCGGCTGGCGATCCGGTCTATTTCGGCACCCCGAACATGCGGACCCTGGATGCGGCCAAGCGCGGCATCGACGACATGGTCGAAGCCTATCGCGACCCGGTAACCGGCCGGCTCAACTTGAATGGCGAGGGCAGATCGCTTAACGAATTGCGCGCCGCCTATATCCAGCACCTGGACAGTCTCAACCCCGATTACGCCGCGGCGCGCGCAGCCTGGGCCGGGCCAAGTCAGGCGCAGGCGTCGGTTGAACGCGGCCGAACCCTGATGAACCGCACGCCGGACGAGGTGGGCGATGTGGTCAGCCGGATGTCGCCGACCGATCTGGAATTTGCCCGCATCGGTGTTGCCGACAAGCTCCGGCGAGACGTTACCAGCCGGGGTTATCAAGGCGACGAGGCGCTCGGGGTCACCAAAAACGCTTATGCCGAACAACGGCTCCGGCACTTCTTCGACAGCGACGATCAGTTCCGCGAGTTCATGAACACCGTCGAGAACGAGCGGCGGATGTTTGCTACTCGGCAAACTACGATGGGGAACTCAGCAACGGCTGAGCGCGGGGCTGCGGATGCTGCTAATGCGGGCTCCACGGTGGGCGATCTGGCTTGGCCGATGGTGCTCGCCGCGACGACAAGCAACCCCGTGACGGCAATGGCCGCTGTGGGCGCCTCCCGTCTCCTGCCACCTCTGCTACAGCGGGGTATCGATCGGGTCGCCGGCCGAACGCCGGAGGCCATGTCGGCCGCCGCCCAGATGCTGACGACGACCGACCCGATTGAGCGGCAGCGCGTGATCGATTTGCTGATGCCGCTACCGCGGCAACCGTCGCGGAGTTATCTGGCGCCGATCAGTGGTCTGCTGGGGGCGACGCAAGCATTACCGCGCGGTGGTCTGCTGGGGCCTTAACGCTTTCGATCCAGCCAGACCCAAGTGAAGACGAAAAATATAATGAAGGTTGCAAGCCCCGATAACATTTAATGTTCTCCTCTTCCTTCGATTACCCGATCCTCCAGCGCGCGCAGCCGGGCATCGAAGCCCTCGCGAACCTCGATCCTCAAGCGGTCGAACTGGCTGCGCATCGCGCGCAACTCCGCGCCGAAACTATTCACGCTCGCGTCTAGGCGATTGAGGATGGCGACGGTCACGGTTCGGTCGTCGCGCATGTCAGCCAACTCACGTTGGATCTCGCGCAGGATGCGGATGCTTGCGTCGTCGCTCATTCTGCGGCCTCGTGCTGCTCCAGAAGGTGCCGGATCGCCAGCGCGACAACCGTGCTGATCGGCGCCTCGCCGTTTTCCCACCGGTTCACCGCCTTTCGGGTGACGCCCAGCGCGAGCGCGAGCTGCCCTTGGGTTATCCCCAGCAGTTCGCGTGCCTCGCGTATTTCTTGTCGATCCACTCAAGTCTCCCTATGTTGCCAGGGCGGCCGAGGAAGCTGCTAACTTCCCCGGCGCCCTGTCGCTACAGGCGGATACGGACCCTTAGCCGGAACCGCATCCAACGAAGCGACAGGAAGAGGTGGATTTGCATCCATCCCTCCCTGGTAAACCGCGGGGCTCATTCCCCGCGGCACCGGGACACATAGTAACCTCAAGTTACAATGGCAATCGAGAAACAGGGTTAACAGCCTTATCGGCGTGGTGGGCGCGGCAGGGATTGAACCTGCGACCCCCGGCATGTGAGGCCGGTGCTCTGCCGCTGAGCTACGCGCCCAAAGCTGCTTGCCTCTCGTATTCAGCCAAAACTTCGCGACCAGCGGCGCTCAAACCGCAATCGGGGCGGGTAGTGCTGGCCCACGTCCAGTGCTCCTCTAGATAGCCGGCGGCGCGCAGTTGCGAATAGCATCTATCTGAGCAAATGCCGCGCGTGCCGCCAACGAGGAAGCCATCTCCTGATAGAGCTTTCAATGCCTTCGCTTGATACGTGCGCAACATACTTTCCACTCGCGTAACGTTATTCGGACGGTTATTCGGACATCCCTCGGTAACTCACTGAAACCATTCGCATAAACTCCCGTGCCTACTCCCGTGTGAAAACAGTTATGCCCGCACGGGGCCTCGCTTTTTGACCTTATTTTCCGACACTCTTTGACAGCATTTGCCAGGGTTTTTGCGCGGTTGTGCGGACGTGTCCGGATAACCGGCATGCGTGTAGTGACCCCTCCCTAGACGCGGGAGTGCTCACCTAACGCGCCAAAAGTTGCGTGAATTTGCGTTTGATTATTTCCCCCGTAGCGCGTTCGAGGGCAAGGTGGATTATTTGGCTGCGAGTTAAGGTAGAGTCATCCGCAATGGTTGATGCAGTAGCAAAAGGTACCGCACCATTTTTGAGGTAGATACAGCACAGCTTAAAGGTTCCTTGTACAAGCTCTTGCTCAAAGTATTCAACCTCATACCTTTTGGTTTTGAATTTCCAGTCTTTAGACATTGCGTCAATCCATCACCTTCCGCGCCGCGCGCAGAAAGTCCGGGCTGTGGTGCGCATAAAGCTCGGTAGTGCGCTGCTGGGTATGCCCGAGCCAGCCACCGACCATCCACAGATCGACACCGGCCTGTGCCATCCAGGTGCCCGCCGTGTGGCGGAGCGTATAAGGCACAACGTCATCCCCGAGCCCGGCTCGATCTCGCGCCGCTCGGAATGATTTCTTGATGCTGCCGATCTGCTTGCCTTGGTAAGCCAGCACGTAAGGCGACGAGGCGCGCGCGTGCGCTTGCAGCAAGAACCAGCGCAGCCGCCGCGGGATCGAGATGATCGGCCGCCGCTTGCTGGTTTGCTGGCGACCGGGCGGATTGAAATTGATCCGATCGTGATCGAAGTCGATCTGCGTCCACCGCAACTCGAATAGCGCACCCGACCGGGCGCCCGTTGCCAGCGCCAACAGGATGAATAGCGGCAGGTGCAGCCGCGCCTGCGGGTCGCGGCGGCTTTCCCAGAGTAGCTTGGCGACCTCCGATCGCGTTAGCCAGCGATCGCGGCCTGGTGGGCGCGAGGGGATCTCGACAAAGGGGCGATCGACCAGCTTGCCGTTGGTGACGGCATAGCCGAGGGCGGCGCGCAACACGGTGAGTTCCCGGCCAGCGGTCGACGCCTGCGCCCCGGCTTCCTCGCGGGCCTTTACGTAAGCCCGGCACGTCTCCGGTCTGATGAAATCGCAGGTCCGCTCGCCCCACCACCTCAACAGTGCCTTGATCGAATATCCGGTGGTTTTCGGTGAGGCGGTGTGCTCGGCGGCATACTCACGGCTGTAGATATCTAAAACCTCGGCTATTCCTGCCTGAGCTGCACGACGTGGCCCATTCCATCGGACGGTTCCGGTGTGTTCGCCGGTCGCGAGGAAGTCCGCGAAGATTTGATGAGCTTGTCCGCGCTCGCGAGTGCCCGTTGTACGCTCGCGGCTCCGCCCGGTGGTTGGGTCCGTCCAGTAGATGTAGAATAAGCCGGAGCGCTTTGAGTTCGCTCGGAGCTGTGGTCCCTGGGATGGGCGGGGCATGCAATGTTCTCCTGCCAGGCTTTCAAATCATCGATGCGGTACATAATCCGACCGGCTACCTTCCTATAACCGATACGCCCCAGGGTCCGCTCGGAGCGCAGCGCGCGCGGCGGCACGCCGATAATGCGGGCGGCCTCGACCTCGTACAGCAGCGGCTCAATCGTCGGGGCGGCTGGGGGGGCAGCCATCGGCGCTCTCCTGTTCTTGGTAGGGTTACGCAGCCTGGGCCTCTGCCCGCAACGCCAGCCAGGCAGCAGCGAGCGCATCCATCTCGCCGGCAAAAATCTCGGATTGCGTATTCCACAAATCGTTGTCGAGGAGGAGCGCGATTTGCCGGACATAAAATAGAGCCGCCCCACCACCATAATGGCGTTGCGCTTTCTGCTGCCGCTCCGTCAGGCTCTGCCCGCGCAGATGCTGCAGCCCGCCCTTCAAGGCTACGCCCGTGTTGTTACCTTGCGCTATCGCAAAGCCCCGCGTGATCTCCTCAACGTTCGCGGCCGGCATCCGCACCACCTCGGCGATCTGATCGCGCTGGTAGCCAAGCTCCATCAGCCGCGCGACAGACGCGCGCACGTCATACGATGACAAAGGTTGGCCATGCTCGATATTGAGCCGCACCGCATCGGCGAAAATGTCAGCCTCGCTGAGATATGTTTTCTCGACGACCTCACATTCATCGACACTGCGGCGATGGTAGACCTCCACACGGTGCCAACCGTCAACAAGGCGATGGTCTTCCGCCGTCACTGTCACCGGCGGAAACTGCGC
>Ga0307503_10000338_pt1 | contig 10145 bp, 6 predicted proteins | sample 17_S_MG_FD_194514 | JGI IMG/M metagenome (GOLD analysis project Ga0307503, IMG submission 194514) | Soil microbial communities from Populus trichocarpa stands in riparian zone in the Pacific Northwest, United States - 17_S | ecosystem: Environmental > Terrestrial > Soil > Riparian zone > Trees... | reverse complement strand
CGTGGTGCGGGTCGAAGATGCCCATGGCATGGCGCCGACCATTCCGTTCTGGCTGGGCGAGGCGCCCGGCCGCAGCGACGAGCTCTCGGTCGCGGTGTCGCGGCTGCGCGCGGACATGGCGGCGCGCCTGCGCAGCGACCCGAGCGGGAATGACGCCTTGCGCTGGCTGATGGACGACCTCGGTGTGGTCGCGCCCGCCGCCGAGCAACTGGCCGAATATCTCGCCGCGGCGCACGGCGCGCTGACCTGCCTGCCGACGCAGGACACGATCGTGCTCGAGCGCTTCTTCGACGAGGTCGGCGGCATGCAGCTCGTCATCCATTCGCCCTATGGCAGCCGCATCAACCGCGCGTGGGGCCTGGCACTGCGCAAACGGTTTTGCCGCAAGTTCAATTTCGAGCTACAGGCGGCGGCGACCGAGGACAACATCATCCTCTCACTCACCACCGCGCACAGCTTCGAGCTCGCCGACGTCTCCCGCTACCTGCATTCTGCCACCATCCGGCCCCTGCTGATCCAGGCGATGCTCGATGCTCCGATGTTCGTCACGCGCTGGCGCTGGGTGATCGGCGTTGCGCTGGCGCTGCCGCGCTTCCGCGGCGGCCGGAAGGTGCCGCCGCAGCTCGCGCGCATGGGCGCCGAGGATCTGATCGGATCGGTGTTTCCCGATCAGATCGCGTGCGCCGAGAACCTCGCGGGCGATCGCGAGGTCCCGGATCATCCGCTGGTGCGCCAAGCCATCGGCGACTGTCTCAACGAGGCGATGGACCTTGCCGGCCTCGAACGCCTGCTTGCGGGCATCGAGTCGGGTGACATCAAAGTCGTCGCCCGCGACCTGACCGAACCCTCGCCGCTTGCGCTCGAGGTGCTGTCGGCGCGTCCCTACGCCTATCTCGACGATGCGCCGCTGGAGGAACGCCGAACCCAGGCGGTGATGAGCCGGCGCTGGCTCTCGCCCGAGGCCGCGTCGGATATCGGCCGGCTCGATCCCGAGGCGATCGCGCGGGTGCGATCCGAGGCGTGGCCGGAGGCCACCAATGCCGACGAGCTGCACGATGCGCTGGCCTGGCTCGGATTCCTCAGTGCCGACGAAGCGCATGCCGGATCGGGCTGGAGCGACTGGCTGTCGGAGCTGGCGCAGCACCGGCGCGTGACACGACTCGATGTTGCGCAGGCGCCGCTCTGGATCACGGCGGAACGGCTGCCCCAGTTCCAGGCGCTGTGGCCGGCGGCCAGTTTCGCACCCGCGATCGCGGCGCCGGCCGCCTATGCCGAGCGCGAATGGTCGCGCGAGGCGGCGCTGGTGGAAATCCTGCGCGGCCGGCTTGAGGGGCTCGGTCCGGTCACTGTGGAAACCCTGACCGCTCCCCTTGGCCTTGCGCCGGCCGAGGCCGCCGCCGCGCTGGCGGCGCTCGAAGCCGAAGGTTTCGCCATGCGCGGGCGCTTTACGGAGGGAGCGGAGGCCGAGGAATGGTGCGAGCGCCGGCTGCTGGCGCGCATTCACGGCTACACCGTCAAACGGCTGCGGGCTGAGATCGAGCCGGTGGCGGCGCGCGACTTCCTGCGTTTCCTGCTGGGCTGGCAGCGCGTCGCGGCCGACGCCCGGATGGAAGGGCCGCAGGCGGTCGATACCGTGGTCGGCCAGCTCGAAGGCTTCGAGGCGCCCGCCGGCGCCTGGGAGAGCGAGATCCTGCCGGCGCGGCTCGCCGGCTACGAGCCGACCTGGCTTGACGATCGCTGCCTCGCCGGGCACGTCGCCTGGACGCGGCTGCGGCCGCGCGCGGGGCGAGCGGGCAACGGACGAACAAGCAACGGACGACCGAACGGTAGCGAGAGCAAGGCGGCGATGCCGGTGCGCACCACGCCGATCACGCTGATCGCGCGCCGTCACGCCGCGCTGTGGGGCTCGCTGTCGATCCAGGAGGAGGGCGTCCAGCCCAGCCACCGGGCGCAGCTGGTTCTCGATCACATTCGCGCGCATGGCGCCTCGTTCTTCGACGAGCTCGTGGACGGCACTGGCCTGCTGCGCTCCCAGGTCGAGGAGGCGCTGGGCGAACTGGTGACGCTCGGCCTGGTGAGCTCGGACAGCTTCGGCGGGTTGCGCGCGCTGCTGGTGCCGTCGGGCGAGCGTAGGCCGATCGCCGGCGCGCATCGCCGCCGTCGCACCGCGAAGTTCGGAATGGAAGAGGCGGGCCGTTGGGCGCTCGTTCGCCGTCCGCGGCCGGCAGCATCAGGCGCGCGCGCGGATGCGGGCGCCGCGCAACAGGCGGTCGAACATGTCGCGCGCGCGTTGCTGCTGCGCTACGGCGTCGTGTTCTGGCGTCTGATCGAGCGAGAGGCCGCGTGGCTGCCGCCGTGGCGCGATCTGCTGCGCGTCTACCGCCGGCTCGAAAGCCGCGGCGACATTCGCGGCGGCCGGTTCGTGGCCGGCTTCTCCGGCGAGCAATTCGCGCTGCCCGATGCGGTCGCGACCTTGCGCGAGGTGCGCCGCCAGCCGGCCTCGGGCGCGCTGGTGTCGCTGTCGGGCGCCGATCCGCTCAACCTCGCGGGCATCCTGACACCCGGTCCGCGGCTTGCCGCGCTCACCGGCAACCGTCTGCTCTATCGCGACGGCGTGCCGATCGCACTGCTCGCTTCCGGCGAAGTGCAGTTTCTCGAAACGCTCGACGCCGCCGGCGAGTGGGCCGCGCACAAGGCATTGCTGCGCAGCGCCGTGCCGGGTCCGCCGCGTGCCCCCGACGCGGTGCCCCGCGAGGCGCGCGCGGACAAGTCCAGGCATTCTGCGCACGAGCGGGCGTAGACCACGACGGGCGTCGACCCGTGTCTCGCGTTCCGGATGCGATCGAGCGCGAAGCGCGCTCGGCCCGCGCTGCCGGCGTCCTCAATGCCACTGCGAGAGTTCGACGGTGACGCCTTCGGGGCCGTCGATGAACACCAGCTTGCGGGAATGAAAATCCATGATCTCGTTGCGCGTCTTGAATCCGTTCGCCCGGAGCCGGGCGACTTCGGCCTCGATGTCGCCGACCGCGAAGCAGATGTGGTTCATGCCGAGCTTGTTCAGGTCGCGGATGTGCGGATCGGGCAACGGCTCGGGATGACGGTAGCGCAGCAACTGGATCTCGGTGCGGGGCGAGACGTTCTCCAGGACTAGCGTGACATGCTCGGCTTCGATCCCCGGAACACCCATGTAGCTCGCGAACGGCTCTCCGGCGATGGTGACGGACATCGCTTCCTTGAATCCCAGGACCGCGAAGAACGCCTTGGCGCGCTCGGTATCGCGCACGACGATGGTCAGGTGGTCGAAATGCTTCACCATTCGTGTTCCTCCCGGCGCGGGCGCGGGGCTACTTGTTTGAGCATGATCTTTGCCGAAAACCGCTGCACATTTTTCGGGATCATGGTTTAGAGCTTCTGCCCGTTGACCCAGTCCGCCAGGATCTTCCAGTTCGGATCGTCCTTGGACGCGAACTGCCGCCCGCCGGAATGGAAGACGTTGCCGCCGACCTCGGGCGCCAGCGGCTGCTGCAACAGCCGGCTGGTCGCGGGATCGCCCGGGTTCACCAGGATCGCGGCCATCTCGAAATTCTTGCGCGACTGCTCCTCGGTCCACGCACTTGCGCCGGGTGCAAGCCGCTCGAGCCGGAATGCGTTGTTGCTCTCGGCGTGGCAGACGTAACAACGGGTATGGCCGTCGCGCTTCTGCAGGAAGATCGGCTGCACCCGCGCTTTGAAGAAATCGAAATCGAGGGATGGCGCCGCGCGTGACGCCATCGGCAACGGGGAGGCGGCGACCAGCAGCGCAGCCGCCATGATGCATTTTGCCCGCGAAGCCGCCATGCGCATCCTCCCGTGCCTTTTTTTGAATGTTCAGAGCACTGGAATGCTATTCCCCCAAGGCAACGCTGCCAATGCCGGTGACCGGTGATCCGGGGCACCGACTTCCCGGTCGTCATTGCCGGGCTTGACCCGGCAATCCATCTTCTTCGCGAAAAGGGATGGATGCCCGGGTCAAGCCCGGCATGACAGGCCGACGATTTGACGCCGGTTACGTGTTGGTCAGGCGAACTCCGCCGCGGCGGCCGAGACCGGTGCAGTCCTCGTCGGTCTTGAGCCCGATCGCGCGCACGCCGTAGGCGGCAAGCTCCTCGTCGCGGTCCTCGGTATCGCCGGTCACTCCGACCGCGCCGATGACCTCGCCATCGGCGTTGCGGATCTGCACACCGCCGCCTTCGGGGAAAATCTGATCACCGGTCGCGCTGAGCAGGTAGCGCATGAAGATCGGCTTCTCCTCTGCCCGCACCTTCACGAGCTTGGAGGAGCGGCCCATGGCGAGCGCGGCATAGGTCTTACCGTAGGCCATCTCGAACCGGATCATGGAACTGCCGTCCTCTTTCTTGAACGCCTTTACCTTGCAGCCGGGCTCGACCACGATCACGGAGAGCGGCCGGCAATCGAGCTCGGCGCCGCGCTTGAGGATGGCGTCGATGAGACGGTCGGCCTGATCGAGAGTGATGGCAGTCATGGGTCCTCCGGTTGCGATGATTCGATGCGGCGCGTCAGCATCAGCCGCCGAATGTAGCAGCGTAACGCAGCGCAAGGGATAGCGGCTTCGGTTGACTCGGCATCGGCAGCTGTGACACCGGTCTGTCGCGTCGGGCGGCGGCGCAGTTGATCCGAGGAGGTGGTAATGTCCGAATTTTCGCGCCGTGAGATGCTGAGCGCCGCGGCCGCCGGCGGCGTGATCGCGGCCGCAGCGAGCACCGATGGCCTGGCGGAAGGACAACCGCCGTTCGGGCCGACGCCGCCCGTGCTCGCCGGCGCCCAACTGCCCTCCTTTCGCTTCCAGCTCGGCGCGGTCGCACCCAAGACCTGGAACGGCGGCTGGGCAAAAGAAGCGACGGTGGCGGAATTCCCGGTGTCGGAAAAGCTCGCCGGCGTGCTGATGTCGCTCGTCCCGGGCGGGTTGCGCGAGCTGCACTGGCACGCCAATGCGGCGGAATGGGCCTACGTGATCAAGGGCCAATGCCGCGTCACCACCATCAACCCGCAAGGCCAGGCGCAGATCGCCGACTTCGCCGCCGGCGACGTGTGGTACTTCCCGCGCGGGTTCGGCCACTCGATCCAGGGCATCGGCTCCGAGGACTGCCTGTTCGTGCTGGTGTTCGACAACGGCTATTTCTCCGAGTTCGGCACCTTCAGCATCACCGATTGGGTCGGGCACACGCCGCCCGAGGTGCTGGCGAAGAACTTCGGGGTGCCGGCCGCGACCTTCGCGAATTTCCCCAAACGCGAGGTCTACATCGCCAAGGGGCCGGTGCCGCCGCCGCTTCCCGCCGATCCCGCGCCCGGCACGCTCAACGCCGGAACGCTCACCCATCGCTACCGCCTGCTGGCGCAACGTCCGGAGACTTATCAAGGTGGCACGAATCGTCTGGTGTCGCAGCGCGAGTTTCCGATCTCGACCACCATCACCGGCGCGCTCATGCGCATCAAGCCGGGCGGGATGCGCGAACTGCATTGGCATCCCAACGCCGACGAATGGCAGTACTATATCGGCGGCCGCGCCCGCATGAGCGTGTTCGGCTCCAACGGCCGCGTGCGTACCGAGGAATTCAACGCCGGCGACGTCGGCTACGTGCCGCAAGGCTACGGGCATTACATCGAGAACGCCGGCAGCGCGGATCTCGAGCTGTTGATCGTGCTCAACAACGGCACCTACGAATCGATTTCGCTCGCCAACTGGATGGGCGCCAACCCGCAACTCCTGCTCGGGACCAATTTCGAAGTGCCGGACAGCACGTTCAAGGATTTCCTCACCCGCGACCGCTTCATGCCGGGGTGATCTGCGCCAGACGGGATGATTTTAGTCGAATCATCCCGCTCCAGCTTTTTGTTTGTGCGTGATCTTTTCCGAAAACCGCTGCCCACTTTTCGGGACCACGCAATGGGCTGGGCGGCGGCAGCCGGAATCGCATCTTATCGCTGCACAAGTCGGGGCAAGCCCGACTTGCGTTGGAGGGGCGGGGCGGGCCGTGATTACGGCGCCGTCACCGCTCACGCCTTGAGCGTTTCGAGCACGCGCTCGGGCGTGAACGGCAGGTGGCGTATCCGCTTGCCGGTCAGCCGATAGAGCGCGTTCGAGATTGCGCCCGCGATGAAGGGATTGCCGATCTCGCCCAGGCCGGTGGGCCTGGTGTCGGCCTCGACGAACCTGACGTTCATCTCCTCCGGCAGGTCCGACATGCGCATCACGTTGTAGTCGTGGAAGTTCGACTGCTCCACGGCGCCGTCCTTGATGGTCACGCGCTCGTGCAGGATGCTGGACAGGCCGTAGATGATCGCGCTCTCCACATTGGCCTTGGCCGCGGCCGGCTGAACGATCACGCCGCCGTCGATCGCAGCCCAGACCTTGTGCACGCGGATCTTGCCGGTCGCGCGGTCGAGCGAGATTTCCACCGCGCCCGCGCCGAGCGAGCCCGAACGCTCCGTGATCGAGATGCCGATGGCGCGGCCGTCCGGCCGTTTTGCTTTGTAGTCGGACATCTGCGCCAGTGCCTCGAATACCTTGCGCGCCTTGGGCGTGGCGCCCATGCGCTCGAAGCGGAATTCGATCGGATCGATGCCCTGGTCGACCGCCATCTGGTCGACGAAGCTCTCGATGGCGAAGGTATTGAACACGTGCCCCACGGCGCGCCAATGCTTGAGCTTGATGCCGTGGGAGACGCCGCGCCGTTCGATGTGCTGGTTCGGCACCCCGTAATACGGAATCTTGATGCCGGTGATGAGGAGGAATTCGCCGTCGCCGACGACGCAATGCTTCCAGCCCGTCACCTTGCCGGACGCGTCCGTTGCCGCCTCCAGGCACTGGAACGATTGCGGGCGGAACATGCCTTGCGCGATATCCTCCTCGCGCGTCCAGATCAGCTTGACCGGACGGCGCACCTCCTTGGCGATGAGGGCGCATTCGGCGGCGTAGTCGCCGAGCGAGCGCCGGCCGAAGCCGCCGCCCATGTAGCACTGGTGGAAATCCACCTGCTCGTCCTTGAGGCCGAGCGCCTTCGCGACCGCCTTGCGGGATTCATCCGGCGCCTGGCTGCCCTCCCATACCTCGGCCTTGTCGCCGGCATCGCTGATGCGAACCACCGCGTTGAGCGGCTCCATCTGCGCGTGATAGCCGTAATCGCTGCGGAACTCGGCATGATAGGTCTTGGCCGCGCCGGCAAACGCCGCTTTCACGTCGCCTTTCTCTTCCAGCTTCGCCGCCTGCGCATTCGGGTCGGCATGGATCCGTACGTAGTCCTCGAGCGCCTTGTCGGAGCTGAAGCCGTCGGCCTTGGCCTTGCTCCAAGTCACCTTCAGGGCGTCGCGACCGGCCTTGGCCGTTTCGAAATGATCGGCGACGACGGCCAGACCGGTGGGCACCTTGACGATGCCGATGACGCCTTTCATGGCCTTGATCTCGGCGTCGTTCCAACTTGCCGGAGCGGCGGCCGACTGGTCCTGCTTGCCGGGATCCCAGATGCCGGCCTGCGCGTTGTGCACGGGTGAATGGAGCGTCGAGGCGTAGACCATTCCCGGCAGCTTCACGTCGATGGCGTATTGCGCCGTGCCGTTGACCTTGAGCGGGGTGTCGCGGCGCGGAACCGACTTGCCGATCAGGCGGAAATCCTTGCGGTCTTTGAGCTCTTTCGGATCCACCGCGGGCAGCGTTGCGGGGATCGTGCCGAAGGCGGCGATCTCGCCGTAGGTCAGGCGCTGGCCGTTGGCGGGATTGATGACGACGCTCGGCTCGGTCCTCAGCGAGGCGCCATCGACGCCCCATTTCTGTGCGGCATTGGCGATCAGCACCTTGCGCACCTGCGCGCCGGCGGTCCGCAACTGGGTGAAGTAGAGCTGCACCGCGCGGCTGCCGACGATCCACATCAGGTTCTCGGTGCCGAACGGGTCCTTGTAGCCGTAGACCTTGGCATCGGCGGGGGTCCATTCGATCGCGACCTTCGACCAGTCAGCGTCGAGCTCTTCCGCGACGATGAGCGGCAGCGAGGTCATCGAGCCCTGGCCCATCTCAGCGCCGGCGCTGAGGATGGTGATGCGGCCGTCGGGCGCGATGCGCACCCATGGGGTCACCGGCATGTTGGCCAATGTGTTCGCCTGCGCCTGCGACATCAGGCGGACGCCGTCGTTGCCGACCGCGATGCAGAATGCCATTCCGCCCAAACCGGCGAGAACGCCGCGGCGAGAGAGGTTGGTGTCGATCATGTTCATGGCTCAGGCCCCCCGCGATGCGCGCTCGATGGCGGCGATGATGCGGTGATAGGTCCCACAGCGGCAGATATTGCCGTCCATGTGAGTGATGATGTCGGCGCGCGAGGGCTTCGGATTCTTGGCCAGCAGCTCCGCGGCCTTCATGATCTGCCCGGACTGGCAGTAGCCGCATTGCGGCACCTCTTCGACGATCCAGGCCTGCTGCAGCGGGTGGGAGGAATTGGGCGACAGGCCTTCGATGGTGACGACGGTCTTGCCCGTCACCGAGCCCACATCGAGCTGGCACGAGCGCTGCGCGACGCCGTCGACGTGAATGGTGCAGGCGCCGCAGAGCCCGGCGCCGCAGCCATACTTGGTGCCGGTCAATCCGACGTGGTCGCGAATGGCCCACAACAGTGGCGTGCCGGGGTCGGCGTCGAGCGAGACTTGTCGATTGTTCAAAGTGAACGAGACCATGCTTCCTCCTGCGGCTTGACGCTTTCCTCGCGCACGCCGCCTGATGACCTCGGGCGGCTGAAGCGCGGGCGCGGCTTGATTGCTGGCTGAACGCGAAACGACTGACTGGACGTTGAGCTTGCGCTCAGCTTACCAAGCACGGCAATTGTTTCACATCGGAAAAATTCAAAACAAGGCCCGCCCGGGGGTGCCTTGGCCCCGGTCCTCGCCTACGGTGCAATGCAGGAATTCAACCCCCATATGAGCCTCATGAATCAGCACAGCCAAGCCGCCGCCGCCCAAGCCGCCAGCGCCAACCCCTTGTTCGGCGACTGGTCCGGGCCGTTCGGCGTTCCGCCCTTCGGCCAAGTCGCGCCGCAACATTTCCTGCCTGCCTTCGCGCGCGCGTTCGCCGCCCACGAGGCCGAGGTCGCGGCCATCGCCGCCGATGCCGCCGAGCCGACGTTCGCGAACACCATCGACGCGCTCGAAACCGCCGGCGACGCGCTCACGCGCGCGTCCAACGTCTTCTATCTCCTCGCCGGGGCGCACACCAACGACGCGATCCAGGAGGTGGAGCGCGAACTGGCGCCGCTCGCGGCCAAGCACTGGAACCGGATTCTCATGGATGAGGGCCTGTTCCGCCGGATCGATGCGCTTCATCGCCGGCGCACGCAGCTCGGCCTCACCGCGGAGCAGGTGCGGGTGCTCGATCGCTACCACGCGAGGTACAAGCGCGCGGGCGCCGCCCTCGACGCCGCCGCGAAAGCACGGCTCGGCGATATCAACGAACGCCTCGCCACCCTCGGCACGACCTTCAGCCAGAACGTGCTAGCGGATGAGCAGGGCTACACGCTCGTGCTCGACGGCGAGGACGACCTCGCCGGGCTTCCCGATTTCGTGCGCGCGGCGGCGCAGGCGGCGGCCGAGGAGCGCGGCCTCGCCGGCAAGCACGTCATCACCATCTCGCGTTCGAGCGTCGAGCCGTTCCTGCAGTTCTCCGCCCGCCGCGATCTGCGCGAGAAGATCTTTCGCGCCTGGATCGCGCGCGGCGACGGCGGCGGCGCAACCGACAACAAGGCGATTATTGCCGAGATGGTGGCACTGCGCGCCGAGCGCGCGCGGCTGCTCGGCTATCCGACGTTTGCCCATTACCGGCTCGACGACGCCATGGCCAAGACCCCGGAGGCGGTGCGTTCGCTGCTCGAGCGCGTGTGGCTGCCCGCGCGCAGCCGCGCCATGGAAGACGCGGTCGCGCTGCAGGGCCTGGTGCAGGATGAAGGAAAGAATTTCGCGCTCGCCCCCTGGGACTGGCGCTACTACTCGGAGAAGCTGCGCAAGGTGCGCTGCGACATCGACGAGACGGCGATCAAGCCGTACTTCCAGCTCGACCGCATCATCGAGGCGGCGTTCTACACCGCCAACCGCCTGTTCGGCCTGACCTT
>Ga0307503_10000337_pt1 | contig 10150 bp, 9 predicted proteins | sample 17_S_MG_FD_194514 | JGI IMG/M metagenome (GOLD analysis project Ga0307503, IMG submission 194514) | Soil microbial communities from Populus trichocarpa stands in riparian zone in the Pacific Northwest, United States - 17_S | ecosystem: Environmental > Terrestrial > Soil > Riparian zone > Trees... | reverse complement strand
CCACCTTGAGACCCTGTTCCGTAAACGTCGCGACATCGGGCAGCAAAGGCTGCCGCTTGGCGCCGGAAACTCCCAGCACCTTCAGCCGGCCGGACTTGACGAACGGCTCGACCGAAAGGGTCGAGGTGTACTGCGCGTGAACCTGGCCCACCGCCACGTCGGACAGGGCCTGGACGGCACCCTTGTACGGCACGTGCACGACGTTAATGCCGGTTGCCGCCTTCAGCATTTCGAGTGCGATGTGCGGATTACTGCCGGTACCGGGGGACGCCCAATTAATCTTACCCGGGTTCGCCCTCGCGTAGGCGACCAGTTCTTTCAAATTGCCGGCTGGCAGTTTCGGGTAGGCGGCGATGACGTTCGGGGTATAGCCGACATAGACGACGGGCGCGAAATCGGCGAGCACATAGGACGGGTTCTTGCGCAGCACCACGTTGTGGACAGCGGGGCCGGGATTGGCGAACAGGATGGTATAGCCGTCCGGCGCAGCCTTCGCTACGGTTTCGGCGCCGAGCGCGCCGCCGGCGCCGGGGCGATTGTCGATGACGAATTGCTGGCCCCAGAACTCGGCGAGCTTCTGCGCAAGCAGCCGGCTGACGATGTCGCTGGATCCGCCCGGCGTGAAGGGCACCACCAGCCGCACCGGCTTGTCCGGATAGTTCGGCGACTGCGCCCACGCCGGTGACAGCAAAAACAGCGTCAGGATGCAAGCCCATCGGGTCGCGAACATGGCGCTTCCCTATCCTTCCTTGATTTGTGGAACCCGGGTGTCGCTCAGTGCGACATGCGGGTATTGGCGATCTCCAGGCGATCCACCAGATTGCGCACCAGGGCGCGCGTGAGATGGAGCTGCGCGCTCAAGCTCATCTTCGCGAGTGTTTGCGGATCGAATTCAGCGAGCAGCAGGTCAGTCACCGACTCCACGGTCGCGTGCCGCGGAATGTCGCCGCCGCGAATATAGGCCATCTCGCCGAAACACTCGCGCTCGTCCAGCGTGTTAAGCAGGCGCCCCTTCAGGGTAACCTTGACCTGGCCCTTGCCGACCAGGAAAAAGCTCACGCCTTTTTCATTTTCCTTCACGATCGTCTTTTTTGCCGCGACTTCCGTCCACTTCCCGGCGAGCGCAAGCTCCCAAAGCTCAGCGTCGGACAGGCCCGAGAGCATCGGCACTTTCTTGAGCGCGACGTATTTCTCGCTGTCCGGGATCACGCCGAGCGGCATCATCTTGTCGCCCAGGGTGGAAAGCTCGATGGAGAAATCGTGCCAGGTCTTGTAGCGCTGCTCGGGCGTCTTCGCCAGCGCGCGGAACAGGATGTTGTCGATTTCCCTGGGCAGGTCGGCGCGCAACTTGGTCGGCGGCGCGGGCGGCTGCTCCTGGATCTTCTTGAGCAATGCCTCCATCTTGTCCGCCGTGAATGGACGGTTGCCGGTCAACAGCTCGTAGAGCACCACGCCGAGCGAATACATGTCGCTGTGGAACGTGAGCGTATCGCCGCGGATCTGCTCCGGCGACATGTAATACGGGGAGCCCATGGACGCGGTCTGCACCGCGTGGCTCTTTCTCAGGTACGCCGCGCCGAAATCCGCGATGTTTACGTTGGTGCCGCTCGCCAGCATGAGGTTCGCCGGCTTGATGTCGCGGTGGACGATGCCTTCCTTGAAAGCGTAGTCGAGGGCGCCGCAGCACTTGAAGCCGATCTGCAGTACGTCCTCGACCGGCAGCAGCTTGCCGGGCTTGGAGTGCTGCGAAAGTTCGCCGCCGCTCAACAGCTCCATCGCGATGTAGCCGGAATTCTCCTGCACCACCGCGTCCAATATGCCGACGATATGCGGGTGCTTGAGCTTGCCCGCGAGCGAGGCTTCGTTCAGAAACTGCTGGCGGTAGACGGTGCCGAATTCGGGATCCTGGAATACCTCGGGCTCGATCGTCTTCAGCGCGACTTCCCGCCCCGAGAACGAGTCTTTCGCGTGATAGACCGTGCCGGTAGCCCCTTTGCCGAGGAGCTTGACGACCTCGTACTTGCCGATCTGAAGGCTGAGGTCTATTGCAATATCTTCGATCGCCATGAGGAAACCGGCTGTCCGGGCGCTGCTGATGCCATCAGGAACCGCAATTTATCATCATTCGTCCCGGTCGTGCGCTCCATTCGTGTCGCGCCTACTCGACCCTCAGGTTGAGCCGCGCGATAATCCTGCCGTTCACCTCCACTTCGCGCCGGATGATGGCGTCGAACCCGGCCGGGGTCGTTGCCGCCGGGAACAGGCCCTGCCTCCCCAGCGTGTCTTTTACCTCCTGGAGCTGTAGCGCCCGGCCGATTTCCGCGTTCAGGCGATCGATCGCGTTCTTCGGCGTTGTCGCGCGCGCCACCGCGCCGAACCAATTGGCCGCCTCGAACCCGGGAAACCCGGATTCCGCTACCGTCGGAACGTCTTTCAGCACCTCGGAGCGCGCAAGCGTCGTCACTGCAAGGGCACGCAGCTTGCCCGCCTCGATCTGCGGGGCCACCTCCGCGACGTTCGCCACGACCATCGTCGTATGCCCGCCCACCGCGGCCATCGTCGCCGGCGCGCCGCCGTTGTAGGGAACGTTGGTGAGCCTGATTTTCGCTGCGTCGGCGAATTGCTCCGCCGCGAGACGCTGGCCGCCGAGGATGCTGGCGGTCGCGAAAGTGAGTTCTCCGGGTCGGGGGCGGGCGAGTGCAACCAGATCCTTCAGCGATTTCGCGGGCAACGACGGATGCGCGGCAATGACCAACGCAGTCGAAACGATGCGAGTGATCCCGCTAAAGTCTTTCAGGGTGTCGTACGGCAACTTCGATCGCGCGGCAGCATTGATGGTGAAGCTGGGTGCCATGATGAGCAACGTATGCCCGTCGGCCGGAGCGCGCGCCACCAGCTCGGCACCGATCACGGTGTTGGCACCGGGCCGGTTCTCCACGATTACGCCCTGCCCCAGTGCCCGGGCGAGCGGCGGCGCCAGCACGCGCCCGAGTATGTCCGCCACGCCGGAGGGCGGGAAAGGCACGATGATACGCACCGGCCGCGCAGGAAAATCCTGCGCGGTTGCCGCCACCGGCGCGAATGCCGCGGTGAACGCCAGTATCGTCGCACGCAACCGTAATTTATTCATCCCATCCTCCCAGTTCCGGCGCCCATAATACCGGCGTTCGCGTTCGCTGGTCACCGGTTTCCGGTCACTGTAGTATCGAGTGAGCCCGAAATCACATCGCATGGACTGAAAGTGCCGCACGTCGTCGCTCTCTACCGCTATCCCGTCAAGGGGTTCACTCCCGAAGCGTGCGAATCGCTGGAGGTGCTCGAGCAAGGGCGCATTGCGGGGGACCGGGTGCTCGGTTTCCGCTTTGCCAATTCGGCAACGCCGGACGCTGCCTGGAGCAGGAAGCACGAACTGGTCGTGCTGATGAACACACCCGGCCTCGCGCGTCTCGCCGTCAATTTCGATCATCGGGCGCAGCGCCTGCGCATCAGTTGCAACGGCACGGTGCTGGCCGATGAAGACCTGGGTCAGGATGGGCGCAAGCGGCTCTGTGCCGCGCTGGAACGCTACGTGGAGGGGTTGTCGGAGAATCCCCTGTCCGGCCACCCGGAACGCCTGCCGCTGAGGTTGGTCGGCGATGGCGTCTCGCCGCGCTACCAGGACAATGTCGAAGGCCAGGCCACACTGCACAGCCGCGAGAGCCTTGCGGCCGTCGCCGCCGCGATCGGCGACCCCGCGCTCGACGAAGCCCGCTTTCGCTCCAATATTGTTATCAATGGCGTCAAGGCGTGGGAAGAGCACGATTGGTTCGGCCGCCGGATTCGCATCGGCGAAGTGGAATTCGACGTGGTGAAGCACAAGACGCGGTGCCTGGCGACGCACGCCAACCCGCGCACCGGCGAGCGCGATTTGCGGGTGATGGCGCTGCTGATGCGACATTTCGACCAGAAAGACCCGACCTTTGCGGTCGGCATGGTCGCGAAAGGGGCCGGCAGGCGGATTCGTATCGGCGACGAACTGAGTATCCTCGCCACGCAGGCGGGAACTGCGCCCGCGCAATGACTGCCGCGAGGGGATATCGGGATAAATCGGGACGTCGTTACGCTCGGGCCTGTGCTGCCGGCCCGAGGGCGGGGAAATGCCGGGCTACTTTTCTTTCGGTTCCTTGTCGTCGCTCATCCAGAGGTAGATGAAAAAGCCGACGATCATGCCGACGAAGAGGATGCCGAAGATGACGATGTAGACCGTGCTCACGGTTTCAACGGGCGCGGACGGCGCGTCCAGTTCCTTGGCGGCATAAGCCAGTGCGGACAACAGGAACATCGGGATCGAGGACAGGATCTTGTACATGGCCGTACTCCCAGCAATTAATGTGATGCTGCGAGTATCCTCGCCCAGCCTTACGCAGTGCTTACAGGCCTGTCCATGAATTGGAATGAAAGACGCACCGGAAGCGAACGTTCCCGGCATATCCCGTCCATATTACAGACTCATGGCAGGCCCGTTGCCGTTTGCGAATGCCCTGCTATAGTGGGAAAAATGGAGCTTCGAATGAAAAACCTGGTACTTTTCGATCCCACCGCCCCGCGCCGGGAAGACGGCGGAGAGGCCCAGCACACCCTCTCCGGGCTGAAAGGCGCGGTCGTCGGATTCATCGACAACGCCAAGCCCAATTTCAATCATCTCGTGGACGATCTCGGCGACCTGCTGGTCGCCCGCTACGGGGTTGCCCGCGTCATCAAGCGCAGGAAGCGCTCCGCGTCGGTGCCGGCACCGGAGGAGATGATGCGGGAGATCACCGGCGAATGTGACCTGGTCATCGCCGGATCGGGCGACTGAGGGTCTTGCGCGTCGTGGAGTGTCCACGACAGTGTAGAAGCAGCGAAGCGGGGCCGTGCGGCAGTGACAGTCTGCTCGACGGCGTTCGCCACTCTGGGGCGCGCCCAGGCCTCGGCCCTCGGGCGATCGGATCTCCCCATTGCGATCATCGCCCACCCTTTCGGCTTGCGCACGCGTGAAGAAGTGCGTGGCATCGCCGAGAAGTGCGTTGACGAAATCGTCCGGCTGGTCACGACGCGGAAATGAGCGGCATGCCGCCAGCTGATTCCAAAGGCGCCACGCGCTTTGAGGTGCCGGACGACCTCGAAGCGATCAACCGCCTCTACCGCGAAAGGCGCTGGAGCGACGGCTTGCCGGTGATCCCGCCGACGGTGGAACGCGTCGAGCGCATGCTGAAACACACCAAACGCCCCCGCAACGAGGTCGTCGCGCGCGTTGCGCCGGGTTTCGGTGCGGCGACCATCGAGCGCATCGCGATCAATGCCGTTCTCGCGGGATGCGACCCGGAAGCCCTGCCGGCGCTGATCGCAGCGACCGAGGCTGCCGCCGCGCCCGAGTTCAACCTGCAGGCCATGCAGGCGACGACCAATCCGGTGGCGATCTGGGTCATCGTCAACGGCCCGGCGGCGAAAGCGCTGGGCGTAAATGGTACCTACAATTGCATGGGCCAGGGATATTGGGCCAATGCCACGATCGGCCGCGCGCTGCGGCTGGTGCTGCAGAATATCGGGGGCGCGCTGCCCGGCGAGATGGACCGCGCGACCCAGGGCCAGCCGGCCAAGTACACGTTCTGCTGCGCGGAGAACGAGGAGGCGAGCCCGTGGGAACCGCTGCACGTGGAGCGCGGCTTCGCGCGAGACGCAAGCACGATCACCGTGGTCGGCGCCGAAAGCACGCTCAACATGAACACCCACACCAAGGATGCCGGCGAACTGTTGCGCTCGTTCGCGGAGACCATCATGCATCCGCCGTCCAATGACTATTGCCACGGCGGCGAGCCCTGGATCGTGTTCGGGCCCGAGCATGCCGAGATCCTTAGTCGCGCGGGGCTCGACAAGGCCGAGGTGAAGCGCCGGCTGTGGGAGAGTTCGAAAATGCCGGCATCGCGGATGACGGAAAAGGATCTCCTGCGGGTGCGGGATTCCCGCAGCACCGAGCTGGGCGCCATCGGCCCGGACACCCTGCTCCCGGTCTCCCACCGCCCGCAGGACATCCAGTTGCTGGTGGCCGGCGGGCCCGGCACGCACTCAACCTACATTCCGTCCTTCGGCAATACCCAGTCGATCACGCGCGCAATTGCCGCGTAAAGCCGCGGATTATCGTGGCGCCTCCGGCTACGGGCGCTGATTCCATATACCATTCATCCTGTACCCCGGTAAGGAGACTCTCATGGCAGGCGACGCTACCCAGCAGCTGGCCCGGTTTGCGGCCACGCTGACCTACGACCAGATTCCCGCTCCCGCGCGGGAACACAGCAAGAACCTGCTGTTGGACGCGGTGGCTTGCGCGCTGGCCGGCGACCGCGGCGAAGAAACCCACCAGGTCGCGGCATTCGCGTCGGCGCTGGCCCAGTCGAAGGAAAGCAGCGTCATCGGCGGCGACCGCCTGTCGCTCGCGGGCGCCACTCTGTTAAACGGCTACCTGATCACGGCCGTCACCATGTGCGACGTCCACCGCCCGACATTGACGCACATCACGCCCGAAGTGGTTCCTCCTGCTCTCGCGATCGCCGAGCGGGACGGGTTATCGGGGCGCGACCTGCTGGTGGCGCTCGCCGCCGGCTACGAGACTGCCACGCGGGTGGGGCTCGGGTGGGATTTCCCGGAAGCCCGCAAGCGGGGATGGCACGGGCCCGGCGTCATCGGACCGTTCGGAGCCGCCGCCGCAGTGGGCCGCCTGCTGGGTTTCGACGACGAGACCATGGCCCGGGCCTACGGACTCGCGGGCAGCCAGGCCGCGGGAACGTTTGCCGCCTGGGGAACCCCAACGGTCAAGTTTCACCAGATACGCGGCGCGCTGTCGGGGTTGATGGCTGCGCTGCTGGCGCAGCAGAAATTCGTCGCGACCCGCGAGTTCCTGACCGCAAAGGACGGCGGGCTCTACAACACCTATTCAAACGGCGGCAAGCCGGAAGCCGCCGTGGCCGGCCTGGGCAAGCGCTGGGAGCTGGAGCAAATCGCGCTGCGGCTGTGGCCGTCCGCTTCCACCATCCAGGGCTTCGTCACGGCGATGTTCGACTTGATCGGCAAGCATCAAGTGAGCTTCGACCAGGTGAAGAAACTGCGCGTCTTCATGAACAAGACCGGCGTGGACATGCACGGAATGTTCCCGCAGTACAAGGGCAAGTTCGAGGCGCTGCTCTCCACCCACTATTGCGCGGCGGTGATCCTTCACGACCGGGAACTGACACTCGCCCAGTTCGAGCCGGCGCGCTACAACGACCCGAAACTGGCGAAGTTCGCGGCCGAGCGGGTGGAAACGAAAATCGATTCCGCGTTGAGCGGGGTCCAGTCCATCGTGGAAGCCGAGCTCGCCGACGGCAAAACCGTGTCCGTGCGCTGCGAGCACTCCAGGGGCGCGCCCGAGAACCCGCTTACCCGCGCAGAGATCGAGGAGAAATTCCGCCAATATGCCAAGGGCGTGTTGCCGGCCGCACGCATCGAGGAAGCCATCGCCGCGATCAACGGGCTCGAGAACCTCAAGTCCGTGCGCAGCCTGATGGACATTCTGAGAACCGGCAAGGAACAGCGGGCGCTCAAGTCAGCGTGACGGGTGACGAAATGAATTCCTTCCGCCTTCTGCCTTCCGCCTTCCTCCTTTGCGCCGCGCTCATCGCAGGCGCGGCGCTGGCGCAGCCCTACCCCGCCCGGCCGGTACGCGTCATCATTCCCCAGGCCGCCGGCGGCGCGGTGGATGTCGCGTGGAGGCCAATCGCCCAGAAGCTCGGCGAGACCTGGGGCCAGCAAGTGGTGGTAGACAACCGCCCCGGTGCGAACGGCATCATCGGCCTGGAAGCGGTCGCCAAGTCCAAGCCTGACGGCTACACGCTGGGCACCGGTTTCACCTCGGTGCTGACGATCAATCCGCACGTCTACAAGTCGCTGCCGTACGACACGTTCCGCGATTTCGTGCCGGTCACGCAGGTTGTGATCAACACCATCGCGCTGGTGGTAAACCCATACCTGCCGGTGAAGTCCGCGAAGGACCTGGTCGCGCTCGGAAAATCGCGCCCTAACGATCTCATTTACGCCTCCGCCGGCATCGGAAACATGACCCATCTCGCGGCGGAGCTGATGCGACTCGAGACCGGGTTGAAGATGACGCACGTTCCGTACAAGGGCGATACGCCTGCCGTCACCGATTTGATCGGCGGCCAGGTCGCGCTCATCTTCGCCACCGCGCCGTCGGTCGCCGCGCACGTGAAGACCGGCAGGCTGCGGCTGCTCGCGACCTGCGGAGAAAAACGCTCGCTCAGTTTTCCGGACACACCCACGATGATCGAATCCGGCTTCCCCAAGGTGACGGTCACCGGCTGGTGGGGTCTGGTCGCGCCCGCCGGCACGCCCCAGGACATAGTTCAAAAAGCGAGCCGCGATACGGCACAGGTGCTGCAGCTGCCGGAGCAGCGCGACCGCCTGATCAGCGTCGGCGCCGAGCCCGCCGGCACGACGCCCGAGCAATTCGCCGCCTTCATCAAGTCGGAAACGGCGAAGTGGGCGCGCGTCGCTAAAGCCGCCGGCGTCTACCAGACACAGTAACGCGGTGAAGCAATGACGCAGTGACGGACGGCTGTTTTTCGTCACCTCGTCACTTCATCACTTCGTCACTCCCGCTCAGGCGGGTGGCGGGACCGTCTTCCTGAACGACTCCCGCTCTTCCAGCTTCATCCAGAGTCTTGCGAGGCCGGGAAATTTTTCCTGCGGGAAGAATTCGGGCCGTCGCGCCGAGATGAAGCCGATGTGGCAACCCAGCGCGATGTCGGCCAGGCTCATCACATTGCCCACACACCACTCGCGATTGCCCAGCATCTGCTCGAGCGCGGCGAAGCCGGAGTCGAGTTTCCCGCGTTGGCGCTCGAGGAATTCCCGGCTGCGTTTGGCTTCATCATGGAAGCGGGCCTCGTAGATGCTCGCAACGGCCGCGTCCATAGTGCCGTCGGCGAGCGCTTCCCAGCGCCTGACTTCCAGCCTCTGTTCCGGGTCGGCCGGGATGAAGCGCGGCTCCGGGAACCGCCCGTCCACGTAATCCGCGATCAACGGCGAATTGACCAGCGCGCGCCCGTCGTCGAGCTTCAGTGCCGGCACTTTTCCGATCGGGTTGGTTTTCTTGAAATCGTTGGCGGCCCACAGGTCCACCATCTCGACCTCGTGCGGGGCATTCTTCTCGATCAGCATGACGCGAATCTTGCGCGCGAACGGGCTGCCTTGTGAGGCGTAGAGCTTCATGCTGGTCCTCGAAAATGGCGATGACCGGCAAAGATTATCACCGGGCAACGCCGGCACCGGGAATTCCGGAGTCCACATCCTGTTCCCACGCATTCCGCTTCCCTGACATCTTCTCGACATAGATCGCTGTATTTGCAGTACGTCGTGACATTGTTCACGGCACTGCCGCCCATTCGTGAACGCCGCCACAGACGGCCTCCCCCGCGCCGGTTGAGGATGTAGGTGCTATCAACGGGAAACCTTTTGATTTCCCACGGAGAAACGGAGACGAGAGTGGCCGCACGAACAGGCGACAGGCAGAAAACGGTGACGTTTATCCGGCGCCTTTCGCACCCTGGACAGGTATTGCTGGTCGCTGCAGCCTATTTCATTGCGGCGAAGCTCTCCCTGTTGCTCGCCATTCCCCCCGGCTACGCCACGGCGGTGTGGCCGCCGTCCGGCATTGCCCTCGCGGCCATGCTCCTGTTCGGCGGCCGCATCTGGCCGGGCATCTGGCTCGGCGCGACGCTGGTCAATCTCACGGTGGAGCTATCCCCGGCCACGGCGGTCATCATCGGCACCGGAAACACGCTCGAAGCGCTTGCCGGCGCAGCCATCGTCCAGCGATTCATCGGCATCCCCCGCCGCTTCGAGCGCGGGCGAGACGTAGCCTTGTTTGTCGCCGCCGCCGCCGTGAGCTGCACGATTGCCGCGACGGTCGCCGTGACCTCGCTCGCGATCACAGGCTCGATGACGTGGCTGCAATTTCTGCAGAACTGGTGGACATGGTGGCAGGGTGACGTCACCGGCATCATTATCGTCGCCCCGTTCATCCTGAACTGGAGCCTGCGCCGGGCCGCGCCCTGGCCATGGCAAAAGCGACTGGAAG
>Ga0307503_10000336_pt1 | contig 10160 bp, 11 predicted proteins | sample 17_S_MG_FD_194514 | JGI IMG/M metagenome (GOLD analysis project Ga0307503, IMG submission 194514) | Soil microbial communities from Populus trichocarpa stands in riparian zone in the Pacific Northwest, United States - 17_S | ecosystem: Environmental > Terrestrial > Soil > Riparian zone > Trees... | reverse complement strand
CATGTCGGGCGCGGCGAGTTCGTCCACGATATCGAGGTTGCAGGTCTTGCCCCAGAAGTCGGTGAACCATCGGCCGACGATAGCCTTGTTGTCTTCCTCTTTGCTCATCGCATCTCTCCTTTGTCTCGCGTGGGGTCGCCGACCGCGGTCGATGACTTGCACAAAGGACTAATGCGAGAAACGGCGGCGCAAACTCCGTTTCTTGCCTCGATATCGAAATATCGAATCATTGCGAGGAGCATATGGGCGCTCGCGCGCGAGGGTTGCCGATGGACACGGCGGTTCACAAACAAGTTCGCTCCGCAACCAATTCGAACCCAACGGCGTCTCGTTGATTGTCTACTACGTCAGTCCCCGGCCACCCACGGGTGCCGCAATGAACAAGCGTGATACGGAGGAATGCCTCAAGCGCGCCAATGAGTGCGCCCGGCAGGCCGACGCCGCCGTCGAGCCAGAGCTGAAGATCTATTTGATGAAACTCGCCCTGTCGTGGACGCAGGCGGCGGGAGAGACCGTCGAACGCGAGTTGCGGGCCTCGTCCGGCCGGCCGGACGTCACAAAATCGGCCTCCCGCCCGTTACCGCAATAGTGGCGCCTGACACGTAGCTCGAAATCGGCTCCGCCAGCATCACGTAAGCGCTGGCGAGCTCAGCCGGCTGTCCCGGCCGTTTCATGGGAACCTGCTTGCCGAAATTGATCACCGCTTCCTCCGGCATGGTCGACGGGATCAGCGGCGTCCAGATCGGTCCCGGCGCCACCGCATTGGCGCGAATGCCTTTCGGCGCCAGGAGCTGCGCCAGGCCGGCGGTGAAGTTCTGAATGGCGCCCTTGGTGGTGGCGTAGGCCAGCAGGGTGGGATTCGGCATGTCGGAATTGATCGACGCGGTGTTGATGATGGCGCTGCCCGGCTTCATGTGGGGAACGGCGGCCTTGGTCAGATAGAACATGGCGTGGATATTGACCTTGAACGTCAGGTCCCATTCCTCCTCGCTGATGTCCTCGAGCTCCTTGAAGCTGGCTTGATGGGCCGCGTTGTTGACAAGAATATCGACGCCGCCGAGTTCGCTGACCGCCTTGTCCACGATCGCCCGGCAATGCGCGGCGTGCTTGATGTCGCCCGGGAGCAGGACGGCTTTGCGGCCGGCGTCCTCGACCAGGCGCTTGGTCTCATCGGCATCCTCATGCTCGCTGAGATAGGAGATCAGCACGTCGGCACCCTCGCGCGCAAACGCCAGCGCCACCGCGCGGCCGATGCCGCTGTCGCCGCCGGTGATGATCGCCTTCCTGCCGGCCAGCCGCCCCGAGCCTTTGTAGGATTGCTCGCCGTGATCGGGGACGGGATCCATCTTCCTGGTGACCCCCGGCATCGGCTGCTTCTGCGTGGGGAAAGGTGGCTTGGGATAATCGATCATTGATCCTATCTCATTGCGCGGATTGCCGGCACTAACCTCGACGGCTGGCGCCGGTCTGCTGCTCAAACAGCGCTGCTGACTGTTTGGGTTCCCGGAACCGCTGGAGCGTGTCAGTCCGGTCCCATAGCCGCATCCGGAAAGAGCGCTGAACAGCGCCGGCAGCGCGAGGGAACATTCTTTCGCCGCCGTGCTTGAACATCGGCCCCTGTGGCCCGACTGCGAAGGGTCCATTTCGCCGTGCTCGACGTGCTTGAACCTTGGTTGCGAAGCGCGGACCTGGTCGAACAGGTGCGCCATATTGCCCAACTGGCCGCCACGCGCGCCGGCGATCTCGACCAGGATGGGTCTTTCCCGACCGAGGATATTCACGCGCTTGCCGCCATCGGCGCCCTCAAGGCGCCCATGCCGCCGGCCTATGGCGGCCTTGGGCTAGGCACGACGCCGCAGGGTGCGCCTGCCTTGCTGGATGTGTTGCGCTGGATCGGACACGGCAGCCTTCCGCTTGGCCGATTGTACGAAGGGCACGTGAACGCGCTGGCGCTGCTCGTGCGGTTTGGAACCGCATCGCAGGTGGAAGAAGCGGCGCGCGACGCGGACGACGGCGTGCTGTTCGGCGTGTGGAATACGCAGGGGAGCGACGCCCTGGCGCTGGAGGAAACGAAATCCGGCTGGCGCCTGCGGGGCCGCAAGACCTTCGCCTCCGGCGCCGGCTTTGTCGGGCGCCCATTGGTGACGGCCGGGGTCAATGACGGCGGCGTCCTGATGGTGCTTCCGCGTCTCGACCAGAAGGGCTGCGACATCAGCCGTGCCGATCTGTCGGATTGGCGCGCGCATGGCATGCGGGCGTCGGCGACGGGAAGCTACGACTTCTCCGGCCTCGCCGTGAGCGCGAACGACATTATCGGGAGCGAAGGCGACTACCACCGCGAACCGAGCTTCTCGGCCGGGGCCTGGCGTTTCGCCGCGGTCCAACTGGGCGGCATCGAACGCCTGCTCGACGAGGCGCGCCTGCACTTGCGCCGGGCCGGCCGCAGCTCCGATCCGCACCAGCTGGCTCGCACGGGCGAGGCGGCGGTGGCGACCGAGACCGCAAAGCTCTGGGTCACACGGGCGGCAGAGCTGGCCGAGCAAGACGATGGCCGCCGCGATCCCGGGCAGGTGATGGGCTACGTGAATCTTGCTCGCTCGGCGGTCGAGCGGGCCGGTCTCGACGTGCTCGAACTCGTCCATCGCTCGGTCGGCCTTGCCGGTTTTCTGCGGACCCATCCGATCGAGCGCCTGAGCCGGGACCTTGCCACCTATCTGCGGCAGCCCGCGCCGGACCGTGCGCTGACCACCGCCGCTGCCTACGTGCTCGGACGCGACACGCCGGCGGCGGATCTGTGGTCATGAGCGTGCGCGCGGCGGATGCGCTCGCGGCGATGGGGGACATGCCGCTGTTGTCGTTCGGGCAACTCGCCATCCGCGGCCTGGTTGTCGTCGCGCCGCACCCCGATGACGAGAGCCTGGGATGCGGCGGGCTGATCGCGGCGGCGACTAACGACGGCATCCCCGTGCGCGTCGTTGTCGTCAGCGACGGGGCCGGATCGCATCCGAACTCGGTGTCCTATCCGCCCGCGCGCCTGAGACGCCTGCGCGAGAGCGAGACGCATACTGCGGCGGCAGAGCTCGGCGTCGCGGCCGACGCCGTGGCCTTTCTGGGATTGCCGGACCGCCATGTGCCGTCGGAAGGTCCGGACGCTGCCGCCGCCGTCACGAGCATCGTGGAGATGGCGCAAGCCTGCGGTGCCGATCTCATGACGGTCACGTGGCAGCACGATCCCCATCACGATCATCAGGCGGCGTTCGCGCTGGCGCGCGCCGCTTGCGACCAATTACCGGCGATCCGGCTCTGCGCCTATCCCATCTGGGGCTGGACCTTGCCGCCGGACCACGTGCTGCCCGAGGGCCTCCCGCAGGGCTTTCGCCTCGCCGTCGAAGCGCAGTTGCCCGCCAAGCGCCGGGCCATTGCCGCGCACCGCTCGCAGATCAGCCGAATGATCGATGACGATCCCGATAGCTTCATGCTGAGCGCGGCCGATCTCGCTCGCTTCGACCAGCCGTACGAGACCTACATCAGGGTGGTGGGATGAGCCGCCGGCAGAGCTCCATCCCCGCGCGCTATTTCGATGACCTCTACGCCGGCGAATGCGATCCCTGGGAATTTGTAACGAGCGCCTACGAGCAGGCGAAGTACGACGCGACGCTCGCCGCGCTTCCGCGGCCGCGGTATCGCCGGGGGCTCGAGATCGGCTGCTCCATCGGCGTGCTGACGGTACGTCTTGCCAGTCGCTGCGCAAGCCTTGTGGCGGTCGACGTTTCGGAGAAAGCGCTCAACGCCGCCCGTGTGCGATGCTGGACGCTTCCAAACGTCGCGTTCGAGAATATGAGCGTACCGGCCGAATGGCCGGCGGGCACCTTCGACCTGATCATGCTTTCGGAGGTGGTCTATTATCTCGACGCCGGCGATGTCTCGCGGTTGGCCGATCGAGTGAGTGCCTCGGTCGAGCCCGGCGGGAATGTGGTTCTGGTGCATTGGACCGGAACCACCGACTACCCGCTCAGCGGCGACGACGCGGCGGAGCTGTTCATGACGGCACTAGGGCGATCTGCTCGTCGGATCCGGCAGCAGCGCACGCATGCCTATCGGCTGGATGCGCTGGCGTTGCCTTGATGCCGGGCCACCCAAGCACGGCGAGCGGCGCGCGTGCCGCTGCTGTATGCAGCGGCATGTGGCCCGGCCGCAAGGGCGTGCGCGCAAGCCGCGGACTCGCCGCCTCGACCTGCGCCCAGAGCGCGCCGAACCCGGCCGCTTCCGCACACCAACGCCACGCGGCGGGCAACCCCAACGGAATCTGCCAGGACCGCTGCTGCAATCCGCTCCGCGACTGCAATAAGCCGGCGGCATGCCATCGGCGCAGCCGACGCCGCCAGAGGTAGCGCCGGAGCGCATTCGGAAGCGGCTCCAGCCTCTCATCCCCCGGTGCCTCGGGGTCATCACATCGCATCCGGATCGTGTCGGCCACGCCGCCGCAGGCGCGGCCGTCGAGGCGGGCGGACGTGACGACAACGATATCGGGATCGTGCCGGATCGGAATGTCGTGGCGCAGCAGCATGTCCGCGAGCGCGCGGTCTTCGCCGCTGGCCGGGTATGGCAATCCGCCGATCGCGCGATACGCATCCAACGTCACGCCATAGCTCGCGCCCGATGCGCTCCAGTGATTGGGCCAGGGATCGTGCGCAACCGGGTCGATGCGGGCGGACAGCGCCAGGAGGGCCTGCTCGTAGGCGTTCTCGCGTGCCGTTCGCCGCATGAGTGCCTGCGGGAGCAACCCTTCTTCCGCAGGCTCGAGCGTCACGCGTCCAGCCACGGCGCCGCAGCCGGCATGGATCGCCGCCAGATTGCAGGCGAGCCATTGCGGCGGAACGCGGCTGTCGGCATCGGTCGTCAGCAGCACGCCGTCGCGTCGATCGGCCCGCTCCAGCCACAACGCCGCGAGGTCCAGCGCCAGCCTGCGCGCGAAGCCGGCATTGGCCTGAGAAGGGGGGAGGGCGACGTTCACCACGGCAAAGGGCGCGCCGCTGGCGGCGAGACGCCCGCGCGCAATCGCCGCGGTTCGATCGCTGCAATTGTTGAGGAGCAGAACAAGCCCGAGGGCATCCGAGGGGAGGGGCCTTCCAGAGAGATCGCGCTGGGCGAGAAGGGCGTCGAGGCAGGCCTCGATGCGGTCCTCCTCGTCCCGCACCGGAATTGCAGCGATCGCTCCCAGCGACGGAGCGACAGCGTCTGGCAGCTGATACACCAACTCCCGGGCAGACGTTACGCGTTGAACAAAACAAGCCTGAAGCATTGAAAGGTCCCGCAGATCATCCGAACGTCCGAGCGTGCGGTATGTTCCGGCGAGCCCTGGAGGTATCGAGGGGCGGCCTTTCCCACGCGACCTCGCCGGCCGCAAGCTCGATTGAATTAAAATGTCGGTCACCGACAACGAACCCGTTGTCCAATGGCGGGATCGGAGTAGACTTCACCGAGGGGGGGCCGCCGAGGCGCGTGCCATGAACCTGCTCCTGTTGCTTCCACTTGCGATCCCGTTCGGCTGCTTGGCGTTGCTGAGCTTGTTGGCCTTCCTCGGCGTGCTGGCGGTCGCCGGCGCGCTGCAAGTGGTTGGCGCCATCAGGGCGGGGCTGGACATAGCCCGGCGAGGTTCGTGGCATGGTGCCACCCCCGGCGACGCCTGGCGTTAAGATCGGCTCCCGGGACCTGCGCGGACGGGGATGACCTTCCGTGCAAGCGACGCGCGCGGCAAGCAGATTCCTTGGAGACGGCGTCTTATCGATCGGCGATGTTGTGTGCGTGCAACGGCGCTAACGGTCCGGCCGCGTCATCTCGCATGCGATGCCCATGACGCGATTGGTCTCGGAGATCGGATACGGGAGGAACTCAGATGCCATCGACCGAGACAAGTCCCAGCGTGGCCGCGGACCAACTCACGCGCGCCCTTGGCGAGGCGGTCATCCGGATTTGGAGCGACCTGCCGCAAGAGGTGCAGGATCATCTGTTCAAGGGCGCGGTCGCGTCGCGCGGCGAATCCATCAGGTCGCAGCTCGCGGTCTTCCTGCATGACAAGCATCCGCGCACGTTGGACCCGCTGGGCAATCCGCGCGACATGAAGGAGCCGGACAGTCTGGGCGGTTAGGGCGTTGCGCGTCGGCGGAAACGGGATGCACGCCCGACGCGGAAAGCAATCGCCGCAAACTTTGTCTCCGCGACCCGCAGCGGCGGGGCCTCACTGAAATCGAGAACAACTGCGCAATGCGACCGGCAGGGAGGAGCCGCGGCTCCCTCTTATCTCCCGCGCATGAGTTTGTCGCCGCATGCGGCAGACCATCAGCTGCACCGCCGCCAGGGGACTGGACCGGCAGGCGCGCGTGGCATAGGGGAGGGGCAAGCCGCAACCGAGAAGCGTTCAGAGGTCTCTTCATGTCTCTCAGCACCGAGCGCCAGCGCCGCATCGTCACGACCCACGTTGGCAGCTTGCCGCGGCCCATGTCGCTGTCCGCGCAACTCCTGGCGCGAATGAGCGGCCGGACCTACGACGCCGACGCGCTGGCGGCCGAGCTGCACAGCTCGGTGAAGGACATCGTGACGAAGCAGGCGGAGCTGGGGGTGGACGTCGTCAGCGATGGCGAGCTGTCCAAAACGAGCTTCCAATATTATGTCACCGACCGGCTCTCCGGGCTCGAACCGTTCCAGCCGAAACCGGGCGTGCGCACCACGCGCGAGAACCAGGCCTTCCCGGCGTTCTACAAGGACGGATCGCACTCGGGCACGCAGCCCACCCGCTATGCCTGCACCGGTCCCATAAAGTATGTCGGACAGAAGCAGCTCCAGCAGGACATCGACAATCTCAAAGCAGGCCTTGGCGGCACGAACCCCGTCGACAAGTTCATGCCGTCGGTATCGCCGTCGAGCTGCGTCGGGCTGATGGAGAACCGGCACTATCGGAGCGACGAGGAACATCTCTACGCCGTGGCGGAGGCGCTGCGGGAGGAATACCAATCGATCGTCGCGGCGGGATTCATCGTGCAGATCGACGACCCGCGCCTGGCGATGAACTACATGCTCAATCCCGCGATGACGATCGAGCAGCAGCGCACCTGGGCGCAGCAGCGCATCGAAGCGCTCAATCACGCGCTGCGCGGTCTGCCGGAGGACCGCGTGCGCCACCATACCTGCTACGGCATCAATCAGGGCCCGCGCACGAGCGACCTCGAGCTCAAGCATCTGGCCGATCTGATCGTCACCATCAAGGCCGGATACTATTCGTTCGAGCTGGCGAACCCGCGCCATGAACATGAATGGCGGGTGTGGGAGACGGTCAAGCTGCCCGACGGCAAGGTGCTGATGCCGGGCTGCATCACGCATGCCTCGGTCATCGTCGAGCATCCCGAGCTCGTGGCCGAGCGCTTGCTGCGCCTAGCCGGGATTGTCGGGCGCGAACGGGTGATGGCAAGCGCCGACTGCGGCTTCGCCTCGACGCTGTCGCTGAACGAGCCGCCCGAGATCGAGCCCGAGATCGTCTGGGCCAAATTCACGAGCCTCGCCGAGGGCGCGCGCCTCGCCAGTCAGACGCTGTGGCGATGAGCGGTCGCTCCTGACGGCGACGATCGTTTCCGCAACCCGATCGTGCACGTCGAAGCAGGATTTCTCCCGACGGCCGTCAATTCACCGGCGCGACCTCGAACAGCGCGTCGGCCTTCATCACGGCGTCGTGGCGGCCGAGCGGATCGAGCTCCGTGTTCATCTTTCCAAGGCGCGGCAACGCCGACAACGGGATCGTGTATTTGAAGCCCGGGCCTCCCTGCCGCGGCCTGATCACGATGACGGCCGCTGCGCCGTCCGGGGCTTTTTCAGGATCGATCTTTAAGGAACGCTGACCCACCGACGCCGAGGTCGCAATCGCGACCCCATCGGCGAAGCATGCGCAGGGCGCCTTTTCGCTATCGTAGTAGGTCACCGAGAGTTCGCGCGGCTTCGCTTTCAGACGGTCGACGGCGTCGAGACCGATCTTGATGCCCAGCGGAATGAATGCGCCGTAGCCGCCATGCACACGGGCGCCGAGCGCGATCCACTCCTCGGGCGTTTCGGCGCGCGCCGCCGCCGTGCCGCCGCTCATCAACGCAGCGAAGACAACCATCGTCACGATCGGTCGCATGAATCACCGAACCTCGGTCCTGGGTATGATCTTTTGCCCCGGCCATCATACTTGATCAGGCAACAATATGAAGGCCCGGAACTGGCAAATGACAGTGGCTCGCCGGATGCAACGGTGCGCCGAGAGCCGCGCGCGTGGGGTCACGTGCCGGGGTCAAAGACCGCAGACCGCATCCACAGCTGCAGCAGCAGCGTTATCGCGAGCAGCAGCATGGCGCTCAGCGCCAGCGACCAGTGGATGCCGATCAGGCTGCCGCCGAGTCCGACCGTGATGCCGCTGAAGGCGCGCAAGCCCAGGCCCGCCATGCTGTAGAGCCCCAGCACCCGCCCGCGGATCGCGGCGGGCGCGTTGAGCTGCACCAGCGCCTGCGTCATCGAATTGTAGGACAGCTCGACGAAACCGGCGGCGAACAACAGCGCGAGCGCCAGGGGATAGATCGTCGTCATGGCAAAGGCGGCAAGAACGCAGCACCAGATCATCACCAGCATGAAGGCCGTGCGCGGCCGCGGCTGCAGCCAGCCGCTGCCTTCGAGCACGATGCCGCCGGTGAGTGCGCCGGCGGCATCCGCCGCGAGCAGCAGGCCATAAAGAAGGCCGGCGTCGCCATGACCCAGATCCTGGGCATAGCCCGGCATCTGCGCCTGATAGGCGTTGCTGATGATCAGCGACGCGCAGCCCGAGAGCAGGATCATCGAGACGATGATCCTGCTGCCGCGGATGCTGGCGATGGTCGTGACGATGTCGGAGAAGCCGCGCACCGGCCGTGCCGGTGCGCGGACCTTCTGGAAACGCGGGCCGTAAGGCGCCTTCCGCAGGAACAGGATCAGTGGAAGGTAGATCACCGCGTTGAGCAGGATGCCATAGGTGGGTCCGAGCGCGAGCAGGAACGCCGCGCCGACCGCGGGGCCCGCCACCAATCCAAGGTAGCGCGAGGTTGCGTTGAGCCGTATGGCGCTTGGTAATTCTTGCGGGCCGACGATGTCGTGCAGCAGCACCTGGCCCGGTGGTCCCCAGAATACGCTGGCGATGCCGTGCACGGTGAGAATGACCGCGGAGTGCCAAGCTTCCAGGGTGTCGGTGTAGAATAAGATGCCCCAGGCGAGCGAGCACGCCATGAACAGCAGCATGCCGATCTGAATCAGGCGGCGGGAATCGTAGCGGTCCGCGAGCGCCCCCATGAACACGCCGAAGAACAGCATCGGCAGCCAGTGCGACAGGACGGCGTAGCCGCCCAAGGCGGGCGACTGGAATTTCTGGAACACCACCCAGTAGCTGATCACGTGCTCGACGCTGTCGGCCATCATCGCCAGCGCCGAGTAGAGAAAATAGGGACGGAAACCGGGGTCTCGCAGGGCGGCGAAGGAGCGCTGCGCAGGCTGGTGCGATTCGGTATCGGCTGCGGTCAACTCATGCCTTTCACACGCGAAAACAATCGCTTACAATAGTACTAAGATGTATCTTTAGACATATCTAAACGGAAGGACCCGGCACGTCAAGGGACGTTAGCATCGGGATGGTGCCGAACGCGCCGCAATCGCCGCGGGACGGCATTGCGTCGGCGTCATGCCGTTGAACGAGGCATTCGGGCGGAATGCGATCGGACCGCAACTCCCGCCGCGGAGCGAGCGGGTGGCGCGCAGACGCCCAACTATTTTTTCAAATGTGCAACTAGCGCGTCGTCCTCGAAGGCTAGTATCACGAGCGGCTGCCTTCGCGCGGCCGCGGTCCTCCATCACCCGATCGAACGGCCAAGCACCGCTCGGCGGTCCTCGCCGATGACGTTTTTCAATTGCCCTACAAGGAGAAGCCATTGTCCAAGCTGGCGCTGACACTAGCCTGCGGCGAGTACGAGATCGTGCGCGCACTCATGGACGGGACGGTCAAGCCCGATGGTGTCGACCTCAATGTGCTCACGAGAATGGATTCGAGCACGCGGCATTGGCGCTTCCTGCGCAATCGCGAGTTCGACATGGCCGAGGTGTCGTGCTCCTCG
>Ga0307503_10000335_pt1 | contig 10164 bp, 9 predicted proteins | sample 17_S_MG_FD_194514 | JGI IMG/M metagenome (GOLD analysis project Ga0307503, IMG submission 194514) | Soil microbial communities from Populus trichocarpa stands in riparian zone in the Pacific Northwest, United States - 17_S | ecosystem: Environmental > Terrestrial > Soil > Riparian zone > Trees... | reverse complement strand
CCGGCTGCCTCGAAGAGGTCCAGCGTCGCGTCGTCTTTGCCGCTTTTTCGTGTGTCGGTCATAGCTCGTTAATCGTCAGCCTTGTAATCAAATCTCAAGCACCAAATCCCAAACAACTTACAACTCCCAAACTACAAGCTCCAAACGTTTGAGAGTTGAAGCTTGGTGCTTGGAGTTTGTTTGTAATTTGGTGCTTGGGTATTGGTGCTTGCCTCATACATCTGCCTCAACGGTATTGCCTTTCTCTTCCATCCACTCGCAGCGCTTCTCGGCTTCCTTCTTCGACATCAGCATGTTGAAGAGCTTGAACGTGCTGTTCTTGTCCTCGATGCGCACCTTCAACAGGCGCCGCGTGTCGGGATTCAACGCCGTTTCCCACAGCTGCCCGGGATTCATCTCGCCCAGCCCCTTGAAGCGCTGTATCGATACCGACTCGCGCTTGATGCCGTCATCGCGCGCGCGGTCGAGAATGGATTTCAGCTCGTCCTCGTCGATCGCATAGATCTTTTTCGCCTGGCGCTTGCCGTGGCCGGGGAGGTCCACCTTGTAGAGCGGCGGGCACGCGATGTAGATGTGGCCCTTCTCGATCAGCTTCGGGAAATGGCGGTAGAACAGCGTCAGCAGCAGCACCGCGATGTGCGCGCCGTCCACGTCCGCATCGGTCATCGAGCAGACCTTGCCGTAGCGCAGGCCGGAGAGGTCGGGGTTGTCCTTCTCGTCGTGCGGGTCGACGCCCAGCGCCACCGCGATGTCGTGGATCTCGGCGTTGGAGAACAGCAGTTCGCGCTTCACCTCCCACGAGTTCAGCGCCTTGCCGCGCATGCGGTAGACCGCCTGGAAGCGCTTGTCGCGCGCCTGCTTGGCCGAGCCGCCCGCCGAGTCGCCCTCGACCAGGAAGAGCTCGTTGTCCTTGATCTCGGTGGACTCGCAGTCGGTCAGCTTCTCCGGCAGCATCACCACGCTGGAAGAGCGCTTGCGCTCGACCTTCTGCACCGAGCGCGTGCGCTCGATCGCCTGGCGGATGACGAGGTCGACGATCTTCTTGCCGTGTTCCTCGTTGGCCGTCATCCACGCCGCGAACGGGTCGCGCACCATGGTCGAGACCAGCTTCACCGCGTCGCGGTTTGAGAGCTTCTCCTTGGTCTGGCCGTGGAACTGCGGTTCCAGCACCTTCGCCGACAGGAAGTAAACGGTGCGCGACCACGCGTCCTCGGCCAGCAGCTTCACGCCCTTCGGGGTCAGGTTGTGGTACTCGGCGAAGGCCTTGATCGCCTCGAACACGCCTTCGCGCAGCCCCGCCTCGTGCGTGCCGCCGTCGGGCGTGGGGATCAGGTTCGCGTACGACTCGCCGAAGCCCTTGTCGTCGTCGATGAACGCGAACGCCCAGCCCGCGCCTTCGCCGGCGGCGAAGCCGTTGGCTTCGCCTTCCTTCACGAATTTCTCGCCGTCGAACACCGGCGCGACCATGTCCCCTTTGCCGATCAGCTCCGTGAGGTAGCCTTTCATCCCGTCCGGGTAGCTCCAGGTCTGCTTCTTCGTCTCCTTCGCCGTCTCGATGTTGAGCGTCACTTTCACGCCCGGCAGCAGCACGGCCTTGGAGCGCACGATGCGCTCGAGGTCGCCGAGATTCACCTTCGGGGAATCGAAATACTTCTTGTTGGGCCAGATGCGCAGCGAGGTGCCGGAGTTCTTCTCCCCGACGCTGCCGGTTTTTTTGAGCTTCTTCACGACCTTGCCGTCGGCGAACGCGATCGCGTGCACGCCGCCGTCGCGCTTGATCTCGACTTCGAGCTTCTCCGAGAGCGCGTTGGTCACCGACACGCCGACGCCGTGCAGGCCGCCGGAGAACTTGTACGCGGCTTCCACGTCGGTGCGCGAGAACTTCGCGCCGGCATGGAGCTCGGTCAGCACCAGCTCGACCGTGGGGATTTTCTCTTCGGGGTGGATGCCGACCGGGATGCCGCGGCCGTTGTCGGTGACGGTGACCGAGCCGTCCTGATGCACCGTGACTTCGATCTTGTCGGCGTGTCCGCCGAGCGCCTCGTCGGCCGCGTTGTCGATCGCTTCCTGGATGATGTGGGTGGGGTCGGAAGTCCGGGTATACATCCCCGGGAGCCGCTGAACGGGCTCGATGCCCCGCAATTTCTTGACTGAACTCTCGTCGTATCTCTTGGCCATTCGCTCCGCTATCGCCGTAAATGTGGGTGTGGGTATCTTAACTCTTTTTAAATCAAAGTACTAGCCCCCCTTTTTGCAGTGACGTGTGACGAGTGACGGGTGACGAGGGGTCGAACCCCCTTGTTGCTTGAAGTTCACCCTATCACAGCGTAACATGGAACGTAACATGTTACGAGATCGGCCATGAGGGCACTGAAGGCAAAGGAAAGAATGAAGGGTTACCGCGCCCGCAAGCAGGCAAGCGGGCTGCGGTTGATCCAGCTGTGGGTGCCGGACACGCGCTCGAAGCGTTTCGCGGCCGAGTGCAAGCGCCAATCTCGCCTGCTGAAGGGCGACCCGGCGGAAGCAGAAACGCTGGAGTTCCTCGAGCGTATCGCCGACTGGGATGAAGATGCGTCGCGGTGATCTTGTTACGGTAGCGCTGGCGGGCGACTATGGAAAACCGCGCCCGGCGCTTGTCATCCAGTCAGACCTGTTCGACGAAGTGCCGAGCGTGACTTTTTGTCTCGTTACGAGCGCCCTGCGCGAGACGCCGCTGATTCGCATCACAGTTGATCCATCCCCCGACAACGGCCTGCAACGCATTTCGCAAATCCAGGTGGATAAGGTCATGACGGTGGCGCGCGAGCGCATTGGAAAGACGATCGGCCGCCTCGACGACGCAACCATGCTCAAGGTCAACCGCTCGCTCGCGATCTTCATCGGCATCGCCTGACGCGGGCCCCTGCGCTCTAAGGATGAACGTGGAACGTGGAACGTGGAAGGAGCGAGCCGGGGTTTCGAAGAATGTGCCTGCGCACTTTCGAGCCGGTGAGCGCCCGATCCGCTGCATCGGATCGGGCTCGGTTCACCCTTACCTTCGGTAATTGCGGATAGCAAAGCAAAACGGCGGCCGAATGGCCGCCGCTCTTACTTTAAGTCTCGTATGTCTTCACGCGTAGCGTGGGGTCATCCTTCCACGTTCCACGTTCATCCTTCCGCCCAGGTTATCTCCTTTGCCAGGACGGCCGCTGCTGCGGGTTGAAAGCCGGCGCGGTGGTGTCCTTGTGGCGGAAGTTGATGCGGCCCTTGGTGAGATCGTAGGGCGACATCTCGACGGTGACGCGGTCGCCGGTCAGCACGCGGATGCGGCGCTGGCGCATTTTGCCCGAGACGTGCGCCGTGATCGCAACGCCGTTGTCGAGCGTCACGCGGAACACCGCGTTGCGCATCACTTCGTCGACGACGCCGTTCATTTCGATCGTCTCTTCTTTTGCCATGTGCAAATCTTTCTGGCGGAGCCGGGCGGCACTGCCGCATGCCCGCGTTGGCGTACTGCTCGCGAATTTCCCGTGACCCGCGCCCGGGATGGGCGCCGCATCCGGCGGGCAGCTGATAAAGCGTGAATCGCATCACCCATCACCCATCACGGGTCTTGGGTCATACAGGAGGCGCGAGTATGGGGCTTTAGGGCAGATTTAGCAAGAAAATTATGTACTTAGAAAGGCGTGAATGGTGATTCGTCTCCCACCACCCCGGCGCCCTGCGCCACCCCTCCTCCGGCAGGAGGGGATGACGTGATTCGGCCCGGAAGTTTGGGTCATGCAATGAAAACGGCGGCCATCGGCCGCCGTTTTTTTCCGATCACCGGTCACCGGTCACCGATCACCGATCACCGGTTTTGGGTCATCGCGCTAGCGCATGACCAGCGTATTCATGCGCTTCGGCACCTGTCCAACCGGGATCGTCGCCGTCACCTTGCGCGTCGCAATGTCGATGGCGACCACCTGGTTGAACGTGGAGTTTCCGACGTAAACGGTTTTGCTGTCGGGCGCGAACGTGAGCCAGTCGGGTATCGCGCCGATCGGATCGCGTCCCGGCAGCCTCAAGTCCGGCAGCGTGGCGTGGCCGAGCAGCTGAATGTCCGGAAGCGAATAGACGAAGACGGCGTTGGCGCGGTGGCTGTTGACCCAGATCGTCTTGCCGTCCGGCGCGACGCCGATGCCATGGGAATAGACCCCGGCCCCGACGCGTCCCTCGGCGACGCCGTAGCCCTTCGGCTCGTCGGGGAACTTGATCCGCGCGACTTCCTTGCGCTCCGCGAAATCCACGATCGCGAAGCCGTCCAGGTTCGAGAGCTGCGCATAGATCCGGCGCGTCGAGCCGTCGGGGTTGACGTCAAAGGTCATCGGGCGCACGCCGCCGTCCATCTTGATCTCCCACGCGGTCTGCTCGGTCGCGAGGTCGACGACGTTGAGAAAGCGGTGGCGCACCGAGCCGGAAACCGCGTACTTGCCGTCCGGCGTGACGTAGGTGTTGTGCATGCGCCCGTTCATCGGGATCATCTTCTTCAGGGCGAGCTTTTGCGTGTCGATGATGTCGAGGCCGAACGGCTCGGTCAGCGCGACGACGACGCGCCCGCCGTCGTTGGTTACCGCGATGTTGTTGGGGCGCCCGCTCAGGTGGATCTTCTTCAATATCTTGCCGGACTTCTGGTCCACGACGTCGAGCGTATGGTCGGCTTCATTGCTCAGGTAGACGCGCTTGCCGTCGGGCGAAAAGCCCACGCCGTGCACGGCTTCCACGCCGTTGATGACCTGCACCACCTTGTTGGTCGAGGCATCGATGACGTGAACCTTGTCGCCGGCGGCATTGGTAGTGTAGACGAGGGCCGTTTGCGCCGCCAGGGCCGGCAGCGGCGCAAGCGCCAGCAGCAGCCAGAGGACAGCGCGGGTTAATTTGTGAGTCGGGATCATTGCGGTTCCTCCAAGTTCAGTGATGAGTGACGAGTGACCAGTGACGTGTAACGAGTGAGGAGAGCCAGGTCGATTAACGACTAACGGATCTTCGGGTCCATTCACTATTCACCAATCACCAATCACGGTTTTAGTTTGGCGCCATTCACCCACGCCGCGAGGGTCTTCCACTCGGTCGTCTCGCGCGACGCGAACTGGCGGCCGCCCGAATGGTAGGCGTGTCCGCCGGCCTCCGGCGCCAGCGGGCGAATCAGCAGCATGCTCTTCGCCGGCTCGCCCGGGACCACCAGGCGCGAGATCGCTTCGAACTGGCGCCGCGACTGCTCCTCGGTCCACGCGGTTTTGCCCTCCTGGAGCTTCTCCAGCTTGAACGCGCTGTTGCTCTCCGAATGGCACACGTAGCAGCGCACGTGGTTGTCACGCTTGGTCAGGAAAATCGGCTCGACGCGCGCCTTGAAATAATCGTAATCGAGCGCCGCATCCGCCGCGAAAGCGGCGGGGCACAGGGCGCAGGTGAACGCGGCCGCGGCCGCGAAGGAAACCAGCTGGGTATGCATGGGCAGCTCCTCCAGAACTTGCTGAGCCGGTCCCCCGCGATCTTCTTATTGGTAACTGCTGCGGCCATCGTAGCACCGGCGGTTTGGCGGCGCCAACGGCGCCTTAAAGGATGAACGTGGAACGTGGAACGTGGAAGGTTGACCCTCACACTGCGTGTGATAGCTCATAGAGACCTGGCCTTTCGTTACCTGTCGGCCAGCAATCCGACCGAAAGCCAATGAAAGGTCGGGACTTTTAAACCTGCACGCGAAGCGGGGGCAACCCGAGCCCAACACGCTGCATCGTGTTGGGCGCTCGCCGGCTCGAATGTGCACATGCACATTCTTCGAATCCCCGGCTCGCTCCTTCCACGTTCCACGTTCATCCTTTTGTCGCCAGGCGGCCCCGCCCTGGCGTGACAAAAGTGACGCCGCCGACCGCCGGATTTCGGGCGACATTTACAAGGCGGCGCGGATGCCCAATACTTCAAAAAACTCATAAGAAATGACTCAGTACGGTCCCGTTGTAAGGGGGAGCCAGTGGTTTCTCGCAAGGGTCAGCCGGATCCGGCTGCCAAGGCCTGGGCTGTGCTACAGGGTCTGGCGGGCCGGCCGGTGACGGAAATCTGCGGTGAGCACGACATCGGCGAGGCTGAGTACGGCCGCTGGCGGGAGGAATTTTTCTCCGAGCACGCCATGCCGCTCGTAGCGGCGATGTCGGGCCGCGCGGCGCCCGATAGCGGCAAGCCGCCGGCCAGGCGCGGCGAGGCGATGCGTGTCGCGCAGGAGATGATCGAAATCCTCCCGGTCCCGGTGTTCTTCAAGGGCCGGGACGGCAAGTACCTCGGCGTAAACAAGGCGTGGGAAGATTTATTCGGCCTGTCGCGCGAGGACTTCGTCGGCAAGGAAGTCCACGATCTCTACCCGCAAAGCAAGGCCGTCGCCGACAAGCATTTTGCGATGGACCAGGAGCTGTGGAACAAGCCCGGCAGCCAGAGCTACGAGATCCCGATCGTCACCCCGGACGGCCGTACCCGCCACACCATTTACTACAAGGCGACATTCACGCAGACCAGCGGCGAGGTGGCCGGGCTGATCGGCACCATCATCGACATCACCAAGCGCAAGGAAGCGGAGCAGGGCCAGGCCATCGAGTACTCCGTCACGCGGCTCCTGGCGCAAGCGCATACCGTCGAGGACGCGATGCCGATCGTGATCCGCACGTTGTGCGAAGGCCTGGGCTACGCCTACGGTGCGCGCTGGGTGCACGAGCCGAAAGAGCACATCCTGCGCTGCACGGAGAGCTGGTGCGTGGACGATCCCGCAGTGCAGGCATTCCGCGAAATGAGCGTGCGGCGCATCGAGACCAAGCCGGATGCGCCGGGCGGGTTGAACCGCAAGGTGTGGATCACGGGCGAGCCGGTGTGGATGCCCGACCTCAAGCTCGAGACGAAGCTGCAGCGGCGCGATGGCGCGCTCGCCGCGGGCCTCAACTCGGCGTTCGGGCTCCCGATCCTGGTAGGCGGCGAGTTCTACGGTGTCATGGAATTTTTCTCGCGGCAGGCGAGGGAGCGCGATGCGCGCGTGATCGAGATCGTGCAGACCGCCGGCATCCAGCTGGGGCAGTTCATCGCGCGCATGCAGGCGGAGGCCGCGGTGCGTGACGCCAACGACGAGCTCGAGCGCCAGGCACAGGAGCTGATGCGCTCGAACGCGGAGCTGCAGCAGTTCGCCTACGTCGCCTCGCACGACCTGCAGGAACCGCTGCGCATGATTTCGAGCTACACCCAGCTGCTCAAGCGCCGCTACGGCGACCGCTTCGACAAGGAAGCCACGGAATTCATGGACTACGTCGTCGACGGCTCGGTGCGCATGAAGCAGCTGATCGAGGACATCCTCGCCTATTCCCGCGTCGGCACCCGCGGCCGGGAGTTCAGGACGGTGCAGAGCGAGGCAGCCCTGAAGAAGGCCCTGGTCAACTTGCGTGCTTCGATCGAGGCCTCCGGTGCGACGGTCACGCAGGGCACCCTGCCGCCGGTCGAGGCCGACGACGTGCAGCTCGCGCAACTCTTCCAGAACCTGATCGGCAACGCGCTGAAATTCACGAGCGCAACGAAGCCGCAAATCCACGTCGACGTCGTGGCAATGCCCCAGGCCTGGGAATTCTCGGTGCGGGACAACGGCATCGGCATCGATCCGCAATATTTCGAGCGCATCTTCATGGTGTTCCAGCGCCTGCACAGCAAGGACGAGTACACTGGCACCGGCATCGGGCTCGCAATCTGCAAGAAAGTCATCGACCGCCACGGCGGGCGCATCCGGGTCGAATCGCGGCCCGGAGAAGGCAGCACTTTTTACTTCACGCTACCCAGAAAGATAGGAGAGGCGAATGGCAGAACGTGAGCGGAAAGCGGCACCGCCGGTGGAAATCCTGCTGGTCGAGGACAACCCCGGCGACGTGCGCCTGACCAAGGAGGCCCTCAAGGAAGGCAAGGTCTACAACAACCTGCACTGGGCCAAGGACGGCGTGGAAGCGCTGGAGTTCCTGAAGCGCCAGGGCAAGCACGCCAAGGCGCCGCGCCCCGACATCATCCTGCTCGATCTCAACCTGCCGAAGAAAGACGGGCGCGAAGTGCTGGCGGTGGTCAAGAACGACGCCGACCTGAAGCACATCCCGGTGGTGGTCCTCACCACCTCGGAGGCGGAGGAGGACGTGCTGAAGAGCTACTCGCTGCACGCCAACTGCTACGTCACCAAGCCCGTGGACCTCGAGAAGTTCATCCACGTCGTCCAGTCCATCGACCGTTTCTGGTTGACGGTGGTCACCCTGCCGCCGGCGGAGAAATAGCTGCATGAGCGACAGCTTGAACACCATTCTCCTGATCGAGGACAACCCGGGCGACGCGCGCCTGATCGAGCTGATGCTGGCGGAGGATCCGGATTCTCCGTTCCAGCTGAACTGCGTCGACCGGCTTTCGCGCGGCCTCGAGTTCCTGTCTTCGGAAAAGCCGGGGCTGGTGCTGCTCGACCTGTCGCTGCCCGACAGCCACGGGCTCGACACCTTCGAAAAGGTCTATGCCCATTCGCCGACGGTGCCAATCATCGTGCTGACCGGCAACGACGACCACGTCATCGCGCTCTCCGCGGTCAAGACCGGCGCCCAGGACTACCTGGTCAAGGGCAAGCTCGACCGCGAGCTGCTGGTGCGCGCGATGCAGTACTCGATCGAGCGCAAGCGCTACCAGGAGCAGCTCGAGCACCAGGCCAATTACGACCAACTGACAGGGCTGCCGAACCGCAACCTGCTGCTCGACCGCTTGAAGCAGGCGGTCCACTCCCAGCGCCAGGTGCGCTCGATCGCGGTGGTGTTCATCGACCTCGACCACTTCAAGTTCATCAACGACAGTCTCGGTCACAACGCCGGCGACGTGCTGCTGCAGAAGATGGCCGAGCGCCTGCGCTCCGCGGTGCGCGACGGCGACACCGTGGCGCGGATGGGCGGCGACGAATTCATCCTGGTGCTCGACGACCAGCACAACGAGGACGTCGTGTTCCGCGCCATGCAGCGCATCGTGGCCAAGGTCACCGAGCCCATGACCATCGACGGGCGCGAGCTCTTCGTTACCTGCAGCGCCGGCATCAGCCTGCACCCGCAGGACGGCACCGACGTCGAGACGCTCCTGAAGAACGCGGACGCCGCCATGTACCGCGCGAAGGAGAACGGGCGCAACAATTTCCAGTTCTACCTGGCCGAGATGAACACGCTGGTGAACGAACGCCTCTCACTCGAGACCAGCCTGCGCCGCGCGCTCGAGAGAAACGAGCTGCTGCTCCACTATCAGCCCAAGCACGATCTCAAGAACGGCCGCATCGTCGGCGTCGAGGCGCTGGTGCGCTGGCAGCACCCGGAATGGGGCCTGGTCTACCCCGACCGCTTCATCCCGCTCGCCGAGGAAACCGGGCTGATCGTGCCGATCGGCGAATGGGTGCTGCGCACCGCCTGCGCGCAGAATCGCGCGTGGCAGGACGCGGGGCTGCCGCCGGTCGTGATGTCGGTCAACCTCTCGCCGCGCCAATTCCGGCAGGAAGCGCTGTTCAAGACGGTGGCGCGCATCCTGTCCGAGACCGGCCTGCGGCCCGAGCACCTGGAGATGGAGATCACCGAGGGCATGGTCATGCACAACGCCGAGGCCTCCATCGCCATATTGAAGGGGCTGCAGGAGATTGGCGTGCACCTGTCGGTGGACGATTTCGGCACCGGCTACTCGAGCCTCGCGTACTTGAAAAACCTGCCGATCGAGATCCTGAAGATCGACCGCTCGTTCGTGCACGACATCAACGGCGCGAACACGAAGGGCGACGGGCTTCTCGCGCAGGCCATCATCTCGCTCGGCCACAGCCTCAAGCTGAAAGTCATCGCCGAGGGCGTCGAAGAGGAATCGCAGCTCGAATTCCTGAAAGCGCACAAATGCGACGAAGCGCAGGGCTTTCTCTTCAGCAAGGCCGTCGCGCCCGAGGCCTGCGCCCTTCTTATTGCTTCCGCGATGCGAGCAAGAAAAAAAGCGTGAATCGTTAATCGTTAGTCGTTAATCGACCCGGCCGAAACGGCGTGATTAGTGAATGGTGAATAGTGAGTGGACTTGAGCACCAGCCACCAGCCACCAGCCACTAGCCACTAGCCACCTCCCACCTCCCACTTCCCACCGGTTGTTAGT
>Ga0307503_10000334_pt1 | contig 10184 bp, 7 predicted proteins | sample 17_S_MG_FD_194514 | JGI IMG/M metagenome (GOLD analysis project Ga0307503, IMG submission 194514) | Soil microbial communities from Populus trichocarpa stands in riparian zone in the Pacific Northwest, United States - 17_S | ecosystem: Environmental > Terrestrial > Soil > Riparian zone > Trees... | reverse complement strand
GTTCGATGCGGGCTCGCGACGCGTGATGCATCGGATCCAGGGCAAGGGCGACAAGCCCGTGCAGCGGGCCGATGCGATGTCGGCGCCGCATCCGCGTTAGTCGCGGTGATACTTTCAGGGCAGCGGTTGGCTGACTCGTCGCTCAGGGCGCAGCGAAACCAAGAAATGTAGCCAGCTCGGCAGTAGTTAGCGCACCGGTATTGCTGACCACGCGGCCCGTACTTACATTTTTTGCAAGAATGTAGGGCACTGATTCCACTCCAAGATTGGAAAACAGAGCGGTGTTTTTCTGGACCGCCCGCGCCATTTCCGGCGGCACGCTGGCAGGCGCGGGCATGCCCCCAGTGCCCGCAAGTATGGATTTCTCATGTGCTGCCATCGTCTCCGCGGGATTGCCTGCTGCCAATAAGGCAGCACCCTGCCGCGCGCTCTTGCTGTTGATGATGGACACCGGTATCCACACGAACTTTGCCTTGCTGAGCAGCGGCAGCGCGGCTTCCCATAGGTGCCCGCAATGCGGACATTGCGGGTCAAACAGCACGTAAACGGGGTGGGCGCTCATCATGGCTCCCACGGTGAAGCCTTTGCCTTGCGCGGCTACGGCGTCATAGGGCTCTGCCGGCCTGGAGGCTGTGGGCGATGCACTTGACGGCTGAGCCGGTGCATCCGATTTGGAGCACCCCATCAAACCAAGAACCAATAATAAGGCGACGGTTAATGCAGAGTTTGCCGGTTTCAAGCCGATTTACCTTTGCGCAGTGTAGATGCAGTCGGTTCTGACCCAAAAACGGCGCCGCAGTTCGATTTTTTACGCAGCGCAGGATTTCACCGCTCTTCCACGTCCTCGAATTTCACGGTGTGCCGCTTGCCCTGGAATTTATACGCACGCTTCTTGCTGCGCGGATACTCTGAGATGTCGATCGGCTTGCGCGTGCCGCCGAGCAGATAAATCAGCGGTTCCTTGTACGGATTCGCAATCGAGTGCGGTTCAGACGGCGCGGTGAAACCCATGAAGTCGCCTGGGCCGATCTTGTGCTTGCGACCCCCGATCTCGGTGATGCCGCGGCCTTCGAGCACGTAGACGAATTCCTCGTCGCAGTAATGCGTGTGATATTCGGTCGATTCGTCGCCCGGATTGATGCGAACCAGATGCACGCCGATATCGCGCATGCCCACCGCGTCGCCGAGCGCCTTGTAATTGCGGACCGCTCGCTTGTTGAGAACGTGAACGCGGCGAATTTCCTTCAGCGATTCGATCGCCGCGGCCTTGAGCAGCGGCGCGGGTATGCGTTTTTTGGCGGGCACCGGAAGGTCTTCAGTCGGCGCGCTGCAGATCGGCGACCATCGCCGCCATGAAGCGGCCGGCTTCGCCGCCAGTCACCGCGCGGTGATCGAAAGTAACCGACAGCGGCAACACGCGATGCACGGCGGGCTTGTCATCGATGGCGACGACCTCCTTGCGCACGCGGCCCGCGCCGACGATGGCCACCGTCGGCGGTAACACAATGGGCGACGCATAGCGGCCCGCAATCGGACCGAAGTTCGACAGCGTGATTGTATTCGCGCGCAGATCTTCCGGCGGCACTTTGCGCTCGCGCGTATCCTGGATCAGCTTGGTCAATGACTTGTGCAAATCCTCGGGCGAGCGTTGCTCGACGTTGCGCAACACCGGCACCAGCAGGCCGTCGGGTGTGTCGACCGCGATGCCGATGTCGACGTTCTTCAGTAACCGGCGGCCGACCGCCTGGCTGTCGTACCACGCGTTGAGCGCGGGTTCGGCACGGCAGGCGGCGACCAGCGCGCGAATCAGGCGCAGCATGATGTTGCCGCCGGCCGCCCATGAGTCGATATCGGCGTCATCCATCAGCGTGGCGGACGCGACCTCCGCGTGGGCGAGCGTCATGCTCTGCGCCATTACTTTGCGCACTCCCCGCAGCAATTCCTGCGGGCCGATTTCGGAGAGTATGCGCGAGGCGCGCTGCACATCGTTGGCAGTGATCATGCCGTCGGCGCCCGTCGGCGTGACCATCGCGAGATCGATATTGAGCTTGCGCGCCATCGCGCGCACCGCCGGCGTCGCCTTGATGCCGTGCGCGAGCGGCGTCGCGGCGGTGGGCGCATCGGCCATTATTTTCTGGCCGACTTCCACCTTGCCGACCACGGTGCCCGTATCGTCGTCGCCGCCTTCGAAGGCGACCAGCGGCTGGCCGACGCGCGCGACGTCGCGTTCGTTGCCGTAAAGCTTCACGATTTTGCCCGCATACGGCGAGGGAATGTCGACGATGGCTTTGGCCGTTTCGACCGATGCGAGTGGCTGATCGACGGCGACCGTATCGCCGGCCTTCACGTGCCAGGTGACGATTTCCGCTTCCTGCAGGCCTTCGCCGAGATCGGGGAGTTTGAAGATTTTCATATTCGTGTTCAGTTAAAAACTTACAGCCACAGATAAACACAGATGAACACAGATGAACACAGATAAGTTCGAAGTTTTAGAACAGGGACATCTGCGTTTATCTGTGTTCATCTGTGGCTTACCGATCTTAGATTTACTCTTTAAGCGAACTCGAGAACTTTACGCACTGCGGCGGTGATCTGCGCCTTGCCGGGCAGGTAATGGTGTTCGAGCCGCGACAACGGCACGACGACGTCCGGCGCCGTTACACGCAGCACCGGCGCCAACAAGGTCAGCAGGCCATGCTCGGCCAGATGAGCGCTGATTTCTGACGCGATGCTGCAATGGCGCGGCGCTTCAGTCACGATCACGCAGCGGCCGGTTTTCGCGACTGACGCGAGTATCGTATCGAAATCGATCGGCTTCAGCGTCGCGACGTCGATGACTTCGGCGGCGATGCCTTGCTCGGATAGTTCATCGGCGACCTGCAGAGTCTCGTAGATCATCGCGCCCCAACTCACGAGCGTGACGTCGGTGCCTTCGCGCAGCGTATAGCAGGCGTCGAGCGCGAGGCTCTGCCCATCGTCGGCGACTTCTTCCTTGAACAGGCGATAGAGGCGCGTCGGCTCGAGAAATATCACCGGATCGGGATCGCGGATCGCCGCCAGCAGCAGGCCATACGCGCGCTTCGGCGACGATGGATACACGACGCGGATGCCGGGTATGTGCGCGAACATTGCGTCGGGACTCTCGGAATGATGCTCGGGCGGATGGATACCCGCGCCGCACGGCGTGCGCAGCACCATGGGGCACGACAGGCGTCCGCGCGTGCGGTGGCGCAGTCGCCCCGCATGGTTGAGTATCTGATCGAGCACGGTATAGGAGAATCCGGAAAACTGGATTTCGGCCACCGGCTTCAAACCTTCCGCCGCCATGCCGATGCTCGCGCCGGCGATCAGATTCTCGGCGAGCGGCGTGTCGATTACGCGCTCGGGGCCGAACTTGTCGAGCAGGCCCAGCGTCGCTCGGAACACGCCGCCGTCGCGCCCGACGTCCTGGCCAAGCACCACGACATCGCCGTCGTCGGCCATCGCGCGATGCAGCGCGAGATTGATGGCCTCGACGAGCGTTATCTGCGCCACGTCATTTTCCGATGATCGCGGCGCGCTGCGCGAAATAGGCCGCTGGCAGAGTCGCATACAAGTGATCGAACATCTGCTCCAGCGGCGGGGGCGGAGTGTCGATATACGCCTGTGCGGCGGCCTGCACCTGCTCGTTGCATTGCTTCAGCAACGTTTCCTCGCGCGCCTTATCCCACGCGGCGGCTTCACTCAAGTAATTGCGCAGGCGCAGGATCGGTTCGCGCTTCCATGCATCGGCGACCTGCTCGGGCGGACGGTAACGCGAGGCGTCGTCGGCTGTCGTGTGATCGGCGAGCCGATAGGTGACGGCCTCAATGACCGTCGGCCCTCCGCCTGCATGTGCTTTGGCGAGCGCCTCGGTGACGGCATGATGCACGGCGATTACGTCGTTGCCGTCGATCTGCACGCCGGCGACGCCGGCCGCGATGGCTTTCTGCGCAAGCGTCTGCGCGGCGCTCTGAGTCGTGCGCGGCACCGAGATCGCCCATTGGTTGTTGGTGATGAAAAAAACCAGCGGCAGCTGCCACGTGCCGGCCGCGTTGAGCCCCTCGTAGAAGTCGCCTTTGGAGGTCGCGCCGTCGCCTATCATGCACACCGCCGCGCGCTTTTGTTTGCGCAGCTTCATCGCATAGGCGACACCGGCCGCGTGCAGGCATTGCGAGGCGATCGTGATGCAGACCGGGAAATCCTTGCGCGGGACGGCGAAATCGCTGCCGCGCTCGTCGCCGCCCCAATACAGCAGCAACTCCTGGATCGTCACTCCGCGCATGATCTGCACGCCGTTTTCGCGGTAAGTGCACAGGAACACGTCGTCTTTCGCCATCGCGGCGCCGATGCCGGCCTCGACTGCTTCCTTGCCGAGCATCGAAGCATACGTGCCGAGCTGGCCGGTGCGCTGCAGCGCGATGGCTTTGGCGTCGTATGTGCGCATCAGGACCATCGCGCGATAGAGCTCGACAAGTTTCGCGGCGTCCGTGGCGAACTCAGGCAGAGAGTTGACGACCTTGCCTTGCGGGTCGAGAAACTGCAGGTATTCGATCTGGAATGAGGCGGCGGTGGTCATGCGGGGTTTTTCCGCGTTTATTCTAACCGGAAACCGGATGAGCACGCCGCGTTCGTGCTGTCCTGCATTGCGAGTGTCCGGTGCGCGCGCACCTTGGTATAATCGCGCTATCTCGCCGCCCGCCGCAGTCTGGCCGGCGGCTTTTTGTTTCCGCTTCCACCGCAGGCCCGAATCGAATTCAATGAACGCACCGTCTTTTCCCGCCGATCTCATGCGCGATGTCGCGAAGCGGCGCACGTTCGCCATCATTTCGCATCCGGATGCGGGCAAGACGACGTTGACCGAGAAGCTGCTGCTGTTCGGCGGCGCGATCCAGATGGCCGGCACGGTCAAGGCGCGCAAGAGCGCGCGCCATGCGACGTCCGACTGGATGGAGATCGAGAAGCAGCGCGGCATTTCGGTCACGAGCTCGGTCATGCAGTTCGAATACGCGGGTCACACCGTGAACCTGCTCGATACGCCGGGCCATGAAGATTTCTCCGAGGACACGTATCGCGTGCTGACTGCGGTCGATGCAGCAGTCATGGTGATCGACGCCGCGAAGGGTGTCGAGGCGCAGACGATCAAGCTGCTGGAAGTGTGCCGGCTGCGGAATACGCCCATCATCACATTCGTCAACAAGATGGACCGCGAAGTGCGCGAGCCCGTCGCTCTGCTCGAGGAAATCGAGTCGGTCTTGAAAATCGACTGCGCGCCGGTGAGCTGGCCGATCGGCATGGGCAAGAGTTTTCGCGGCGTCTACGACCTGCGGCAGGACCGGCTGGTGCGCTTCACGCCCGGCGAGGAGCGCCGCAGCGACGAGAGCGAAAACATCGGCGGACTCGACAATCCGCGTCTCGAAGAGCTGTTTCCGGACGAAATGCCGGCGCTGCGCCGCGACGTCGAGTTGATCCGCGGCGCGAGCTCGCCGTTCGATCTCGAGGAATTTCAGGCTGGCCGCCAGTCTCCGGTGTTTTTCGGTTCGGGCATCAACAATTTCGGCGTGCAGGAAGTGCTGCAGGCGTTGGTCGAGTGGGCGCCGCCGCCGCAGCCGCGCGACGGCGGCGACCGTCTCGTGCATCCGGCCGAGGCGCCGTTCACCGGTTTCGTGTTCAAGATACAGGCGAACATGGATCCCAAGCACCGCGACCGCATCGCATTTTTCCGCGTCTGCTCGGGCCGCTACCTGCCCGGCATCAAGGTGCAGCATGCGCGCATCGGCCGCGAGATCAAGCTCGGCAATGCGCTGACGTTCATGGCGAACGAGCGCGTGAGGAGCGAGGACGCGGTCGCCGGCGACATCATCGGGATCCACAATCACGGCCAGCTGCAAATCGGCGACACACTGACCGAAGGCGAAGTGCTTGGCTACAAGGGCATCCCGTATTTCGCGCCCGAACTTTTCCGCCTCGCGCGCGCGCGCGATCCGTTCAAGGCCAAGCAGCTGCAAAAAGGCCTGCAGGAGCTCGGCGAAGAAGGCGCGATCCAGGTGTTCGATTCGGGCAACTCGCTGCTGCTGGGCGCGGTCGGGCCGCTGCAGTTCGAGGTGGTCGCGCAGCGCCTGCAAAGCGAATACAAGGTCGATGCGGTCTACGACAACGCCAATATTTACACCGCGCGCTGGCTCACGTTTCCCGACGAAACGATACGCAAGAACTTCGAGAAAGAGCTCGCGATCAACATGGCGCGCGACGTCGACGACAACCCGGTCTATCTGGCGCCGAACAAATACAATCTGCAGCTGGCGATCGAGCGCTGGCCGCAGGTCGGCTTTCACGACACGCGCGAGCACGGCCAGAAGCTCGCGCATTAACGCAAAGCGATCCAGGGGCGATGATGAAGCTGGGCTTTTTCACGATGCCGATGCACCCGCCGGAGCGCAATTACACGCAGACGCTGAAGGAAGACCGCGCCGCGGTGCTGCTCGCCGACGCGCTGGGCTACAGCGAGGCCTACATCGGCGAGCACGTGACGGACATCTGCGAATCGATCCCGTCGTGCCTCGCGTTCATCGCGAGCGTCGCCGACGTCACGAAGCAGATCAAGCTCGGCAGCGGCACAGTCAATCTTCCAAACAACCATCCCGCGCAGGTCGCGGCGACGGTCGCAATGATCGATCACATGCTCGAAGGCCGGTTCCTGTTCGGTATCGGGCCCGGCGGGCTGAGATCCGACATGGAAATGATGGGCAACCTCGAGCGCGACCGCAATGCAATGTTCGTCGAGGCTATCAACCAGATACTCGCGATGTGGAGCGGCGATGCGCCGTACAACATCGAAGGGAAATTCTGGAATATCACAACCGAGAAAACCATGATCCCGCCGGTAGGGCAGGGTGTGATGCTCAAGCCCTACCAGCAGCCGCATCCTCCGATTATCGTGACCGCGATCGTGCCGCATTCGAAAGGATTGGTCGAAGCCGCGAAGCGCGGCTGGCAGCCGATCACGGCCAACTTTCTGCAGCCCGTGTGGGCGAAGACGCATTGGCCCAAACACGAGGAAGGCTGCAAGTCAGGCGGCCATCCCGCGAATCGCACCGACTGGCGCGTGTGCAAAAGCGTGTTCGTGGCGGATGACGATGCGACGGCGCGCCGTTACGCCAAAGACCCTAAGGGGCCGTACGGTTTCTACTACTGGAACCTGCTGACCAAGCGCAAGGGACACGGCAACGTCGACATCTTCAAGCACGATCTCGCAATGTCCAACGACGCCGTAACGCTTGACTACCTGCTCGACACGCTGGTGATATGCGGCAGCGTCGACAGCGTGGTCGAGCAAATCCTGGCTTTCCGCGAAACGGTCGGAGATTTCGGCACGCTGCTCTACGCGGGCCACGACTGGGCCGACGTCAAACTTGCGCGCCGCTCGATGGAACTGATGGCGGAAAAAGTGATGCCCGCCGTCAATGCGGCGATCGGAAGTTCGCGCTAGCTAAATGCGCTCCCTCCCCTTGAAGGGGAGGAAGAACAGCATTTACGCCGCTTCGGCCAGAATCTGGCGCAGCACGTACGGCAGGATGCCGCCGTGCTTCAGATAGTCGACTTCGATCACGGTATCGACGCGCAGCGTGAGCGGCACGCGCTGCGTGGCGCCGTCTTTGCGCGTGATCACGAGCGTCACGTCCTGCATCGGCTTCACGTCGCCGCCGTTGACGCCTTCGATGTCAAACGTTTCGGTGCCGTCGATCTTGAGGGATTGCACGCTGTCGCCCGTCTTGAACTGCAGCGGCAGCACGCCCATGCCAACGAGGTTCGCGCGGTGGATGCGCTCGAAGCTGCGCACAATCACAGCCCGTGCGCCTAGCAGTTGGATGCCTTTTGCCGCCCAGTCGCGTGACGATCCCATGCCGAAGTCTTCACCGCCAAAAATGACGAGCGGGGTGCCTGCCTTCTGATAAAGCTCGGACGCTTCGAATATGGTCATCTGCGCGCCGTCGGGTTGATGCTTGGTGATCGGGCCTTCGGTACCGGGCGCGACCTGGTTGCGCAGGCGCACGTTGGCGAACGTGCCGCGCACCATGAGCTCATGATTGCAGCGGCGCACGCCAAAATGTCCCCATTCCGACGGCGGGCTGTTGTAGCCCTCGAGCCATTTGCCGGCCGGCGTGCCCGTCTTGATCTTGGTCGAGGGGCTGATGTGGTCGGTAGTGATCGAGTCGCCGAGGATCGCGAGCGCGCGTGCGCCCTTCACGTCGTTGACCTTGCCCGGCACGCGGGTAACGCCTTCGAAGAACGGCGGCTCCTTGATGAAGGTCGACTTCGGATCCCACTGATAGACTGCGCCTTCGATGGTGGGAATCGCTTCCCACAGCTCCTTGGCGCCGGAGAGGTCGCCGTATTCGCGGCGGAAATGCTCTTTGTTGGCGGCAAACTTCATCAGCGCGCCGACCTCGGCATCCGTCGGCCAGATGTCTTTCAGATAAACGGGCTTGCCGTCGCTGCCCGTGCCCACCGGATCCTTCGTGAGGTCGGTACGCACGGTGCCGGCGATCCCGTAGGCCACCACCAGCGCGGGGCTGGCGAGGTAGTTCGCGCGAAGATTGGCATGCACGCGCGCTTCGAAGTTGCGGTTGCCGGAGAGGACTGCGGCGGTGACCAGGTCTTTCGATACCACGGTTTCTTCGATTTTGGGATCGAGCGGACCGGCCGCGCCCATGCAGGTCGTGCAGCCGTAAGCGACGACTCCGTAACCGAGTTTTTCCAGGTACGACAACAGGCCCGCATCGCGCAGGTAAGCCGTGGCAACCTTGGAGCCCGGGGCCAGTGACGTTTTCACGCGCGGGCTCACCTTGAGGCCCCGCTCGACAGCTTTCTTGGCGAGGAGGCCGGCCGCGATCAGCAGCGCGGGATTCGACGTGTTGGTGCACGACGTGATCGAAGAGATCAGCACGTCGCCATGTCCCACGTCGAACTCCGGATGGCCGCTCGCTTCACGCCGGTTGAGATCGGCCGCGGCGCGCGCGTAGCCGTTCTTGTCGACGGGGGCGGAGAACAAACTGTCGAATCCACGGCCGAGCTCGGGCAGATTGACGCGGTCCTGCGGGCGTTTCGGGCCGGACAGGCTGGGCACGATGCTGTCGAGGTCGAGATTGATGATTTCGCTGTAATCGATATCGCCCAGCTTGGGCATGCCGAACATGTCCTGCGCTTTGAAATAGGACTCGATCGCGGCGACCTGCTCAGGCTCGCGGCCCGTGGTGCGGAAGTAGTCGACCGTTTTTTCATCGACCGGGAAGAACCCCATCGTTGCGCCGTACTCGGGCCCCATGTTGGCAACCGTGCAGCGATCGGCTGCCGTGAGCGCAGTCGCGCCTTCGCCGAAGAATTCGACGAACTTGCCCACGACTTTTGCTTTGCGCATGAGTTCGGTCACGGTGAGTGCTAAATCGGTCGCGGTGACGCCTTCGCGCAGCTTGCCGGTCATATGGCAACCGACCACGTCCGGTGTCAGGAATGCATTCGGTTGGCCTAGCATGCCGGCTTCGGCTTCGATGCCGCCCACGCCCCAGCCGACGACACCAATGCCGTTGACCATCGTCGTGTGCGAGTCGGTGCCGAACACGGTGTCGGGGAACCACACGCCGTCCTTCTCCCACACGCCGCGCGACAAATACTCCATGTTGATCTGGTGAATGATGCCGTTGCCGGGCGGGACGACGCGGACCGTCTTGAATGCACCCTGGGCCCATTTGACGAACCGATATCGCTCCGCATTGCGCTTGAATTCGATCTGCTGATTGCGTTGCACCGCATCCGGCGCGTTGTACACGTCGATTTCAACCGAATGATCCACCACCACGTCGACGGGCACTAGCGGCTCGATGCGGCTCGGCGACACGCCGAGGCGATCGGCCGCGGCGCGCATCGCGGAGAGATCGTTCAGCGTGCCGAAACCGATCAGGTCCTGCAGCACGATGCGCACGACGATGAACGGGATCTCGGTGGTCCGCTTGCCATTGGCCTGCCACGCGGCAAGATTCTTTACGTGCTCTTCGGTCACCAGCTTGCCGTCGCAATGACGCACCAGCGCCTCGAGAACCACGCGGATCGAGCGCGGCAGCCGCGAAATCTTGCCGAGTCCCGCGGCTTCAAGCGCGGCCAGCGAGTGG
>Ga0307503_10000333_pt1 | contig 10211 bp, 11 predicted proteins | sample 17_S_MG_FD_194514 | JGI IMG/M metagenome (GOLD analysis project Ga0307503, IMG submission 194514) | Soil microbial communities from Populus trichocarpa stands in riparian zone in the Pacific Northwest, United States - 17_S | ecosystem: Environmental > Terrestrial > Soil > Riparian zone > Trees... | reverse complement strand
CCGCGACACCCATCGGGGCGTCGCCGCGTGGGCGGGAGCGAACCCGGTGAGGAGCGTCAACGCCACGATGAGGATCGGCAGGGGGAGGAAGCGCCGTCTCATCGGCGAACACGATACCTGGCTCCCGTCGCCGATCCGTCGCCGAGAGCCGATCGGCGCCTCTAGGCCGAAAGTCTCTTTGCGTGGGATAGGGGGTGTTCTAACTAGTCCTTCTTCGCTAGCCTTCCTCCTCATACGCATGTCGCGATGTCTGAAAGGCACGCGTGGGAGGGGATTCGGTGGCGAACAGAGTTGGACATACGATGCGCCGCAAGGGCGCAACCGCCCTGTTGGGGTGCCTCGTTGCGGCGGCGGGCATCCTCGCACCGGCTGTGGCCGCAACCCGGGCCACGACGAGCTATCCCCTGAACGCCGATCTGCACCTCAAAAGGGTTCGAGTCTCGTCGGGCCCGGAGGAGATCCGGATCCTGACGTTGACGCCCGGCGTCGTACCCGACATCGCGCCGGCAACCCAGCAATATCCGATGTGGTCCCTGACGAGCACCATGTCGGCCCGTGCGGGCGCGATCGCGGGCGTCAACGGCGACTTCGGCACCGGCAAGGGGCAGCCGATGCACACGCTCATGATCGATGGCGAGCTGTGGACGACGGGGCAGACCTCGGGTCGCGCCGTCGCGTGGTCGAGCAATGGCTCGCGGGCCTACATCGGGCACCCGGCCCTGCACATCCGCGCGACCGGTGCGAGCGGCGGTCTCTTCGACATCCATGAGTGGAACGCGCACGCGCCGACCGCCACCTCGATCTCGGCGTACACGTCGCGCGGCGGATCGGTGACCAGGCCCCCGGGCAAAGTGAACCCCGTCAGCACCGATCCGCGCTGGTGCGCGGCCCGGCTCGTCCCGGTCAACGGGATCGCCTGGAGTGGCGCGGCGCGCACCTCGCTCGTGCGCAGGTACTCGGTGCAGGTACAACCCCAGCCCTGTGAGCGCACGTCGCTCGCGGTTGGTTCTACGGCGGGCGCGGTCGTCGTCGCCTCCAAGTTCTCCTCCTCGCTCACGAACAAAGTGGAGGCGTTGGCCCCGGGCGACACCGTCAAGCTCAGTTGGACGTTCGGCGGGTGGCCCGGTGTGACCGACGTGATGGGTGGAACGCAGCTCCTCGTCGACCGCGGCACGAACGTCGCGCCCGACTACACCGCGGGCTCCGACTACATCTTGAACTACAACCCACGCACGTCGGTCGGCATCTCGAAGGGCTGCTCGGACACCGACGCTTCCACGACCTGCCGGATGTTCCTGATCACGATCGATGGCCGGCAGTCGAGCACGAACTGGTCCAAGGGCGTGCGCCTGCCATTCCTGGCCAACGAGCAGATCCGCGCGGGCGCGTGGATGGCGTTGAACTTCGACGGCGGGGGATCCACGGCGATGTGGGTCAAGAAGAAGGATCCCGCCTACTGCGAGTCGAGTCCGGGGGTCGGGGGATGCCTCGCGCAGCGACCCTCGGCGAGCACGGGGGAGCGTTCGACCCGCACGGCGCTCGTCGTCCTGCCGTCGGCAGACACGGGCACTCCGGCCGGGCTCCGATAGCCGCGATCAGGTGACGTGCACCCAGACGTCGCCGTCCGCACCCGAACGCTCGACGTAGACCCGCCAGCACCCCGGCTGCGGGAAGGTCACCTGGCTGCTCCAGGGCTCGCCGGGACGATCCCAGGGGAACGGCGGCACGCCCGGCCGAACCCCCGTCGCGTGCGCAACTCGATCGCCGGGCCCGATCAGCGTGACGCGGAGCGCGCGATCGCCCCCGAGGCGCCAGTAGGTCGTGATCGGGGTGCCGGCGGTCAGCGCATCGACGTCCGAGAAGAGCGCGAAAAGCGAGCCGTCGCCACGCATCTTCCCCTGCGCCTCGAGGCCGTGGGCGACCGCCTCGATCGGCGAGGGGTCGTCGCAGCTCCGCGCGCCGGGTATCGGTGGCGGTGTGGTGGCGGCGGTGCCCACGGGTGCGGGATCCGTCCCACTGGCGACGCCCGGTCCGTCCGCGCACGCGCCCAGCGCCAGGGTCGCCAGGATCGCGACCGCGCAGCGCATCGGGAAGGTGGCGTTTGCGCGCATCTCTCCTCTATCGGCCGGACATCGAGGGAATTGACCGGGCTCCTCGACGCCACGAGCATCCTATGCCGGTTCCACCGGCGGGAGGCAACGACGTAGACTGCCCGGACGTCGTACGAGGGAGACCACATCGTGACTCAGATCGATCGCGCTCGGCTGCGGCAGCTCATGGAGCGAGAGCGGGGGACCTTCCGCGAGCGGCACCCACAGTCGGGGGTCTTGGCCGAGGACGCGAAGGGTTCTCTGCTCTTCGGCGTACCGATGAACTGGATGACCCGTTGGCCGGGCGACTACCCGGTGTTCGTCGATCGGGCCGAGGGGGCGCGCTTCTGGGACGTGGACGGCAACGTGTTCGTCGACTTCTGTCTCGGCGACACGGGAGGCATGGCCGGGCATGCGCCGAAGGTGAGCGTCGATGCGATCGCCGAGCAGGCGGCCAAGGGGATCACGTTGATGCTGCCGACGGAAGACGCGGCGTGGGTGGGCCGAGAGATGGCACGACGTTTCGGTGTGCCCTACTGGAACTTCACGCTGACGGCGACCGACGCGAACCGTTTCGCGATCCGATGGGCTCGGCAGGTGACCGGCAGGACGAAGGTCCTCGTCCACAACTGGTGCTACCACGGGTCGGTCGACGAGTCGTTCGCAACGATCGACGCCGCCGGCGACGTCGTGGCCCGCGAGGGCAATGTCGGCATGCCCGTGCCGCTTGACGAGACGACGCGGGTCGTCGAGATCAACGATCTCGAGGGGCTCGAGCGTGCGCTCGCCGAGGGCGATGTCGCCGTGTGCATGTTCGAGCCCGCGCTGACGAACATCGGCATCGTGCTGCCCGACCCCGGGTATCACGAGGCCGTGCGCGCGCTGTGCACGACCTACGGCACGTTGCTGCTGATCGACGAGACCCACACGATCAGCGCCGGCCCGGGGGGGTGCACCCAGGCCTGGGGCCTGCAGCCGGACATCGTGACGATCGGCAAGACCCTGGGCGCCGGCATCCCGAGCGCCGCCTACGGGATGAGTCAGGAGCTGAGCGACCGGGTGTACGCGCAGACCGATTGGAAGAACGCGGACGTCGGCGGCGTCGGCGGCACGCTGGCTGGGAATGCGCTGTCGCTGGCAGCGATGCGCGCCACGCTCGGCGAGGTGATGACCGATGAGGCGTTCGAGCGGATGATCGCGCTGGGGGAACGGTTCGAGGACGGCGTGCGTGACGTCATCGAGTCGCGTTCGCTCCCGTGGCACGTGGTGCGGCTCGGCTGCCGCGTCGAGTACCTCTTCCGTGCCGACCGCGCACGCAACGGGAGCGAGGCGGCGGCCGGCCAGGACGAGGAGCTCGACGCATTCATCCATCTGTACCTGCTGAATCGCGGCATCCTGATGACGCCGTTCCACAACATGGCGCTCATGTCCCCGGCCACGACCGCGGACGATGTCGACCGTCACACCGCGGTGTTCGGCGATGCGGCAGACGAGCTCGTCGGCGCCTAGGAGCTTCCCGGAGCGGCGGCTGCCCCCGGCGATGGCAGCGCCATCGCGACGTGGCATGATTTGAACGTGACGGACAGACCTGCCGCGACCCAGCACATGCGCGACCTCGCGCGGCTTCGCCGTGTCCGCGACCGGATCGACCGCGAGTACGCGCAGCCCCTGGACGTGGAGGCGCTCGCCCGCGGCGAACACATGTCTGCCGGGCACCTCAGCCGCCAGTTCCGGCTTGCGTACGGCGAGTCGCCCTACGGCTATCTGATGACGCGACGCATCGAGCGCGCGATGGCGCTGCTGCGTCGTGGCGACCTCAGTGTCACCGAGGTCTGCTTCGCGGTTGGCTGCTCGTCGCTGGGCACCTTCAGCAGTCGCTTCGCCGAGCTGGTCGGTGTGCCGCCCAGCGTCTACCGGCGCCGCGAGGCGCGCGCGACGGCGGGGATGCCATCCTGCGTGGCGAAACAGGTGACCAGACCGGTCAGGAATCGAGAAGCGGCGGTCTCCGAGCCGCAACTAGCATGACCGCCATGGACATCACCATCCACTCGAGCTTCCTCCCGCACGATGACCCGGACGCGTCCCAGGCGTTCTACCGCGACACCCTCGGGTTCGAGGTCCGCATGGACGTCGAATACGGCGGGATGCACTGGATCACGGTCGGCCCCGCCGGCCAGCAGGACACCGCCATCGTCCTGTATCCGCCGGGCGCCAGCCCCGGCGTCACCGACGAGGAGCGTCGCACCATCGCCGAGATGATGGCCAAGGGCACGTTCGCCACCCTCCTGTTGGCCACGCCCGACCTCGACGGCTTCTTCGAGCACGTGCAGGCCGGCGGCGCCGAGGTCGTCCAGGAACCGACCGAGCAGCCCTACGGCATCCGCGACTGCGCCCTCCGCGATCCCGCGGGCAACCTGATCCGCGTCCAAGAGCTGCCTTGACTATGAAGGAGTTTCGCAATGGCTGAGAAGTCCGCAAAGAAGACGTCCGCCAAGCGCACCACCGCAGGCTCGTCCGAGACGTTCACCGCCGAGGAGCGGGCTGCGATGAAGGCTCGTGCCCAGGAGCTGAAAGCCGAAGCGCGTGCGAACAAGAACCGGGCGGACGGGGAACGCGACCTGCTCGCGGCCGTCGCCGCCATGAAGGGGCAGGATCGCGCGATGGCCAAGCGGGTCCACGCGGTCGTCACCGTGTCCGCTCCAGACCTCTGGCCGAAGACCTGGTACGGGATGCCCGCGTACGCCAAGGACGGGAAGGTGGTCTGCTTCTTCCAGTCCGCGGAGAAGTTCAACGCGAGGTACGCAACGTTCGGCTTCAGCGACGAGGCGAACCTCGACCAGGGGTCGCTGTGGCCGACCTCCTTTGCGCTGAAGGAGCTGGGCGACGCCGAAGAGAAGAAGCTCGCCGCGCTCGTGAAGAAGGCGGTCCGCTGACCCGCTAGGTGGCGGACGCGAACGCACGCATGAACGCGGTGAGCCGCTCGACGCCCGCCAGCGGCATCGCGTTGTAGATCGAGGCGCGGATGCCGCCGACGCTGCGGTGGCCCTTGAGGCCGACCATGCCGGCCGCGTCCGCCTCGGCAACGAACCGTCGTTCGAGATCCTCGGTCGGAAGACGGAACGTCACGTTCATCAGCGAGCGCGAGTCGCGGTCGGCGTGACCCCGATAGATGTCGGGCAACGTGTCGAGCAGGTCATAGACCATCGCTGCCTTCGCGCGGTTCTGCTCGAGCATCGCCTCCAGGCCGCCGATCTCGTCGCGCAGCCAGCGGGTCACGAGCATCAGCACGTAGATCGAGAACACCGGAGGCGTGTTGTACAGCGACTCGTGGTCTGCATAGGTGCGGTAGTCGAGCATCGTGGGCACCCGGTCGGGGACGCGTGCGAGCACGTCCTCTCGCACGATCGCGACCGTCACGCCGGCGGGCCCCGCGTTCTTCTGGGCGCCGGCATACAGCACGGCGTATCGTCCGATGTCGATCGGCCGCGACAGAAAGTCACTCGAGCCATCGGCCACGAGCGGGATGCGATCCGGCACGATCGGCGTGTCCGGGTACTCCACGCCCTGGATCGTCTCGTTCGTCGTGACATGCACGTATGCGGGATCGGCGTCGATCGATTCCAGCAGCTCCTCGGTGCCGGGCACCCGCGTGTAGCCCTCGTCCTTGTCGGTCCACGCGAGGCGCGTCGGCCCCGCTCGCACTGCCTCGGCCAGGGCTTTGGCGCCCCACGTCCCGCTGACGACGTAATCCGCGTGGCGTTGCCCCGACCGCGGCAGGTTCATCGCGACCATCGAGAACTGCATCGTCGCGCCGCCTTGGATGAACAGCACCCGATGGCTCGACGGGATGTCGAGCAGGGCGCGCAGGTTCGCCTCTGCCTCCTCGATGACCCCCAGGAACCAGGCACCGCGATGCGACACCTCCAACGCGGAGGCGCCGACCCCGGGAAGCGACACGAGGTTTGCCTGGGCCTCCTGCAGCACCGGCAGTGGCAGGGCGCCAGGACCGGCCGAGAAGTTGACGATGCGCTCGGTCACGACACCAGGCTACCCAGCCGGTGCCGTGCTCAGGCGCCCGGCTTGTACACCATGAGCCACAGTAGGATCGCCAGCCCGGCCACCCCGATCGTTGCGATCACGCGGCCCCGTGGCCCTCGGATCAACGCCTCCAGGTCGGCGTCCGACGTCGGGAAGGTGCCGTCGGCCCACCGCGTCGTCGCCTCGCGGATCGAGCGCATGTACGGGCCGGCGAGCGCGCTCATCGCGCCGGTCGTGATCAGCAGCGCCACGATCGCTCCCCACAACCACCAGCCTTTGGAGAACCACTCCCCGTCGATGCCCGCGATGACCCCGAAGACGGTGAGGACCGCGAGCGACGCGTACATCGGCGTGCCCGCCATGCGGGATTGCTCCGCGCGGTCGAACATCTTCTCGCGGTCGGGAAAGGCAGGTGGGATCGCGAAGAGCGCCCAGATCTGCACGCCGTGGAACAGCAGGAACGACGCGACCCCCGCGATGTGGAGGAACACCCAGAGGTGGGTCATCGCGCGAGCATACCCGTGGCGCACGCCGGCGTCGGTCAGTCACGCACCAGGGGGCGGGTGAGACAGGTCGGGCCGCCGTCGCCGTTGATGCTGATGTGGGAGCCGGCGTAGGTGGTCACATCGACCCCGGCTGCCTCCATGCGCTCGCGCGTCACGGGGTTGCCCGCGACGGCGATGGCGCGACGCGATCCGAGCGCCAACACGTTGGGCCCCATGGTCGGGAATTCCTCCTCGGGCACTTCCACGAATGCGACCCCGCGTTCCTCGAGGTACTGCACCAGGCGCACCGGCATCATCGGGAGGTAGACCACCGCCAGGTCCGCATCGAGCATCGAGAGGAACGACATGAGGTGCAGGCACTCTGCCGGTCCGTGGAAGTGGGGAAGGTCGAAGCTTCGGACGTCCACGCCATGCTCGGCAAGGCGAGGTTGCAGCTGTTGGACCGCCTCGGTGTTCGTGCGATACCCGAGGCCGACGAGCAGGGTTCGCTCGTCCAGGAACAGCATGTCGCCGCCTTCCGCGGTTGCGGGCGCGGTGAGCGTCGGCAGGATCGTGCACCCGGCTCGTTGGAGCTCGGCGGCCACGATCGCGGGCTCGTCCCGACGACCCTCCTTGCCCGGGCGCAGCGGGATGACACCGACATCGGTCACCAGGGTCGGGTCGTAGGCGTAGACAGCGTCTGGATCGCCGGGCACCGGTGTCGTGCCCACGACCACGTCGTCGACCAGCGACCGCAGCACGTCGACGAATGTCGCGTGTTCGGACATGGTGGCCTCGACGTCCGGATCCGTGTGCCAACCGTACGCTCGCCACGCCGCGAACGCGTCGGCGTGCGGGGGCCGGACATAGATCCGTCGAACGATGCCGTGGACACTCATCGGACGCAATGTGGACCTGGCGTCGCGATCACCGTTTGTGCGGGTGCGCGGGGTGTGCGGGGTGGTCGCCGTGGGGCGTGTGACCGCCGGCGTGTGTTCCCGTTGGCCCTTGACCGCCGCCGCCTGACCCGTTGGGCCCCTGACCGCCGCCCGCGTCCGTGAGCCCGGGAGGGCCGCCTTGCGGATTCTGCGCCGCCGATCCCGAGTCCTTGAGGCCGGGCGCTCCGCCGTGGGGGTTGTGTTCGACGCTCGATCCGGCGACCGCCGCCAGGGTGTTGCGAGTGCCCCCGCCACCCGTTCCGTTGCCGCCACCCCCCGGGCCGCCTCCACCCCCTGGGCCGCCGCCCCCGACGGGACCACCCGTGCCCGTGCCGCCGGTTCCCCCGGTTCCGCCGGTGGGCGCGGGCGATGCCGGTGGGCTGGTGGGCGTCGTTCCACCGCCTGTGGAGGGCGGGGTCGTAGGCCCAGGATCGTTCCCCGGCGTCGGGTCGGCGATCGGTGGGGAGCCACCAGGCGTCGTCGGTGCGCCGACCGGGGGGAGGAACGGCTCCGCCACGATCACCGACGGCGACCGGTTCGGTCCGAAGGAGAGCGCGATCATCAGCGCGCCCGCGACGGCGGCTCCGCCGAGGGCGATCATCCCGATCCGCCGAGCGACCGCCGCGTCGCTCTGGTCGGCCGGCGTCCCGTCGGCGGGCGTCGTCCCCTCGCCGCCGTCGGCGTTCGTGCTCGCGACGGACAGGGCCGCGGCACCGGCCGCGGCTGCCGCGCGGGCACGTGTGCTTCGCCGCCGCCCCGCACCGGGGCTCGGGTGGAGCCGCTGCCCACGGCGCTGCAGCTCGGTAACGCTGGGGCGGGTGGGCGCGGCCCCGCTCGCTGCCAGCTTTTCTCGCAGGGTCGACGGATCCTTGCGCACCTTGTCGACCCAGTCGGGACGCTCGAGACTGCCCAACCCCCCCGAGAGCGCGATGCCGGCGACGAGCCCGACGGTGGCGGACAGGGCCATCCCGACCTCAGCCGGGTCGACTCGGGCGGCCCCCGCGATGGGCATCACGGCGGCCGGCCAGATCACCACGAGCTTCGCGCCAGGGCTGAGTTCCGGTACGAGCTGCGCCGCGGCGACCCCGATCGAGTCATCGAGCACGACGACGTCGGGCTGCTCGTCGCGGAGCACCCGCGCGAGTTCACCGAGGCTCGCCGCCACCCCGACGACGAGGAATCCGTCGTCGGTGAGCATGTCGCGGAGAGCCCCTCGAGCCTGATCTCCCTGCCCCACGACGACGCGAACGCTTCGCTGATCCATCCCCATCCCAGCTCCGGTCTCGCTCGAGACCGGGAACGAGACAAGCGTACCCGCACCGCCGCCCCCCAAGCTACCGACCTTCGGGGGGATGCCGGATGGGGGACGAGACCTAGGACGTTAGACTCCGCGGCCGATGGGCGAGGTCAGGCTGCGCTGGACCGGCGAGCGGATCCAATTCGTCGGCGACACGGGCTACGGCGACGCCGTTCGGGTTGGGGGCGATGCCGACGGACCGGGCGCCAAACCCTCCGACCTGCTGCCGCTGTCCCTGGCCGCGTGCACCGCCTACGACGTGATCGAGATCCTGCGCAAGCAACGGCAGGACGTCCACGGGCTCGACGCGATCGTCACCTCGGCGCAAGACGAGGATCGCCCGTGGACCTTCCGGGCCATCCACGTCGAGTGGGTCGTGACCGGTCCCGTCGACCAGCAGAAGGCGGAGCGTGCCGTCGATCTCGCGGAGCGCACTTCGTGTTCGGTGGCGGCCACGATCGCCCCGGTCGTCCGGTTGACCCATACCGTTCGGATCCAGCCCGGCTGAGAGACTGGCGGTCCCGATGGATCTCCCGTTGCTGCGCACTCGCCTCGCCGAGCGGCCGCTGCTGGCCGACGGCGGCATGGGCACCGCGCTGATCGATGCCGGTGTGCCCGTCGACGCCTGCATGGAGGCGCTCAATGAGCGGGCGCCGGCGCGCGTGGTGGGCATCCACGAGGCCTTCGTCGGCGCCGGCGCCCGGCTCCTGCTGACGAACACATTCGGCGCGAACCGGTTCCGACTCGATCAGCACGGGCTTGCGGACCGGGTCGGCGCGATCTGCGCAGCCGGCGTCCGGCTGGCCCGCGACGCCGCCCCCGAGCTCGTCGCGGGCTCGATCGGCCCGCTCGGCGTGCGACTGCAGCCATACGGCCGGGTGCCCGCGGAGGAGGCGTTCGCCGCCTATCGCGAGCAGACCGCGGCGCTCGTCGCAGCCGGCGTCGACCTGCTCATGATCGAGACCCAGACCGACCTGCGCGAGCTTGCACAGGCGGTCGCCGCCGCTCGGGATGTCGCGCCGGACACGGCGCTGCTCGCCAGCGCGACGTTCACGCGCGATGACCGCACGTTGCTCGGCGATACGCCGGAGGCGGTCGCGGACCGGCTGCTTGCACTCGGCGTCGACGGGCTCGGTGTGAATTGCGGCGAGGGACCGGCCCAGGCCGTGCGGATCGCCCGGCTGCTCGCGCCGATCGCCGGGGCCGCCGGCGTGCCGTTGATCGCGCGACCGAACGCCGGGGGGCCGACGGAGGTCGGCGGGCGCTTCGTGTACCCGGCCACGCCCGAATATGTGGCCGAGGTGGTGCGGGTGCTCCTCGACGAGGGCGTTTCGATCGTGGGCGGATGTTGCGGCACGGGACC
>Ga0307503_10000332_pt1 | contig 10216 bp, 8 predicted proteins | sample 17_S_MG_FD_194514 | JGI IMG/M metagenome (GOLD analysis project Ga0307503, IMG submission 194514) | Soil microbial communities from Populus trichocarpa stands in riparian zone in the Pacific Northwest, United States - 17_S | ecosystem: Environmental > Terrestrial > Soil > Riparian zone > Trees... | reverse complement strand
AACTCTGGAGTCCAGTGGCCTCACCCAAGGGGATTTCCGATCAGCCGGATGCCTACAGCTGGACGGTTCCTCATGTCATGTCGACCGCGGAACTGCGGCAAGTGGCCGACGAATACGTGGCGGTCGCCAAACGGTTCAAGCGATGCGGCTTCGGCGGAGTAGAGCTGCACGGCGCGCACGGCTATCTCATCACACAGATTCTCTCACCCTGGTCGAATCGGCGCACTGACGACTACGGCGGCTCGCTCGAAAACCGGATCCGGTTCGTGCGCGAAGTCGCGCAGGCCGTTCGCCAGACGTGTGGCGGGGATTTCGTCATCGGCCTCAAGATGCCAGGTGACGAGGGGGTCGCCGGCGGCATCGATCCCGATGAGGCGGCGCGGATCACCGCTGCGCTCGCGCGGCCGGGCCTGCTCGACTACTTTGCCTATAGCCAGGGCAATTTCACGTTGAGCCTGGAAAATCATGCGCCGGATATGCATTTCCGGCGCGGACATTTCCTCGACATCCATAAGAAGATGCGACGCGCGTCGGCCGGCGTGCCGGTGATGGCGATCGGCCGCATCGCGACGCCCACGGAGGCCGAAGCCGCCATCGCGGATGGCGCCGGCGATATGGTCGGCATGACGCGAGCGCTGATCGCGGACACCGACTGGCCGGCGAAGGCGCGCCGCGGCGCCGTCGAGGACATCAGGCCCTCAAGCTTCGACAATTTTGCCTGGGGCGAGATTCATGTCGGCAGGCCGCTGGCGGAACCGCACAACCCGCAGCTCGGCCACAAGGGCGAATCCGCTTGGCGGCCGGGTGGTGCCTCCACACGCCGCCGCGTCGCCGTGGTGGGCGCTGGTCCCGCAGGGCTCCAGGTAGCCCGCATCGCGGGGGAGCGAGGCCATGACGTGACGCTGTTCGGCGTGTCGTCCCAAGTTGGCGGAAAGCTGCGATGGGAGGCCGGGCTTCCCGGCAGGGCGGAGCATTTCCCCGTGATTGCCTGGATGGAGCGGCAGGCGAGAGGCGCGGGCGTGAAGATCGAGCTTGGTCGCGCCGCCACCGCAGATGACATTCTCGCCATCAACCCGGACACCGTGGTTGTGGCGACGGGCGCCTATCAGCGCCGCCCAAATGATTTTATCGGCGACGGCGTCAGCGCGCGCGACTGGGAGGCGCGCTCCAATAGCGGCCGCGTAGATGCGACAGCGGTGCTGTTCGACATGGATCACAGTGCTGCAACGTATGCCGTGGCAGACGCGCTCGCGCGCGACTATCGCCGGCTCGTCTTGCTCACACCGCGCCAGCAGATCGCGCGCAACGTCAACTATTGTAGCGCGATCGGCATCCACCGCAGGCTCTATGAGGCGAATGCCGAGATCGTTCTGTCGGCGGAGCCGGTGTCTGTTCGCGGTGGCCGGCTCACCTGGCGCAACGTCTTCACCGGCCGAACCCGGGACCTCGACGATGTCGGGGTGTTCGTCTGGTCGACGCCGCGCGTCGCCGACGATGCCGTCGCGAAGCAACTTCTTAGCGCGGGCATCGACACCCGGCTGATCGGCGACTGCATGGCGCCGCGCAATCTTCTTTGCGCCATTCACGAGGGAGAGGCTGCCGCCTTGGCGCTCTGACCAATTCACCAGAGATCAAAGCCGATCGTCATGTTTGAACGCGCGCTCAACATATTCTGGATTTTGCTGGGGGGCGCCGCGGCCGCATATGCGTGGACGCTCGGCCTTGTTGGCTCGTCCGGGCCCGACAGCGGCTTGTTTCCCTTTATCTCGGCGCTGATCGTCATGGCCGCGGGGGTTGTGCTGCTGTTGCGGTCTCCGCGCGAGGCGGTTGCACCTGACTTTCCGCGCGGCGCGGCGCTGGGGCGGGTACTCGGCGTCGCCGCCGGCCTCGCATTCATGGCGGTCAGCATTCCCTATCTGGGATTTGCGGTTGCCGGCTTCATCACCATGATCATCCTGCTGCGCGCCGTCGAGAAATCCGGCTGGGTGTTCTCGATCGCTCTGGCCTTCATCTCCGTCGTCGTTGTCGTCTGGCTGTTCGGCCGGGTCCTGGGCATGACCTTGCCCCGTGGTCCGTGGGGCTGGTGAGATATGGACGCGATCGGCGGACTTCTCACCGGATTTGGCGTCATTCTGACGCCCGAGAATCTTTATCTCTGCTTCCTCGGCAGCCTGATCGGGACACTGGTCGGCGTGCTGCCGGGCGTCGGCCCGCTCGCGGCGCTGGCCTTGCTGTTGCCGATCACGTTCACGCTGACCCCGGTCGGCGGGATGGTGATGCTCGCCTCGATCTTCTACGGCGCGATGTATGGCGGCTCGACGACCTCGATCCTGCTGAACATACCGGGCGAAGCCGCGTCGGTCGTAACCTGCCTCGACGGTCACCAGATGGCGAAGCAGGGACGTGCCGGCGCGGCGTTGGGCATCGCGGCGATCGGCTCCTTCGTGGCGGGCACGCTCGGCGTTATCGTGATGACGTTCTTCGCGCCAGTCATCGCGGCGGTGGCCATCCGTTTCGGACCGCCCGAGAACTTTGCCGTGATGGTGCTCGGCGTCATCTGCACGCTCTATATGATCGCCGGCTCGTTGGTGAAGGGCGTGCTGATGGTGGCGCTCGGATTTCTCACCGCGGCGATCGGCATCGATGTGGTCAACGGGCGCGAGCGCTTCACCTTCGGCTCGGTCGACCTCTCCGCGGGCATCGAGCTGTTGGCTGTCGTCATCGGGCTGTTCGGCGTGACCGAAGTTCTCAACAACGTCGAGAGGGTGGTCAAAAGCACCGTCGTGACCGACCGCATTCGCGGCCTGTGGCCGACGCTCGCGGACTGGCGCGCGTCGTGGCGGCCGATGCTTCGCGGCAGCGGGCTCGGATTCTTCCTCGGCCTGGTCCCCGGCGGCGGCCCGGTCACCGCGTCGTTCATGTCCTACGCCTTGGAGAAGCGCATATCCGCTCATCCCGAGCGCTTTGGAAACGGCGCCATCGAAGGCGTTGCCGGTCCGGAATCGGCCAACAACGCCGCCGTCGCCGGCAGCATCATCCCGGTCCTTTCACTCGGCATTCCGGGCAACCCGGTGACCGCGCTGCTGCTCGGCGCCCTGGTGATCCACGGCGTCCAGCCCGGCCCACTGTTCATCACCCAACGTCCCGACCTGTTCTGGGGGATCGTCGCCAGCATGTATGTAGGCAACGTGTTCCTGCTGCTGCTGAATCTTCCGTTGGTCGGGTTGTGGGCCCAGCTCTTGCGCATTCCCTATCGCGTGCTGTTTCCGGTCGTGCTCCTGCTCTCCGTGGTGGGCACCTATTCGGCGAACAAGAACGTCTTCGACCTGTGGGTCATGCTCGGCTTCGGACTCCTGGGCTATGTGCTGCACAAGCTGGCGTACGACCTTGCGCCATTCGTCATCGCTCTGGTGCTCGCGCCGCTGCTCGAGCAATCCCTGCGTCAATCGTTGGCGATGTCGCCCGACGGCGCTATGATCTTCCTGCAACGTCCGGGGACCGCGCTGATGCTGACGGCTTGCGCGGTTCTCGTCGCATTGATGTTTCGTCGCGCAAAAAAATCTTAAGGGATGGAGCCCATGAAAAGCGTCATTGCTTTCGCACTGCTTTCCGCCCTGCTTGCAACGCCGGCCGCAGCCCAAGGCGGTGATGCCAAGGCGGAACTCGGCAAGCTCAAGCCAAAGGATTTTCCGAGCGGCCCGATCGAGTACACGGTGGTCTATCCCGCCGGCGGCGGCATGGACGTCACTGCGCGATTGCTCGCCAAGTACGTCGAAAAGTGGAGTGGCGACAAGATTGTCGTCAACAATCGCACCGGCGGCGCCGGAATGGTCGGACACGCCTATCTCGCCACGCAGGCGAAGCCCGACGGATACACCGTCGGGGTCATCGCAAACCTGATGTGGGGCGATGCGATGCTGCGCGCGCAAGGCCGCTGGGCCTATACCGATCTTGAGCCGATCGGGTACTTGAATTCCGATCCGTTGATCTGGGTCGGGCCGACCGATGGGCCTTACAAGGGGATGTCGGTCAAGCAGATCGTCCAGATCGCCAAGGACAAGCCCAACACGGTTCGCGCCGCGACCGTTCCCGGCAGCATGTGGGACTACATCCTTGATCAGGTCGAGGCGAACTCCGGTGCAAAGTTCCTGCGCGTGCCGTTCCAGGGCGGCGGTGCCGGCATCAACGCGTTGGCCGGCGGCAACGTCGACATCGCGCAGGGGTTCTTCTCCGAATTCCGCGGTTTGGCGGACGCCGGCAAGGTCGCTCCCCTTGGCGTCGCGGCCCCGGAGCGATTGAGCTTCTTGAAAGACACGCCGACCATGAACGAGGCCCTGGGCGGCAATGAATACCAGTGGATCATCATCCGGTTTGCGGTCGCTCCGAAGGGGACGCCGGCGGATCGCAAGGCCTATCTCGGGGCGGCCGTCCAGGCCGCGATGAAGGACCCCGAACTGGTCGCCGAATATCTCAAGGCGGGCGTCTATTTCGATCCGAAGCTCACCGATCCGGCGCGCATGGAAGCAAATCTCAAGGCCTATGCCGACGCCGAGCGCGAATTTTATCAGAAGACCGGCCGCTTGAAGTAGCCGGCGTCGGACCTGCTCGTCCCGAACAAGACGGGCGGCGTGGCGCCCCCGCGCCGCCGAGGACGTGGACTCATTAACGCGCAGCCATAGGCGTATGGATGCAAGCTGGACGAATGCGAGATAGTTGGCCGTTCCACTGCAACAGGTTCATGGCACGGCCGCAACCACCATGACTTCAACGAGCATCCCAGGTCGCCAAAACTCGGTCGTGAGGCACGCCCGCGCCGGAGGATTTGCTGGATCGACCCACTCGTTCCAAACAGAATTGTGATCTTCGAACAAGCGCATATCAGCGATCCAGACCTGGGCGCTTAGTAGGTGCGTTTTGTCGGTTCCCGCGAGATTGAGAAGCTCGTCAACACGTCGCAGTACTTGAGCAGTCTGGATTTTGATATCGCCGACAATCGGGTTGGGGGTGATGCCGGCGAAATAAGCGATGTTACCGTGAACGACTGCCTGGCTGATGATCGGCTGACCGCGATTCTCGTCAGATATCTGTCTAATTTCGTGGCGTATGATCGACATCATGTTCTCTTTCTCTGAATTGAGCGCCTCGAAGGCTGATGTCGTTTTGCCATCCTTTTTGGGGCCACTTACTCGAATGGAAGCATGACGATCGAGCCCGTCGCCTTGCGTGCGCCAATGAACTTGTGCGCGGCTGCAGCCTCCCGAAGCGGAAAGGTTTTGACAACGTTGCTCGCTACCACGCCCTGTGCGACGGCATCGAAGAGCGATTTTGCTCCGGCGTCGATTTCGCTTCGGTTCGACATGTAATGCGAAAGCACGGGTCGGGTGATAAGGAGAGAGCCGCGAACTCCCAGATCATCGATGAGGTTGATCGGATCAGGAACGCCTGATGCCTGGCCGTAAGCTGCGCATGTGCCGACCAGCCGCAGGCAGTCGAGTGACCTTTGCAGCGTGTCCTTACCGATAGACTCGTAGACAACGTCTACGCCTTTTCCGTCCGTAATCTTACGGGTGACAGCTACGAAGTCTTCGGCCGAGTAATTGATAACGTGATGGCAACCGAGATTTCGAGCGATCTCGGCCTTCGCATCGGTACTAACGGTACCGATCACAGTGGCTCCGAGATGCCGCGCCCAAGGACAAAGAATATGGCCCATGCCGCCAGCAGCCGCATGGATCAGAACATAATCTCCCGGCTGCACCTTGTACGTTCGATGCAGGAGATATTGCGCGGTCATCCCCTTCAGGATTAGTCCTGCCAGTTGAACGTCATCCAGTGGCAAGTCCTTCGGAACCTTGATCAACTTGTCAGCCGGATAAAGGCGCTCCTGACTATAGGCGCCGAGCGGGGGAAGGCAGGTGCAAACTCGTTCGCCGACGGAGAACCCGGTGACGCTAGGACCCAACTCCTCGATCTTGCCAACTCCTTCGAAACCGACGACCACCGGCGGATCGCCCACGATCATCGGATGCGGGATACCTGCACGATGGTACGTGTCAGCGAAATTCACGCCGACAGCCGTGCTGCGAAGACGTACTTGGCCACACTCGGGAGATCCGACTTTGGTCTCCTCCCACACGAAGTTGTCGGGTGCGCCCTTCTTGTGGATTACCGCCACCATTCCCATGATGCGTTCCTCCTGTTAGCGCATTCTTGCTGTGAGGTTGGCAATTGTCTCGCGCGAACAGTTCGGTCCACGCCAAACTGTTTTCGATTGATATGCTTCCGGTATCAGCGATAGGGTTAAGGATGGTCGCGGCGGCAAATCTGGTGGAAGTGGCCGCTCTCGTGGGCGATACTGCACGAGCGACGATGCTTAATGCCCTTATGGGCGGCCAGTCGCTGACGGCGACGGAGCTTGCTTACTGCGCCAATGTCTCTCGCGCGACGGCGAGCGGCCACCTGAGCAAACTGGTTTCCGCGCGGCTTTTGACTGTCACTCGCAATCGCCGCTTCAGCTATTATCGGATCGCGTCACCGCTGGTTGCGACAATGCTGGAGAGCCTCAAGGTCGTCGCCGCCATAGAGGTACCGCCCCGCCGTCAGCCACGGTCAGCAAACGACGATGCACTCCGTTTTGCCCGCAGTTGCTACGATCATCTGGCTGGCCAGTTAGGGGTCGCTGTTACTGATGCACTTGTAGCGATGGGGCACATCGTACTCACCGATGAAGGCGGTGAAGTCACGTCTTCGGGCGGGCGTTTCCTTTCCGCCTTTGGCGCTGATCTGAGGTCGCGGACTCGGCGGATTTTCTGCCAGCCTTGTCTCGACTGGAGTGAGCGTCGTTATCACCTCAAGGGACTCGTCGGAGCTCGGATTCTGGATCGTCTGTTGGAGCTCGGCTGGCTCAAACGTGTGTTGGACAGCCGTGCACTCCAACTAACGCCGTCGGGAAGAACGGGCTTGTCCGAAAACTTCCAGATCGAGATTAACGACGAGGGTGTGCTGAGTGGTCGGATATACGATGCACCACACTTAACAGTTTAAGCCGAGCGAACGTAATCTGGCGCAATGCTGCCGATAAGGAACAAGGTCATTCCATGCGGCGCAGTTCGGAACGAATTCTGACGACGCATGCGGGAAGCCTGCCTCGACCGGAGAATCTGACCAGCCTTTTCGTTCGGCGCTCGCGCGGAGAAGGCGTCGCCGCGGATGAAATTGCCGCAGCCGGCCTGGCCGCACTGCGTGCGATCGTACCGAGGCAGGCCGAGGCCGGCATCGACGTCGGCAACAATGGCGAGCAGCAGCGCGATTCCTTTTTCCTTTATCTCAAAGGGCGCCTGACCGGGCTGGGTGGGACTTGGCAGCGGCCGTCGCGCGCCGACGTCGACCGCTATCCCGAATTCAAGAAGCGCTGGATCGAGCAGACGTCGAGCAAGGCGCGCGTGTCGCCCAACGAAGGTTTGCCGATGGCGGTCGGCGAGGTGCGCTATATCGATACGGCTGCCATCGAGGCGGAGTGCAGCGACTTCGCAGACGTCCTCAAGGATCATCCGGATATCTTTGTCGAACCGTTCATGAACGCGCCGTCGCCCGGTATCATCGCCGCCGCGATCAAGAACCAGCATTACGACACCGACTTGAAATATCTGCAGGCGCTCGGAGACGCGTTGCGGATCGAATATGAGACGATCGTTCGCGCCGGCTTCGTGCTCCAGATCGACGCGCCCGACCTCGCGCTGGAGCGGCACATTTCATTCAAGGACAAGCCGCTGTCGGTCTTTCTCGAATTCGTCGAAAATGTCGTCGCAGTGATCAACGTCGCGCTCAAGAACCTTCCGTCCGACCGCGTGCGCCTGCACGTCTGCTGGGGCAATTCGGAATCGCCTCACGACAGCGACGTGCCGCTCGAGCATATTCTGCCGACCGTGCAGCAGGCGAATGTCGGGGCCTTGTATCTCCCCTTCGCCGGCCCCCGCCACGCGCACGAATTTCGCTGCTTCGAGAAATCTCCCCTGAAGAGCGGCCAGATCCTGGTGGCGGGCGTGATCGACCCGTTGACCAACATCATCGAGCATCCCGAGGTCGTGTCGGACCGGATCGAGCGGGTGGCGGCTACGATCGGCGATCCCTCCGCCGTGCTGGCTGCGACCGATTGCGGCTTCGACACGTCGGCGGGCTGGGGCCGGGTGGCACCGGATGTGGTCTGGGCGAAGCTGCGCAGCCTCAGGGACGGAGCGAAACTCGCTTCCACGCGTTTGTTCTGATCGCCGGCTTAAGTAGCTGGAGCAGGTCGTAAAATCGTTCCGGTACCTCCTGACGAATTTTCGCCAGTGCGATATCCTGCAATCGACCCTGGTTGGGAACGCTGTTCGATCGTCTAGCGAGGCGGACATCCGCCGCTTTGCGCTAAGGGCGTGTACTCATAAAACGGGCGCTGGCGGAATGTCCGCTATTGGGGCTAAGCGGAAGGGGCCGATAGGCAAACCCCGCTGAACTTGGTCAAAAATGACCCATCGCGGACATCGGCCTCCTGCCCCTACCAAAGTACTCGCCTGAATCGATAGGATAGCGGGCAGCCTGCTTGAACACGTCATGCGGACAAAGCAGGTGGGCCATACTGCTGACAACGCGGCCGAATTCCTGGGCCGAACCGCGACATCACGTCCTCGACGATTCAGCAGAAGCGGCGCCGCGCGGGCTTGAGCCTGCTTACTGCTGGTTCACGCCCTGCGATTGCTTGCGCATCTGCGTCAGCGTCGTCAGCGTCTGCTTAAGACCATTGATGAGCTCGATGGTCGCCGCCGGCGAGAGCGCGAGACGCTGGGTGACGTGGACGACGGCTTGCCTCGCCTCAATCGGCCCGTCGCCTATCTGCTCCGCAAACGGCCGGATCGAGCCGAAGGTGAGGGCGACCGCTCCGCCATCATAAACCGCGCCCAGAAACTTGTTGACGTAGACTTCGGTCACCGCCGGATTGTCCTGAACCCGAAGTTTCTTTTGCTGTTCCTCTGCCACAGATCGTCTCCTGTCGGGGTTGGCTCCAACGTAGATCAGCACGTCAGGCTTGTTCATGTCGAGGCGCGCGCGTTCACCGAGCGGCCGAAGCCGAAGTTTCGCTGCAGAGCGCAGCGACACTCCGGGCTCAACGTGAAGCCAGCGCGACTTCCAGTCGCCGTCACCTTAGGCCAGGAACACAAAATCCTGATGATTGATCTGGTTGGCGTGAATGCCGACCAGCACGATCTCATCGGTGCCGCTAAGCTGGATGACGGTCTCAAAACCTCCGACCCCGTCGTCCTGTTCGAAGATCAGCAGGTCGTCCATGGCATGAACGCCCGGGCCGCCCGGCAGTCCGGCGATCTCGATGCGATCAAGACGATCCTGGAAGTCCAGGATGACATCCTGGCCCCAGCCGCTTGCACCGTACACGAAGTTGTCGCGGCCGGCGTCGCCCTGGAGCATATCGTTGCCGCCTTCTCCGGCCAGCCGGTCATTGGCGGCGCCACCCGACAGGAAGTCGTCGCCCGTTCCACCTCTGAGATCGTCGATGTTGAGACCGCCATCAAGGCTGTCGTTGCCGGCTCCACCGAGCAGAATGTCATCGCCGGCCTCTCCGAAGAGGGCGTCATCGCCGTCGCCGCCGAACAACAGGTCGTGCTGGTCGCCTCCGTAGATATGGTCGTCGCCGCCGTTGCCCGAGATGGTGTCGTTGCCGTGGTACCCGAAAATGGTCTCGTCGGCGCCGAGCCCGACGAACTCGTCGTTCTGCATCGTCATGTGGAACTGCTCGATGCTGACGATCGTGTCGCCCTCGGCAATACCGGTGTTTCGGGAGGGCGTGACAAGGTCGACAACGATGCCGATTATCGACTCCAGGAACGACGTGGTGTCGAACCCGTTGCCGCCATCGATTATGTCTGCGCCTTCGCCTCCGACGATATAGTCATCGCCGTCCTCGCCATAGAGCTCGTCGTCGCCAGCGAACCCGAGCAAGGTATCGTTGCCGCCGCGTCCGAACACGACGTCGCCATTCAGCGGATCATCGAGACCGATGAACGTATCGCCGAATTCGGAAAGGCCGAACTGCTCGATCGAAATCAGGACGTCGCCCTGCGCGTCGCCCGTCGTCTGCGACGGGTCCTGGAGGTTGATGACGACCGGACCCGTTGCATCCGAATAGGACGCCATATCGATACCGTCACCGCCATCGACCGTA
>Ga0307503_10000331_pt1 | contig 10226 bp, 18 predicted proteins | sample 17_S_MG_FD_194514 | JGI IMG/M metagenome (GOLD analysis project Ga0307503, IMG submission 194514) | Soil microbial communities from Populus trichocarpa stands in riparian zone in the Pacific Northwest, United States - 17_S | ecosystem: Environmental > Terrestrial > Soil > Riparian zone > Trees... | reverse complement strand
ACCAGCGGTAGGCCTTGTTGTCGTCGGTGTCGTACCACATATCACCGATGTTGTTCGGGGTGAGCGTGCCCTCCACCACCACCACGTCGTCCCACCAGGTCGACTCGTTCGCACCGTAGGAGCCGTAGAAGTAGAAGGCGATGTTGCCGGTGCCAGTGGGGGTGAATGTGGTCACGACCGGTACCCAGGAGTTCTGAGTGGTGATCGCCGGAGTGTTGTACGCAGGACTCATCACGGTCCCGCCGATCCTCAACGACAGAGTGCCCGCACCCGCGATATTCCCGGTCGGTGCGAACCCCCAGGCCAGGGCACTGTAAGTCTTGCCCGCAGTGACTGCCCAGTTCCTGCTGGCCGACCCGAGCCCGGCAGTTCCACCAGCTGTGATCTTCAGGGACTTGGTACCCGTATGCGCGCGGGTGGCATCAGAACTGATCGTGGTACCAGCCACCGCGTTGCCAGCAACCACGAAGGTGTTGAGTCCTGTCTCGAAGCTGGGATCAGTAGAGGGTGTAATCACCGTCCACGGAGGGTTCGAGGAGTAGTAGGTGACGATCGAGCCGTCAGCGGTGGCCTGGGCCTGCTGAGCAGCGGTCATCGCATTGGAGGCCGCGGTGTTGGCGGCAGCAGCCGAGCTGGAGGCCGCAGCAGCAGCCTGGGCAGCAGCATCGATCCCGGTGTCTCTGACCAGCACCCAGTGGTTGCCAGGAGCGGCAGCCTGGTAGAAGTACTGCTTGTTGATCGGGGTCTCGTACCAGAAGTCGTTCTCCTTGGGCGGAGGAGAGCTCGCAGCAGTGGGTGGGTTGGACTGGGTGTAGATGTGGGTGGTGGCTGTGATCGGCGGTGGCTCTCCCCTGATCACCTCCCACTCGCCCGCGTAGACCTGGATGGCCCCCACCATCCGGGCCACGTACATCCGGTTGCCATCGGCGGTGTTGAACCAGACGTCTCCGACGTTCTGGGAGACAGGCACCGTGGGACCGATGAAGGTCAGCTGACCCAGGTCCCCGCCAGTGACGTCCTCCCAGGCCTCGCCGTTGTAGACCTGGAGGATCTGCTCCTCGTTGATGTAGATCAGCTGGCCGGGCCATGCTGCCTCAGGGACCTCACCACCGGAGAACATCTGGACCGAGGTGGACTCGACCTGAGTGCGCTGACCCAACCGAGGCGACTGTGCCTGGTCGAACGTCATGAGCAGATATTAGTGGGGGAGCATGTCTGAGTACTTGGCGAAGCCCGCATTTGCGGTACCCGATGGACCCGTGGCACCGACTGCACCCTGAGGACCGACCGGTCCCTCCGGGCCGACAGGACCGACAGGTCCCTGAGCTCCAGAGCCGATCCTGGTCATCGCCCAGGAGCCGACACTGATCCCGGTCGCGGTACCCGTGCGCGCGTACACCTGCACCACGCCACCAGAGGTCAGGGCTCGGTAGGGATGGCTCAGGTCCACGTACATGTCGGTGGAGGCGATCGCAGTGCGAGTGCTGCGTGCGATGGTCACCCCTGCGATGGCGAACCACAGGTCTCTGGCCGTGGCCCCGGTGACCGCATCGAACTTCACCCACACGCTGAACAGGTAGTCCCCTGCAGAGGGGATGGTGAAGGCGGTGTTGGTGAAGGCGTAGTGGTCGTCGTAGGTGACCGATCCCCAGTTCAGCAGGGTGTCGGTGTTCGCGCTCAAGGGGTTGTTGGCCACCGGCTGGGTACGACCCTGCACCTGCAGGATCTGCCCGATCGGACCCTGGAGACCCGTAGGTCCCTGCTCACCATCGGCACCCTGAGGCCCTGCTATCCCGCGCGGGCCCTGAGGACCCACACCCTGGATCACACCTGTGCGGACCTGGATCTGACCGCCGTTGACCAGGCGGATCACGTTCGCCATTACTCGCTCCTCATAGCGTGGTCACGCGCTTGTTGACGGTCACGTCACCGTAGATCAGCCTCTGTACCTGGTTGCCCGCGTAGGCGTTGCCGTCGTTCACGGTCACGAACAGGTCGTACTTGTAGACCCCTGGCATCAGGGCTCCGGTCACCCCATCCTCGATGTGGAGCTGGATCAGCCCGATCTCGCTGCTCAGCGAGATCTCTGGAATGGTGCCCTCCGGAACCACCGTGTCAGGAGTAGTGAGGGAGAGCTGGGTCGCACCCTGAGGGGACATGACGTCCAGTCGGCACGGGGCGATGATGTTGTATGGCTCGTCGAAGTCATCGGTGTAGACGATGGAGGTCGTCCAGTCCTCACCCTGGTCGATCTCCATAGGGACATACGCAGCGCCCATTCGCCTCAACGCTCCTTGGGTAGCTTGAACTGGGTGTTGCTGGGCTTGTAGACGCTGGACTGGACCCGGGAGTTGCTGGGCTTGAACACACTGGACTGGAACTGTGTGGGCCTGGCCTTCTTGGCACCACTGAGCACTTTGAGCGGGTTCAGGCCCTTGGCGACCTCACCGTGCTCCACACCGAATGCACTGATCATGACCTGGCTCCTGGGAGCTTTAGCGCCTTGCCGATAGGCCTGGAGCGCACGCGCGCGCGCTTCCCCTCAGCGATGTGGAAGGGCTTCATGCTGCCTGCCTTGCCAGCAGCCTGGCCCTCCTGGTGCGCCAGGATCCTAGCCTTGGCAGAGAAGGTCCCTGCACCCGGCTTGCCCTTGGCCGCAGCGAAGATCCCCTTCGGGATCCCCTTGCTCACCTCACCGTGCTCCACACCGAATGCGCTCTCCATGTCTCCAGTCTCCTGATCCTGCCCAGTCGCCCGGCTAGTCGCTGACCTCTGCTGCCTTCAGGGCAGCGATGTAGTCCTCTTCCCTGTCCCCCATCACCAGGACCAGGTTCTTCTGCACCACAGGGTCGACCTGCTCCAGGCCGGAGATCTTCGCGCGGGTGGCGATGATCCGTACCGCGGAGTCGATGCTCTTGGGGTCGCCCATCATGGCTGAGGGCCACACAGCAGCCTGCAGGGCATCCAGGCGCAGCATCTCCAGGCTCAGGAGCTCCTTGCGCTCCATCTCGTTCATGAACTTGGCGTCGGAGTGGAAGCGCTCGGTCATCAGCCGGATCACGTCGTTGATGTGCGCGTAGCCCAGGATCTCGGCTATCTCAGAGTGCGACTTCCCTCCCAGCATCAGCTGGTAGGCCACCTGCGCCTTGTCCATCGTCTCCTTGGAGTTGGCCGGGGTGATGGAGGTCTTCCTTGGGCTTCGCCTCGGCCCTCGCTTCGGAGAGTCGATATCTGTCACCTTCGCCACGTCGGAACACCTCGATCACTTCGGCCATGGTGGTGGAGCCATTGTCCACCAACCTGAAGATACGTCTACGGACCCGTCCTGAGGTGCCTGCCCAGACCCCGTACTCCTCGCGCGTGGTGAGCGCATGGGAGAGGCACTCGTAGAAGACCGGGCACACATCGCACAGCTTGGAGGCCCTGCGCACGGCCTGGATGCTCATGGTGGGCCGGTCCTGGTCGTCCCCGAAGTAGTAAGCGACCCCCACCCCCGCGCAGTGTGCCTTGGTCTGCCAGTCGGGGTAGAGGTCGCTGATGGAGTAGGACACCCAGCGTTCGGTGTCCTGGTCTGGGATGTACTGGCCTGAGTCCTCCAGCCAAGAGTCCAGGGAGCTAGAGCGATAGGTGCTTGGCGCGATCCAGGATGGTGACTCCATAGAGGGCGATGCAGCAGGCGTCGTAGGCGTCCTGATCATCACCACAGAACAGAGCATAGGCCGGATGAGTATCAACGATGTAGTTCTGTATGTCCTCTTTTGAGGCGTGTCCGTTCAGCAACAGCTCCTTCTTCCAGGTGCCGTTGTCCACCATGTCCAGCTTCGTCCCTGTGGGATAGGCCGCTCCGACCATGCTGCACACAGCCCCACAGGTCTCTGCGATCTTCATCGAGTACTTGATGTTGTTGCCCACGATGGGCTTCTCCACGAACACGTAGTCAGGGTTGTAGGTGCTGATCAGCGCCTGGGTGTAGGAGGCCAGCTTGTGCAGCTCGACCTGCCTGGGCTGCTCGGTGAGCACCAGCCTGGGCACTCCGTAGCAGGTGTAGCCCTCCAGACCCTCTGCGATCACCGCCACAGCCACCTTGCGGATGCCCAGGTCGATCCCCAGGACGTTCACAGGTGTCTCCCTCCCCTGCGCCTGGAGAACACGAAGAACAGTGCTGCTACCACCACGATCACGATGACGATGCCGAACAGGGTCATGAGGAACCCTCCGTTGAGTAGTCGTAGGCGTAGATCTCATCGTCCATGTAGTCCCCGAAGCCCCACCACTCCTCACCTGAGTAGCGAGGGTCGTTGTTGGTGTCGTCTCCGTCCCCTGTGGTAGCACCAGGGCTGCCTGCCTTGTTCGCGAACACGAAGCGCTCCTTGTAGGGTCGGTGATCGGAGCTCCGGGCAGTAGAGAGCAGGTTGGGGGCTGTATCCACCTTCAACCCCTGGTACAGGGTTCCGTCGATGATCCGGTCCCCTGTCCCCTTGCCCGGGGCTCCCAGGGGCGCAACTGGTCCTCCATGCAGGCTTCCACCAGAGGTGGGGAAGCGCACCCATGCCTGCTTGTACCCAGACCCGAAGTTGTCCTTGAGCAGGTCCCTGACCCAGGGCCGCTTCAGGTTCAGGTTCCAGTCGGCCACGATCATGATCCCGTCAGGCTTCTTGGAGGTCTTGAGGGCCTTGATGTGGGTGTTCCATGTCTCCAGGCTGGATAGGTATGCAGCCCTGCGTGCCTCCCAGTGATCCATCTGGGTTCTCCAGTGCGCGCCTCCATAGCCCTCCACATGGGCAGGGAGATGGGTCACGCTGATCAACAGGGTGTGCCCTGAGGTCTTGTGCTTGAGCACGCTGTCCCCTGAGCACACAGGTCCCGCATACACGCGCCCGCGGGTGTTCAGCTTCTTGTAGCCCTGCCAGATGCAGGTCCAGGTGTCCTTGCGGTAGCAGGTGGCGCACTCATCTGCTCCGTAGTCCTTCTTGGCCCTGGCATAGCCCCAGCCCTGTTCAGCCAGGGTCGCTCCCCTGCGATCGTTGGCCACCTCGGTCAGGGTGATGATCGAGGAGTTCTCACGCCAGTTGTCCACATCGGACTCCAGGGAGGCTGCTGTGCGGTCGAACCTGGAGGAGCAGTGGATGTGGGTGAACTCCGGAAAGGCCATACCAAGATCATCCCTCCTTGGTCTCTCCACATTCACACTGCTTCAGATAGACAGGCATGCCCTGGTAGTAGCGGATCGGCTCTCCGACCTCCTTGAACCGATGCAGGTGCTTCTTGTCAGGGATGACCTTGAGCTTCCTCTCCACATGGATAGCTCCCTCTGGGTAGATCACGGGCTTCCTGACCATCTTGTGATCCGCCTCTGAGTAGTAGACATCGTTCAGTTGCTTCTGACCCATGGCCAGTTCGAGCAGGTCTCTCATGTACTCGGATCTGGTCTTCTTACCTCTCAGCTCATCCAGACCATGCGTCTGACGTTCTGTCATCCTAAGAGTCAGACGCACTGTGGTGTCTGACGCATCAAGTGGTTTCTGTGCCATGTGTCTGACGCTACATGGAGTAAGTGTCTGACGCTAGGGTGTTCACATGACCCACAACAAGTACCCGCCCGCGATCATCGGTGGCCTCGTCTACCACAAGGCCCATGCCCAGTCCTACGCCTCGGGGTGCAACTACGAGACCATCAGGGTGGCCTCTGCCAGCAAGCTGGACTTCGAGGGGATCGACCTGGACATCAACGTGTCCGCACAGGAGACCCCATGGGGTAGCCACAACACCCACCCAACCCGCGGGGATGCCTGGTACGACCCCAGGAAGGTGCTCAACGACGAGTCCTCCATCCCCAAGCTCATGGACACGGAGATCAACCGCCTGGTGGTGGACTACAGGGGCGCGAAAAGGCCGATCAGGACCGCCTATGAGCTGAGCAAGTTCTGCAGGGACATCAGGCCCCGCAAGCTGATCCCCTGCTTCGAGGCCAAGACCTCTGCCTACTTCCTCAAGGAGTGGTGGTGGGAGCAGTTCAAGAAGCGGTGCGCACCAGGATCCACGCCCATCGTGATGGCCCTGCCCACAGGCGCGAACAACTTCGGGATCAGGAAGCTGGCTGCTGCCCATGCGGTAGGGCTGCCCACCATGCTCCTGTGGCGCACAGACTGCATGCCCTACATGAAGGGCTGGGAGAACCATGTGGACCTGGTGAAGTCCAGGCCTGGTAGAGGGATCTATGCGGTATAGCTCAGATTGATATCTTAGGCGGGCACCTTCTCCAGGTGACGCTTGCGGTACATCCTGATCGCAGCCTCGGTCACCCCACACACACGGGCGATCTCCTCGTTGGTCCAGCCCTCTTCACGCGCCATCATGATCGCCTTGCGGTACCGCGCCTCAGACTCACTACGCGCCAGTACCGCTGCCTCCAGCTCTTCCTTCGTCATGAGTTCCTCCGTACTGCAGCTCTACCCTCATCAGTGATCCGGTACACAATCCGTGCGCTCCCGGCATCACCAGGCTCGGTCTTGCCTGTGTCCTCCAGGTATCCCATGTCGTTGCACAGCTCCGAGCATCTCTTCCAGAAGCAGGATCGCATGCTCAGCCCAGCGGCCTTGGCAGCATTCTCGCTGCTCATCGGCCCGTACGCGCTGTACATGACCAGGAGCAGCATCTTCTGGCTCGTGGCACGCATCCTCACGTCACGCTCCCCAGCATGAGATGTCTCAGGATCAGTGGTCCTGCTCGGTATCACCCTCCAGCTCATGACTCACCACCAGAGTCATAGCGCTGATCGTTGAGCAGTCTCTCCATGGTCAGACGCCTCGATCCCAGGTCAGCCATCATCTTGGCCATCTCGATGAAACTCCTGAGCTGGCCGGTCCTCAGCTTGTAGTACGCACTGCCCCGGATCACTCTGCGCTGCTGTTCCTCCCAGTGGATCAGCATGTCGATCTCCTTGGCCCGCGCGTAGTACGCCGCGGCTACCTCCATCAGGTCCAGGTAGTAGCCATCGATCTCCAGGGGTGGATCAGCTCTGCCCAGGAGAACATCTGTATAGCCCAGCAACTCGTCATGGAGCTCTTCTAGAGGCGGAAGTCCTTCTAGTACCTCTACGTCTGTCAGACGCCGGGAGAACTTACGCGCCGTTGCGTCAGGCGCAACAACCGTGGCTGCTTGCACAGTGGGGATCACCTTCATGCCACCTCACCCCACTTCTTGATGCTCAGGCATCTGTCCCGGTACGGGCATGACCCGTACCTCCACCCCTTCTTGTCTATGCAGTCGTTCAGGGGCTCCTCCAACTCCTGATCCGCGATCATGGTCTGAACTGAGCGCGACAGGCTCAGCACATCCACAACTGGCAGCTCACTGCGCTCGTAGACGATCTCGGTGTACTCCTGGGTGTCCTTGTTCTCGTAGATGAACACACCCTTGTTCCTGTTGCTGCAGATCAGGTACGCGCTCATCTGCACCAGGTGCTCCTTGGGTGGGCCGAAGGTGACCAGTCCCGCGAAACCATGGGCGTTGATGCTCTTCAGCTCCAGCACTGCGTTGTTGTACAGCACCCCGTCCATCGTTCCCGCCAGCCCGTGACCAACGTTGACCGGCACCTCTGCCTCGTCCAGCCATCCCTCGGTCAGGCCCTCCATCTGCCACCTCAGGTGCATGAAGGTGCCGTTCTGGACCTTCATCGCGCCCTTGGTGTCCATCGGGAGCTGGGGCATGCCCAGGTACTCGAACTGTTGCTTCCTGACGCAACTACCCAAGCTCGATGCGCTGATCGTGCCCTTCCTCTTCCGCGGCATCTGGTGCAGCTGAGTGGCAGCGAAGTCCAGTGCCCGGTCCGAGTACACCGGGTTGGAGTTGTGCTCCAGCCACGCCTCGTGACGCTTGCTGACCACCAGGTCGGGTGCCTGGGTCTTCACCACATCGCTGAACCTCATGAGGGTCTCGACCACCCCATGGCCTGAGCGATCTGGGCATGGGCCTGGGACATCTGGATCATCTGCTGCACGGTGCGCCAGTCATGTTGGGACTGGGCGGTGGCCATGTCCTTCTCGGCCTCGCTCAGCAGAATCTCTGCCTGCTTGATGTGCTCTGTGTAGTTCACTTGATCTCCTCGCGCGCCGCTTCCAACAACAGGGGCCATGCCGCTTCCAGCGTCTCCCGCACCAGGCATGTGACGCAGTTGCACTCATCGTCGTCATCGAAGAGCTCTTCGAGGCGCTCCTCTCCCGCCAGCTGGGCCGCTATCGCCAGCTGGTCGGCATGAGTCGGATCATCCATCGCTGGGCACCCGCTCGCCGTAGTGCTCGCTCAGGTACTCATCAGGCCCCACGTACACCGGCTTCCCATCAAGGTGTGTGGTCACGTAGCCCCTGATCAGCAGACCGTTGTCGAATGCTGGCTCGTCGTGGGCCGTGCGGTGGTGCTCACGGCACAGCCACATCAGGTGGTAGGTCTCACCTGCCCGGTCCAGTACCAGCCCTCCACGCGCCCTGGTGAGCTTGTGGTGCAGGTCTGCTGGCTCCACACCACACTGGTGGTACATGCCCTCGGGCCTACGCAGGGTCTTGATCAGGATCATCGCTTCGCAGTGCGACATCTCTCTTCCTTTCATGAGTGAGCGTCGTCATGCACCCAGATACATACAGCTTGGACAGGATGCCGGTCAGTGACTCAGGCGTCCCGTCGTACTCCTTGAACCCGCTGATCTGTTGATCAGCAGCCTTGCTCACGAGATCAGTGAGGCTCTCGAATGGCTGCAGAGCTTCGAGTCGCGTCGCCGATATGGCCCCGACCCCATCGATGCTCTGCAGTCCCTTGCGTACTGCAGACCGCCGGTCGTCGATGGTGTACGTGGCCCCGGACACGTTGATGTCAGGCTGCAGTACCTTGACTCCTCGTCGACGAGTGGTCCTGATGTAGCGGTCCTCCTTCTTGCCGTCCCCACCACTCGCCACGCCCAGCAGAGCAGTGTGGTACTCCAGAGGATGCCGGGCAGCCAGGTACGCACAGCGGTAGGCAGTGATCCCGTACACAGTCGCGTGAGAGCGGTTGAAGCCGTACTCAGAGAAGCCATGGATCGACTCTTCGATGTAGTCGATGTCACCCTGGCTCATCCCTCTCTGTGCGCACTCCTCGATGATCCACGTCATGTAGGAGTCGATCACCTCCCCCGCGCTACCTATGTCCTTGTTTGAGGCTTTTACGGCTTTAAGAAAGTTAGTGAGGTTATCGGGGTCCATGCCCAGTGCCCTCAGCAGCTCGATCACCTGCTCCTGGTACAGCATGATCCCGTTGGTGTCCTTGACCACGCTCATGATCAGCGCGTGTCGATCAGGCAGTGGCTGCTGCTTGTGCTTGCGTGCGATGAACGCACGGGTGGCACCGGTGTTCATGGTGGCCGGTCGGAACAGCGCCATGGCCGCGATCACGTCCTTGATCGACGTGGGCTTGAGATCCTTCAGCCCCCACATCGTGGAGCGACCTTCGAGTTGGAAGATCCCATCGGTCTGACCGCTCCTGATCAGCTGGTAGGTGGGTGCGTCGTCGAACTCGATGTCACCCAGCCTGGAGATCGGCATCCCCAGCAGCCTCATGGTGCGGTCCAGCACGGTCAGTGTCTTCAGGCCCAGGGCATCGAGCTTCACCAGCCCCAGCGCCTCGATCTGGTCCTTGGAGTACTGGGTCACGTACCCACCAGAGTTGTTGCCCCGAGCCATCCAGGCCATGGGCACCAGCTTGTCGAACTCGACACTCGTGCTGGTGAGCACGATCCCCGCGGCGTTGGTGCCCATCCCCTTGTACAGGTGCCGGTCGGACAGGCTCATCAGCATGTCCTTGTCCTCTTGTGGAACTTCATCCCAAGAGGTGGGTCCGTCGTCCTTCTTCCCTGCTGCACTGAAGTACCGCACCCGCAGAGAGCCTCGCTGTGTCTCACCGAACTCGTCCTCGGTGTCGCTCAGTGAGTAAGTGGCCCACGACCCGATCTGATGAGCAGTGAACTTGGTGTCCAGCATCTCGATCAGCTCTTCACGTCGATCGTGGGCCACGTCCAGGTCCACGTCCGGGGGCTTGGTCCGGTCCTTGCTCAGGAAGCGCAGGTGGGACAGGTGCCACTTGATCGGATCCACGCTGCTGATCCCCAGCAGCCAGCAGATCAGTGACCCGGCTGCACTGCCACGAGTCTGGAACGGTATGTCCTTCTCACGCAGCCAGTCGGTCACCTGGGCGACCAG
>Ga0307503_10000330_pt1 | contig 10237 bp, 4 predicted proteins | sample 17_S_MG_FD_194514 | JGI IMG/M metagenome (GOLD analysis project Ga0307503, IMG submission 194514) | Soil microbial communities from Populus trichocarpa stands in riparian zone in the Pacific Northwest, United States - 17_S | ecosystem: Environmental > Terrestrial > Soil > Riparian zone > Trees... | reverse complement strand
ACATCTGTAGCTGGGACCGTGTCAGGGCCGCATCAGGGCCGCATCGGCTACTCGCGCTTAGCGTACCACACGCAGGGGCTCCGCCTCCCCGACCTCGCGGGCGGATGCTGCCACCGCGACGACCTGCCAGAGTCCGCATTGGTCGCAGCGGCGTCGGACCAGCGCTCCCGAGGCCGACCACGCCTCGAGCAGCTTCCGCAGGCACGGCCGCCCCGAGGAGGGGTTCCGCCCCTGGCAGTAGTACGGCAGGAGCCGCGGGCCCGTGCTCACCCGAACGCCCCCGCACCCATGCGGCCACGATTGAGCAAGCTCTGGCCCGTCTTCTTCGACCAGACGTGCTCGAGCACGTCCTCGTCGAAGGCCCCAGGGCCAGAGAGCAAACTGCCCGCGAGCTGGCGCTGCACGTCGCCGAGCCCAGGGCGCTGCGGGTTCTGGGCGGGGTTCAGGTAGTCGGCCGAGGCCAGCGACGTCGGGTCGGGCTGGGCCTGGGAAGCTCCGCCGATGTTGATGGTGATCCCGCCACCCGCCGCAGGGTTCAGATAGCCCTGCGGCGCTGGAGGCCCCTGGCGGAATCCAGGGTCCTGCGCCTCGCCGCCCCCTGGCGGGCCTACACGGAAGCCTGGGTCCTGCGCCTCGCCACCCCCTGGCGGCCCGACACGGAAGCCTGGATCGCTGCCAGCTGGGCCGATGGCGGGTGACGGCAGCGGCACGGGCGGGGGGGCCACGGCCTGGGCCTGGGCCTGCTGCCTGGCTGCCTCGGCCGCTGCCAGCGCGGGATCGGGGGCGGCTCCTGTCACGGGCGGCCCACCAGGAGCCGCCACGGCGCCGACCGCGCCCAGGCCCAGCGCGTTGGGGCCACCCGCCGCCGCCTGGACCGAACTGCCTGGCACGGCTGCCGGCTGCCCTGGGGGAGGCACCGCTCCAGGACTGTCTGGCCCCATGCCCATCGCCGCCCCGAGGTAGCCTGGCAGGGTCGGGTCCTTGAGGCCGCCCATGCTCCCTGCGAAGTCGCGCTGCGCGTGCAGCATGTCCCAGACCATCTGACCCGCCACGGCGCCCGTCCCTGGCGCCATCAGCTGGGCCTGGTTGGCCATCCCCATCGCCTGGCCCGCCATCCGCGTCGCCTCGGAGAGGCGCTGGTTCGCGGTCGAGACCTGGGACTGCCACACGCTCTTCTGGGTCTCGACGATGCTGTTGAGCTCGGAGACCCGCATCTGGGCCTGCTCGTAGATCGGTTTGAAGAGGCGGTTCGCCTCCTCGGTCGTGATCTTCCCAGGCCCGACCCCGACACGGGAGTAGATGTCGCGGGAGATGTTCATCAGCTCCTGCGAGATGTTGCCGTACGCGAGCTTGATCTCGGGGTAGGTGTACTGCGACGCGGCGTCCGCGCCTGGCCCCGTGGTCGGGACTTCGCGCCGCTCTTTGACCGTGTTGTCGGGGTTGCGCACGATCTCGTAGGTGCGCCCCGTTGTCGGATCGCGCTCGGTCTCGGTCGCCTTCGGCGGCTGGGAGACCGTGTCGGTCACCTGCTTCGTCGACCCGTCAGGCTGCAGGTAGTCCGTGACCTTCGTCGTCTTCCCGTCGGCGGTCTGGGTGGTCGTCGACCCCGCGGGTGTCCCGAGCCCTGTTGGTGGCGCCAGCGGCGTTGGGATCTTCACGCCAGGCTTGGCGGGGTCCTCGTAGTGCTGCTCGGTGTCGGTGCCGCCGTCTGGGCGCGTCGTGACCGTCGTGACCTTGTCGTAGGCCTTGCCGCCGATCGTCTCGGAAACCCGCGAGCTCTTGCCTGCGTCGGCGCGTCTCCGATCCTCGGCCGCCCTGGCGTCGGCGCCTTGCTGTTTGATGGTGGTCTCAGCGCGGCGCGCGCGCTCCTCGTCGGTTTCGTAGCGCGGGTCCTGGCCTCTGCGCTCGTCCTCCGTCGCCCCCTGCGCGTTCGGGCCTGGCAGCGCGGCGTTTCGGCGGCGCTGCTCGTTCAGGGCGGCCTCGTTGTCCTGTGCAGGCGTGCGGTTCGCAGGGTCGTTCGCCGCCGCCTTCGTCTGGGCTGCCGCGAACTTCGCTGACGGCTTGTACTCGAGGATCTCAACCTCGTCGCCGTTCCCGGTGCCCATCGCGACCACGGTCGAACCGTCGGCCATCGTGTACCGGTAGGCGGGGTGCTGCTGGACGTGCGCCGCCAACGTCGGACGTGCGGCGAGCTTGCCCGTAATGAGCGGGTCGACGATCCCGATGTTCTGGGGCTGGGCGTTCGGCAGCAGGTCCCCGTGCTGCAACAGCACCGCATCCCAGTCTGGCACCGTCAGCGTCTGTCCAGGCGCGATCAGAATCGGATCTGCCACGACGCCCCTCCCGTTCCTGGTAGAGTTGCTGCGATATGCACATCTCTACCCCACCACTGCGAGACCCCGTCGCCGCGGCCGAGCCGCGGTCCGCCCTTCGTGCGCCGCTGGCCTATGATCTGGGCTACGGCCTGGTCGGCCTGATCATCGTCGCCGCCATTGCGGTCCGCTACGACGATCTGCCACTGGCGTTGACCATTGGCGCCCTGATGGCGCTCTGCTACCTTGCGGGCGGCGTCAGGTATCGTTCGCACTAGGGCGTCACCCCTGCCCGCTCAAGCAGCACCTTCGTGTAGTCGCGCCAGTAGTCCGCGCCGCCCTCGCCCTGGGTCTGCGCCGCCGCGGTGGTGCGGGCGACCTGCGACATCTGCTCGAGCAGCGTCTTGCGCTGGGGGACGGGGATGCTGGCCCAGCCCTCCGAGCGCACCAGCGGCCCCGCCGTCTGCTCGAGCATCTCGCCGAAGAGCGTGTGGTAGCGCCGTTGCTGCTCGGGGGTCAACTGCACACCCTCGACCGTCGGCGGTGGGCCGCTGAGCGTGAGGCCCGCCTCGGTGAATGCGGAGATGAGCGGGTCCTCGCGCTTCGTGCCCACCTGGGGGAAGAACGCCGCGAGTCCCTCGCGTGGATTCGGGACCGCTCTGCCGGCCGGGTCCTGCTGGATCGGCAGGCCCTCGCGCTGGCCCGTGGCGAGCTGCCAGCGCTGCCCGACCTCGTCCCAGAACCCGACGCCCTTGCCACGGTCGACCGTGCGCTCGTAGGGGTCGGTGGACTGCCCGACGGCACGCCCGATGGCGGCGCCAGGTGTGACCCGCGTGGCGACGTCCGAGGCCAGGGCTGCTGGCCCGTAGTCGACCATGTCCATGACCGTCTTCAGTCCCGAGGCGAACGGCGCCTCTGAGAGCAGTTTGCCGATCCGTCTGAAGGCGTCCTCGCCAACCATCCGCTGGTCAGCCTCTGGCTTGCGGTAGCGCATCCAGTCGGAGGTCTCGCCGATCGCGTTCAGGATCGGCTCGTACTGCCCAGCAGATCGGTTCGGCAGGTAGGTGTCCTCGACGAGGTAGCTGTACGGCCGCCAGCCGGTCGCTCTCAGCATCTTCCGTTCGTCGGGGTCCGCTGGCCCAGAGCCCGTGATCTTGCCCGACATCCCGTAGGCGAGTCCGCCCGCCACGAGCGCGCTGCCCAGGGTGGCGTCAAAGACGCGGTCAAACGTGTGTCGCCCGCCGCCACCCGCCACCGAGGACGGAAGCGTCGGGTCTCCAGCGCGCCCCATCAGGACCCCGGTCGGCAGCGACTCGCCCGCCCGAATGAACTGGTTCCACGGTGTGTTGTAGTACGGCGAGACGAACTGCCCGATCACGGGCGCCTCCCCCAATGTCGCCACGGACCGTCCGATCTTGCCAACCCGCCCCAACTCCTCCTGGTAGCCCGCCCGCTCGGCGGCGCGCTGGCCGACAGCCTCGAGCCGCGCGCCATCGGCAGACTGGGCCGCGCCCGTCCTGGCTGCCTGCTCGTACTCGCCGAGCACGCGGTTGACCTCCTGGCCCCAGGCACCACCAGAGAGCCCGCGGTCGGTCGCCATCTGGGCCGCCTCGCGGAACTGCGCCCCCTTGCGGCCGATGGTGCCGAAGATGGCGTCGGGGCCGCTTGACCAGACACGGCCGGGGACCTCGAGCGCGCCGACCAGGGTGCGCAGGATCGGCTCACTGATCTGCTCAGCCAGCCGCGGGCGGTCGGGCAGCGACGCATACCGCCCCTGACCTCGGATCACGTCCCAGAGCTGCCGCCCGACGTGCTCGTGCCCGTAGAACGCGGCGGCGGCGCCCTTGAAGGTCTCACCAGCCTCACGCCAGGCCGACGCACTGCCCGTCTGACCCGCTCTGACGCCAGCTCTGACGACCTCCTTGAGCGGGGCCTTCGCGGCGTCCACGAGGCCGCTCATGACGCCAATGGTCGCGGTGGCTGGCCCCAGCAGCGCCGCGTGCGAGATGGCGCCAGGGACCTGGGCTGCGAGCCCGAGCGCCGAGGGTCGGGTGATCCCCGCCGCCTGCATCGTCGCCACGTTGGCCGCCTTGTGCTGCTGGTAGGCCGTGGCGATCCGCTGCCCGATGCCAGACGGAGCGCCGCCAGCCCCTGGCGTGCCGAACGTCGCCAGTGCCCCGCGTGATCCACCAGGGCTCGGCGCCGCCCCCGCCAGCCGCGCTGCTGTCCGCGCCCCGCGGGCGATGAGCGGCGGCGCGAGCGCGCCTGCGGCGAAGCCCTTGAGCCCGGCGTACGGGTCGTCGGGGTTCAGCTCCTGGTTGACCTGCGCGCCCACGCCGCCGCTGACCGAGGACACGACGCCCTGGCTGAGCGCGCGGTTCACGCCTGCGAGCGGGTCCGAGCGCACGGCCCCGAAGCGGTCGGCCCCGACGCGCTCCGCTGCGGGCAGGGCGCCGGCGCTGGCCTGGGCGGTGGTGCCGCGCTCGCGCTGGAGCGCCTCCATCAATCGCGGCTCCATCTGCTTCATCTCAGCGAGCAGCGCCTCGCCTTCGGCGGCCGTCGCGGAGACTGCTGCCCGCTGCTGGAGGGCCTTGTACGCCTGCTCCAGCTCAGCGAAGCTCTGCTGCCGCCGCGGGATGTCGGGGCGCAGGGTGTAGCCTGGGGGGCCGACGGGCTGCCGTTGCTGGGCCGTCAACTCGTCGTACCACCGATACACGGCCTCGTGCGCGGCGTCGCGCTCCGCGCTCAACCGCTGCCACTCCGGCGAGGGCTCAGCGCCCGGCGCCTGACGGCGGAACTCGGCATCGAGCGCCCGCTGGAGATCGGACTCTCGATCTTGTGCTGCCTCGAGCCCCCGTCGCACCTCCTCGATCCGTGGGTTCGGCCCCCCCGGCGTCGGGTTCCGGAGCTCGCGGGGGTCGGCAAGCTCGGTGATCTCGCGCGGCGTCAGTTCGGCTCTGGCCTGACGGGAGGCCTCGAACGTCGCGGCCGAGGCTTCTTGCGCCCGCCGCTGGGCCTGCGCCAGCGTGTTTTCGGAGACCCACTCGGCTTCTGTCGGACTGCGCCTGCCCTCGTCCTGCGCCAACCGCTGAAGATGCGCCCAGCCCTCGTCAGTGGCATCGCGCGGTCCCTGGCCATGCTGACGCAGGCGCGATTTCCAGACGTCGTACTGCTGCCGTGCCGCGCGCTCGGCTGCGTTGGCCTCGCCGAGGGCCTGGTTGGCCGCCACCACCGCGGGGTGCTCGTTGATGGCCGCGTAGTCGGGGATACCCTGCTTGAGCGTGATCACGCCGTCGTGGCCCGCCCGCCTGGCGTTGCCGGCGACGATGTTCTCCTTGACGGCGTAGACACTCTCGCCCATGTCCGCACCGCGCAGTGCGATCAGGTCGTCGATGGTGTCGGGGTCGCCGCCGTAGCGCGTGACGAGATCCTTGAGCGCTGCCGCGCGCTCGGGCGAGCCTGCGGGGCCGGCGCGCTTGGCGGCGGCGATGCCCTCCTCGACCGACGCGGCGGACGCCAGCGGGTGCTCCATCTGCGCCCGTGCGAGGCGGCGACTGGCCTCCTCGACGGCGTCATACGCCACAACCATCGCCTGCCTCGAGGCCAGTCCCTGCGGCGTCTGTTGCCAGCCCATCAGCGTGACGATGGGGTTGCTGGTGCGGGCGGCGGCAAAGTCCTGGCTCGCGCGCTCCTCGGCCGCTTGGAGCACCCCCTGGGCGGCCCGCATGTCCTGCTGCGCGGTGACGACGTTCGGATGCTCCACCGCGCCCATCTGCCGCATGGCGTCGTCGAAGCCCCGAGCCTCGCCTGGTGCATCGCTGATGAAGAGCGGGTTGCGGAACCTCGTCCGTCCCTCGATGCGCTGCTGGCCGCCGACGCCCTGCGGGCCCACGGTGCCCGTCCGCGCGTACTCGGACGGCGCGCCTGGTGGCCCCGCCGTGTAGAACACCATGCTGCGCGTTGCTGCTCCGCCGGCCGCCTCGGGGTCCGACATGCGAATGACGTTGAGGGTGGTGCCGCGCTCGTCCACGGTGCCGCCCGCGGCCTCGATGGCGCGGACGACGGCGGGGTCCTCGGGCAGCCTGAGCGGGATGTCGAGCTGGTCGGCCACGTCGGGCGGGATGATCCGCGGGCGCATGCCCTGGACCTCGGGGCGGCCAGGCTCGATGCCGCTGAGCCCGAACACCCCTGGCGCGGCCGTCGAGCCCTCCGCCGCCATCCTGGCATCGGCGGCGGCCATGCGCTCGGCGTTGGCGGCACGCACGGCCCCGAAGCGGTCGGCGCCGACGCGAGCGGCGCCACGCACCTGCTCGACCCCCTCACGCACCGCGGGCGCGGCGGCTCTGACCCCCGCCTGCGTCGCGCCTGGTGCCAGATAGTTACTCGGGTCGAGCAGGTTGGAGCCGATGAAGCCACCCACGTCCTGACCCGTGATGGAGCGGCCGAAGACGTTGGCGATCTCCGACTCGGGGGCACCAGCAGCCGCGGCCACGCGCCGTCCGATCTCGTCGCCAAAGGCGGTGCGGGCACCGTCGATAATGTCGTTGTAGGGCGCCAGTGGGTCCATGCGGCGACGGAGCCACTCGGCGGCCTCGAGCACCTCCGATGGGGTCGTGGGCATCTTCGGCGGCGTCAGCAAACTGCCCGCGCCGGACCCGATGTCTGCAACCCACGGGCTCGTGGCAGCCGCCTCGAGTCCCGCATCAACGGCACGGTGACCCGCGGCCGTCACCGTATCTAGCGCGTTCTGCGGGTCCTTCGCCGCTTCCCAGAGCCCTGTGCCCGCGCGCTTCGCCACCTCTGCCGCGGTGGTGACCGTACTGACGACGGGCGGCGCCTGCCCCTCTGGCACCGATGGCTGCGCATAGCTCGGCCCGCTGTACTGCGGCGGGCGCGGCGCGGCGTAGGCATCGGAGATGGACGAGGCGGCAGACGCGAGGCCCGACCCGACATCGCCAAGCGTCGGCAGCCCCTGGATGGCGCGCTGCACCCAGCTCTGGTCACCCGCAGGCTGCTCAGGCATGCTGGTGGGGGGCGCGGCTAAGCTCACATCGGCGGAGCCTCCGTCAGGAGCGACCGGAGGCGCGGGGGTCGGCTCTGGGAGCCGATAGTCGTCTCTGGCTGGCGACGGCGCTGGTACTGGCGGCTCGTACGTGTCCTGAAACGGCGCCGCGTAGCTCGGCTCCTGCTGCTGCTCGGGCTGCTCGTCGTCCTGGATGCCAGCCATCCACCGCAGGGTTCGTGACACCGCTGGTGAGACCATCAGCCAAATCCCAGACTGGCAAGCTCGGCGGCCTCTGCGGCGGTCGGCGGGCGGCCGTTGGCCTGCTCGAAGGCGCTGGCAGCGCGCGGATGCAGCGCCACCGTCGAGAGCCCCTGCTGCCCTTCCAGGGCGGGAATATCGGCCGCGTTGCGTCCGACATCATCCTGATACGGCGCGACCTCCGCTGGCTGTGGCGGCAGCCAGACGGCCCCACCAGCCTCGCCCGCAGTGGGGCGATTCGAGAGCGCGTCGACCTGGGCCTGGGGCACCTTCTGCCCGCCCGTCCGCTCGGCGACGCCCGTTGGCACGATCGGTGGCGGCGCACTGGCTGTGCGCGGTGCCTCGGGGTTGAGCCGCGGGTCACGGAGGATGACGAACTGTCCGCCATGCCCAACGGGACGGACCTTGACCCCCGAGCCGCCGCTGGTCGACATGTCGAGCACCTGGCCCGAGCCCGCATACACGCCCATATGGTGGGTGATGGCGCCCCCCGTGCCGCTTCCCATGTAGAACACGACGTCCCCAGGTCTGGCGTCGGCCTGACGGACCTCGGGTGCGCCGCCGCCCTTGAGCGCGGTGTAGGCGGCATCGGTATGCGCTGGGAGGTCGAGTCCGTACTGCGCCTTCCAGACCGCTGAGACGAAGCCGCTACAGTCGGTCGTGGCGCCCAGCCCCTGGCCTCTCCCGCCAGGCCCGCCGAACGTGTACGGGACGCCCGTGTAGGCCTGGGTGATCCCGCTGACATCGAGCCCACCGCCGCCCGTGGCGGCTGGTGCTGGCGCCGCCGCACGGGCCGCGGGCGCCTCGGGGACGGGGCCGCGATAGGTGCCGATGCCCTGCTGGTTCCCAACGCCGACCCTGGCAGCGCCATGCCACTGACCCCAGCCAGCGCGCGCCACCTCGTCGAGGCCGAAGTCGACGGCCTGCCGCCACTGGGCGGGGTCCCTCGGATCAATGCCCGCCCTGAGCGCCGCACTGCCAACGCCGCCAGCCGTGTTGAGCTGGAGCGGTCCGTAGGAGGTCTCGCGCCGCCCCTGGTAGATGACGTCCGACTGCCTGACGGGGTCGGTGAGCCCACCCTCGGCCTGGACGACGCGCACCGCAACGTCGGGGTCGATGCCGCGACGCGCGGCGCTGCTCCGGATGTACGCCTCGATCTCCCCAGGCGCTGACGGAGGACCACGCAGGGTGCCCGTGCTGGCTCCTGGCGCCCCTGAGAGGCCCGCGGCGGGGGCGGCTGGCGTTGGCTGCGGGGCTGGTGTCGCGGGGAAGCCGGTGAGCTGCTCGAACGACGGCAGCGTGAACGGATCGGACGGCCGCGCCGCCGCCTGCGGCTGGGCGGGCGCGGCGGGGTCGGTCCTCGGCGCCAGCCCCGTCAACTCCTGCCACGACGGCAGGCGGAAGCCGCTCGCTGGGGCCTCGGGCTGGACCCGTGACAGCCCCTCGGGAGGTGGTGCCGTCACGGGTCCAGCCGTGGACCCCGCCGAAAGCCCAGCCGACAGCGATGGGGGTGGTGTCGGCTGGGATTCAGGCACGGCCGACGCGAGGTAGCCTGGACTCGCGAGATCCTGGGTCTGCCCGAGCTCTGGCGGCGGCCCGGCAGCAGATGGCGGCGGCGGCACGGCCCCGAGCAGCGTCTGCCTGGCCGACTCCACGCCCGTCGCGGTCTGCTGCTGCAGGCCCGTGACGATGCTGCCGAGGTTGCTGATGCCCGCCGTCACCTGCTTCTGGAGGTCGAGCATGAACGGTTCGAGCCCCGACATGAAGTCGCGCTGCTCAGCCGCGTCAAGCATCCTCTGCGGATAATAGGCGGGCACGACTCAGCCACCCACGCTCTGGCCGAGGCGCGAGCCCAGATATTTCGATACGGCCTCCTTTGGATCGTAGCCCAGGTACGAGCCCGCGCTCGCCATAAAGCCCCGGCCCGCCTCCGACATCTTTTCCAGCGTCTGGCCGCCGAGCTTGTCGAAGCCCTGCTGGTAGACGTTCCCCAACGCCTGGAGCGTCGGGTCAGCGCCCGACTGGGTGGCAGGAGCGCCGCCAGGCATCGCCGCTGAGAGGTACCCGAGCTCGGCCAGGGTGCCAGGAATCGTCTGGCCCTGCGGTGTCGCCTGGATCTGCGACGCGGGCACCCCGCCCTGCCCCGCGAGCAGGCCTGGCAGGCTCTGCTTGAACGCGGCAAATTGGTACGCCATATCGGGCCGCGCGCGCATCTCGGCCGCCGTCTTCGCGACGTCGAGCCCGAACTTCTGGGTGTCGAGCCCGAAGCGGCGGGCCATCTCCTGGGCTTCGAGCGTCTGCTGCCCCTGGTAGGTGCCCGTCACCCCCGCCTCGGACAGGCCGAACTGCTGGGCGAACTGCTGCGCGGCTTGCGTCGGCGCGCCCTGGTAGGTGCCCGTGACCCCCGCCTCGGACAGGCCGAACTGCCGCGCCAGTTCCTGGGCCTGGAGGGTCTGCTGCCCCTGGTAGGTGCCCGTCAGTTGCCCCTGGGCGATCCCCAGGTCGCTCTCGTACTTCTGGCGCGCCAGCGTCGGGTTGCCGCCATAGAACCCCGTCAGGTCGGACTCTTTGAGTCCGTACTCCTTGTCGAACTGGCGGATGTTCTCGGAGAACGCCTTCTCGGCGAGCTGGATCTGCTGCTCCTTGTACCAGCGGTCGACCT
>Ga0307503_10000329_pt1 | contig 10244 bp, 8 predicted proteins | sample 17_S_MG_FD_194514 | JGI IMG/M metagenome (GOLD analysis project Ga0307503, IMG submission 194514) | Soil microbial communities from Populus trichocarpa stands in riparian zone in the Pacific Northwest, United States - 17_S | ecosystem: Environmental > Terrestrial > Soil > Riparian zone > Trees... | reverse complement strand
ACGTTCGCGGGCCTCGAGCGCGCGGTCGCGGACGGCTCGATCCGCAAGGTCGGGTTCACCGGGTCGAGCGCGGTCGGCTCCAGGATCGGCGAGCTCTGCGGGCGACACCTGCAGACGCCGTGCTTGGAGCTCGGCGGCAAGAACCCGCTCGTCGTGATGGCAGACGCAGATCTCGATCTGGCCGTCGAGGGCGCGCTGTTCAGTGGGTTCGGCACCGCCGGTCAGCGGTGCACGTCGCTGGGCACCGCGATCGTGCACGCTTCGGTGCACGACGACTTCCTCGACCGCTTCGCGCGGGCGACCGAGACCGCGGTGATCGGCGACCCCGCCGGCGATGTGCTGTACGGCCCGATGATCGACGCGCGGTTCGCCGAGCGGTTCGAGGAGTGGCTGAAGCTGATCCAGCCGCACCACACGGTGCATGGGTCGACCGGCATCGGGCGGATCACCGGCGACAATCCGCGCGCGGGCTTCGTCGGCGACCCCGAGGCCGGCCTCTTCTACCATCCGTCGATCGTCGACGGGGTCGCGCGCGACGACGACCTGTACGCGACCGAGACGTTCGGCCCGATCGTCGGCGTGGCGAGCTTCGAGACGTTCGACGACGCGATCGGGCTCGCAAACGGGCACGGGTATGGGTTGTCGTCCTCGATCTACACGACCGACCCGCTGCACGCGCTGCGGTTCCGCGAGCGTGTCTCGGCGGGCATGGTCAGCGTGAACAACTCCACGAGCGGCGCCGAGGCGCACCTGCCGTTCGGCGGCAACGGCAAGAGTGGGAACGGCTCACGGCAGTCCGGCGTGTGGGTGCTCGATCAGTTCACACGGTGGCAGGCGATGAACTGGGATTACTCCGGGCGTCTCCAGAAGGCCCAGATGGACGTGACGGCGATCACCGCGGATCCGGGGTTCCGCCTCGACGGCTCAGGGTGAGGCGCTCGGTGAGGCGGCCACCGTGGGCGACGGCGTCGCCGTGACGGTTGGCGACGGGGTCGGACCACCGCCCGTCTGACCGGCGGCGACCAGCTGGTTCGCCTGTTCGATCAGCGACTGCGCCTGCTCGAGCTCCTGCTGGTAGAGGGCGAGGTCGCCGGCAGTCAGCGCCTTCTGCGCCGACGCGAAGTGCGCCAGCGCCTGGGTCAGCAGCGCCTGCACCTGCTGATCGGTCGTGCCGCCACCGGTCCCGCCGTCGGGGGGCGGCTCGCCGTTGCCCCCGGGCTCCCCGATCGTGCCACCGGTGGCCTTGGACAACGCGTCGGCCAGCGTGCTCCCGATCGACACGTCGCCGCCGCTGCCGTTGACGACGATGACCCGCTTCAGCTCGGGGATCTGCGGCCCCGACGTCGACTGCACGTAGATCGGCAGCACGTACAGGAACGAGTCGTCGATCGGGATGACGAGGAAGTCCCCGAAATCGATCTCCGAGCCCTGCTGGCCGAGCAGCGTCCGCTCCGAGGAAAACGTGGGGTCGTTGTTGATCCGCGCGTATACCTGCTGCGGTCCCTCGATGTTCTCGGTCAGGCGGAACATCGTGACGTGCCCGTAGTCCAGCGGGTCGGAGTTGGCCGACATCCATCCCACCATGTTCTGGCGGCCCGCGGGCACGAACGGGATCACCAGTTGGAACTGCTCGGTGGCGCCCCCCGGCACCTTGATCAGCTGGTAGTACGGCCGCATCGGCGGCGGCGTGCCGCCCGACGCGATCGAGGTGGCGGGCTGCGTGGGGTCGGGGGAGATCTGCCAGAAGTCGCGTCGCTGGTAGAACGCCGTCGGGTCGCTCACGTGATAGTTCGCGAACTGGAACGCCTGGATCTGGAACAGGTTCTCCGGGTACCGGAAATGCGCCGCGAGGGCCTCGGGCGCGGTGTCGATGTCCGTGAACAGCCCGGGGTAGGCCTTGCTCCACGCCGCCACGATCGGCTCGCTCAGGTCTGCGTAGTAGGTGACCGTGCCCTGGTAGGCGTCCACGACCACCTTCACGGAGTTCCGGACATAGTTCACGGAGCCGCTGAGCAGTCCCTCGGTCGCCGCCGACGCGCTCACGGTCTGCGAGTAGGGGTACTGGTCGGTGCTGGTGTATGCGTCGAGGATCCACTTCGGCTCGCCGTCGATGATCGCGAGGTACGGGTCGGAGTCGAACGACAGGAACGGCACCGCCTTGGCGGCGCGCGCCTCCACATCGCGGAAGATCATCAACCGGCTCTCGTTCGTGATCTGACTCGACAGCAGCAGGTTCACGTCTTTGAAGTTCCACGCGAACAGCGCACGCCGGAAGATGTTCTCGACCGGGATGCCGCCCTGCCCGCCGTACGGGAGGTTCTCGATGGAGCCTTCGAAGTCGAGCTCGCCGTTGGCATTGGCAACGACGAAGTCGCCCTGGCCGCTCTCGCCGTAGTAGATCCGCGGCTGGTCCATCTCGGGCTGGCTCCCGGAGGCGATCGGCACGTCCTTCAAGGTGAGCACCGGCTGCCCCTCGCTGGTCGCGGTGTTCACGAGTGCGGCGACCGCGCCGTAGCCGTGCGTGTAGGCGAGATGCACGTTCTGCCAGGTCGCCCCCGCCTGCGGGATGCCGGCGGGATTGATCTCGCGCCCCGAGATCATCAGCACGCGAGGGTCGCCGTTGGCGCCGATCGGATAGCGATCGACGTCGACGTCGAGGAAGTCGTAGTACTCCCGCACCCGCTGGAACGAGGCGAAGTTCTTCTGGATGGCGCCCTGACGCCAGAGTCGGATGTTCGACACGGTCGTGCGGTTCGAGCGGAGCTCGGGAGCGGTCAACGCCTGGGCGGTGTCGGTCCGCACTTGTTGCTCGATCGCCTCCAGACCGAAGGCCTGCCGTGTCGCGGCGATGTTGTCCTCGATGTAGGGCTGCTCGAGTTGCTGCTCGTTCGGCTTCACCTTGAACTGTTGGACAAATGCCGGATAGGCGGTCCCGAGCAGCACGGAGACGATCGCCAGCAGGCCGACGGCCACGACCGGCAGGCTCCACTGCTTCAGCCGGATGTTCAGGAAGAACAGGATCGCGCAGATGATCGCCACGATCGCAAGGAAGTTGAGCGCCGGCAGCTGCGCGTGCACCTCGGTGAAGGACGCCCCTTCCACGACACCGCGCCGCGACGTGAGGAGATCGAAGCGGCCCAGCCAGTACCCCCAGGCCTTCACGAGCATCACGAGACCGAGCAGGACGGACAGGTGCGCGCGGGCGGCGGGCGTCACCTTGTCGGCGAACGCGGGCGCCTGCGGGCGGATCCCGCCCCACAGCACGTGTGCGACCGCGACGAGCAGCGTCACCCCGATCAGCGAGGAGAACAGCCAACCCTGCAGGAACCGCAGCCACGGCAGATCGAAGATGTAGAAGGCGGGATCGCGACCGAACAGCGGTTCCGGGCTCCCGAATTGGATCCCGGCGCTGTTTCGCCACAGCAGGAATTCCTGCCAGTTGCCGCTGACGCTCAGCCCGACGATCAAGGCGAGCACGGCGGCCCCCAGTGGCAGCAGCCACCGCAGGTACGGCTCGGTCGCATCGCGCACCCGCTCCAACGGATCGAGCGGGTTCGGGATCACCGTCACGGGCGGTCGGAGCCGCCGGGCGATCACCAGATTGATGTAGAGCAGAGCGAAGAACAGGACACCGAACACGGCGCCGAGCCAGACCTTCGTCCACAGGGTGTGCCAGAAGACGCTGCCCTGCTGGATCTCGTTGAACCACAGCACCTCGACCACGAAGCCGGCGAGCGCCGAGAAGATCAGCGCCCCCAGGATGACGGCCACCACGAGGTACGTGGGCCACCGGCGCCGTCGTGGAGCGATCGAGATCGTAGCCATCGGAGGTCGCCAGCCTACTTCACGAGGTGGGAAGCCCTTGTCGCAGCGCCTGCAGGGCATCGTCGAACGTCGCGACGGGGATCACCTGCATATCGCCCGTGTCGACGTCGGCGAGGTCCGCCATGTTGTCCGTCGGGGCGAGGAAGATCGTGGCGCCCGCGCGCTGGGCCGCGACCACCTTGTCCGCGATCCCGCCGATCGGATACACGGTGCCGTCGGGCGCGATCTCTCCCGTGCCCGCGATCGTGCGCCCGGCGGTCAGGTCCTCGGGCGTGAGCAACTCGTAGAGCCCGAGCGCCCACATCAGCCCCGCCGACGGGCCGCCGATCTCCTCGCTCGTCATCGTCACCGGGAACGGGAAGGCATCGATCATCGAGACGCCCACGAGCAGCTCGTCGTCCGGGCCGCAGGGCGCGCGCGTAAAGGTGGCGCGTTCGGTCTGCCCGTCGACGTCCAACACGAAGTGCAACGGGTGGTCCGCGGGGATCCGATCGAACAGCCGCGACGCCTGGGACGCGCTGCGCACACGCCTGCCGTCGACCTCCGTGATGATGTCTCCCGGGAAGAGCTCGCCCTCGGCGGGGCACCGCTCGGCGATGTTCTCGATGAGCGCGCCGGGGCCGTGGTCCTTCGGATACAGCCCCATCGCCCGCAGGGCCACCGCCGTCGCGGCGATCTTGCTCTGGTCCATCTGGGACACACCCCGTTGCTCGATCACCTGTGTGGGGACGTCGGTCGGATAAACCACGTCGGCGGGCACGATCGCCTGCGTGTCGTCGCCCCACGCGATCAGCGCCAGCATCGGGGTGAGCTGGCGATAGCGAACGGTCGTCAGCTCGAGACTGCCGGTCGGGTCGTAGCGCGCCGCCCCCTCGGTCGGCCCAGGGAACGCGATCCTCGTCAAGACGTCGCGCGCAGGGCCCGGGCCCTCCGAGTAGTACGGGATCGGGAGCCACGCGGCCGCGAGCAGCCCCAACGCCACCAGGACGAGCGCGACGAACCGCCCCGGATGCGTTGGCCGCCACATGACACCGATGCTACGGGGCCGAGGGGCGAACCATGCGCCTCCCCGACGGGGCCGATGCGGCGGGTACCCTCGCGCCATGCCCTATCTGCTCGTGTTGCTGGTCGCGGCCGCCGCCGGCGGGGGGGTCGCGTTCGCGACGCTCCGCCGCGGCGACGTCGCCGAGACCAGCCCGCAGACATGGACGAAGGGCTACGAGGAGGCGCAGGACGAGCCGGCCGAGGAGGAGGTCGACGCGGCCGGACGTCGGCGGAAGCCATTGCCCTCGGCCCCGACCCTGGAGACGCGGGTCACCGGCGTCGCGGGTCTGCTGATCGTCGTGCTCGTCGCCGCGGGACTGATCGCGGGCGCCAGCATCGTCGTGTGGGACGCGCTGCGGCGGATCTTCAGCTCTTAGACGATCTCCGGCGTCACATCGCGCAGCTCCAGCAAGAGGTGCCCGCTCACCATGCTGTCGTCGCGCAGCCGCCCCTCCAGGTTGTAGCGACCCGCCCATTCGGCCAACGCCACCCGGGTGGGCTCGTCCAGCGCCCCGGTTGGCTCCCCGACGTAGGTGCCGACGGCCGCCAGCCGTCGCTGGAGGTCACGCACCACCTCGACCGAGGCCTCGACCGGCTCGTCGTGGCGGATCAGCATCGTGTCGTCCCAGACCGAGAAGATCCGCGCGAGCTCCGCCGGCGCGTCGGGATGGTCGTCCACACGCAGATCGATGTACCGATCGTTTCGTCCCTCGTAGCCGCCGCCGGCGCGGACGACCAGCAGGGCGGCCGACTGCTTCCCCCGTCGATCCCCGCCGGCGGCGTCGCCGGCGAGCAACGCCGCCAGCAGCCGGTCGCACAGATCGCCGTCGGTCGCGGAGAAGACGCCCGCGAGCTCGTCGACCACCCGCTCCCCAGCAAGGATGTTGCCCTGTGCCGCGAAGCCGTCGCCGGTGCGACCGCCCGCCCACGACATGCAGTTGGCGCCCGTGAACGAGGCGGCCACACCGCGCGCGTCGACAAAGCCGACCTGCCGTTCCTCGCGGTCCTCGTCCGGCTCGAGCACCGCGTCGAGCGCTGCGCCGGCCGGGAGCCCGCCGCCCATCAACCCAAGCCCGTCCGGCCCGAAGTCCGTGTTGGCCCACGACTGCGTGGCAACCGCCCCGACCCCCGCGCGCGCCCAGGGCACGACCGCGCCGACGCAGGGGAACTTGGAGGCGACCGCGACCCCGAGGTCGCCGTTCTCCGGATCGCAGGCGACGATCGAGAAGGTCATCGCCTTAGCGCCGCCCCACCGGCCGTTCCAATTGGAACGACGTCCGGTAGCGCTCGAGATGCTCGAGCATGTGCCCTGCCCCGCGGATGACGGTCTCGCGCGGGTTGTCGGCGACGTGAACCGGCACCTCGCACTCCTGCGCCAGCAGGAGGTCGAGCCCGGTGAGCAACGCCCCGCCACCCATCAGGAACATCCCGGTCTCCAGCACATCGTGCGTCAGTTCCGGCGGCGCCTCGGCGAGCGTGCGGCGCGCCGCGTCGACGATCCGGCCGATCGGCTCGCCCATCGCCTGGCGCACCTCCACCTCGTCGAGCTTCACCTCCACGGGATTGCCGGTCGACAGCTCTCGCCCGACGACCAGCGCCGCCTTGCCGCTGCCGATCGGGAAGGCCGAGCCGACCGCGCGCTTGACCTCGTCGGCGGCGCGCTCGCCGATCGCCACGCCGTAGGTGGCGCGAACGTGCTCCTGGATCGCGACGTCGAGATCGAACCCGCCCAGCATGACGGTCTGTCCCGAGACGATCCCGCCCATCGACACGACCGCCATCTCCGAGCGTGCGCCGCCGATGTCGACGACCAGACTGCCGATCGGCTCCTGGATCGGGAGCCCGGCGCCGATCGCCGCGGCGAGCGGCTCCTCCACGAGGGTGACCTGTCGGCCGCCGCTCATCGCGACCGCCTCCTCCAGCGCGCGACGTTCCACCGGTGAGCTGCCCGAGGCGATCGTGATCAGCACGCGAGGCCGCGGGAACCGTCCGGGGACCGACCGTCGCAGGACGGCCTCGAGGAAGCGCTGCGTGACCTCGAACTCCGTGATCGTGCCCTGGCGCAGCGGCCGCATGCCCACGACCTCTCCCGTGCCCCCGCCGATGATGCGCCACGCCTCCTCGCCGATCGCGACCACGTCGTTCGTGACCGCATCCAGGGCGACCACGGTCGACTCGTCGAAGACGATGCCCTCCCCCAGTCGATAGACCTGCGTGCTGGCCGTCCCGAGATCGATCGCGAGATCGCGCGCCACCGCCTAGGCCCCCATGACCCAGTCGGCCTCGCCCGTGGTGAAGATCTCCTTCTTCCAGATCGGCACGTCGCGCTTCAGCTCCTCGATCCCGAACCGGCAGGCCTCGAAGGCCTCCGCGCGATGCGGGGCGGAGACCGCGACCACGACGCTGATCTGACCGACCTGCAGCGTGCCGGTCGCGTGCAGCAATGCCGCCCGGCAGATCGCCCATCGCTCGTGTAGTTGTGTGCCGATCTCGATCAAGCGCTGCGTCGCGAGCTCGTCCCACGCCTCGTAGGTGAGATCGGTCACCGTCGGTCCGGCGGTCGAGTGGTCCCGCACGGTGCCGATGAAGACACAGGTGCCGCCCGCGGCGGGGTCGGCGACGGCGGCCAGCGCTTCGTCCACGGACGGCGGCTGATCGGTGACGCGCACGAGGACACGGTCGGCGGACACGACCCCATCGTAGCCGTCGACCCCTCCCTTCCGCGCGGACGACGTAGGCTGGCAGCACGATGACAAACCCGAGCTTCCCCTTCGGCATGGACCCGGAGTCGCTGCGGGACGCGCCGCTGTTCCAGGAGTTGCAACGCGTGATGAGCGGCTCCTCCGGGCCGGTTCAGTGGGAGCTGGCGCGGCAGATGGCCGTCGCCGGCGCTGCGGAGGCCGGCAGCGACACGGTCCCCGACCCCACGGAGAACGACGCCTTCGCCGAGATCGCACGGGTGGCGGAGCTCCAGGCGCTCGAGCTCACGGACCTGGCGCCGACCGGCGATGTCCTGCACGTCGAGGTCGTCCGCCGGGCGGATTGGATCGCGACCGCGATGGAGGACTACCGACCGCTCGTCGAGCTGGCCGCCAGCAGGATGTCGGACGCGCTCGTACGCGCGCTCGCCGAGCAGCTCCCAACGGAGGACACCGCCGAGGTCGACGCGATGGCGGCGCTCGGCGTCGGCTCCCCACAAGCGCTGATCGGCCAGCTCGGTCCGCTGCTGCAGGCGACGCAGGTCGGGCAGGTGTTCGGTTTCCTCGCAAGCCGCGTCTTCGGGGGCTACGACGTCGGCGTCCCACGGCAGGCTGCCGGGCCGGTGCGCTTCGTCCTGGCGAACATCGAGGCCTTCGAACGCGACTGGTCGCTGGACCCGCGAGAGTTCCGCACGTTCGTCGCGATCCATCAGATCGTGCACCGTCTCCAATCGGCCCAACCGTGGCTGCCGGCCCACGCGACGGCGGCGATCGACGACTTTTGCTCCTCCATGACGATCGACGTGGATGCGATCCGCGACCGGTTCGCCTCGATCTCCCCGGAGGACCCCGAGGCGCTCTCCGCGGCGTTCGCCGACGAGGAAGGTTCGATGTTCGGGATCGTCCTGGACGACGAGCAGCGGCTGAAGCTCGACCGGGTGCGGGCACTGATCGGCGCGGTCGAGGGCTACGGCGACCACGTCGCCGCCACGATCGGGGCGCGCCTGCTCGGGACCTACCCGAAGATCGAGGAGGCCATGCGACGCCACCGGGAGGACGAGGAGCTCGATCCGATCTTCGCGCGGCTGCTCGGCGTGGACGTCGGGCGCGAGCACGTCGCGGCCGGGCGTGCGTTCTGCGAGACGGTGGTCGAGCTCACGGACGAGGCGATGCTCGGTCGCATGTGGAGCTCGGCCGACGCACTGCCCGGGCTGGCGGAACTGCAGGAGCCGCGTCTATGGCTCGCCCGCACGGTCTGACTCACGGGCGCCACGTCGGCGAACCCACGAAACGGAGGTCGGGCGTCAGCCCATGCTTCACGCCGGTCGCCACGTCCACCACGTACAGGCGGTAGGCGCCCCGCTCGTCGTTGCGCCATTCCGTTTGGATGAACGCGATCTGCCCCCCGTCGGGAGACCATGTGGGTTCGTCCTCGCCGCGACATGGAAGCGAGCACCCTTCCGTGAGGCGGTGCGCCCCCGAGCCGTCTGCGTTCGCGATCCATAAGACGTTCGGTAGGCCCGGGTACGCGACTTGCGATCCGTCGGGTGACCACGCGATCGGACCGCCGGACGCGATCGCCAGCTGCCGTTCGCCCGTGCCGTCGGAGCCGATGGTGAAGAGCGCGCTGGTCTTCGACTCGCCACCCCGAGCGTGTGATCGGAACGCGATCGTTCGTCCGTCGGGGGACCAGCTCGGCAGCTGGTAGAAGCCACGATCCTGCGCGATCACATGACGGTCCGTTCCATCGGCGTTGACCACGACCAACGCCGTCCCCTGGTCTTCCACGAACGCAAGACGAGTGCCGTCGGGCGACCAGGATCCCAACGCGGCATCCAACCCGCTGGTCACCTGCACGAGGCCGCCACCGTCGGCATCGACGACGTAGATGTTGCCGCCGAAGCGGATGTGGTCCGAGGGGCCGGCAACGAATGCCAGGTGCTCCCCGTCGGGCGACCAGATGGGTTGGTCCGTGCTCACGCGGTGTCCGGTCAATCTCGGCAAGGGGATCGTCGGTCCACCGGCCGAGGACACAGCGAGGAGTTGGACCTTGGCGCGCACACCCCATCCACGCGCGTTCGAGAACACGATGGCATCGTCGGGCAGCGCAACGAGTGTCGGTTCAGGTGTGGGCGTTACCGCCGGCTCGCGCCGATCGCTGCGCAGCTCGAAGGTTGCCCAGCCAACCGCCGCGGCGGCCAAGGCCGCCGCCACGAAGGCCGTTCCGACGCGTACCGACCGCCGGTGGCTCGGCTCCGTGGCGGGCTCCCCGGAGGGAAGCCCAGCTCGACGAACGACCTCGGACCAATCATCGGGCGTGTCGATCTTGTTCGCGAACGAGAGTCGCTTCCGTAGCTCAGTCTTCTGCATCGTCTCCCTCCAGTGCGCGGCGTAGTCGGCGACGTCCTCGCGTGATGTGCACGGATACAGCCGCCGCCGTCGAGCCGATGATCTCGGCCACCTGCCGGTAGGTGTAGCCCGCGAAGTAATGCAGGACGATCGACGAACGCTGGTGCGGCGACAGCCCGAGTAGGGCGATCTCGACGCGCACGTCTTCGGGCGCAGCGACATCGGCTATCTCATCGGGCAGGGACGCCTCGGCGGACCTTCGCTTCAGTTCTCCCGCCGCGATCCGAAATGCAGCTCGCCACACCCATCGGTCTGGCGCCCGCACCG